>CETR01268685.1_pt1 | contig 21023 bp, 19 predicted proteins | sample 531281 | NCBI WGS metagenome assembly CETR01 (sample SAMEA2622568, study PRJEB7988) | marine metagenome | biome: marine biome (ENVO:00000447); feature: mesopelagic zone (ENVO:00000213); material: "saline water (ENVO:00002010), including plankton (ENVO:xxxxxxxx)" | depth 696 m
AATGATTACTATCCCTACGGAATGCTTATGCCCGGAAGGCACGCAAACACGGGGAATTACAGGTATGGTTATAATGGAATGGAAATCGATAATGAATTAAAAGGAGAAGGAAATAGTTATGACTTTGGGGCTAGAATTTATGACCCAAGAATTGGACGATGGTTAAGTACGGATATCTTTTTTAAAGAATATCCAGGTCATAGCCCTTTCAGTTTTGCAATGAATGTTCCAACAAATGCAATAGATCCAGATGGAAATCTCGTTATATTTATAGGTGGTTTAAGACTCTGGTATGGTGCTAGAGATCAACCTAGGTATGGCGAGTTAGGACCTTTTGAAGGAGGGTTAAATGGAATTTATGATAACGATGTATATGATTATTGGTCAACCGACGAAAATAGTTTTGGAAATTCAGTAAATTTTGCCTATTCAATGATGCAGAGAATAGGAGACTTTAAATCCTTATTTACAAGTGGTTCTGCTGAGTGGACATCACAAGCAGGCAGAAGGCATATGGATGGTGTAAACAGAGCAATAGAATTTCATAATAAAGTTTTAGCAGGTGAAATAATTTTAGCGGCTGGTGAAACAATAAAAATAGTTTCTCACAGTCAGGGAGGAGCACATGCGGCAGGATTTGCTAATCAATTGTTGAGTTATACTGATGATGAAGGCAACCCTCTATACAACATAGAAGTAATTTATTATATCACACCGCATCAACCGAAAGATATTGACCATCCAAAATCTGTAAGAGGCGTACAGTATTCTCATCCAGATGATGCAGTTGCATCAGATGAACCTTGGTGGATGCCAAATGGTGGTACTGAGTTTGGTAAAATTCCGAATGTTCAAGAATTTGTTGAAAGTCAAGAATTAAAAAGTACGGGTAATATCGGAGAGATAAAAATGAAGCGTTTTGAAGATTATAAAAGAGGTGATTCACCATTTGAATTTGTATCTGGAAATAGAGGTCAACACAATGTCAATGATAATATGCAAGTTTTGGATAGACCTAAAGGAAGCCCCGGCTATATAGCTCCTAGGAAGGATACCAATGTAAAAGATGTAAGAGTAGGCCCTCTAAAGGAAGATGGTTCATATTAAATTTAATAATTATGAAATTTGTAATATATCTATTTTTAATTTTTTCAATTGCTTTTTCTTGTAACTCAAAAAAAATGAACAATATTAATGAGCAGTATAAATATTTAATCAATAATAATGAATTTCAAGAAAAGAGTCACCTTATAGAACTTTTTAATGACACTATAGATTCAAGAATCAAAAACAATAAAAATTATCCACATTTACAGTATTTAAATCATAAAGAAATAACTAAAGTGAATAATATTGTTTTTATTAACAAGGATAAAACCAGAGCAGTTTTGTTATTAATGAGCCTAGGCTATGATAATAGTAAAACAATAATGGGAAGTGTTAACATTTTCTCTGCAAAAAAAGAAGAAAATATTTGGATTTTCGGAAAAAAAAGTGATCTTACTCTAGACTACTTCACGCATTATCTTGAAAAAAATGATAGTTTAACAATAGAAAAAGTTTCTGAATTATCAATTAAAAGAATGATTAAAGCTGGCTATATGATTAATGGAAATACAATTAATTATGATTATATTGACAATAATTGGAATAAACTTTTTGGAATTTTTTTTGATTAAATAATTTTAGTATACACTTTGAAAAAAATATTAACCCCCTCTGACGCGCTGCCACCTGTCCCGGGCGTAGCCGAGGTATAAGGCGTGCCCGTCTTCTTGGGTAGTTGCCCTACAAAAAAATAAATCCTTACCTCTCCGTAAGGGCTATTTTTATATCTTAAATGTAAAGCACATTTTGATGGGAAAATCCTTGAACTTCTTTTAATAAGTGATACCTTTAAAACAGTTCTTTGAAAACCTAAAGCTTATCCTATCCCTACGTAATGCTTATGCCCGCAAGGCATGCCAATACTATCGATTACCGTTATGGCTTCCAGGGGCAGGAGCTGGACAATGAGGTAAAGGGAGAGGGTAATAGTTATAATTCCTTAGGAGAATATTGGGTTTAAGAATTGGCAGATGGTTTGTTATAAATCCATTTGCAACTACATATCCTGGGCTTAGCGCCTATAATTATGTTGCCAACAACCCGCTAAAATATATTAATCCAGATGGTCAATAAATTATACTCAAAGATTATTGATTGATGTAGTTAAAGGAAATATATTAAAAGCCTTAATGAAGATGTGAAAAATTATTTTGATGCATTGATCAAAGAAGCTGATATATCTGAAGTAATAACTTTGCCCACTAATTTTTTTAACGTGTTATCAATAACTTAATCTAAGTTCTTTTAATTGATTCATATTAATGAAAATAACGTTAAATAATAACCAAGAAATTATTTACCAACAACTAACTTATTATATTTCTTTAATCAGTTTCTTTAACCTTTGACAAGTTCCAATAGAACATTCTCCTAGAAGGCTAGCTCTCTTTAATGTAGCGCCTGATTTCAATTCATCATAGGCAACTTTATATTTTGCTATGAATTGTTCATGTGTTTGTTTGCTTCCTGCAAGTCTTCCTTTATACACCCCCTTTATTTTTGCAATTTGGATCCCCGCTTTTTGCCTAGAAAGCATGAATTCTCTTTCCATCTGTGCAACATTTCCTAAAACACTTATGATCAAATTAAAAGTTGAATTAGGCTTTTTATCAATCAAAGAAAAGAGACCTATATTTTCTACAAAGAGATTTACTTGCTTTTTATTGAAAAACTCGATGACAGTAAGAATATCAATAATATTTCTCCCCAATCTGTCAATACTCGATACGTGTACTTCTTCAACATTTTTGGAAGCAATTATTTGAAGCAACTTTTTTCCTCCGTTTCTTTTAAAAAATGATGAGCCACCACTCCCAATTTCATTTATGATAGTGTCAAACTTTTCATGGTTCAAATTTTGTCTATCCAACTTCTGATCACTCGACGATACTCTATTATACTTTATAATCATCTTACCTAATTCGCTGATTTAAGCTAAACTAAGCTATTTTTTTAGGGTGGCACAATAATATTTGAGCAGGGTTGAAATGGCGGACTTTTAAAATGGAGAAAGAATTATTATTTGGGGTATGCCCTATTTTGGCAAATGGATGTGTAAAAACTGTTTGGTTTAAGCTAACTTAAACTCAATTGAGGTTTTCTTTTAAAGAATCGACTTTAGTGGCCTTTAATTAGGTATGAACGTAGGGTTCTATAGAAATTTTCAATTAATGAATTAGTGTAGTAACCAAATGAACATTACTGTAACTATTCGTTATTTATAAAATTGGGTGTTTTTGTCGTGAGTATTGCAAAACAGCTCTTTTTATAAGGATATTATTTTTATAACTCTATATCCGTAATGTTATACTTGTTAAGCAAGAACTTATTGATAGAGCCTTTTCTCTTTAAGTTCATAAAGTATGTTCTCTCTGATGTTTTAAATTCTGGAATACTAAAATTTTTGATATAATTCTTTGCAAGAGCATAATAGTTACTCGAGTATGGTTTACTTGTATGTTTTATATAAAACCAAAACACCTCAGTTTTAAGTATTTTCTGAATAAATTTTAAATTCTCTTCAGAATCAGATATAACTGCATAACCATTGTAAAATAATAAGTCTTCATCATCTGTATAGACGAAATACGGTTTGTCTGATATATAAGGAAATAGCAGTTTAAGACCTGGAATGTTCAAAGCTTGACTTCTTCCATATGCAAACCATGTTTCATACTCCCTTTGACCCTTATCCCTCTTAGCCAACTCTTCTCTGTACGCATTTAAATAATTATATGCATAAGGAAAATTAAGTTCAAAAAAACTAGGATCAAGTACACGAATCAATCTATTAGATTGTTGTTCAAATAAATCTTCGTTTTTCTGTTCTATAATTTGATAAGGAAAAATGAGTTTTTCATTAAATACCTCTAAGTCTGATTCGTCCTTTAAAATGTTAGGTTTAATAGCATTTCTACAAATAGCCCTTTCAACTTTAAATCTTTTTGAATCTTTTTTAAAATAGTAGAAATTATCATCTTCATCGAAAGGCTTAAATAAATATATTTTATTACGAAGCGTTGCAAAGCCATTCCTTATATTATACATTTCCCCTAATTTTTCCCCAGAACCTTCTAATCTTTTCAATGCAAGTTGTGTTTTTGCATCATCTAATTGCCACCCATCAACATCATTTAAATTAGAATACTTAAAATCTATAAAGTCCGAATTCTTTAATGCGCTTATCTTTTGAGGTGTTGAACTAGTATAAGACAAATTTCCTTTGGATTTAGTAATTTGACAAATACATGTATATGTTAATCTTGATTTAAACACTTGTTCACCACCAAAGTCTATAAGTTTAAAACTATAACTATTATTAGAAAAATAATTCCTCAATGCTCTACCATTCAAACTTCTATAAAAATTATTTACAGTAATATAACCTAAAACACCTTCTACTTTCAACCATTTTAGACCAATTTCAAAAAAAGGAATGTATAAATCCAATTTTCCAGTAGATGTAACCGACCAATTTTTCATTAGGTTTTTTGTTTTTTCATCTAAATTCGAAGAGCCTACATAAGGTGGGTTACTGAACACGAAGTCAAAACCTTTATTTTTTTTTATTGTTTGCGAGTTCTCAAACCAATCAAAATCGAGAGAATCACCAACAAAAAGGTTGAAATCTATTTCTTTTTGATCTTCATTATTAGATAATGCTAATAGAGATAATAATATCTTGGTTCGTTCAATACTGTATTCAGTTATATCAATGCCAAATAAATTTTCTTCTATAATTTGAACAAAATTTTTATTTGATTTTTTATTCAGTTTTATGGCATATTCATACAATAACCCCCCGCAACCGCAAGCTACATCACATGCTGTTTTATTTTCTAGATTATCAGCAGATCTTATGGATGTTGACACTATATAATCTCTAATATATTTAGGAGTATAAACAGCGCCATTAACTATTTTATCACTTGGAGAAATCACAAATTCGAATAACTCAATCAAACATTCAAAATCAAAGGTTTGATTGTTCTCCTTAAAAAGGTTAGTGAAATTATTCAATGCTAAATAGTCCGAATCTTCTTCACCTATAAACATTTCTAACAATAATAGATTATAATTGACCACTAGGGAATTTTCTCTACAAAATGCAGTAACAATTAAACTATTTATTTTCTCAACCTCAAGCGAGCTTGTTTCTAAAAAAGAAAGTATTTTTTTATCTATGCTCATTAAATATTATATGATTTGAGGGCAAATTGAAATAGGGTTCCAATTAATCTGTGAGCCATTTAAAACTCTCCTATCCCAATGACTAGCAAAATTAATAGCATAAGGTTTTAAAAAAAGTCCTTGATATTTTTCTACTATAGCGTTGTACTCATCATTATGCTGAGCTAAGTTCCTCCAATTTAAAGGCAAGAAATTTGACAATAAAAAATCTATACCTAAAATTAAATCCATTGGATAGTGTGAAATTCTTGGAGGATTCAAAAAAAGTATTCCACCAGTATCAATTTCTTTACCATGTTCATCAATCATTTTCTTTCCTCCAAATTGAAAGTGATAGCAAGGGTGTGCTTCTAGTGATTCATTATCACCTACTTTATAAGTATGCCTATCTAGATGATATGATGTCAACATTTTTTTTTCATTATGTTCGGCTTTTATAATTACATCAAAAGCGAGACTCTCTAGAGGGTCATTAAAAGTCTGTAAGTGTTCTGTTTTACCTCTTATTTGAATTGTAAATAACAATTCAACGCTTTTGAGAGGGTGTGGTTTCGATTTTTCTGGCATTTTGGGAAACCTGAAAAGCACATCTGGAGCATCATATCCCCAAATATCTGGATCTGTAGGTTTATCATAAACTTGAGGTATATATTTTGCATTATATAAGTCTGAAATTGCTGATTGTATACCAGAAAAATTACTGTTTGGTAATTCTATAGATATAATTTGTAAAAAATTGCTAATATCTTTAGCTAATTCTTTTCTCTTTTTTAAAACTGCTTTCGGTATAACCATAATTAACAACCCTCTTTAAGATCATTGACCCTGTCTATCTCTGATGGATGAATTGAAATCTTTTTCCCTTTATAATCTCTCTCTAAAATTGATTCTAAAGAAATGTACATTTTATCATGCCAAGGTTCTGAATCTAACATCTCTATTAAAATTCCATCTCTTACATCTAAAGGTTTGTTATAAACTTTACAGACAGTCCAAAACTTACTACCACTTGCTTTATCAATAGGTGTAGCAGGTTTTAATTCTGGTAGATTATATTGATTCTTTATAATTTCAACTCGTTCTGTAGCATTCAAACTAATTAAAGGAGGGGATTTTGGAAAAACTTCTCTCCAATAGCTAACAAGTTTATGACTCCACCACCGATTCCAAACTTGAGAATAAATACCGTCATATTTAATATCCGTAAAAAAGTCCTTAAGTTGAGTCCAATCTTGGGAAGCTTCAATATCTATCCCTAATCTAGCAGCTAAAACCTCCTCCGAAATTAAAATACCTTGTCTTAATACTATCTTCTTCAATACAAATTTTGATATGTCGTAAACTGAAGCAGAGTCTGAATCATAAAACTTTGAGGGTAAGTTTACATTAATTAAACCACTTAAATCAACATTCAAAATAGAGTTCATTTTTTTTCCCTCTTCTTTAATTGTTCTATAAGCATCTAATATTGAAATTATCTTTTGAGGATAATTATTAACTTCTCCAAGTTTTTGTTTAAAAAAAATAAAATCAAACAAATCATGACTTGTTAAATCATACTTATAATACTTTTCTAAATTATCTTGTGATGTCAATAGAAAAATTGGAAATTCATTTTTGAAATTATTCTCTACAATTTTAGATCTTATTGCAGTAGCTAAACTCGGTGCTGTATAGTCAGCTGTATTTTCTTCATATTTAACTCCATCCAGTTTTAAATCCAGAATAACTCCATCTAATTCTTGATTACTAAAAATTAGATCGCGTGTTTCTCCCAAATTAGATGGAGAATATGTTTTTATCTCTAAATCAGAATTATCTGTTAAACTATCGGCAAAAGCATCACGCTTACCAATTTCGTCATCTATATATATTAAATTATAAGCCATATTCGTTTATTTCTTCATCTGTTGCTACTGGTAATTCAATTATAAAATTAGTTGAATAGTCGTCTATTTCATTTCCAAGAGAAATATCTCCATTATAACTTCCAAGTATATCACTCAAAATTTTAAGTCCTAATCCCGTACCAGATAATTCATTTTTCATATTAGTTTTATGTCCTTTAGGTGAAGATGTAGTAAAAAATGCCGTGAAAATTTTATCACGATTTTCTGCAGGAATACCATCTCCATTATCTTGAAACTCTAAATATACTTTTTCTTCATCTTTATAAGCTTTAATCAAAATTTTGCCAACTTTGTTTGATCTCTTAATTGCCTTTTTTGCGTTACTATATAGGTTAAATAAAATAGAACTCCATTCTGAAACATGCATTTTACATGTAAATAAATCATAACCCTTATAATCTGTCTCTAGTGTTATATTATTCCTTTTTAGATCTGGAGCTACTGATTTCACAAAAGGTTTAATAACATCTCTCAATTCTATCGGTTTTAATTCTCTATTGACATTTTGTGAGATTGTTTCATCAAAATATGATGTATAGACTTCAAAAGAAGAAAAAGTTTCTTTAAGACGTACTGCTCTTTTGTACTCTTCGGTTGACTTTTTTAGATTATCGATTAAAAATTTAGAATCTATTTTAAAAGCTGATAAGTATTGCATTATTTCATGGGTAAACTCTCCAATAATTAAACCAAGACCAGCTAAAACGCGAAGCATATTAAATTCCTCAATTCTCTCAACTGCATCTCTAATACTTTTAGCTTTGTCTCTAATTTTTTTTGCCTTTTCCTTTTGTTTGGCATTTTGCTCTTCTTTTTTCTTGTTTTTAGAATCATCTTGATTATCAGACTCATCTTTAGTATCTTCAGTACTATCAGCAATTTCGTCTAAATCGTCAGCTAATTTTTCCAAATCATCTGCTGCATCTAATAATGCTTCTTTAGGATTTCTAGAGTATTTAGCATCCCAATCCTTTTGGTCTGTAGTTATTTTAACACCTCTTTCTCTACCTACTCTAATTATTGCAGCAATCAACACTTTATATGAAAAGTCAATTAATTCATCATAAGCTTCATTGCGAAATAAGCCTTCTCTACTTGAAAGCTCTTGGAAGTTTTTATTTTTATCTTCAATCTGAATGAAACCAAAAAAGTTATTGTTACCATGAACAGGTAGGACTTTTCTTTTTCTTACTGACTCATCTAGTCCCAGCCAATCATTTTGCTTTTCTCCATAAGGAAGCACTCTAAACCCATTTCTATACAGACGAATACCACCCTGTTCATCAGTTGCACTTCTTATATAACTCTCTATTTGTTTCGGAATTAAGTTCACATTAAAAACAAAATAAAATGCTTTAAGTTGAATTCCCTTTAAATACACATATTTTTGAGCGTGATTATCATTATCATCAAATATGATTTGAGGTTTTTTTGTCTCTACATCAGGGAGCTTACTATTGTTTATTTCCCAAAAAGCGTGACCATTATCATCAACATAACCATAAATTTCAGCCAATGCATGTTCAAAAAACATTGATTTTTCGTTAGCAATAACATTATTATTTTTTTTACAAATAATTTTAAATCCTGAATCTGCTATTTTGTTATCAATAATTTTCTTTTTTGAAATTGGGAAAGGTTGTATTACATCTAAAGCGTACCTATATACTCTTTTTATCATAGCTTCAGACCACCAATCTCTTAAGTTTTCTATTATTAATGTAGTACCGCTAACAATGTCTTTGTTTTTTGGGATTTCAATAATTTTATTTTGAATTAAAAATAACTCCTCATCCATTGCGTATTTATTCCAATCTACAACAACTTTAAGTGCGTTTTTGTAATTAGATGTTTGAGTAACTATGGTCAATTTGTCTCCCAATCTTTGAGCTGAAAAACGACCAATTCCTTTTTTACCAGCTCTTTTACGCTTATATACTGGTGAAACCGGCTCGTGAATTTTATCAGATGATGAAATTCGCATAAAACCATTAACAAGTTGATTTCGTGACATTCCATTTCCGTTATCTTCAACAGTTAAAGTCCCTCCAATACTATCAACATTTGCGAAATTTAATGTAGCAACAGTAGCATCGGCATCATAAGAGTTTTTTATTAGTTCAGAAACGGCTGTTTCGTGTCTTGCAACTAGCTCTTTTCCTAATCTATCTATAACACCAGCGTCTACAGAAAAACGAACATTATCTTCATCTAAACTTGCAAGTTTATTTGTTAGCTTAAGGATTTTGTTAATATTATGAGGTTCTTCTGAAACTGCCTTCTGTAATTGTTCTTGTATTTCTTCTTTAGTGCTCATATACCTATAGTCATAAAGTTATTTTAATTAAAACCTGATGCTTTATTTTGCATTGAAATTAATGGTTCTAAATTTTCTTTTCTTCTTGATTCTATATACTCCTTTGATAAACCCGGGTAATCAGTTTTCTTAATATGGTTAATATTATCTTCCAATATCCTTAAGAGGTAGTTTAATTCTTGTAGGTTTAATATAAAGACAATATCATCATTCAATTTTCCAATAATTGATAATATAATATCGTCACTTACATAACTATGCCTTGATTGGTAATAACGAATAGCAGTTTTCAAGGCACTATTTTCTTTACTATTAATAGCTAACTCCTTTTGTGTGGGCAACATCAAAGCTATATACCAATAAAAAAAGGCCTCTGGATTACTCTTCTTTAGTTTATTTAAACGTGTTTCAAGTGGTTGCTCCAAAATATAATCCTTAACCTGCTGCGGATTACTATATTTTTCTAGACTTGCTATTTTCTCTTTTTTTAAAACTTCAGAAAGATAAGCTGTTTTTGAAGCTGCTGTTATAGCTTCATCAATATTGAACCGTGATATTGTGAAATTTGTAAAATTGCTAATTCCTAATTGTAGATGTTTAAACTCTTCTGATTTGGTCTCTCTTGTAGCCAATACATAACAGGCTTCTTGAGTGTCTTCTAATACCTGGTTAGCAGAAACCTCTAATTTTCTAAATTTTATTTCTTCGTCAACTACTTTGTTATAGCTGTTTCTTACCACATTCAAATCCGACATATTATCCATTAAAAAGGATACGTCAAATAACTGTTTAATGATTTCTACTGGTCTGTTTTTGCTATATAGAATTCCCGTAGTTTTTGGTGCAAATGCTGTTAGTTTATCTCCTAGAATGGCATCAAATGTTGGCATTGAAACTGTTGTAATAGTTCCTGTTGTTTGAATCCAATCGTGTTCTATTGGAATTTCCATTATTTTTGGATATGGGTTCGGCGTATATAATATATCTAACAATATTGGTTCTACATTACCATCTACATTACTTGCGTAGAACATTTTAAAATGACCTATTGGTGCATCTGGTGTATGCTTTCTATTGTTATCATCTTCCCAATGCGTGAATACACTTTCTTTACTTATTTTTTCTAAAATAGCTTCTATTTCTTTTTGGGATTGCTCTGTAATAATATCAATATCTATTGAAAAGCGTTTCGGTTCTTTTGTAGCCAACAGTAGTGCTGTACCACCCTTGAAAATAAAATCTAACCCATTTAATTTTAATTGCTCAAGAAACACTAATGCATAAATTACCTTCTCAATTAATTTAGGGTCAAACTTTTTTTTACCTAGATTTCTTTCTACTTCATAAATCCAATCTATATGATATGCTGTTGGTTCTATCATTAATAATTAAGTTTTGGCAAATTATTCAATTTTTGCCAAAGTTAAATTTGTTAAATTTTCTACTTCATTTTCTCTGTTGCGTCTGTATGCATAACGTTTCATTTTATTTTTATTTACCTCATACTTTTCAAATACATTCTCATAAATAAATTCTATTTCACTTTGTTGTGCTGCATACATTTTAGTATCAATTGTCATATCAACCAATAACTTTTCTAATGTTGGAACCACAGTATTTTCAATTTCTTGAAGTGGCGCCTCCGATATTAAATGCTTTAAAATAATTACGTCCTCACTATTGCTTATATACAAATCAAATGTTTCAGCATCTGGTTCAATAAACACTTGTTTACCTAACTCTTTAAGTGCATAAAATACTGATTCTGTAACATCCTTATCAAACTCCAACACTGTATAAAACTTAAATGGTTGATGCCTCATAAATTCGTTTAACCATTTTGTATCCCAAATACAAAACTCTGCAAATGGGTATTCTTTTTTTATTTTATTATGTAAGCGTCTTAACTTAGTGTCAATAGCGGGATGATAAATCTTTTTTCCTTTTAAAGCATAAATCCCTCTTGATGGATTTTTAATAATCCCATCTTTTTTTAAACGAGATAAATAGACATTAATAGTACTTTCTTTTAAATCTGGAAAATCTGAAGTGATACAATCAACTAATTTGGCTTTAGAAATTGTTGATAGCTCTTCTAAATATGAAATTATTTTATCTTTTAAGAAAGTATCCACTGTTTTATATTGATTAAACTTTGGCAAATTACATAATTTTTGCCAAAATTTAATTTAACAATCAAATTGTTTTATGGCTGTAATTTTTTTTTGTTTGTTAAAACATCAAATCTGTGCAATAGGGATGCACACTTTTCATCAACTTACTATAATAAATGATTTAGGCGTGGATTTATTTTACGCTCGAATCAACTAACAAAATATGAGAGTTGGTGCCATGTCAATAGTAAAACACTTAGGTGTTTTAATTATTATTATTGGTAAGGATAATTTATTTATATAGGTAGCAGGTTATTTTGATGTCTCGGTGCTATCCACTATAATAGATACCTGGAGCAAATATTCACTTATACTTAATTGAAGTGTTTTGGCTGTGAGTTGCTCCTCATCAGCCAAAATACCCAAATGGCCTTTTTAGGTGTCCCGAGTTTAGCAAGAAAGTTTAATAAAAATCTTCTTATTTTGTTAGCTCATTAAATATGTTATGGAGTACGATAGTTTCAAATGTCATTTAACCGCCAAAGAAGAGCAATATAGAAAGAGAGTTCAAAAAAAGATCCATTACTGCTCTTACGATCAGCCTTATGATAGTGGTGAGGTCGTATGGATTTTTGGGGATAAAATTGAACTAACAGAATTGTATTTTGATCTTAACATACCAGAAGAGAGTTGGGAAATTATCACAGAGCATCTTGCTTGTCCTAGTTGTGGGCACGACCACTTTGAGTTAGCAGAAAATGTGGGTCTTCAAACACAATATGAAAAGGATATTGAAAATCATACAAAACAAGCTCAAAAGAAATTTGGCGGAAAAATAAAGGAGTTTGAAAAGCATCTGGAGAAAAATCCAATGCTAGGTTTTCAACATTCTTTTGGAAAGAAGATTTATAAGGAATTGAAAGAAGGCAATATCCCTTCAACAATAATTAGTGGTGAATTCTATAGAGCTAGACCAGTGAACAGTTCTGAAATATATACTTCTAAGAAAATGGGATTATCCCCAAAAGGAAAACCGACTGAGGGCAGATTTAATCATTCTGGACAAAGCCATTTGTATTTAGCCAATGATAAAGAAACTGCTTTAATGGAAGTTGTTAGAATTGAAAAACCATCTCTGGTGTGGTGTCAAAAATTTGAAATAAAAAAAGAGGTAAATCGGGTATTAGATTTAAGTTTCGATTGGATGGACCTTTCTTTATCTACGTCAACACTGTTATTGTCTTTGAAGATTAATAAAGCCATAGAAAAGGATGAAACTAATTCTGAGTTTTGGAGACCAGATTATTTTCTTACACGTTTCATAATGGATTGTGCAAAGTACTTAGGATACAAGGGCATAAAATATAACTCTACAAAATCATACTCTGGATTTAATACAGTTCTATTCTTCCACGATGAAATTGATATACATGCTATTGGCAAACCATATATTGAATATTTTACCTCGAAAGAAATTGAGCAAAGAGAAGTAATGGATTTTTGAATCTTTTATAAATTCAATCATAAAAAGATGTCAATATATATATTACACTTTTGATTTAATATATCTATTCTATTCACTTTTTATCTTTCTTTTCTTCTTTCTTTTTAGCTTTCTTTTTATCTTCATTTAACTTCTTCATTCTGGCATTCATATCTGGGATATTTTTTTTAACAAAATCTTGGTCGAAATCCTTTCCTTTATTTCTCAACAGATGCTCAAATTCCACACGATGATATAGCCTTGTTCCTGAGTTTGATGATGGAAGCACCTTGTCTTTATCCAACCAATTATAAATAGTTCTCTCAGACTCTTTTAATTGATATAATTGCTTCAAAAGCTTCACTGGTAACGGTGGATTATATCCTGGCTCCAATATATCTTCATTTAACAAGTTATTTGATGTACTTCCCTTTAAATCTTTTTCTATAAATCCATTGAGCCATCCTCGTAATTTAGGAACAATCATTTCAGTCATAACTATTTGATCTCTAAGGTACTTTTCCAGCTCATCATTTCTCATATCCTGACTAGGAATCGATACTTTAAAAAATTGTCTTATTTCGTTATCGTAAGAAGAGTCTTCCTTCATTCTCTCGGTTAAAGCTTGCACCGACTTAAACAACGTCTGTAACGTATTTGCTTTTCTGGCCATAGTAAATTCAGTTAAAAGTTGAACTAAAGTTAGCTTTCCTAAATAAACCGTGCAAGGTTTTGAAAACAATTGCTTCAAAAAACTTCAAAACTTCTCAAGATATTTCATTGGACGAAAAAATCAAAACACCACCATAGATTTGCTGTAAATCAATCGTTTAGGGGCTGTTTAACTAATCTGAATTCTAGATAAAGTTTAATCATTTCTCCTTCAAATTATTGATTATTTCAAAAATCAGTAACCTTTAAATTCAACAATTATGGAAAAAGTGAAGACCAATTGTATTCAGGAAAACCAAATCACGAACAACCTCTATAAAGTAGATGATCAATTTGAAGATTTTTTAAAATCTATCGAATTGGATGGGATTTTAGAACCTCTAATAATTCAACCTCTCAACGACAAGGAGGGTGAATATGAAGTTGTATCAGGTAATAGAAGATTAAGAGCTGCTCGTGAGTTAAATCTTAAAGAAGTCCCAGTTGTAATTCAAGAAACCAAACTGCTTTCAGAAGAATTATCCATAGCTCATCAACAGTACCGTGAAAAAAAACCTTCTGAGATACTGAGAGAAGTCCTAAACATTAAAGAAAGATATGGGCTAAAGCAAGGTGTCAGGTCTGATCTAAATCCAAAGGTCAAGAAAGGGCAGGAACTAAAAAAGAAAATGGTTAAAAAGCACAGTAAAACAAAAATTGACAAACTGGTGAAAATAGATAAATACCTAAAAGTTCTATCAAAAGATGACCCAACTGTGTACGACAACGAACTTCATCGTCTTGATAAAAGTGGATCTATAGACGGAACCCGAAAGAGGTTAGAAAAAAAAGTAAAAGAGTCAGAAAATCGAAAAAAAGTTGGTGACACCTTTGAAATTATTAGAGAAAAAATTAAGGTATACCAAAAGTCATCTGAAAATTTATCAGAGATCAATGACAATTCGGTTGCTGCGATTGTAACATCTCCTCCTTATTATGATGTTCGAGATTACAAACTTGGAAAGAATCAATTAGGCCACGATCTATCTGCCGATGATTTTGTCAATAGACTGGTTAGTCATTTTGATGATTGCAAAAGAGTCTTAAGAAAGAATGGCACTATGTGGGTAGTGATTGGAGATTATGTAAAAGACTATGGTTACACTGCAGTTGCTGAAAAATTCTTAGTGAAAATGCTCGAGAATGGGTGGATTCTTCATGATAAAATAATCTGGGTGAAGAACAATCCTGTCTACACGAGCAGTAATAGATGTGTTCTGGCAAACGAATTTATATATGTTTTTAAGAAAAATAAATTTGTCCACTATGATGAATCTTGGGTAAAAAACCATCAAGAAAATATAGGTTTCGTCAAGCTCGGAAATGAAAAATTAAAATCTGTTTTTGACTTCAGAGATAATATTGTTAAAACGAATGTGGCTAATAATTATAGTCTACGAAAAGAGTGTGAAAAAAAGGGTTTTAACTTAACTCATGATGCAACCTTTCCAATATCAATACCTTCCATTGCTATAATGACCAGTTCAAAGCCTGGGGATTTGATTTTAGATCCTTTTAATGGTACAGGCACAACAGGTCAGAGTACATTGCATTTAGGGCGAAAATATATTGGATACGAGTTGAACCCAACTTTCATCAAACAAACAGAAATAAGGATCGATATGCCGTTTGAAGATGACCTAGAGATTGCCGCATAAATATTCGAATTATTTAAACTTTACCAAAAAAATCAATAAAACATTTAATTATGAATACAAAAACCGATTTTAAAGACTTTGTGGACCAATATGTAATTGATGAAGAATTCAAAATGTTAGAATGTCCATTTACTGATTATGGTTGGCAAGGTTTCCAGAACTCACTAGTTCTCACTCTTAATTTTGAACATTTCAATCAATTGTATTTGATGAGACCAAATTATAAAATTGAGCTTTTTAATCATTATTATGACAAAGGCTGGATAGGCTTACTTGTCTTGAAAATAGTAAATAAAGCAAATGATTGTGTTGATTATGAAATTACGTTGAAAGGTCTTTACGAATCTAATGATGATATAAATTGCTACGATATTACTGAACTTTGTGTCCTAAAACAATTAAATCTTAATCATTTAGATCTCTTTCAAAAATTGATGTTCTATCTGGAATCTATAAATGTTCAATATGAAAACAGAGGTAATCAACTAAGTATACTTCACACAGAAGAACAGGGCCTTTTATGTAGAAATGTAGAGGAAGATTACTATTTAAGAGCAGGAGTGAATTTTTATGATTTAAAACAAAATACTCTGGAAGAAATTAAATCTTACTTGTTCCCAGAATTAGTAAGAGAAGAAACCTTGAGAACCTTAATTGACTGAAATATGATATTTATAGATTTTTTAAAAAAGCATACACTCGATATAGTTTTTAATCGTGTGGGGAAAAGATTTGATCAAGAATATGAAGATTCAGATGATGAAGAAACAATGACCATAAAGTTAGATTTTAAACATTTTAATGATCTTTATAAATTAAGACCAAACTATAAAGATGCGTTTGTTGAGCATTACTACTCCCGAGGATGGTTTGGAATTTTGGAATTATTGATAATTACCGATAATGGAGACGAAAATTCAATTTATTTGGGTAGTGATGACACTATTAAATGGGGAGGAATCAAAGCCTGGGACTTAACCGAACCTCAAGAACTTGTTGAAATGGGAATTAATCACTTAAATAAAACACAGGAATTAATTGTATTATTGGACTCATTAAAAATCAACTGTCATTTTAACATTGAGGATGAACTGGTTATAGAATTCCCTCAAGGGGAAAAGATTTTTCACAATAATTCAGAAAGAACGAAAATTAGGTATAAAGACAAAACAGTAACTTGGGATTATCCTCATTCATTTGAGGAAATAAAGGAGTATCTATTTCCTATTTTAGTAAGAAATGAAAGACTTGAACAATTAATTTAGATACAGATTGTAAATGATTTTAATCTTTTTTTAGCCTTCCAGTGAAGTCAAATTTAATTGTGTACTATCACTCTCGAGCTATGGATGTAGCCTACTGTTCCGTCTGACAATTTGATTTTCTTATATTCACCATCAGTGGAAATCACTTCAAACTTCTCATTTTCCAATACCTTACGGACAATCTCCCCATTAGGCTTATCTCTGAGGTTTGAATACCCATCAGGGTCATTTATTTTGTAATACATGGTTTCTGGAGAGTCGACGTTTTTATTTATAGCGTCCTTAGTATTCTCTATTCTTTCCAAATTAAATGAGTTTAATGGTCCGGAGTCACTGTAAAAATTAGCTTTCAAATTATCTTTAAAAACAAAAAGAATACCATAAGTCCTACCCCTATCTTTCTTATAATCAACCGAAAATGTATATCTATTTCCAGCATAATCCGTTTCATATTCAGCGGCAAATTCCTTATCAACATCCTTCACCTTTAGAAAACCAGTTATGATACCCTTCTTTCCAAATTCAGATAGTTCCTTTTGATCAATTGAGGTAATGCTGACACCAACACCCTTTTCTTCATCATAAGCCTTATATCTCCCTAAAATGGTGTTTTTATCTATTCCAAAATCTTCTATTTTATTCACTTCTTCAAGCTTCTTTTTTTCTTCTTCTTCTATTCTTTTGTTTGATTGTGTGTCATTTTCCCATCCGTCCGAAAAAACCAATCCATCATCGGTTATGGTTCCTTTCAAGATATATGGAACACTTACTTCTTTTATTGATTTTCCACTTTTCTTTGATCCATCTATCAAATAATCCACAAATACAAAGTTGGTATTGAAATCAAACTGAACTGTGATAGTGTTCCCATTACCTGACACTTTATAAGTTCCTGTTACATCTTCCCTATCAACAATACTTCCTCCGACATAAAGTGAAGCCACAGAAAAACGAACGGTATTTCCATCAAATACTAGTGCTTCAACTCCAAAGAAATCACCACTATCACGGGTATATGGACTGCTCTTTTGAAGAAGATCATTTATATTTTCTAAATCTATATCGGGTGAGGCGTTATCTGTTTTTGAAATCGTGTTATTAGATTGTTCTTTACAACTAATAAATAATATCGATAGTATTAGAATGACAATTGAGCTTTTCATGGAGTCAGAATTTTAAGGTGAAAAGCTAATGTAGTAAAATATTACTACTTGTAGTATTTTAAGGTTACAAGGTTTTTCTAGAAGTTTTTCACATTTGAGAAGTGGAACTCTCTAAGAAAGATATTGATAAGTTGAAAAAGGATATACCAAAGATTATCGGTAAAAATATCCGCTGCATCAGAGAAAGAAAAAACCTCTCCCAAACCGAACTGGCCAACCTAATCAACAGTGATAGACAATACCTTTATAAAATCGAGAGTGGTAAAGTTGGTATTTCTGTTGTGAAGCTAATGTGTATTTCCTTAGCCTTGGAAACCCCTATTTCTTCTTTCTTTGAAAAATGAATTAGTTGTGCAAAATATCTTAAACTTCTCTCTTGACTAATTTCACTTCCAAATCATATCTATCTAATATCTCTTATTATTCAGATATAATATCTCCCAATTCAAATAACTTCTTTAAATCATCTTCATATGGTTTAACAAAGTCTTCGATTTTAACCATTAATTTACACTCGTATTTTCGATATATATTAAACAGTAACTTATCTCTATATCACAAAATGTCAGTCAATAATCTATTGGTATAATTATTGCCCGAAAAATAAAATACATAACCAATTAAAATTCAGAAAAATGGAAGATTTTATATTGTCAATATTTGAAAAACGAGATTCAAAAGTAGGTCACCCTGTAATGATGAGAGAACTTGCTTATAATTATTTTTCAAACCTTAATCCAAAACAACAGGATCAAGCTTACGAAGCTATTAATAGTTTAATCGACAAGGGATTTATTACTCACGAAGACCAAAATAAAAATATGGAATGTCTGAGACTTACTCAATTGGGTTATGACAATTTATATCAAAACAGTAGAGATGTCTCCGATATTGAAAAAATGATTATGAGAGAATTTGAAAAACAAAATTCCAGACCAGGTAATGTATTAGCGATAAAAAATTTGAATTTTGGTCTAGTTCAAAATCTTAATCCCGTAGAAATAGAAAGGTTTGAGCCTGCTATAAATAATCTTATTGATAAAGAATTAATTACCTACGAGAAGAATGGATTGGAGTGTATAAGATTGACAGAGAGAGGTTACGAAACACTTTATTAGAGACCAAAAAATCTATATAAAAAATGAAAACGCATGAACAATATTTACAAGAATTAGAGACTTAGTTTGAGACCGTTATATCCTCGTCAAAAGTTCAATCATCATGTAAAAAAGGAACACTCGGAGGTCTCCAATCCTATTTGGAAAACAACACAGAGGAGATAAAAAAAGGAAGTGATAAAATATTCGAAAAAGCGACCGAACTACTCAATAAAGGTCTGAGAGATGAAAATATTGATGGAGATAAATTAAAAGAAGATCTTACTGACAAAACTCGTGAAATGGATCAAAAACTAGTCAATAAAATTAATAGAGAATTTAAGAACGGATAGTCTATAAAATATTTTGAATATAGAGACTCTAACCGACATTTTCAGTAATCGAGAATTATCCATAATTATTTGGATATTCATCTTGATAATTCTCTTCTCAATAAGTAAAGAAGTTCTTAAGTCTTCTGGAGGAATATTTTCAGCGATATTTGATGAAAAAATTGTCGATGTAGTTTTATTAATGCTCATCTACACCGAATTGATAATGCTGGTCTTAACCATCATTGAATTTTGGAATTTAACACTTTTAAAAGAGACTATCTACTGGGTGTTACTTGTTGGTTTCCCTCTACTTCTTGACATAGACAAGATTAATAAAGAAGAGAATCATATCAAGTCCATTCTGAAAAATTCTATAAAGGGTATCATCATCATAGAATTTATTACCAATTTTTATAACTTCTCCTTAATCGTTGAACTTGTTCTAATTCCTGTTGTTACATTCATCAGTTTGTTACAGGTCGTGTCCAAAACAAAACCTGAATGGAACAAAGTTTATAATCTATTGACTTGGGTATTGGCTCTTCTCGGTATTTCCGTATTTATATATTCAGTCAGCGAAATTTATAAAAGTCCAAATGGCTTCTTCAATTTACTCACATTACAGACATTCTTACTTCCCGTAATCTTGACAATAATGTTTATTCCATTCCTCTATCTCGTAGCTCTTTATTCTCTCTATGAAACTGTAACTGGTGTAATAGGTTTGAGAATCAAAAAAGAAAAGCATAAGAGATACCTAAAAAGAAAAATATTTCTCACATTTGGATTCAATAGACGAAAACTCAAAAGGTTTCAACGAGAGGTGCCTCGCGGTATTATGAGAAACAAAAAAGAGATTAAGAAAGTCATCAATAATTTTAACCAAAAGTAAGTAAGGGTATTTTTATATAGACCTATGAAATATCTACAAAGTTTCAATGAGAGTAAAATTGAGGTCGGGTCAAAACCACAACCAAAAAAGCGTGCGGCATCAGAAAATCTCGAAGAAATATTATTTGAAATGCTCTACGATAATATAGTCGGTGGGTATGGTGATAATTTAGACCAACTGGTTGAAGATATAATCTTCCAAGAAAGTTTATAAGACAGGCTCAATTTCATACATAAAAATACTTTCGAAGAATGTAAATCGAGTCTAGGAAAATACTTCACCACAAACTATATTTACAAACAAGGAGATAGAAAGGAAAAAAGAAAACTAAACGAATATATAAAAGGACGACTGATTGAATATGTCGGAAATAAATGATAATTTTCAATTGGGAATTAGAAAACCCACATTATTCTACAACAGCGCCATTATAAATAACCCAAAGAATAGTAGAAAACTCCAATTTAGAAGCCTTTTAAGGATTTTCTGAAAGAAACAATACCCATTTATTAATAATATCTAAAGCGGTCTAAAATCAACGTTAAAATGATTCTTAGACGATAATTTAACTCATGTTATAGGCTGATCCAAATAGCCTATAAAATTCTACTGATTCAAAGAATTATCGGGTCAATTTCTATCGATTCAAAAAAATAATTTCAAAATTGTTTTACACCGATGTTTTACACGAAAAACAAAAAACCCTATAAATCAATGATTTAAAGGGTTTAGGTGTGGTACCTCCAGGAATCGAACCAGGGACACACGGATTTTCAGTCC
>CETR01096280.1_pt1 | contig 20734 bp, 16 predicted proteins | sample 531281 | NCBI WGS metagenome assembly CETR01 (sample SAMEA2622568, study PRJEB7988) | marine metagenome | biome: marine biome (ENVO:00000447); feature: mesopelagic zone (ENVO:00000213); material: "saline water (ENVO:00002010), including plankton (ENVO:xxxxxxxx)" | depth 696 m
ACTTGACCTATGAAAAAGCTCTTTTCATTGTTGTCCATTGTTGGCATAATAGCCATAAGCAACTGTACGCGCGTACCAGAAAACCACGACCCCATTCTTGGTATCTGGGCAAAAACCGAATCTTCCAATCTTGAAGGCAAAAGCAACAGTACTGTCCGTGAAGAATGGATTTTCAACGATGTATACCTGGGCAGGTATCAAAGATATTCCGACTCCAAACTAATTTTTTACACTGATTTCAAATGGTCCCAAGAAAAAGGAACCTATTCCATTACCTATGGGGACCCTCAAGTAACGGATATTACCGTTAATTTGGAAAAAGCCCAAGAACCTGAAGTATTGACTCTGGACAATGGCTCGGTCTTCGCCACCAGGGAATGACGTGAAGACTACATATATGAAAATAGGAGGCCCCAAAATTGGGGCCTTCTTTATTTTTGGTTGATTGATTTGGTATTTTCCTATCTGAACCCGAAGTTGACGCCAAAGGTGAAAGTACTGAATTCAGAGATGTTATATTCTGCATTGAGCCTGAAGAAGCCCAGTTTTAATTTTGTGCCCAAATTGGCGGAAACCCCGCTTGCTTTCTTGGAAACGGAAAATGGATCCTCAACAGTTTCTGAAAAGAAAGGTCCATTGGCTTCATAAGTACCCAGCAAATCAATATCGGATTTACCTGTAATATATCCTACACCTCCATAAAAGTTGATGACAGGGATGTTCCTTGTGGAAACCACCGCACTGAAGTTCCATGTTTTGAAAGATGCATCCAATCTTTGATCACTGCCTTCAATGGTAGAGGAATCGGTAAAATCGTACTCTCCATTCAAATTCGTATATCCTATGACCGCTGAAATAGCCACCGGCAATACCTTATCCGCTGGCAACATCTTGGTAAAATCATATTGCAATCCCGCCCCGAAGAGTCCGATTTTAGCATCATCATCAAATTTGATTTTTGGCAAAAAACGAGCTTTTACCTCAAGTCCTTTGATCAACCCCACACTTCCTTGAAGATACCCTGATGGGATAAAGTTGAGATTTTCAGCGGAAAGACCTGACGGAAGTTCAAACTCCTGACTGAACAAACTACTTTCATCCTCAACAAAAACTTCGACGCCCTCGATATCCCCCAAAGCGGTAGAGACCATTCTGGCCTGACCGGGATTATCCACAAAATCCAAATTTTCGTAATCAGCAGGATCCAGCAAAAAAGCTTTTTTATCGTCCTTGTTCTTGAACCCGGTCATATTTCCAATGATGGAAATCTCAAATCCCCCTAAAGGCTTGGCATCTGCAGTATTGTACCATCCGTTGGAAATGCTGTAAATGGCACCTTCTGAAACAGGCGACAAATACGCATTGGCAAATCGTTCGGCATCCGCCACACCCGACACAAAAATATCGTTCAGGTCTTGGGCTCTTCCCATGGTCACGCAAACCAATGCTACTATTAAAATTATTCTTTTCATAATGTTGAAGTTTTACCCAAAACTAAAAAACTCGCCTTTGAGGGGCGAGTTTTTGTTGTGAAATGCCTGATATCTATACATCTATATTCGCATAGACGGCATTTTTCTCTATGAATTCACGTCTTGGAGGCACTTCATCCCCCATTAACATGGAGAATATTCGGTCTGATTCCGTTGCATTGTCAATTTGTACCTGACGTAATTTTCTAAAATCCGGGTTCATGGTCGTATCCCAAAGTTGCTCGGCGTTCATCTCCCCAAGACCTTTGTATCGTTGGATACTTGCACCCCCGTTCATTTCCTCATTGATGGCATCACGTTCCTTATCGTTCCAAGCATAGCGTTTTTTAGCGCCTTTCTTGACCAAATAAAGTGGTGGTGTGGCAATGTAGACATGTCCTCCCTCTATCAACTCCCTCATATAACGGAAGAAGAAGGTCAAAATCAAGGTTTCAATGTGGCTACCATCAACATCCGCATCACACATGATCACTACTTTATGGTAACGCAGTTTGTCCAGGTTCAAGGCCTTACTATCCTCTTCGGTTCCAATGGTAACACCCAAAGCTGTATAGATATTCTTGATTTCCTCATTTTCAAAAACCTTGTGCTGCATGGCTTTCTCCACGTTAAGGATTTTACCCCGCAACGGAAGAATGGCTTGGAAGTTCCTGTCCCTTCCCTGCTTGGCCGTACCACCTGCGGAATCCCCCTCTACCAGAAACACTTCGCATTTGGTTGGGTCTTGCTCTGAACAATCGGATAGTTTCCCAGGCAATCCCCCAACACTCATTGGGTTCTTACGCTGAACCATTTCACGAGCTTTGGCAGCGGCGTGCCTTGCTTGTGCGGCCAGTTTTACTTTTTCCACGATTTGCTTGGCATCATCCGGGTTTTCTTCCAGATAATCGGTCAGCATTTCGGAAACCGCCTGACTTACGGCGCTGGTTACCTCACGGTTACCCAATTTGGTCTTGGTCTGTCCCTCGAACTGTGGCTCTGCCACTTTTACGGAAACAATGGCGGTAAGTCCTTCACGAAAATCATCCCCTGAAATTTCGAACTTTACCTTATCCAGCATCCCTGAGTTATCGGCATACTTTTTAAGGGTCGATGTCAATCCCCTTCTAAAACCGGAAAGGTGCGTACCTCCTTCATGGGTATTGATATTATTGACGTAGGAATGCAGGTTTTCGGTATACCCTGTATTGTAGACCATGGCCACTTCCACGGGGATTCCGTTCTTTTCCCCCTCCATGGAGATAACGTTCTGAATCAATGGCTCGCGGGTACCGTCCAAAAACTTGATGAATTCCTTAAGGCCTTCATCTGAATGGAAAGTCTCGGAAATGAATTCGCCTTTTTCGTCCTTATTTCTTTTATCGGTCAGTGTTATGGTTACCCCTTTGTTCAAATAGGCAAGCTCACGCATCCTATTGGAAAGGGTCTCATAACTATACTCTGTGGTCTGGGTAAAGATGGTGTTGTCCGGCACAAAGGTTACAATAGTACCTGTTAAATCACTTTCGCCAACACTTTTTACGGGATAAAGGCTTTTCCCTCTCTCATACTCTTGCTCCCATATTTTACCATCCCGATACACAGTGGCTTTCAAGCTAGAAGAAAGTGCATTCACACAGGATACACCCACACCGTGCAATCCACCGGAGACTTTGTAGGAATCCTTATCAAATTTACCCCCGGCACCAATTTTGGTCATTACGACCTCAAGGGCGGAAACCCCTTCCTTTTTGTGGAGGTCAACAGGAATACCCCTACCATTATCTTCCGTGGTTATGGAATTGTCCTCATTGATGACAACATCAATTCTATCACAATGACCGGCCATGGCTTCATCAATGGAGTTATCCACTACTTCGTACACCAAATGGTGCAATCCACGAACCCCTACATCTCCAATATACATGGAAGGTCTCATACGTACGTGCTCCATGCCTTCGAGGGCCTGGATGCTATCCGCCGAGTATTGTTTCTTGTTAGCTTCTTCGCTCATATATTTTTCAGTATTTACCTCAAAAATTCAAATCTTACAAATATAATCAATACCCCGTGCAAATGGCCTCTAAGAGCCTGCTGAACAGGGTAAGTTATCAACAAATCCTGTGGAAAACAGGACGATTTGACAGCGGTTCGGCCAGTTCCCTTCAAACCACCAAAAAGCCCCTTGTGAAAGGGGCTTTTCTGACTAATTAAAATAATGAAACAAGTTAGCTTTACTGCTTCATATCGTTTGGTTGGTTTAAAACGGGGGTTATTTCACATACGCATCGGTATGGACCTTGGCCACAGCCCTTCCCGATGGGTCGTTCATGTTCTTGAAGGCTTCGTCCCACTCCAAGGCAATCTTGGTACTACAGGCCACCGATGGCTCCTGGGGCACACTCAACGCTGCCGCATCCGAAGGGAAGTGACTTTCAAAAACTGAACGATAGTAATATTCTTCTTTCGAGGTCGGGGTTTGAATGGGGAATTTGAAATGGGCATTTGCCAATTGCTCATCCGTGATCTCCTCTTCCACCAAAGCTTTCAAGGTATCAATCCAACTGTATCCTACACCATCCGAAAATTGTTCTTTTTGTCTCCAGGCCACACTTTCGGGCAAATAATCTTCAAATGCTTTTCGCACCACCCATTTCTCCATACGTTCACCATTGATCATCTTATCTTTTGGGTTGATGCTCATTGCTACATCCATAAACTCTTTGTCCAGGAAGGGAACACGCCCTTCGATACCCCATGCGGCCAAGGATTTGTTGGCTCTTAGGCAATCGTACATATGGAGTTTATCCAATTTCCTCACGGTCTCCTCATGAAAGTCCTTCGCGCTAGGTGCTTTGTGGAAATAAAGATATCCGCCGAAAAGTTCATCCGCTCCCTCGCCCGAAAGTACCATCTTGATTCCCATGGATTTGATGACCCTAGCCATTAAATACATGGGCGTGGAAGCCCTTATCGTCGTGATATCGTAGGTTTCCAAGTTGTAAACAACATCTTTTATAGCATCCAAGCCCTCTTGAATGGTAAATTTGATTTCGTGGTGCACCGTTCCAATATGATCCGCTACTTTTTGAGCGGCAGCTAAATCAGGTGAACCTTCCAATCCCACGGAGAAGGAGTGCAACTGAGGCCACCATGCGTCGGCCGTATCGCCGGATTCCACACGTTTTTGTGAATATTTTTTGGCAATTGCGGAAGTTACGGAAGAATCCAGTCCCCCAGATAGCAATACACCATAGGGCACATCGGACATCAACTGACGGTGCACCGCAGCCTCCAAAGCGTCCTTTACTTTTTGAATACTGGTTTCGTTCTCCTTGACCGCATCATATTCCATCCAGTCGCGCTTGTACCATCTCACAAATTCGCCATCGGAACTGTGCATGTAGTGTCCCGGGGGAAATAGTTGGATTTTGGAACAGGTCCCTTCCAAAGCCTTCAACTCGGAAGCCACGTAGAAGGTCCCATTCTTGTCCCAACCGATATACAAGGGAATGATTCCCATATGGTCACGGGCGATGAAATACTCATCTTTTTCGGAATCGTAAATGGCAAAACCAAAGATTCCGTTCATCTGATCAACGAAGGCTGGCCCTTTTTCCTGATAAAGAGCCAAAATAACCTCACAATCGGATTGGGTTTTGAAATTATATTTACCGTCAAACTGTTTTCTCAACTCTTGATGATTATATATCTCGCCATTGGCGGCCAAGACCAATTTACCATCTGCACTGAACAATGGTTGTTTTCCCGAAGCGGGATCCACAATGGCCAATCTCTCGTGGGCCAAAATGGCTTTGTCATCGGAGTAAATACCACTCCAATCGGGCCCTCGGTGCCTTACTTTCTTCGACATCTCCAACAATTGGGGCCTAAGTACTTCCGTACTTTCCTTTACATCAAATGCGCATACTATACCACACATAAAAAAACAGATTTAATAACAATTTTGAAACAAAAATGAATTTAAAGATTAAAATATAAAACCCTAAACTATATTTATATTACATATTGTAATTTTTTTCGTTTATAAAAGTAAATAATGAAACTTATTTTACCTATTCTGATTTTAACCCGAACGCTTTGTAAGGTTGCTTAATTTTCTCGTCTGTATATTTATAGCAACATTATAATTAACTAGTTTTACAAGGAACTTAAATCACAATCATGAAGAAATTAACAGTATTACTTTTAGTGTTTTGTACCAGTTTGGTGTTTACCGTGGAAGCTACGGCCCAGAAATTCAGTGGACTTGACAAGAGCCCAGCGGACATTGCTTACTACCCTGCAAGCTCCAAGGAAACCGATAAAGCTGCACGTGTCATATACAGCCGTCCGCAATTGAAAGGACGTAGCCTTGCCGAATTGGCCCCCGTGGGAAAGGTTTGGAGAACCGGTGCAAACGAAGCTACCGAAATCACATTTTACAAGGACGCCACTGTTGGCGGCAAAACGATCAAAGCCGGTTCCTATTCCCTCTTCACCATTCCCGGGGAAGATGAGTGGACGGTGATCTTCAACGGTAACCTTCACCAATGGGGCGCCTATTCCTACGACAGCGATGCCGACGTGGTTCGTGCGACCGCCAAAGCTTCCACGGACAGTGAAGCATTGGAAGCTTTTGGAATAGCCTTCGATGATGATGGAAACTTGGTTATGGGCTGGGGAACCACAAGGGCCACCTTGCCCATCAGCTACTAGAGAGTCTTGGATATCACGGCCATAAAAATGCCCCCAAATAGTTCGACACTATTTGGGGGCATTTCATTTGGGCCTTTTTTTATTTCTTCTGGACGCCTCCCAAGAAAACGTGTTTTGCAGTGACGTTGGGAATTTCTTCGGATGGAATCGTCATAATATCATCGCTCAAAACCACAAAATCGGCAAATTTACCCGGCTCGATACTTCCTTTTTCATCCTCCTCAAAATTGGAATAGGCCGCCCAAAGGGTCATGCCCTTCAAGGTTTCTTCCCTACTTAAGGCGTTCTCCATTTGAAAACCGCCTTCGGGATATTGTTCCACATCTTGACGGGCCACTGCGGCATAAAAGGTCAAAAATGGGTTCACTTGCTCCACGGGGAAGTCGGTGCCCAAGGCCACCAATCCCGCTTTCTCCAACAAGTCCTTATAGGCATAGGCCCCTTGTACCCGTTCTGGTCCCAATCTATCCCCGGCCCAATACATATCGCTTGTGGCATGGGTCGGCTGCACGGATGGAATGATGCCTTTTTCAAAATAATCGAAATCGGACGGAGTGATGATCTGCGCATGCTCCACTTTCCATCTACGGTCCGATTTACCCTCCAAGGCCTTTTCATAGGCCCTTAGCACCACGATATTGGCCGAATCGCCAATGGCATGGGTGTTCATCTGGTAATCACTGGCCGCGATGCGCTGTGCCAGGGCCTCGATCTGGTCCACAGGGGTTACCATGGCCCCGAAATGTCCCGGCTTATCGGAGTAAGGTGCCCGCAATGCCGCTCCTCGGGAACCCAGTGCACCATCCCCGTATACTTTCACGGAACGGACATTCAAGCCCTCGGTTTTGATAATGCCCTTATCCAAAAAGTAATCCAGGTTTTCAGGATAGTTGGCCACCATGGCATAGACCCTGATGGATAGTTCGCCGGCTTGCTGTAGACTATCGATCAACTCAATGATATCCCTGGACAGTCCTGCATCGTTTACCGTGGTCAATCCGTAATCCAAAGAAATCTCCTCCGCATCCTTGAGGGCCTGTATTTTTTGTGCTCTGGTGGAAGGGGGCACAATAGCGCCGATCAATCCCATTGGATTATCCACCAAAATGCCGGTAGGCTCACCGTTTTCCTTCACGATCTCGCCACCTTCCGTTTCAGTATCCGCCGTAATGCCTGCCATGTCCAATGCTTTTTGGTTGACCAAAAGGGCGTGGCCATCGATACGGCGCAATGCAACCGGTGTATCCGGGAACAGTTCATCCAATTTGTCCTTGGTCGGGAATTCCTTTACTTCCCAATCATTTTGATCCCATCCCCTACCTTGGATAAAGTTGGACTGACGCTCTTTTTGAAAAGCCACCACTCTTTCCAAAACTTCATCAAAGCTTTGGGTACCGACCAAATCCACCACTTGTTGGTTCTGTCCCAACCCATAAAAATGGCAATGGGCATCAATAAGGCCTGGAACAATGGTCCTGCCCTGGGCATCCAAGTTCTCTTGGGCATTGTATTTTTTTGAAATTTCCCCGGTCTCGCCAACGGCGACAAATTTTCCATCCTTGATGGCCATACTGGAGGCTTTGGAGAAATCGGCATCCACGGTATAGATGTTTGCATTGGTGACGATCAGGTCCACCTCTTCTTTGGTGGCGCAAGAAAAAACAAATAGGCCGGTAGTTAGTAATAGGAACTTTTTCATTTCTGGTGGTTTCCATCAAAAATAGAAAAAGGAAAGAAATGTTTACGGGTTTTCGTCCTCAAACTTTGTCATCACAAACTCCACCCTTCGGTTCTTTCTTCGGGCTTCCTCGGTAAGTGTCGTGTCCAAAGGTTTGCTATCCCCGTATCCTTTGGAGGTAATTCTGTTTTTATCCAAGCCAAGGTCGATCAAATATTGCGCAACCGAACTGGCGCGCTCCCGTGAGAGAATATCGTTATAGTCATCCGACCCCAGATCATCGGTGTGTCCATTGATGGCCACCTTTAGGTTCGGGTTTTTCCTGAGATGCTCGTACACATCCCGAAGACTCTGCTCTGCTTTGGGCTGAAGGTCAAAACGGTCAAAATTGAAATTGACATGATCCAGCACATAAACCTCATCGGTCTTATATTCTGGCCCTAGGTAAGTCAATGATATATCGTCCAGATAGTAATAGGCATAGCCCTCCTCTTTTGTTGATGGATTTTGGCCATCCAGGTAAGAAGTCCCAGCGTTACTTTTGAAATTACCGAGGATCAAATAGCTCTCAAAACCTTTGGAGACCATATCAAAGCTCAATTCCATCCAATCCTGCTTATCCTGATAATATCCCGCAACGGGAAATTGTTTAATGTGCGTGGTCTGGGCGGTCGCCTCCATAAGTTCTCTTTGTGATAGCTCTCGTTTGGTATGGACCGATAGTGGTTTCTCCGAGAAAACCGCGCCCATATCCATAACGGCCCCATCCGATTTTTCGGAAAGACTGATAAACAGAGTCAATCGATACCTACTTCCCTTTTCAAGGGTTTCCGTCAAAGGCACTTGAATGTATTCCCGATAATCACGAGGCGCGAAAAGATAGAGTCCTGCATAAGCGGCCCCTTCGTACGGCTCTTGCCTTCCCTTAAAGTTCATGGGGACACCCAGCTTGGTTCGGCTGCATTCATTGAAATAATCCGTAGTGCCCAGTGTTGGGGCACTCCAATGTTCCGCATCTTTGTTAAGATTGCTCATTTTAACAGGACAAGACACAAAGTCTTCAAAACCACCGTTTTGCACAAGGTTTTGACTAAATCCAATGGAGAAACCCATCAAAAACAGGTGGAGAAATAGGGTATGTATTGGTCTTGGTTGCATTATTTCCTTTTTTAAAGGGAACGGTCAACCATTGGAACATCAACAAGTTAACCGAAAATAATGAACGGTATTTTTAACATTTTATTGTGTATTCCCCTACAGACTAGAAATCGAACTTATAGGATACCCCTGCCAGAGCCTGGAATCCCTGCACCCCGAAATTGGCCCAACGCTGGTAATTATTGTTGGCAATATTGGATGCTTTCACAAAAATGGAGAGTTGCTCATTGAATCGATACCCTACGTGTGCATTGGCATCAAAAAAGCCATCCAAGGTCACTTGTTGGAACAGCAATTCCGAATCAAGCGGATCTACTTGGGACAACAGGTCATCCCTTTCCCCCACATAGAACAGATTGGCTCCCATATACCATTGATCGGTAATTTGGTAATCCATGAACACCGAACCCTTTATTGATGGTAGGTTCCACGCTGGATTATCCGTCTCGGTGTCATAATCATAGAATTCAGCATTGACACCTAAAGAAAAGTTACGGTTCACATCCACATTGATTTCCCCGAACACACCCAAGGTCTTTACATCATCGTAAAACACCTGAAAGGAATTACCGTAGAAATAGCTCTTTTCATCATCCCTGGCCGTATTGATTGGATTGTGAAAGAACAAGGGCTTCCTGTTTTCCGCCATGTACGAACCCTTGATGTTGTACCCCACATTGGAGGTCAACTGACCTTTCAATCCCAAATACCCTTCATACTGTTGGTCGGTAGGAACGATGTCCAAGGTCGGGGACACATAAGGATTGTCATCCACAAAATCGTGATAGGAGTTTTGCTTCAACTCCCCTTCTATTCCCCCATAGGCGATCACATTTTCGTCCATCACGCGGTAGGATGCCGTTACAGCGGGATAGATATAAAAATTGTTCTCGCTGTTTTCCATATCTAGTCCGTAGACGATATTGGCTCCCAGGTTCAATGTAAGATCATCTCGAAGGATCAACAAACTTGGGGTAACGCCTGCCTGAAGATTACTGTATTTTTTCTCTCCTTCATTTACCGCATCGGAAATGGAGCCATTTTGAAAACTTCCCCCTACATAATCCACTTTGGCAGAAATTGTGATCAATTCCTCGGTAATGGGGAGTTCAAAAGTCGGGTTGATCACCGCGCGGTTCTCCGCAGACTCGGTTGCATCCCAAAAGCGCCTCAACAACACATTCCCACTTTTAAAATAGGAATCCTCCATGCCAAAATTCGCCTTGGCCTCTGCATTGAAATAGTTTTGTGTCTCATCCATGGCATTGACCTCATCCTCGCTGAACAAGTCACTCTGGATGCCGTACCAATTGTACAGTTGATGCTGCAGACCTATACTGGCACCCCAATCCATATAACGATCCTTTTTGGCATAGGAGGCATTCAATTGGGTATTGTAGAAGTCCGTGTCCAAGGGTGTGGAGTCCAAGTCCCCGCGTGAGGAGTTATGGCTGAGCCCGAAATCCAACAGATCCTCTCCCCTGTTGAAATCCCTGCTGGTATAAAAATCGACCAGGGCATTGTTGTAATTGCCCAAACCAACCGACGCATAGGAATTGTACAAGGTGGGTGGCGGTGTTTTTTCCACTCCCGAAGCTTTTCCTTTTGCCGGGGTAAAAGTTGACGCCACTGGCACGGAAAATATACTGTAATTGATTTTTTTCTTTTGGAGCACAATGGAATCGTTCAAGCTCGGGGATGATTTGATCTTAAAGGCATCCGAAACGGTCGGGGAATACGGCTTTACCACCGTTACCGTTTCCGTACCGATGTTATCCTCTTCCTGGGCGATAACCATTCCGCATAGGCTCAAAAAAAGTAATGAAAATATATAGGTTCTCTTTTGCATGCTGTGTCTCGTTTAGTTTTGATCGGGGTCTACGGATGAATTGCTCTCGGCTTCCTTGGCCTTGATCGTGGCCAGTTCATTTTCCGCATCCGAAACGATTTCCTCAAATTCGGCGAAATTGGAAATGACACTTTCCAAAATGTAAGTGGCCTGGAAGGCATCCCCCAGATTATAGAAGTTCTTGGCCATGATCACCAAGCCTTTTCCCGCCCACTCCTTGTAGGCGGCATAATCCTTGGCCAATTTTTGAACGGCCTCGTTGGAGGCTTCATAGGCCTGCTCCTTATTTTTAAAAAAGGCATCATAGTACCAAGCTTCGGCAGCGAGCTCTCCCGATGCTATTTGTTTAACATCTTGGTAAGCGGTTTTAGCTAAATTCCCATTGTCCGTGGCAATGGCCGAGCGCGCTATCATGATTTGCGCATCACTTTTGATACGATCATCTATTTTGGGTGCGTCCAACACCTTTTCGGCATAGGCAATGGTCTGTGCATAATCCTTTTGGCCATAGTAGCCCTTCATCAAATTGGATTGGGCAAAGGTTTTGTTCTCTGAAATATCCGCTGTGCTTTCCAATCTTTTCAAATAAGGGATGGCACTGCCATAATCCTGTTTATCCACGTAGATTTCACAAACGCGGGTCAAGGCCTGCTCGGTATACTCCCCATTGCCACCATCGGCAACGGCCCTATATCTTGGCAAAGCTTTGTCCTTATCGCCATCGGCAAAATAGAGTTGCGCCAAGGCAAAATTGGCGTTTTGCGCATGGAGTCCGTTCGGGAATTCGTTCAAGTAATCTTCATAGCCACGGATGGCGGCTGCAGTTTTGCCTTCAATTTGTTTGCGTTCCGCGGATTCAAAACTGGCATTATCCAGCTCGGCATCCGTTACCTCCACAAAATCCAAATTTCTGGCCCAAGCAGCATACTCGCTTACCCGACCTTCATCCACGTACACCAATTTGGCGGTAGCCACCGCTTGTTTGGCCTCTTGGGTGTTCGGATATTTTTGGACCACTTCCTTGAGTTTCTCCAAAGCCCGATCGTTACGACTGGCATTATAATGAACCAAGCCCGACCGTAACAATCCTCTTGGGGCAAACTTGCTACCCGGGAATTCGTTCACAATACGGTCATAGGTCTGAAGCCCTAAATTTTCTTGATTATTACTGATAAGGGTGTTACCCAATTCAAACAGGGCATCATCCCGTAAAGATGATGTAGGGAACATCCTCAAGAATTCGTTCAAGCCGTCAATTTTTGCAGAATTATTGCCCAAAAAGCCATCGCAAAGTGTTTTCTGGAAGGCAGCATAATCCCGTTCGGGGCCGTTCATCTTTGATGAAGCATCGTAAGCCTTCTTCGCCATTTGGTATTTACTGCTTACAAAATAGCTGTCGCCCAAGCGCAAATACCCATCATTCTTTCTTTGGTCATCAATGGCATTGGAGCTTACCACATTTTGAAAATAGGATATGGCATTGTTGTAATCTTTTAGTTTGAAGTACGAGTAGCCCAGATTGTAATCCAGCTGCTCGTATTCTGATAGTGACTGGGCCGCTGGCGAGTTCTGGAACCGTACAAAATCGACCAAAGCCTCCTCAAAACGGTTCAATCGATAGGCCGATTCCCCTTTCCAGTAGAGGGCACGTGCTTCAAAACTTGAATTTTCCGCACTTTTCAGGGATTTATCGAATCGTTCCCAAGCCCCTTCGTAATCGCCATCAATAAAAAGTTCCACCCCACGGTAGTAAGCCACTTTCTGGTAAGTTTCCTTGCTGGCATAGTTTTGATTTTCTTCCAAAAGTTGCATGGCCCCCTCAAAATTTCGGGAGGTAATGTAGGAGTCCACTAAAAGTTCCTGGATTTCCATTTGATGCTCGTCCTTTGGATATTTTTCCAGATAGGTGGTCAACACCTGTGGAACGGGTTCGTAAGCATTACCTATTTCGTAACTCAAACGCGCATAGTTCAACCAGGCATCTTTTTGGATTTCTGGACTGAACTCCATCTGCGAGGCATTTCGGAACGCATTCAAGGCCTCGGATTTTTTATCCAACTTCAAATAACATTCAGCCAAGTGGTAATATGCATTCTGGGAAACGGCATTGGCGCCCCCTATGATCTTGTTGAACTGCTGAACGGCTTTTTGGTAATCCCCCAATTTGTAATGGCTGTACCCCAACAAATAGTAATCGGTGTTGTTCCATTTGCCACGTTTGCCCTTGTATTCCTCTAAATAAGGAACAGCCTCGGCGTATTGCTCCAAATTGAAATAACTCTCACCGATGATCTTGTTCAATTCCGAGACTTCCTGACGATTGGATTTGGGCAGTTGCTTTTTGGCCAATGCGATCGCTTCTTCAAACTTTCCCAATTTAAAATTCAGGTCGGCCTGATAGTAGGTCAACTTTTCATCAAGTAGTTCCGGGTCTTGGATCTGATCGAAACGTGCACTTGCCGAATTATAATCATCCTGCTCGTAGGCGATGTATCCCAAATAATATTTGGCCTGTGAACCGTATTTCTGGGAAGTGGTCACCTTGTTCAAATAGCTTTCTGCTTCTTGCGGACGCTTGGATGCGTACAATGCGTATCCGTTATTGAAGTTAAAACGGTCGCGCTCCGAGTACGGCATGGAGTTTTCATCCACTTTTTTGTACCATTTCAAGGCGTAGGGGTATTTTCCCGTTTCAAAATAGTAGTCGGCCACATCCAAAAAGGCGGAATTTCTTTTGGTGGAGGTGGGATAACGTTCCACAAAATCCTCCATCATTTTATCCGCTCCTCGTTGATTCAGCCGAATGGCGGCATTGGCGGCATAGTATGCGCTGTTGGCTTCGGTTTCCCCGTCTTTGGTGTTGGCCTTGACGGACTCGAAAATGTTTTGAGCCGCTTGGTACTGCTCATTGTTGTAGAGCGCCAAGGCATCTTGATAGGCTTTGTTCTCGTGGGTGTATATTTTGGTTTCCTGTGCGGAAAGCACAAAAAAAGTTCCCATAATAATGGGAAGTAAAAGGAGGTTTTTTCGATTCATAGTGTTCTACGCTCTTCTCGATTGACTTTACTGATAACGTCAAATTTAAGGCCAAAGTATATCAACACCTAAAAGTTATAACATTTGGTTATGCAATAATGATGAATAATTATAGAACTTAGTACCTTTATTCCATAAAGTGATGTTATGTCCGAGACCATTGTAAAATTACAAGATGTTGCCGTATTTCAGAACGAGAATATGGTTCTCAACGATATCGACCTTGAAGTAAAAAAAGGGGAATTTGTATACGTAATTGGTAAAACAGGCAGTGGAAAGAGTAGTTTTATGAAGACCCTCTATGCCGACCTACCGTTGAAACAGGGTAACGGCAATGTGGTGGATTTTGATTTGAAGACCTTGAAGGAAAAAGACATCCCCTACCTGCGCAGAAAACTGGGCATTGTTTTCCAGGATTTTAAATTACTTCCCGATAGAAATGTCAACAACAACCTGAAATTTGTCCTCAAAGCCACGGGATGGACGGACCCCACGAAAATGGACGACAAAATTGAAGAGGTCCTGGATAAGGTGGGCATGAAAACCAAAGGTTTTAAGTTTCCCCACGAACTATCGGGCGGTGAGCAACAACGTATTGCCATTGCCCGTGCCCTGCTCAATGACCCTGAACTCATTCTGGCCGATGAGCCCACGGGCAATTTGGATCCACAGACCAGTGTAGAGGTAATGAAGGTTCTACAGGACATCAACCAGAACGGACGGACCATCATCATGGCCACACATGATTACGCCCTAATCCTGAAATATCCGCACAAAACCCTGAAATGTGATGGCAGTAAAGTTTTCGAAGTGATCCAAAAGGCCATATAACCATCGAGAATCCGCATAGCGCATTGATTTCCACAGGAATTACTTGATCAGCAAAAGTTTTTGTTACTTTGTTAAAACTAATCTTGCTTCCTCTATATGGAAATTCTAGGTATTGATATTGGCGGTTCGGGCATAAAAGGTGCCTTGGTTAACGCCGAAACTGGGGAAATGTTGACAGAACGTTTCCGAATTCCAACTCCAAAATCAAGAAAACCAAAGGACATGGCCAAGGTTGTGGCCGAGATCGTGAATCATTTTGATTATGACGGTCCAGTGGGCTGTGGGTTCCCTTCAATTGTAAAAAACGGGGTCTGCAAATCCCCTGGCAACCTGGACAAGAGTTGGGTCGGTGTCAATATCGATGAGCTGTTCACTGAATACACCGGTCACGAATTCACCGTATTGAATGATGCCGATGCGGCAGGCTATGCCTCCATGAACTATGGGGTGGGAAAAGGCAAGAACGGATTGGTCGTCATGATCACCATTGGAACGGGATTGGGCAGTGGCGCTTTCTACAATGGAGTGCTGATCCCCAATTTTGAACTGGGCCAGATTCCGTACAAAAAGTACAAGAAGATCGAAAAATGGGCCGCTGCCTCGGCCAAGGAACGCGAAGACCTTAGTTTTAAGAAATGGGGCAAGCGCTTCAACAAGTTTTTGAAGTTCGTGGAACTTATTGTATGCCCCGATCTTATCATCGTAGGTGGGGGAACCTCAAAAAAGTGGGAAGAGTTCAGCCATCACATCAAGATCGAGACCGAGGTGGTCAAAGCAGAGCTCATGAACCACGCCGGTATCATTGGGGCTGCCGTAGCTTGTTTACGGGAGCAGCACCACGGTCATCTGCATTAATTATTTTTTAATTCAGGACTTGGCGGAATCCAGAGCCAAGGTGATTCCCTTTGAAAAAAAAGAAAAGCGAATGAAGTACACCACTCCATCCGCTTTGTATTCAAATGTCAAATTGAATTATAGCTAAACTACCTTGTTTCTTTTTCTGTCCACCTCTTTCAGATAGATTTTTCTGATCCTCAAGTGGTTTGGCGTTACCTCTACGTATTCATCCTTTTGGATGTATTCCAGAGCTTCTTCCAATGAAAATTTAATGGCCGGAACGATCTTCGCCTTGTCATCGGCACCAGCAGAACGTACGTTCGATAGTTTCTTGGTCTTGGTCACGTTCACGGTCATATCATCTTGACGGGAGTTTTCACCAATAACCTGTCCTTCGTAGATATCCTCTCCCGGGTCGATAAAGAACTTACCTCTTTCCTGAAGCTTATCAATGGAATAAGGAATTGCGGTTCCATTTTCCATGGAAACCAAAGACCCGTTCAATCGCTGTGCGATATCCCCTTTCAAAGGTTGATATTCAAAAAATCGGTGTGCCATGATCGCCTCACCTGCCGTAGCGGTCAACAATTGGTTCCTAAGACCGATGATCCCCCTGGATGGAATAATGAATTCACACACCATTCGAGAACCTCTTGCCTCCATACTGGTCATCTCCCCTTTACGGATGGAAACCATTTCAACAGCTTTCCCGGACACTTCCTCAGGCAAATCGATGGTCAAGTGCTCCACGGGCTCACATTTTACGCCATCAATCTCCTTGATGATCACCTGTGGCTGACCGATTTGAAGCTCATAACCCTCTCTACGCATGGTTTCGATCAAAACGGAAAGGTGCAATACCCCACGTCCGAACACCAAGAATTTATCGGCACTATCGGTTTCTTGAACGCGAAGCGCCAGGTTTTTCTCCAATTCCTTTTCCAAACGCTCCTTGATGTGACGGGAAGTAACAAACTTTCCATCCTTACCGAAAAACGGGCTATCGTTAATGGTGAAAAGCATACTCATGGTAGGCTCATCAATGGCAATGGTCTTTAATTTTTCAGGGTTTTCCAGGTCAGCAACGGTATCGCCGATTTCAAACCCTTCCATACCCACAATGGCACAAATATCCCCTGCCACTACTTCCTCTACGCGCAAACGGCCCAAACCTTCAAAAGTGTAAAGTTCTTTGATTCGAGTTTTTACAACGGAGCCATCCCTTTTCACCAAAGAGACCTGTTGTCCCTCGCGAAGTGTTCCTCTTTGCAACCTACCAATGGCAATTCGTCCCGTGAACGAAGAGTAATCCAATGAGGTGATCAACATTTGGGTGGTACCTTCTTCAGGTTTGAATTCAGGTACGTGCTCAATGACCATGTCCAACAATGGTTCGATGTTCTCGGTCGGGGTCTTCCAATCCTCGCCCATCCAGTTGTTCTTTGCAGAACCATAGACTGTTGGGAAATCCAGCTGCCATTCTTCGGCACCCAATTCAAACATCAAATCGAACACTTTCTCGTGCACTTCTTCCGGGGTACAGTTTTCCTTATCCACCTTGTTGATCACCACGCAGGGCTTCAAACCAAGGTCGATTGCCTTTTGAAGCACGAAACGGGTCTGTGGCATGGGCCCCTCAAAGGCATCCACCAACAACAAGACCCCGTCGGCCATGTTCAGTACACGTTCCACTTCCCCACCGAAATCGGCGTGACCAGGGGTATCTATAATATTGATTTTTGTGTCTTTGTATACAACGGAAACGTTTTTGGAAACAATGGTGATCCCGCGTTCCCTTTCCAGGTCGTTGTTATCCAATATCAGGTCGCCCTTGTTCTCGTTCTCGCGGAACAACTGGCAATGGTACATGATTTTATCGACCAAGGTAGTCTTACCGTGGTCTACGTGTGCAATGATCGCAATGTTTTTGATTTTGGACATAACCTAAATTTTAAGCCCGCAAAGATACTGCTATTTTTCATTGTGCAACACTCCTAAATGTTATTTTTATCTTATTGATTTTGTGGGAGTTCCGATATATCATTTTCTACTGACCACCCAACCGAGCTTCAAGGCAAGGAAAATACCGAAGTTACTTTCAAATTCATCGAAGAAATAACCTGGGCCAACCTCAAATCTAAACTGCAATCCTTTCTGGCCCGTGCGCTGAAGACCGTACACCACCCCAATTCCCCCAAAATAATCGGAAACATGGTCCAAATTTCCGATCACTGCCTTCCCGCCTTGAATCGCGATGGTGGGAGCAATATAGTTTCCCGTATTGCCAGCGATGTTCTTCCCCCTTTCGAGCCGTCTCTGAAAATTATAGTAATGTCGGTATTGGACCCTGCCAATGGGATAAATACCGAATCCATCATCGGTAAAACTGGACTCTACATAGGCAAAACCCATTGTGGCCTCTGCCGCTATGGTTGAATTTTGGGAAAGTCCCTGTTCGTAGATAATGCCGGGCAGCAGTACATTCAGGGTCAGTTGGTGGTTTTCGACGTTTTTTCCAGATTGGGCGATTCCGATAGCGCCAATGGACAAGCTTAAAAGCAAAGAGGTAATGGTTTTCATAAATGGTCAGTTTGAATTTCCACTTCAATCACAAATACCGTACCAAATGGAAGTCACAAACCAACGCACCAACGCTTTTCGCTGATGATCCAACCGATACTCAAGTTCACCACAGGCTGGATGGTGCCTTTGAACGGCCCCACGTAATACCCTGCCCCAGCATCCAAGGAGAAGCTAAAACCTGAATCATAGCTGCGCTGAACACCATAGACCAAGCCACCGTATCCGTGAATACCGTCGACCAATCGGCCTTCGACCACACGGTCCCCTGGGGAAAATAGGGCCACAGAAGGCGCAATGTAATTGCCGGAATTCCCATAGATGGACCTTCTTCGCCTTTCCCGGGCATTCAAATTGTGATAGTATCTGTTTTGCACGGTAATGGCCGGGAAAAAGTCAAAATCCTCCAGCGGTCGTGAACTGGCAGGCTCCAAGGCCGCTTGGTACGCCACCCGAACATCCAGTGTGCTGTTCACCCCCAAGGCCATTTCGTACTCGATGCCGGGATTGATGGCATTGAGCTTAAACTGGCGGACTTCGCAATTTGTCCCATATTGGGCATACACAGAAGAGCCTGTGAACAGGAGTGCCAAAAGTAGCAAGCGATGCATTGTAGGTCAATTTGGTAGTACTATAACCCAAACTCGATCAAAATAGTATGTTCCGATGTCATTATTTAATCAAGGTAAGGATCCTTTTTCTTCCGTTTGGTCGCCACCCAACCAAAAGTTAGATTGATCAACGGCCCATAACCATCGGGCACACCGTCCCCTTTATAATACCCGGCCCCGACCTCCAGATTGAAATTGAAGCCTTTCTCATAGGTACGCTGGATGCCATAGACCATTCCATAAAATCCCAGGTTAAAATCATCGGGGCCTTCCACATCGGTGGAAATCCGCAATTGTGAAAAGAAAATGGCCTGTGCGGCGGCAATGTAATTTCCCGAATTGCCGGATGTGTTCTTGTCCAGTCTTTCCCTTCTATCGAAATTATGGTAATATCTATACCGGTTATTGGATGCCAAACCGAACACGTAACCTTCCTCATAAGTGGCAGTGGCCAGACCCAAGTTGGTGGAAACACTTTGGTTTTTGAAAATACCAAGCTCATAGGTGAAACCGGGGCTCAACAAATTCAATTGGAACTGGTGACGCTCCAAATGGGCCAAATCAAAAGTACCGCCCCTTTCCTGCCATTGTGCATTGGAGATCACGGGCAACAGAGCTAGGGCGAACAAAACAATCCGATACTTCATGGATGATGGTTTAGTTTGATAAATCTAAAAAGGATACCACTGTTAAATACTATATTTGTGCAAACTTTAAGAAATGGACATCACCAAAATCCCACAGATAAAACACACGGACAGCGATAATTTTTTCTTGTTGGCGGGCCCCTGTGCCATAGAAGGCGAGGACATGGCCATGCGCATTGCAGAGAAGGTCGTGGCCATTACGGACAAGCTGAATATCCCCTATGTGTTCAAAGGGAGCTTTAAAAAGGCGAACCGTAGCCGTATTGATTCTTTCACCGGGATTGGCGATGAAAAAGCACTTAAAATCCTGAAAAAGGTTTCAGAGACCTTCAAGGTCCCGACGATCACCGACATTCATGAAATCTCCGATGCCACCATGGCGGCCGAGTATGTGGATGTACTGCAGATCCCGGCCTTTTTGGTAAGACAGACCGACTTGGTCGTGGCCGCTGCGCAGACCGGCAAGGTCGTCAACTTGAAAAAGGGACAATTTATGAGTCCTGAAAGTATGAAGCATGCCGTTACCAAAGTTACCGACACCGGAAATGGGCAAGTTTGGATCACTGACCGTGGAACCATGTTCGGATACCACGACATGATCGTGGATTTCCGAGGTGTTCCCACCATGCAGCAATATGCTCCTGTGGTGCTGGATGTCACCCATTCCCTCCAACAGCCCAACCAATCTTCTGGAGTTACGGGAGGAAGGCCTGCTTTGATCGGAACAATGGCCCGAGCAGGAATCGCAGCAGGTGTGGACGGACTTTTCATGGAGACCCATTTTGACCCCGCCAATGCCAAAAGTGATGGCGCCAATATGCTGGACCTGAGTTTATTGGAGAAACTATTGACGGATCTGACAGCCATCCGAAAGACCATCAATTCATTGTAGGCCTTTCAAAAACCCCATAATTTCACAAATACAGATCATTGATTTGAAATAGGTTACATTCCATTTTTGGATTTATTTATAATTAGTCTAAATATTTTTTGTTGAATCAAGTGTTGGGATTTACATTTGCACTCGAAATTTATTTAGACCAATTACAAATAAAATGAAGCATATATTATTCATTCTCGGTTTCGCTGCTTTTTTCACTTCACAGGCACAAACAGGAAACCTAAAGGGAAAAGTAACCGATCAAAACAACAACCCCCTCGGTAATGTGAACATTGCCGTTTCCAATACCAGTTTGGGTACCAATACGGATTATTCGGGGGTCTATGAAATATCCGGCCTGGCCCCTGGCTCCTACACCTTGACCTTTTCCATGGTGGGTTTTGGCACTCAGAACAAAACTGTGAGTGTTTACGCC
>CETR01134446.1_pt1 | contig 20650 bp, 19 predicted proteins | sample 531281 | NCBI WGS metagenome assembly CETR01 (sample SAMEA2622568, study PRJEB7988) | marine metagenome | biome: marine biome (ENVO:00000447); feature: mesopelagic zone (ENVO:00000213); material: "saline water (ENVO:00002010), including plankton (ENVO:xxxxxxxx)" | depth 696 m
TTCCAACTATTTGATTTACAATGGTAAAGTTAGGAAGACTTATGGCTCTGTAAGGGATTATTTAGGCTCTGAGAAGGATTATTTTTACAGCATATGGAGTTCGGTGGGGCTATAACCATAACGTTTCCTGAATTCCCTGGCCAAATGGTTTCCTTTTTAGCGGCTCTCCCTATCCCTCCTTTCCCCACGAACACCCTCAATCCACTCCAAACCAACACATTACGGGCAATACCGTCAAAGATCCCAGCATATGAGCAAAACAAACCCAAGCCAAGAACTTATCTTAAGGTTGATTAGATGAATGATCGATATAACACAAAAACAAGAGATATGAACAATAAAAATTATAACAACAACCCGGAAGGGCTCCGTCACATACGAACGCTGATCGACGAGCAGAAAACCGTGATGATGGCCAGTGAACTGGACACCGTACCGTTTTCCATTTGTCCCATGACGCTCCAGCAAATGGACCAACAGGGAGACCTATGGTTCTTTGTGGCTAAGGACAGCGGTCTTTTTCAGGACATTGAAAAGGACAACAGGGTCCAAATCATTTACAATGACGAACAAAAGCACACCTATATTTCCATTTACGGAAACGCTACGCACATCATAGCAAACCAAAAGAAGGATGAATTGTGGAATTCCAACCTCCTGACTTGGTTCGAGGGCAAGGATGACCCTAATTTGGCCTTGATCAGTGTCAATATGGAGAGTGCCTTTTATTGGGACAACGAAAACGCCAAGCTCGTTTCCCTTTTCAAAATAGGAAAAGGCGGGTCGGTCAAGGAAGAATCAGGGTCGGGAGTGAAAGGATATGTGAACCTATAGTACGATCAACGATTTTGTTTAAGGAAAACATAGGGCAACTATAACGTTTTCAAAAGTCATAATAACGACCGAAAAAACGTTAGGAAAAACATAAACCCCAGTATTATTGGGATTTATGGGCGGTTTTACTTAACTTTGCACCGATGAACGTTAAGCTCCACGAGAGAAAAAACTATAGAATCCTAAGTTTTGACTATCTGGTATTCAGAAACCAGTCAGATAAGTTCATTCCGCCTACCCTATAATTACCTTCCCATTTGGGAAGTAAATCCAATTACCATGGAAACCATAGGAATTTTTCCCGTGTTTCCATTTTGCCCGATTCGAAACCGTTAACTAATAACAAAAAAATCAGAACTATTATCGTTCAAAACAAAAGCATGGTAATTAAGACCTACGATGCCTATACCCGACTTTCCACCATGGAAGCCAATAGGTTCGCCAATTTTCTTTTTGACCACCAAGAAGGAAAGAAGGCCACAAAGAAAGCCATTAGGAAGGCCATTCAATACTCCACAAAAGATATCCCCGGTCTAGGAGGATATGTCTTTGCCATGGAGGACAAGGATGAGATCTTGGGTCTGGCCGTTGTGAACAAAACGGGTATGGGAGACTATATTCCCGAGAACTTCCTGGTATTCTTTGTGATACACAGGGAACACAGGGGGAACGACATCGAAAAGAAATTATTGGACTATACCCTCCAATATTGCAAAGGGGACGTTGCCATTCATATTACAGATGAAAACCAATATCCAAACAAAAAATTTTTTGAAGAAAAAGGGTTCAATGCAACCCATTTAGAAATGAGATTGAACAGATAAACCATTATATGCTAAAAATTGAAGTCAAGCCAGGCGAAAGTATCGAAAGGGCTCTAAAACGCTACAAGAGAAAATACAGGAACACAAAGCGTTTGGACCAAATTCGAGACCGCCAAGAATACACAAAAAAATCAGTAGAACGCCGAAAAACATTGAAAAAGGCGCAATATAAAGAGCAATTCCTAAGAGAACAGGAAGACCAATAATATCAAAAACAAAAAGTATCAACAACAAAATGAGACTTTCAAGAATTAGAAGGGAGACCAAGTACGAAAAACGTTATAGCCTTAAAATGGGAGAGCTTACTACCCGTGTTACCTATATCAAAAGGTATTTCATGGGGCTTCCCGTTCGCACTTTGCACAAATACCGTGCAACCTATAACGGTAAGATCAAAGATTGCAAGGAATGTAATGTATTGGCATAACACCTTTATAATTTATTATATAACTCTTTAATAAAAACAATGAAAGTATTGGTTATTGGCGCAGGTAACATGGGGCTTACCTATGCCACAGGTATGTCTAAATCCAAACTGTTGAAAAAACGCAACATTATGGTGCTGGACAAGTCAAAGGAAAAATTGGAAGAAGTGGGTAAAATTGCCTATTTCGATGCCATTGACAAGATTGAGGACTGCGTACCACAAGCAGATATCATCTTTTTGGCCGTAAAACCCTATCATGCCGAAGAACTTTTCGAGCGCATGAAAAAATTGGTGAACCCAGAGCAATTGTTCATTTCGATCATGGCCGGGGTTACCATCAACTTTATACAAGAATCCCTAGGGATCAAAAAGGTAGTAAGGGCCATGCCCAATTTGCCCGCTCAAGTCGGCAAGGGGCTGACCAGCTACGTATCCGCTGAAGAAGTTTCCCGTTTGGAACTTTTTATGGTGGAAGGCCTGTTGGACACCACAGGAAAATCGCTTAGGGTAAAAAATGAGAAATTTATTGATGCATCCACGGGAATTTCCGGAAGTGGTCCCGCATACGTATTCTACTTTATGCAGAGTATGATGGAGGCCGCACTGCAAATGGGATTCTCCGAGAACGTTTCCAAGGTATTGGTAAGCCAGACCTTTACAGGTGCGGTGGAGTTGTTCAACCAGAACAACCTGAATCCCGACACTTGGATGGAAATGGTAGCCTCCAAAGGGGGAACCACCAGGGCCGCCCTGGATTCCATGCAGGACAACAATGTAAACGAATTAATCAAAGAAGCCGCCTTTGCAGCATTTGGTAGAGCTGTGGAACTGGGCGAAGAATATTAAAACATGTATAAAGAACTAGTGGTCATCAAAGTAGGTACAAACGTGATGACCAATAAAGACAACAGAATCGTACGACCTGTACTCAATAGTTTGGTACAACAAATTGCTGAGCTTTACGAACGGGACATCATGACCATTTTGGTCTCCTCTGGATCGGTAATTGCCGGTAAAGAGGTACTGGGAAAAGCAAAAATCAAGGATAAGACCCAACGGAGGCAAGTATATTCCGCCATTGGGCAACCCAGAATGATGAGGCATTATTATAATATATTCAACGATTACGGTATGAAATGTGCCCAGGTACTCCCAACAAAAAGGGATTTCAACCCTGGTGTGCACCGTGACAATATGATCAATTGTTTGGAAGGGCTCCTTTCTGAAGGAGTGATTCCAATAGCCAATGAGGATGATGCCGTTTCCGTGTCCATGTCCATGTTCTCGGACAATGATGAGCTGGCCACATTGCTGGCACAGTTGATGAAGGCCGACAGACTTATCCTTATGACGGATATCGATGGACTTTACGATGGACACCCTGAAAAAGAGGAGTCCAAGGTAATCGACAAAGTTGAGCCGAAAGAAGACTTGGACAAGTATATCGAAGAAGGAAACAAGCAAGAAGGAGAAGGCCGTGGAGGTATGGGCTCAAAATTGAGCTATGCCCAAAAAGCCGCAGCCGACAATATTCCATCCTACATTGTCAATGGTAAGCGCGAAAACGTAATCCTGGATATTGTAGAAGGAAAGAACGTAGGAACAGAAGTTTCAAAATAACAGAAATGAAATTATTAAAAACAGATTTAAAAAATAAAGTATTACAAGATATGGAGCGTATACTCGATGAAAATCGGGATGAATTGCTCCAAGCAAACAAGAAAGATTTAGACGCATTCAACCGCGACGATCAGGCTTTGTACGATCGTTTGGTAGTGGACCAAAAGAAAGTGGATCAAATGATCCAGGCCGTGAAAGAGGTTCGCTTGCAAGATGACCCCGTCAACAAGGAAATCTCTACAAGGGAATTGGACAACGGGCTTAAGATCATCAACAGAACGGCACCTTTTGGCACTATCATGATCATTTACGAGTCTCGCCCCGATGTAACCATTGAGGCAGCCGTGCTTGCATTTAAGGCCAACAATAAAATATTGCTCAAAGGAGGTAAGGAAGCCTACCATAGCAATAAAGCCTTGGTCAAGTTTTGGCATCAGGCCTTGAGAGAAAACGACCTGTCCGAAGATTTTATCCAGTTCATGGAAATGGACAGGACCCAAACACAGGAATTTCTAAGGAATCCAGACCAAGATTTGGACCTTATCGTTCCCCGTGGCGGCGAACGTTTGATCGCTTTTGTAAAAGAACACGCCAAATGTGCTGTACTTATCAGCGGTAGAGGTAACAACTTCCTTTATGTGCACAAAGAGGCCGATTGGGAAAAGAGTTTAAAAGTGATTTTGAACGCAAAAACCCATAAAATTTCGGCCTGTAACGCATTGGACAAAATCCTGATTGACACCCAAATTGATGGTTACGAAGCCAAGCTCAAAGAGCTGCAGCAAGTGCTTACAGTCAACAATGTCTCCATTATCGTGGACGATCAGGTCAAAAAAGTATTGGCAAATGAAGACACCATTACCGATGAATCCATTTGGCAAGAGGAATTTTTGGCCATGAAGTGTGTCATTGGCGCTGTCGACAATATTGAGGAAGCCATGGAGAAAATCAATAAGAACTCCGGAGGACACTCAGCATCCATAATGACGGAAAACAATGATGTCGCCAAAACATTCATGGAAAACGTGGATTGCGCGGCCGTATACCAAAACGCATCTACCCGCTTTACCGATGGGGGACAAATGGGCGTTGGTGCGGAACTCGCCATCAGTACCGATAAATTGCACCACCGAGGGCCTTTGGGCCTAAAACAATTGGTCACCAACAAATACTATGTATTTGGGGATGGACAAATTAGGGTGTAACTCACTATAGAAACATTAGTAAAAAAGGAGGCAAATTGCCTCCTTTTTTTGTGACAGGTGTCATGGTCCCATACCAATTTCATATTTCCATGTCTTAAAACCTTACTTTATTGGTATTTTTCGTGTCTTTTATTGGTCATTTTTTAAGAAAATATCTAGATTTATTACTTAAAATAGAATAAACATGGGAAAATTTGAAATTAAAACGGATAAAGCCGGAAAGTTCAGGTTTAATTTAAAAGCTGGAAACGGTCAAGTAATTTTGAGCAGCCAAGGATATTCCTCCAAATCTGCTTGTGAAAATGGTATCGAGTCTGTAAAAACACATTCACAGGACGATGGGAATTTTGAAAGAAACGAGGCGAAGGACGGAAGCCCTTACTTCAACCTAAAGGCCTCCAACGGTCAGGTCATTGGAAACAGCGAAATGTATTCCAGCGAATCCGCCATGGAAAACGGTATTGCCTCGGTTAAAAAGAACGCTCCCGGTGCATCCGTGGAAGAAGTTGAATAATCAGTACCATTCCAACAATATTGAAAAACAGCCTAAAAAGGGCTGTTTTTTTTGCTTTTATCTTTGTGGTGCGTGCGGATAAATGTTACCTATGTACTTTTTGAGGCCCGTTGGCCAATTCAGTGTTGGTCCATTGACGCTTACCTTATGGCCAGGGAGCGCGATCACAGGAATCAATCCTTCTTGTTCACCAGACTTTTTGTGAACTCATTGAGGGCCTTAACCTTTTCTTCAAAGTCCCCTTTCAAGGTGTTTCGATATTCATTGAGGTTGTTCACCAGCTCATCAATGTTCTCGGGGAGTACCTCTTCAAAGAACTGACGTAGTCGCTTGGCAGTGGTAGGCGATTTTCCATTGGTGGAAATGGCGACCTTCACATTGCCCTTTGTAACGATTCCGCCCATGTAAAAATCACAAAACGGCGGATTGTCCGCCACATTCACCAGTTTGCTCAACTTTCTGCAATCGTGGTACACCTGTTCATTGACCTCCGGTCTATCGGTACAGGCCACCACCATGTGCTTTCCTTCCAGATACTTCTCGGCATACACATCCCTGGTAATTTCCACATGGTGTTTTCCTGCCAGTTCCAAAGTATCGGGCAAGAACTCGGGAGCCACCATTTGTACTTGGGCGCTAGGGCTCGATTTCAACAAAAACGTCAACTTCTCCAAACCAACGTTCCCCCCACCCACGATCAGTACGTTCAAGTTGGAAACCTTTAAAAAAACGGGATACAGCTCATTCCTCTCCATAGCGAATCAATTTTAGCAGTGTTTGCAGAGCTAAAGATACAGACTATTTCGCGCGGAAAATGGTGTGTGTGTTTTAAAATGTGGGAGCCTCCTTTTGTTTTTTGGAGGATTTGAACTCGTAGCGAATGAACAGTTCATGTGAGCCCCCTGTGTGACCCGCTAAATTGGACGTGGTCAGATCATAGGCATAGCCCGCACTAAAATTAGGGTCGATTTGCATCCCAAATAAGGTGGAAAAAGAATCGTCCCAACGATAGGCCAGACCAAAGGAAAAGGTTTCCTTGAGCAGCGCGTTCATTGAGAAATCAACAATGATCGGTGCGCCAGGCACCCATTTTACAAAGAAGGCGGGCTTCAATTTCACATCCGGGGTCAAATCCACAACCTTTCCTCCGATAAAATAGTAGTGCAGACGCTCTGTGGCGATTTCCTGTTCCTGGCCATCATAATGCTTTTGTGAAAGGAAGTTGGGTATGGCAAAGCCCAGATATCCCTTCTTAGTATCATAATACAGACCTGCTCCAATGGTTGGGAAGAACTTGCTCTTTATATTTTCCTGAAAGGCCATATCGGCGTCTTCTGTAAGGCCTTTGAAGAAATCCACATCAAAAACTCGACCGCCCAGCTTCATCCCAAAAGAGAGCTTGCTGTTCGCACTGTCCACTTGAATGGTGTAGGAAACATTTCCGTCCAACGATATTTCAGAAGAAGGCCCCAAGGCGTCACGAGAGATAATCCCCCCTAGACCAAGTTTGTTTTCCAATGGCGCATCCACCGCCAAAACCTGCGTATTCGGAGCTCCATTGACACCTACCCATTGCGAACGATGTAGCAGTAAAGCCGTTAAATGACCGTTGTTGCCCGCGTACGCAGGATTCACGCTCATAGTATTGTACATATACTGGGTAAATTGTGGGTCCTGCTGTGCATAAATGGAAATTGAGCACAGGGCAACTATCAGTAAACAGAGCAGCTTACATCCCTTTGTTCTATGTTTTGATGCTGTAATCCCCATTTTTATCTATTTAAATACAACCAGTCCGTTCTCGGTTCCGAGCCATCTCCCAAATCCAGCACATAATAATAGGTGCCCACCGGAAGCTGGTCTTCAGGTTGAACCATGGCACGTCCATTGGGCGTACCGTCCCAATCATTGTTGTAGGATTTGGTCTGGAACACGATATTTCCCCACCGGTTGTATACCTGTAGCGTATTGCCCGGGTAACGGGAAATACAATCAATTGTAAAATAATCGTTGACACCGTCGCCGTTGGGGGAAAATTCATTGTACACCACCAAACAGCTAGGCGCTACAAAAGCTTCGGCAGCATTGTTGGTTTCGTCAGTATCCCATTGATCCACATAGGCCAAACTGACCCGGTTCATATAATCCTCTATATCCTGAACCTCTGCCGTAAGCATTAAAGTTGCCGCTTCGGAAACAGCCAAGGATGCAATCTCCCAAAAAGAAGCTTCTGTATCGTAGTTTCCTATGGTGGTCTCCGCACTAATGAATTGATAGCCCAAAGGCAACTCTTCTTGTATACCGATATTGGTTGCATTGTCCACACCTTGATTGATCACAGTTATCTCAAAAACAACCTCATCCCCTATATTGGGCATGGTATTGTCCACAGCTTTTGTAATAGCAATATCAGTGGTTTGTGGGACTACAAAAGCAGTTGCTTCGTCATCATCTACAATACCATCGGAAAAGTCATCATCACCAATTCCTGTCAATGGATCACTATCGGGGTCGGCATACAGACTGGCTGAAACAAAAGCCTCGTTCAAATACTCATCTTCGGTACCGGTTGGTGCGTTGACCACGGCCAAGATTTCCAAGTTCTCCGTGTCTTGGGTCAAAATTGTTCTATTGATTGTCCAGAGTCCAGTATCTGAATCATAACTCCCTGCAGTTGCAGCATGGGATTCATAAGTATACCCAGAAGGCAACATATCGGTAACCTCTACATTTCTGGCATCCGAAGGACCGCTGTTGGTAACACTGATCACAAAACGAACCACATCCCCCACATTCGGATTTTGATTATCGACAGTTTTGGACAAAGAAAGATCGTTCAATCCATCTGGAACTGGAATCACGGTTGCCTGATCATCCTCGGAGCCCAGATTATTATTCGGGGTGGAATCAGGATCATAGGTATCCAAAGCGATCAATTCGGCTGTATTCTTGTACTCGCCGTTCGAAAGGATTATTGCCCTAATCTCTAAAGTTTCTGTTGACCCATTGGAAACAGCTGGCAAATCCCATGAACCCGCAATTTCGTCGTAGGTTCCAGATGATGTTGTAGCGGAAACGAATTGATAACCATTCTCCAACTCATCCTCAATGATTAATCCGGAAGCATCATTGGGTCCGTCATTGTTTACTTCGATAGTAAAAACAACCTCATCCCCTGCTTCGGGATTCATATCATTGACCGTTTTTGATATTGAAATATCAGTTACATGTCGTGGTATGACAGTTAGTTCGTCTTGGTCATCTTCCGATAGTATGTTATTGTTCGGGGTGGAATCCACATCGTAAAAGGTTGCATCCACCACCTCTGTACCAAAGGTATAATCACCTGCCGGATTTACCTCGGCCACAATGTTCAATTCCCTCTGTGATTCCACGGCAATGACTTCCACATCCCAAATTCCATTCGACGGATTGAAAAGCCCACCCGAATCATCTGATACATAGGTGAAACCATCAGGCAATGTATTTTCAACTTCAACACGAATGGCATCACTTGGTCCCTCATTAACCAAAGTGACGGTAAAAATAACTTGGGTCCCAACCTCCGGAGTTTCATTGTCCACATGTACGTCCAAATTCAAATCAGCGGATGGTATGGGCGTGGTTCCCGCGTTGTCCTGGTCGTTTTCAAAAATATTGTTGTTGTTCGGTATGGAGTTGGGGTCGTATTGGTCAGAAGAGAACACCTCGGTAACATTGAAATAATTGCCGGTATTGTTTACCGTGGCCAAAATGGTAAGGGTTTCAGTGCTTGCATCGGCCATATCGCCATTGAGCACCCATATTCCTGAAGCAGCATTGTAAATACCTGCCGTGGCACTGTGGGAAATATAGGTATAACCATCGGGCAACAAATCCAATATTTCCACACCAGAAGCTTCGCTTGGACCCAAATTGGTCACATTGATTGTAAAAATCACTTCTTGACCCACATAGGGACTCAATACATTGACGGATTTACGCAATAAAAGGTCGGCCACGGGAATCACGGTCGGTTCAACACTCTGTTGGTCATCCTCGGATTCATTATTATTGTTGGGTGTTGAGTCTGCATCCTGCTCGGAAACATTGGTCAGCTCAGCTGTATTGGTATAATTCCCAGTGGACAATACTTCTACTGCGATTTCCAAGGTTTCTGAAGCTCCATTGGCCAAATCGCCTACTACCCAAGATCCATTGGCAACATTATAGGTCCCGGATGACGGGACTCCATTGATCAATTCGTATCCCGATGCCAAAACATCGGTGACCACAACGTTGGTCGCGTCACTTGGCCCATCATTTTGAACCGTTATGGTAAAGACCAGCTCCTCTCCCACTTCGGCAATCAGTTCGTCCACCGTTTTGGTCACGGAAATATCCACCAAAGGCTCCGGAACAACAGAAACCCCATCTTGATCATCTTCCCCTGGAACATTATTGTTCGGAGTGGAATCAATGTCCGTTTGGTCGTGTCCGGTTATCTCAGCTATATTATCGTAATCGCCCGAAGCATTCACTTTGGCCAGGATCTCAAGGCTTGCAGAGTTTCCAATGGCCAATGCCCCTACATTCCATACCCCTGTTACCTCATTATATGTACCACCTCCATTATCCGTCACATAGTTATACCCTGAAGGCAACAGATCGGTTACTTCCACACCTGTGGCGTCACTAGGGCCATCATTGGTAACAGTAAGGGTAAACCTCACATTGTCACTTACCAATGGTGGGGATGTATCGATCACTTTTGTCAAGGACAGGTCAATTCCCTCTATCGTAATCTCAACAACATCCGAAGCTGCATCGCAAGAGGTATCCGAAACCGTCCATTGAAAAATGTAGGTTCCATAGGTCACATTGGACACCTCTGTATTGGGATCAGTATCATCATCAAAAAGTACCAAATTGGGGCCTGATAACTGTGTCCATTCCCCTGTGCCCACCAATGGAGTGTCCGCATTCAAAAAAAAAGGCGAAGCTTGCGATAGAATTCGGTCCGAACCTGCTTCAACCAAACAATCTTGTGAGTATATCACTTGAAACGAAGCGAACATAAAGGAAACCATCAATAGAAAACACCTGAAGAAAGGGTTGGATTGGGGTTTGGTCATAGTTGGGTTGATGAGGTTATTCTTACAAAGTAAGACGTACTCAAACATATCAAGAACATGGTGAAAATGATAAGTTATGTTGTATGGGAAGATGCTTTTGTTGTGAAATAGCCAATACCTGATGAAAGGGAGCTACATACGTCTTCAGACCAAAAAACAAAAGGGCCGACAGCAACAGCCGCCAACCCATTGTTAGCCAAAAACCTTGGAATCAAGGGTCATCTACCAACCACTTTGATGACCTTGATAGTGGTTTTCGACATGGACACTACTTAACATGCACTAACCCAGCATCCTTTATCTTACCTTATTTGCTCTATCTAAGCTGTCACAATGCTTCTTTCAGGACTTGAATGTCCAATAGGTCCGATTTTTTTGGATTATCAATGGAAATGGCAAAAACCCTAACCTCGCCTGCGGCATGGGCGGTAAGCACCCCTGTTTCATCCACTGTGGCGACAAACTCATTTGTACTGCTCCAGAACACTTGTAGGTTGCCAGCTTCCTTTGGGGTCACATCAACCTCCAATTGTATACTTTCGCCAACACCAATACTACTGAGTTGGGTGATCATGTTCACTTCCGACACGTTAACCTCTTGGTCGGGCGCTGCCCCATCATCATCGGAACAGCCCAAAAGCATGAGCAGCATGGTAATGCAGAGTGCTAGACTTGTCATTCTTTTCATTTTCAATTCTTTTCCCATGTTGTATTTTTTTGATCAATGAATTAGAAACCAACTTTAGTTTAAGAAAGGGCCGGCAGTTACGACCGGCCCTTTACAACCAAAAACTACAGTCAAATACTGCTGTACCCTTGGGGCCCTATACTTCCCAAGGTTAAGCACAGCATTTCCTTGTATGTTGTTTGAAATCTTATTGAATCGGGTTTGCTTGGGTCACGAAAAATGTTTGGTTGGGCCCTCCTGCCTGTCCCAAAACGCTTCCTCTGTTTCCCTCGTCGTTTGAGAAGAAATACATCGGAAATCCTTTAAAGGATGCCTGTGGCCCCAGATCGTCCTCACGTTCTACTGTATAGAAATCTTCGGGATTCAAGCTTGAAGGCAATACCAAATACTCCTGATCTTGAAAAGGAGGCCAAACACCCGCACATCCGCCAACACAGTTGCTCTGATTATAATTGTCATCCAAGTTGAGATAGAGACTTACTCCTTTATCATTTACCAAATAAACCTCGGGTTCCCCTCCTTCCTCAACTACTTGCTTCGCGATCAATACCGTGTAATCGGGCTTGGCTATGTGGAACACACCCCCACGACCATCACCTTCAGTAGCTCCAGGAGCTTCCAGTTCCCCATTGCCCTCCGTGGAGAAGTAGTACAACGGCCATCCTTTGTAGGTAATCTGCTTTTGTCCGTCTCCTATGGCAATAGTACCAAAATCGGATTCATCCAGATCGGAGCCGATCTCCAATTCATAAATCTCTCCGACAACAGGGGGCCATACATCGGCACAACCACCATCACAGTTTCTTTGGCCATTCACGTCCTCTGCGAAAAAGTACATGGATTGGTTGTCTTGATTGACCAAAATACCACCCAACTCACCATTGTCATAAGTTGTGATGGTCAGTCCTGTCTCCTCGATTACGTCTTCGACTTTTTCTTCTCCCTCATCGTCGGAGCAACTTATAAATAATGTTAAAGCCAAGGCAAGTATTCCTGCCGGTTTTAGATAATTTTTCATTTTGTTCGTTTTTTGATTAATGATTAATGTTTGTAATTATGCTTTAGTTATGAAAAGCTCTTTTCCTTATGATAAGCGGCATCGATTCCCTTGATTTCCACATCGGAATCCACCCGCGTTCCCCTGGTTATCCAATGGGTAATTTTGTAAATCACAAAAGTGCCAACCACTGAGAATAAAATGGTAATTAAAACCGCCACTAATTGCACGATGACCTGATGAGGGTTCCCGTAAAAAAGTCCTGCTTCCCCATTTATTTCAGGATTCGCAAAAAGTCCTGTGGCAATGGAACCCCAAATCCCGACCAGACCATGAATGCCAAAAGCATCGAGTGTATCGTCGTAGTTCAAAGCTTTTTTAAGATGAACAACTCCAAAGTAACCGAGCAGACCCGAGGTTAGCCCGATAATAAGGGCACCATCCAAACCTACATATCCAGCAGCTGGTGTAATACCCACCAACCCCGAGATGGCTCCTGAAGCCAACCCCAAAATAGATGGTTTCTTCTTGGTGTACCACTCCACAAACATCCATGCCAATCCACCGGCACATGCGGCTACATTGGTTACCAAGAATGCATTGGCGGCAATGCCATCGGCGGCCAATTGACTACCGGCATTAAATCCAAACCATCCGAACCAGAGCAGTGCCGAACCCAATACGGTAAGTTTGGTAGATGATGGGTCCGTTTCCTTATGCTCTTTTCTTTTTCCAAGAATCAATGCAAGGACCAATCCTGCAACTCCTGCATTAACGTGAATAACGGTTCCTCCGGCAAAATCGAGCTCTCCCAAATAATCGAGCAAACCTTCTCCCCAGATCATACGGACCAAGGGGGCATATACAAATAGTACCCACAAGGCCGAGAACAATACCCAACTACTGAATTTTATCCTTCCTATGACCGAGCCAGAAATAATGGCCACGGCAATGGCCGCAAAAACCCCTTGGAAAGCGACAAAGGCCAATTCGGGTATGGTCCCAATCAAATCATCAGGGGCAATGCCCTGTAGAAAAAATGCTTTTAATGACCCAAAAACGGCATTTCCATCAGGTCCGAAAGCAATACTATATCCTCCGATTACCCAAACCAAGGTGGCAACACAAAATGCCACATAGCTCATCCCTACCGTATTGATCACATTCTTTTTATTGGAAAGGCCTCCATAAAAAAGGGCCAATCCTGCGGGTGTCATCAGCATTACCAATGCCGTTGCGATCAACACCCAAGCTGTATCTCCTGTATCCATTTATTCTGTTTATCGTTGTTTCATTAAACCAAAACTTCGGCCTTCTTTTTTGTTGTTGATTTGATGGCCTGTTCCAGCAAATGTTTGATTTCATTATTCTTGAATTTGATGGCATCATCCAACGGTGTATTGCCCCATCGGTCTTTTGGAACCAGGTTTACCCTTTTACCAATAAGATGCTTCACTACTTCCGCCTGATTTTCACAAGTGGCCAAGTGCAATGGTGTTCTACCATCATAATCCGCCGTATCCGGACTTACCCCTTCGGCTTCCAGACGGAAGATTTCATCCATATCTCCATAGCTTGCCGCCATGATGAGCTCCATAACCTTGGAAGCCATCAGTTCATTTTGTTTTCTTCTTGGGTTGATTTTTTTCGAATGCCCGATTAAGGAATCATATTGATGGAAACTGAACTGCTCCACCAAGCGCTGACAGAATTCAACGCCACGGACCGTATTGCCCACGGCATCCAATCTGGGCGACCAGATACTGATGCCCATCACGTTGGGAATCACCAACATCAACGCTCCCGAGACACCACTTTTTGCAGGCAAACCGATTTTAAAGGAGAACTCTCCCGAGAAATCGTACATCCCACAGCTCAACATCAGGGAAAGACAGTTTTGTACCGTGGATGGTTTGAATATGACCTTCCCCGTCATGGGATTGGTCCCTGCATTGGCCAAGGTGGCCGCAGCTACGGAGAGGTCGCTTGTGCAGGATTCTATGGAGCAACATTGAAAATAGAACTCCAAGGTTTCCTTAAGGTCCGTTTTGTTCGGAAACGCATTTTTTTCCCTCATGAAATAGGCCAAGGCAAAGTTCCTGTCCGCAGTTTGCCTTTCGGAGAGATACACTGAATTATTGAATCTGACAGCTTTGTCCCCGCAAAGTGCTTCCCAGGTTTTACTGACCTTATCAAAACGATCGGCGATATCGATATCCCTGTCGATTAGGGAACAGCTCATAATGGCCCCGGAATTGATCATGGGGTTATGGGGAAGTCCCCTCGAGTTCAAGGCCAATTCATTAAAGGATTGACCGCTAGGCTCCCTTCCTACATGGTTGTGAACCATTTCTTCGCCCATTCCCTCCAACGCAAGGCAATAGTTTATCGGTTTGCAGGAGGATTGCAGGCAAAAATTCACTTTGGAATCGCCAAAAGAGTAGCGTTGGCCATCCACGGTACAAATAGAAACAGCAAAATGTTCTGGACTTACCCTCGCCAATTGTGGAATATAGTCGGCCACCTTTCCATTTGTATTTTTTAAAGTCTCCTTATAAATGGTCTCAACCGATTTGTAGAAGGTTTCGAAATCGGGTATGACTAAATTCTCCGTCAAGGATTTTTTGACCAGCGCGTTCTGCTTCAGGATTTCATTGAATTCAGAAGCTGAAATGGTAGGGCTTTTTCTCCGTTCCCTTTCCTTGGTATCAAAATTCTGCAACAAATCCTGAATACGTGGATCATCGGTCAAAATTCCCATTCGGGACAGTTGTTCCAAAAACCTATCGGACGTAATGGATTTCTTCTTCCCTTGGTCCAGAATATGGAATAGGGATTCTGCCACACGATTATCTATCTGTGTTGTTGTTAACATAGCTTGAAAATTTTTGAAGGATTGACTGTAGAAAGGGCCAGACAAGCTGGCCCTTATCAACCAACTAACTCACCTAAGAAACTAAAGCCTCTGATGGAATAGCTTTCAATATTTTTGAGGTTACCAAGTAAGGGCAGGCATTGGATGCCGGACGTCTGTCCTCCAAATACCCCTTCCAACCATTTTCCACAGTAGTGATTGGTATTCGGATGGAAGCTCCCCTATCGCTGATACCGTAAGAAAAACGGTCCATGGCTTGTGTTTCATGAAGACCCGTCAGCCGCTCGTGGTTCATACTGCCGTACACTGCGATGTGCTCTTGGTGCCTGTTTTCCATATTCTTTAGGATGGTCTTGAAATAATCCTCGCCCCCTGTGGACCTCATTTCCTCGTTGGAAAAATTGGTATGCATTCCAGAACCGTTCCAGTCCCCCTTCACGGGTTTTGGATGCAATTCAATATCCACATGGTATTTTTCTGCCACACGAAGCAAAAGGTAACGGGCCACCCAAAGATCATCGGATGCTTCCTTGGCTCCTTTGCCCAACAGCTGGAATTCCCATTGCCCGAGCATGACCTCGGCATTGACCCCTGTGATGTTGAGTCCGCAATCCAGGCAAAGTCGCAAATGCTCCTCCACAAAATCGCGGGCCACCACATTTTGGGTACCGATACCGCAATAGTATTTGCCCTGGGGGGCAGGAAACCCTTCTTTTGGAAAACCCAACGGAAGTCCGTTCTCCATAATGACGTACTCTTGTTCAAAACCGAACCAAAAGTCCCTATCGTCATCATAAACCGCTCTATTGTTGGTGGGGTGGGGTGAACCGTCAGGGTTCATTACCTCACAAAAGACCAAGTGTCCATGCCCTCGACCTGCATCCTTGTACACCTTGACAGGCTTCAATACGCAGTCGGACGCACTGCCCTCCGCTTGTTTTGTGGAACTCCCATCGTAGGACCACAATGGAAGGTTGTCCAATGATGGGCTTTCTTCCAACTGCACCACCTTTGTCTTACTTCTTAAATTGGCTTCTGGCAGATATCCATCCAACCAGATATATTCACATAGATACGTTTTCATTGTCGCAAGTGTTTGTTTAGATGTTGATATTTTTGGATGTGCTCCTAGAAGTTGAAAATTGGTCTAGCATTAGGATGATGCCTCCTTTTGGTGCTCCAGCCGTGACCGACCGGTGAATTAGGCCTTGGCTTGTGCGCCATGCGTTTTTTTGCTCTCATGATTGTGATTGTTTTTTGATGATTGATGATGAATAAACCCCCTGTATTATTTTTTATCGGCTACCCAATAATTACCACGCTCAGGACGCGCGTTTTTAGCTAGAAAACCCTGAAGCTCCCTAGGTTCTCTTGTACGTATGGGAAGTGCAATAAATTCAGCATCCCATATTTTTCTGTTCTTGGCCAATGGGCCGGTCAAGTTCCCCTCCTTGTATTTTTTCAAGTAAATCGTGGTTTGAGGTTTTGGATCTTTCCATGGTTTTCTGTTTTTGACCAAGGGACCTGTTTCGTTGTTGTTTTGAGCATTTATCAAATTAATGGCGCAAACACTCAGTAAAATTGAAATAATCGTAGTGATTCTGGCGTAATTTTTCATATCGTAAATTTTTACGGTGCAAAACTACGGCGAGAGCTATGTTGGGATATTGTAAAAATCCGCTAAAAAGATGCAATTTTCCGACAGGGGTACTGTCCATTTCCGACACACTATAACTTTTCCGACATCAGGATATCGGAAATAGCCTTTACAACATATTAAAAACTAGGTGGTTATAAGCACGGTCCTGAATTATACGGCTTGCTTATTTTGAAGAAAGGCGGTGGGACTTTGCCCGAACTCCTTTTTAAAGGACTTGGAAAAATAGGATGGATTCGAAAATCCCGTTTGATAGGCTACCTCCGCAACATTGCAATCACTTTCCAGCAACAATTGTTTGGCACGGTGCAACCTTACCGAAGAAATCAATTGGATAGGGGATTTATTGGTAACCGCTTTCAATTTACGTTGTAACTGACGTTCGCTGACACCTATTTCAGTACAAAGTTTTTCCACTCCGAACATATCATCATCCATATAGGACTCTATCACTTGGAGCACATTATCCAAAAATGACGTGCTTTGTTTTTGTGGGCTTTGTTGTTCGTTTACATGGACATCATCGGTCACGGAAAAGAGCAAGTGGGTTTCCGATGTTTTTCCTTCAAATATGGTTTTGTTCTCTTTAAAACTCAATCCGGCACCCGATAATAGATATTTTACCGTCTGGGTCAACAATATTTGATTGGGATTGGCTTGTTGAAGAATGGTTTCCACAAAGGCCTCTGTATCGGGACTAATGAAATGGGCCTCGTCCACCGCTCCTTCCTTTATATGGACACCCACGGATAATTGTGCCCCCATGCTCCTTACCGTATCAAAAAGGTTCATGAAACAATGGACAGCTTTGCTGGGCCCTTCAAACGATGAGAAGAAGGTCCGCCCATCACATTGCACCACCCTGCCCCGGTATTGGGCCACAAATTGGGCAATCAAATCCTGTTGGTGGGAATTTGCCCTTTCATCAGCTATCAAACGGGCCGCAGCGATGGTAAAGAGTTGCCTTCCATAGTTCTGCTCCGGCTTTACCTCCATGATGAACTTCCGTATCTCCTCCAAAACGGCATTGGTGTTGCCCACCCAGAACATATGGTCGTTTCCTTCGAGCTCCACGAACTTGGCCCCGGGTATGTGTTCGGCTATAAACCTGCCCTCTTCGATCTTGACATCGATGTCATTGGTCCGCTGAAGAATCAATGTGGGGACTTTAATGGACCCCAAAATATTGATAATGTCTACCTCGGTATTCATTTTTGTGAGCACCAGAGCGGCACTGGGGCTTGCCCCTGACCGAAAATAATTGGCCAACCAATCCATAAAGGTCCTGTCGTTGGCCTTGGAGGGCGCCAAGGATTCAAGGTTCATCTTTCCGCTGCCCCAATCCTGTTCGATCATATCGTACACCTGTTGACGTTCTTCATCGGTTGGTGCCCATGGATAATTCGGAGCATATTTCCGTTTGGCAAAGATCCCAAAGGTAATGAGCGACAATACCCTGTTGGGGTAACTGGCGGCAAAAAGCGCGGAAACGGAACCGCCTTCGGAATGGCCGAACAAGATGGCCTTTTCGGAACCTACGGCATCCATGACCGCGCGTATGTCATCCATACGCTCCTCCAATGTGGATAGTTCCACAATCCTATCCGATAATCCGGTCCCCCTTTTATCAAAAAGAATCACGCGGGCCATTTTTCCCAATACGTCCAAGAACTCGACCAATTCGGGATTGGACCACATCAGATCGATATTGGAGACCCAGCCAGGAATATAGACAAGGTCCACGGGTCCCGACCCGAAAACTTGATAAGCAATGTTAACACGACCACTCTTGGTATATTGTGTTGCTGGCTTCATGGATAATTGAGGTTGTTTGCTAACTAATGGTTATTCTATATACGGCAAAAACCATAAAATTGATGTCGTCTGAAATTATTGTGGGGGAGCTTTGCCATCAAGGTCTCAATACTGACCAATGGCCGTTTCAGGTTTCAAAATTGCATAAAAAACATCACAATATCGCCCTACAAATATAACTTATTATAAATAAGAGGGTTAAAATTAAAAAGAGGTCCCGATGTATCAGAACCTCTTTTCTTTGGAATCTATTATTTGCTTTTATGCCTCGCAGCTCACACAATCCTTCTTTTGTTTGAATTTTTGTGCAGCGTTCATGCTGTGCTGGTAATACAGGGACTTAAGGCCCAGTTTCCATGCGGTAACGTGGATTTTGTTGATATCCTTGGTCGGCATGTCGGGGTGCACGATGATGTTCACCGATTGTCCCTGGTCAATATGGTTCTGTCTGTTGGCCGCTTGATAGATGATATCCAATTGATCCAATTCGGAATACGTTTTGAATACCGCTTTCTCTTCTTCGGTCAAGAACTCCAAATGCTGTACGGAACCATCCATATCCCGGATACTCTTCCAGACTTCGGGCGTATTCTGACCCTTTTCTTCCAACAACTCCATTAAAAATGGGTTTTTGATGGTGGTCTTGATCTTGGCAATATCCTTCACATAGCAATTGGACCAGATCGGTTCAATTCCTTGGGATACCTGACCCAGAATAAAGGCTGAGGAAGTGGTCGGTGCGATTGCGTTCAATGTAGCGTTGCGCCTTCCATAACCTTTCAACACTTCTGGCTCCCCAAAACGTTCTGCCAGTTGCTCAGAGGCCTTGTACGAGCGTTCTTTGATTTCCTTAAAGATCTCACTGTTCAGGTTATAGGCCTCCTGGCTGTTGAACGCCAGTCTCTTGGATTGCAAAAGAGAATGCCATCCCAATGCACCTAGACCCAATGAACGGTTCTGTTTGGCAAAGTTGTACGCCCTTTCCATAAACAGGAACGTCTGTTGGTCATCCCTATCGGAAGAATCCCTGTAGGTCTCCAATTTTTCAATGAACTCGGTAATCACGGCATCCAAGAAGTGAACCATTGTCTCTACGGCATCGGTCTTCTTCCATTTGTCGTAATGCATCAAATTGATACTGGAAAGCACACATACAAACGACCAGTCATCATTGGATGGCAACATGATCTCTGTGCACAGGTTACTGGCGTAAATACGGTGGTCTTTGTCTTTATAGACATCCGCAGCGCCATCGTTGGCATTGTCGGAGAAGAACACATATGGGTATCCCATTTCCCCTCTACGCTGCAACACTTTGGCCCAGACCGTTCTCTTGTCCGTATCCCCTTCGATCATTTCCTGCATCCATTGGTTGGTCACCGTTACACCGTGGGTCAATTGTTGAATTGGGTTTCCTTCGGTACCGATTTCCAAGAATTCCATGATGTCCTTGTGATCAATGGGCAAGTAAGGAGAAAAACGACCGCGACGAACCGATCCTTGGCTTACTACATCCACCATGGATTCGAACAACTGCATAATATGGACCGCTCCCGAAGCTTGTCCATTATTTTTCACAGGTGCTCCCCTATGTCTGATCTTACCAAAATAACCTGATGTTCCCCCACCAAGTTTCGACATCATCCCCACTTCTGATTGCGTGTAAAGGATGTTCCCCATATCATCATCGATATGGGAGCCGAAGCAACTGATGGGAAGCCCTCGCTTTTTACCAAAATTGGACCATACTGGAGAGGCCAATGAGAAGAACCCTTCGGACATATAGCCGTAGAATTTGTCCGAATACCCCGGAATCTGCAGAATCTCCTCTGCCCTATCCCCTATCTCACGGATACGTTCCTCAGGGCTAACGCCTTCGGTAAGGTATCCTGATGCCAAGAATTGTCGGCTATACTCGTTCAACCATTCAAATCCCTTGCCTTCCTCGCTCTTGAGCTTGGACAAAGTATCCTTTCTCGCATTTACAAGTTCCTGTGTTCTATTGTCTTGCTTTTGGTCAGTGGTCGGGGTTATTTGTGTTCTCTTCTCCATAATTTAAAAAAGGTCGTCGCTTGTTATA
>CETR01135786.1_pt1 | contig 20175 bp, 23 predicted proteins | sample 531281 | NCBI WGS metagenome assembly CETR01 (sample SAMEA2622568, study PRJEB7988) | marine metagenome | biome: marine biome (ENVO:00000447); feature: mesopelagic zone (ENVO:00000213); material: "saline water (ENVO:00002010), including plankton (ENVO:xxxxxxxx)" | depth 696 m
GGTTTGTTCGTTGATTTCAAAGAGAAACAATCCGCTATTACCGAAGGGCAGTTTGCAGCTTGGTACATTAATGATGAGTTGGTTGGTTCTGGAGTGATTTCCTAGACAGATTCCTTATTTATTTTTGATTATTTTGGTGGAAACTTGAATTGAATTTCCATGCAGAACAACATCACACAACTTTTCGGAATCGAATATCCCATTATTCAAGCAGGAATGGTCTGGGCCAGCGGTTGGCGTTTGGCCTCAGCGGTTTCTAATGCTGGCGGTTTGGGGTTGTTGGGAGCGGGAAGTATGTATCCCGAGGTTTTAGAGGAACATATCATCAAATGTAAAAAGGCGACGGATAAACCTTTTGGTGTGAACGTGCCCATGTTGTATCCCGACATTGAAAAATTGATGGATATCATCGTAAAGCATGAAGTGAAAATTGTGTTCACTTCAGCAGGTAATCCCAAAACATGGACCAAGTTTCTTCAAGAGAATGGGATAACGGTGGTACATGTGGTGAGCAGTGTCAAGTTTGCCCTGAAGGCCCAGGAAGCAGGGGTAGATGCAGTTGTGGCCGAAGGCTTTGAAGCTGGTGGGCACAACGGACGTGATGAAACCACAACGCTCGTGCTTATTCCCTCTGTAAAGGAAAAGATAGGTATTCCCCTCATTGCCGCCGGAGGCATCGCCACAGGAAGGGCCATGTTGGCCGCCATGGTGTTGGGAGCCGATGCTGTTCAAGTGGGTAGCAGGTTTGTAGCCTCTCCTGAGGCATCGTCGCATGAACTTTTCAAAAAATGGGTAGTGGATGCCAAGGAAGGCGATACCCAATTGACCTTAAAGGAACTCGCTCCTGTAAGATTACTCAAAAACAAATTTTTTCAAGATGTCCAGGAAGCATATGCCCAAGGTGCCACCAAAGAGGATTTAAAGGAGCTATTGGGAAGGGCGAGGGCAAAAAGAGGCATGTTCGAAGGCGATATGGAAGAAGGGGAATTGGAAATAGGGCAAGTATCCGGTCTGATTCATCATATAACCCCGGCAGCTGAAATCGTTGCGGAATTGATGTCTGAATTTAAGCAGGCCAAGGCCGAAATGTGCCAGAATTAGGGCATTGCACCAAGAGTTTAAGAAACTTTTGATATATTTAACCAGCGCAATGAGAACACTTATCCCCACACTACTCTTTTTTGTGCTCGCTTCGCATTGCCATGGGCAAGTGGAGCGGGACAAAGCACTCCACTTTTTGGGAGGCAATCTCTTTGGCCTTGCTGGGGCCGGAATCGCTAAGCAAGCTTCTGACGGAAATAGAATCTGGACTTTTGTAGGATCCGTGGCTGGCAGTACCCTTATTGGATTGGCCAAGGAGACCGTGGATGCGGGACAACGGGAAAACGGATGGGACAACGATGATTTGGCCGCCACGATTTTAGGTGGAGTTACCGTTGGCGTTACCATAGACCTGTTTTCTAAAAAGGACGATAGAAGACGTCTACGGGGGCGGTATTCAAAACTTGATTTGAAAAAGAAAAAACATTTTCTCCAACCCCAATCACAATTTGTGGTGCTAGAGGGTAAGCTCCCATCCCTAAACACTTTAGGGCTTTCCAATCAGCAGCTTACCACTAAATAATACCTCGTGCTTTTATCTCCAGGTACTTATTGATGGTGTTCACCGTAAGTTCTTCTGGTTTGGTCAATATGGTCTGGATGCCATACTTCTGAAGTTCTTTCTGCATCAAGCGTTTTTCCAATGAAAACTTCTCGGCAATGGTTTTATGGTAAATGGCTTGTAAATCTTCAACATCTTCGGCTACCAAGGATTCCAATTCGGTGTTTTCAAAGAAAATGACGACCAAGACGTGTTTTTTGGCCATGGCCAGCATATAGGGCAATTGCCTTTTTAGTCCTGATATATGTTCAAAATTCGTATAGAGCAATAGAAGACTACGCTGATTGACCTTTCGTTTGACATGGGCATATAGCAGGCCAAAATCTGAATCCGAATAATCCGTGGAGATATTGTACAGACTCTCCATAATGGTGTTGAGGTGCGTGATTTTCTGCACGGCGGGTACAAAGGTTTCAATCTTTTTGGAAAACGTGAGCAATCCTGTCTTATCATTTCTTTTGAGGGCAACATTGGAGAAGGCCAGTGCCGAGTTAATGGCATAATCCAATAAGCTCAATCCATTGAAAGGCATTTTCATTACCCTGCCCGTGTCAATAATGGAATAAATGGGCTGCGACCGCTCATCTTGGTATTGGTTCACCATCAGCTGGTTCTTCTTCGCTGTGGCTTTCCAATTGATCGTACGCACATCATCTCCTTTGATATATTCCTTGATTTGTTCAAATTCCTGGGTATGCCCAATGCGTCTTATTTTTTTGAGGCCGAATTCGGTCAGGCGATTGCTTGTGGCCAAAAAGTCATATTGTTGCATCTGTATGATTGATGGATATACGGGCACCATTTGGTCTTTCTGGAACACATATTTTCTTTTGATGATACGAAGGGGGGAAGAGGCAAAGACATTTAAGCAGCCAAAAACATATTCCCCTCGCTCCACAGGCCGAACGGAGTACTCAAAAAAATGGGGTTCTCCTTTTTGTAGCTGCGTCTTATGTTCAAAATCCCTTTTTTGGAATTGGACGGGCAATTCATCAATTACCGAAACCCCTGTTTTAAAAGGGTATTTGGAGCCCAGGTGTACCGATAGGATATTTTCATCGCTGTTGGACAGTTTCTGGGGAAGGTTACGATGGGCTTTTATTGCGTCCTTTGTGCCATACATCAAATACAAGTCCAAAAAGAACAGGGCAAGCAAGAGAAATACCAATAACCATGCGATGGGATAAAGCACAGGTAACCAATAGGAGGTTACCAAACATGCAGATAGTACGGCGATATACCGAAAGAAAACATTATGTATGTACAGTGATCTGAGAAATGCCATGTTTATCTTGGGATTTCAACGGACTCCATAATCATGGTAACCACAGTTTCAGTCGTCATGCCTTCCATTTCCCGCTCCGGGGTCAAGATGACCCTATGGTTGAGTACGGGCACCAAAGCCTTTTTTACATCTTCAGGTATCACAAAATCACGGCCCGATATGGCAGCAAATGCCTTCGCTGCCGTTAATGTGGCAATGGAAGCCCGTGGGGAGGCGCCCAGATATAAATGCGGGTGGTTTCGGGTCTGTGTGATAATATTGGCGATATAATCCAAGATTTTCTGTTCTACCACCACTTCGTGAATGTTTTTTTTGAATTCCACCAGTTTTTTAGGGCTGAGCACGGCTTTAATCTGGTCTTGCGGCTTTTCTCCCTTTCGCTCGTGATGGTTTTGCAAGATGATGACCTCTTCCTCAACGGAGGGGTAATCCACTTTGATCTTGAAGAGGAAACGGTCCAATTGCGCCTCTGGTAGGGCATAGGTGCCTTCCTGTTCAATGGGGTTCTGGGTGGCCAATACCATAAAGGGCTGTCCCATTTTATAGGTGGTTCCATCAACAGTGGCCTGCCGTTCCTCCATGGTCTCAAAAAGGGCCGCCTGTGTTTTGGCTGGGGCACGGTTGATTTCATCGATTAAAATGATATTGGAAAAAATGGGACCTTTTTTAAATTCAAACTCATTGGTTTTGGTATTGAAAACCGAGGTTCCCAAAATATCACTTGGCATCAGGTCAGGCGTAAACTGGATGCGATTGAATTCCGTTTTAAGGGTTTTGGCAAATAACTTGGCAGTTACCGTTTTGGCAATTCCGGGCACCCCTTCAATCAGGGCATGCCCATCGGCCAATATGGAGATGATCAAAAGTTCGATAAAATCCTTTTGCCCAACGATTATGGTGGATAGTTCTTTTTTAATTTGTTCCACGGTGTCCCTAAGTTCTTCCAGGGGAACCCTGTTGTCAAAATTCAAGTCGTTATTCTCGTTATTTTCCATCAACGTTTGCTTTAAATGCTTGTATTTTTTGATTCAGTTGCTTCAATTCGGTTTCGGTCACATATTGTTTTTCCCTTAGTTTGGAAATAGTGCCCATCAATGTTTTTATTTCTTTTAAATCGGTATTGCTTCGCATGGACAGATTCCTCAAAAATGTTTCATCTTCCAAATCTTGAGTGGGAACATGTAGCTTGGACCTTAAATATTCCAAAAAGTAATCAATTTTATGTTTGGTGATCAGGTGCAGTTCCCCTTTTTCAAAATACATATCGGCTATGGTCCGTGTAAAGGCCACAGTCTGATTCTTAACAGGAGGGACTATAGGTATTGCCCGTTGTTTACGTTTCCCTTCAAAAATGATGTAAATAAGCGCTCCGATAAGCACAAGATAGTAGGCCCATTTAAATTCCTTGGTGTTCAGAAATAAATACATGGGAGAGGTGTAAAAGGATTTACCTGATTTATGGAAATTGTCCATATAAATAGGTCTTTCGGTATCCAAATAGGACAATAGCCCAGCAGTATATTCTTGATTGTTATCCTTTAGGATAAAGTAATTGGTAAACGCTTTTGGGAAGCTTGTCAAAAGGATTTCCCCATTTCCAAAGGACTGTTTTATGGTATTCACATGTTTTTTGATGGTATCCGTGCTGTCCGACCGAGTATACACTTGGGCCAAAACAGTAGTTCGCAAGGTGTCCAATTGATCAAAACCGGTAGTGTAGTAATCCCTGTCAAATTTGACCGTGGCATGGGTCAATTTTGGATTGGAAAGCTCAAAATAAAAGAGCGGCTCCAATTGCCCGCCATTATAAATATTGGTCTGATCCAAATTAAGGGTATCCAATAATTTTGGTTCAAAACGGTCCGAGGCCACAAAAAGGGTATTGCCTTGGCCGACCCAGTCCAATAAGGTGTTCAATTCTGCCTCTTCAAAAGATACCGTTTCGTTCACAAAAAAGTAGGTGCCCTTTATAGTGTCTGTCCGGCTCAATAATTCAAAAGGTGGTTTTTGGACCTGTAGCACCCTATCTGGAAAATATGTTTCCATCAAGTCATTGAGCACATAGGTCCCATAAGGTATTTTATGGTGCGATACATAGGATGGGTACCAATTCACCTTTTTAGGCTTGTTGTATTCCATGGCAAATATGGCCGCCAAGGTCAGTACACCGATCAGTATGTATATCCATCCCTTCCTAGACATTGGCCATGGCATTTTTTAAGTCAATGAATACCTTTTCGGCCTTTTCGTATCGGGATCGATCCAGATCAAATTCTCCGTACCAAACATAATCATAGAGCAAGGTGGCCTTCCCAAATTCATTTTTTAGAGCACTTTCAGAAAGTTCCACCAAATAATCGTCATTGGTTTTTTGTTGCTGCCAATCAATCATTTCCCGTTCCGAAAGCAATTGAAGGATGTAGAGGTAATGGTATCGAATGGCAAGCCTATGGTTTTGCTCGGCCAGGGCATTTTTGATCAATTGCTGTATGTCCTCATTTTTGATGATGTGCTCATCCTCGGATAAGGATACCACATTGGGGTTTTTCCTGTTTTTGCCCATTCCCTGCATATTGGATTTTACAAAGAAGCGAATCACTAAATAGAGGAATAGGGCCAACAGCAAATAGGGGAGGATTTCCAAAAAAACGGCCAAATAACCTTCAGCATTCCCCACACCAAAAATCCATTCAAAAAAGCGCCGTAAAACATTGTAGAACCAATTGGTGATATTGGTCCACCAAGTATTATCGGTCTCTACTTCCTCATAATTAAAGGCGCTATCTTGCTTGTAAGAGTCAAAATCCTCTTCGCTGAATTCAATGGGATCAATGTCTGATGTATCATACCTTACGATGGAATCGTTCTGGGCAAGAAGCATTGTCCAGGAAAAAAACAGATATGATAAGATCAGGAGTCTATGCATTTATTCCTCTGAAGATTTTCCGAGGCTTTCAATGCGCTCAAAGGTACCGGTAAAGTTTTTCTTTTCGTTGAGGTTGAAAAATATCAGCGCTGTGGATACAAGCAATATAATGTTCATCAAAAATCTGATCAGGGTACTCAAAATATTCAAAATCAGGTAAACCGGATCATTGAACATGTTAAGGCTTTCGGCATCCATCTCACCGGAGAATATTCCCATTTTTATCCACATATAAATGGCAGCTGGCAAGCTAAAGGCATAAGTGGCAATGGCCACGATGATGTAAATCACAAAAAGTGTGGCAAAGGTGATCCACCAGTTTTCTTTTATCAAAGTAAAACTGTATTGGTACGAATCCATGGTGTCCTTTTTCAGAAAAACCAAAATGGCAAATGAAATCGATAAAGGCACGGCCAGATATATACCGGGTATAATACAGAACATTGTTCCCACAAAGACCGATAGACCAACGATAATGCCCAGACCGATCAGAGACCAGAACGAACTGTAAACACCTTCCCGAATTTCATCATAATTGGTAGCGCCCTTATGTTCAATGTATGATTTAATGTAGTACAATACCGTGCCCTGTGCCAATACATAGGCGGCAATGGAACTTAAAATCAACGCCAATACCGATATGACCATAATGACAGGGGAAAATGCAGAAAATTGATTGCCTCCAAGGGCGGTAAGGTTAAAAACATCCCCAATGGTATACATGTAAAACCCCATGGAAATCAACATGACCAAGATATAGGGCCCCACAATTTTTAAAATGGTCCCAAAAAAAGGCTTGAATTCGTTACGGATAAAGCCAAAGGAATCGGAAAGTATTTCCCCCAATTCACGTTGCTTTTTAAATTCGATATACTTACTGGTTGTTTGCATGAGCGGTTTTTCTATGGATTTGGTTTGGATAAATAATATAATAGAATATAATCAATGACAACGAGGCCAGTATGATGAAAATTGCCAACCAATCGGGCATTTCGGTATGTCTGGTCACAAAACCTTCCAAAAATCCAGCAATGATAAAGAAAGGTACCGTGCTCACCATTATTTTGAGTCCGTTTTTAACGCCTCGTTTAAAGGACTCCAATCGCGTATAGGTGCCCGGGAACAAAATTCCATTGGCCAGCACCAAGCCCGCACAACCAGCAATGATGATAACGGATATCTCTATGGTCCCGTGAATCCAAATGGTACGGGCTGACTCCCACAACAACCCTTTTTCGTAAAAAAAGTATTGAAAACTGCCCAGCATTATACCATTCTGAAGCATAATGTAAAGTGTTCCAACCCCCAAAAAAATACCGAAGGCGAAAGCGTAAATGGCTACTTTGATATTATTTATGGTAATCCCCAAAAACATGTTGAAAGCGCCTTGTTCCTTGTAAACAGCCATAGGGTCGCCCTTTTCAATGTTCTCCAAGGTCATGTTCACATAACCATTGCCCAAGATGGACCGGACAAAATCCCCTTCATTGGCCGATGAAAAGGCTCCCACGGCCGCAAAAAAGGCAAAAACCAAAAAGGATATCAGTAATTCGCGGTGGTGTTGTCTGAACATGGTGGGAAATTCCGTTTTCCAAAAATGGACAATACGGTTTCTGGATTCCCGTTTGGTCTTATAGATTTTTTGATGTGCCTGTGAGGCAAGGGTGTTCAGGTAAATCTGGGTATTGCTCCCAGGGTAAAAAGTCTTGGCATAACTTAGATGATCGGTAATCTCGATGTAAAGATCCGAAAGCTCATCGGGATGAAGTTGCCCTTTATTGAGCAGGGCATTTTCAAAAGCGGCCCATTTATCCTTATTTTGCCTAACAAAAGCGGCCTCGCGCATTACATCCGGTAGTTTGTAAGTAAAGAAACTAAAATATGGAACAATTTCAAATAGAAACGGCCCAAAATATAACCATCGACCAGAACACATCTCATCTGGGCGAACGTATGCTGGCTTATATTATTGATAGTTTCATTATTCTATTCTATACCATTCTAGTGGTGGTTTTTTTGGTTTCCCTGGATGTTGATATTGAGGATCAATGGGCGTTTTATTTGATACTGACCTTGCCCGCTTTTTTTTATTATTTGCTTTTCGAGACCTTGATGGATGGCAAGACCATTGGCAAAGGGGCGATGAACCTTCGGGTGGTCAAACTTGATGGTTCCAAGCCCAATTTTGGCAATTATTTTGTTCGGTGGGCCCTTCGCATTATAGATGTGAGTCTTACTTCGGGCGGTGGCGCAGTGCTTACCATTTTGATTCGAGGCAAGGGACAGCGATTGGGTGATATTGCAGCAGGAACCACGGTAATAAGTGAAAAGAAACGGGTGTCGTTGAACGATACCTTGCTTCGCGAATTACCGGATGACTATCAACCCACCTTTCCGCAAGTCACCGTTTTCAAAGATGAGGAAATGCAGACCATTAAAGAGCTTTACGATAAGGCCAAGCGAAATGCCAATCACAATATCATAGTTTCATTGGACAAACGCATCAAAGAGGTCTTGGGGGTGCAGACATCCCTTCAGCCCATTGATTTTGTGGATGTCATCATAAAGGATTATAACTACTACACCCAAAAAATGTAGGTATGCTGTACTTGACCATCGATATTTTGGGTACAATCGCCTTTGCCATTTCCGGGGTTTTGGTGGCCATGGAAAAGCGTTTGGACCTCTTCGGTGTGTTCATTATCGCATTCGTAACAGCTATTGGTGGTGGAACCCTACGTGATTTGTTGATAGGGAACACCCCTGTGGGTTGGATGCAGGACCTTACCTATGTAATCACCATTTTTATCTCAGTGGTTTTCGCCATCATTTTTGTGAACAAGCTCAAATATCTCCGAAGATCATTGTTCTTGTTCGATACCATAGGTATCGGGCTTTATACCATGGTGGGAGTGGAAAAAGGGTTGGAAGCAGAGCTCTTGCCTGTAATGTGCATCTTTTTAGGCACGATGACCGCTTGTTTCGGTGGTGTGATACGGGATATTCTATGTAATGAGATTCCAGTCATCTTCAGAAAAGAGATTTATGCAACAGCATGTATTCTTGGGGCATCGAGCTACTTTTTAATCGTACAGTTCCCTGTTAAAGAAGAATATGCCTATATCGCGGGAATCTTGGTGGTCATACTCCTTAGGTTATTGGCCGTTCGCTTTAAGATAAGTCTGCCCAGCCTTTATAAAGAGGGGCCCCAATAGTAGCCTTCCTAATCCTTATTCAATATCGGTTAATAGTTGTTTAGTGCCATTAACCTCCCATTAATCAATTTTACTTTTTCGTTAACCCGAACCCCTTGGGCATACTGCTACATTGGTTCCTTTAAAATAACCAATTCAATAATCAAAGCCTTATCAACATCAATGAGCACAACAGTTGTTTCCCCATTTCAAATTCTATTTTTCACATGTATTTTATTTTTGGGTTTTCACGCCCAAGGTCAAGAGAATTTAAAGGGTAAAGTGATAGATGCCACCGATGGTCAACCCTTGATCGGTGCCCAAATAGTTCTCAAGCCCAGCAACAAAGGAACCTTGACCGATGATTTTGGGAATTTTGAGATTCAAGTAAATGCAGGTGATAGCTCACTTGCAGTAAAATATTTGGGCTATGAGGAATGGAGAGTGTCCATACCCGACGTCCACGATTTGGGAACCATTGCATTACAAAGGTCGAATACCACACTGAGCGAAGTAATTGTAAGTGCATCCCCAAAAAATTTCAAAAGTGAGTTTAAAGGGAGCAATTTCAGGATCAACCCGGTTTCATTGGAGAACATCAATCCGTTGAGCACCGAAGAGGTATTGAGAACCATCCCGGGAGTCAACATCGTTGGGGACATGGGGCTGTCCAACCGGCCGAATATCAGTATTCGAGGTTCGTGGGGCAGGCGTTCCAAAAAAGTATTGCTGATGGAGGATGGTACACCATCGGCGCCAGCACCTTATATTGCACCGGGTGCTTATTACAACCCCGTGAGTGATCGCATTACCTCCATTGAAGTGTACAAAGGGGCGGATTTACTGCGGTATGGCCCCAACAATATGTACGGTGCTGTCAACTATATTACAGCGCTACCACCACAAAAACCTACCCTACGACTCAAATTGACGGGAGGCCAGCGCAATTATACTTCAGGGCTGTTTTCTTATGGGGGTACTTGGAACGATATCGGTGGATTGGTCGAAGGTGTTTATAAGAAGTTTGACGGGTTTACCGATAATTCGTCCGTTGAGATCTTGAACCTGAATGCCAAGATTTTTGCAAAATTATCTGAAAATCAATCACTTTATTTTAAGGTCAGTGGGCAGTTTGAGGACAATCAGGCCTCTTTGAGCTCCCAAACCCCCTTTACTTTTGAAACGGACCCGACCCAAAATCCATTGGATGCCGACCAATTCATTATGAGGCGCTATGGTGTGGACATTATCCATAAATGGCTGCCAGAAGAAGATTTGAGCTTTACCACAAAAGTATATGCCTCGGATTTTGAACGGGATTGGTGGAGACAGGTCACGGCAAAAGTTAAGGCATCCGAAGTTCAGGATTATGTGGGGGATGAAATTTTTAACGAGAGATATGGATATTTAGCGGGAAGAACATTTGATGATGAGGATTATGTCATCGTTGGTCGGGTGGAAAACGGAGTGGAAAGCACTACGGACAGTCGTTGGATTTACCGTGTTTCCGGAATCAAGGAAACCGTAAATGCAGATTGGGAAGCCTTTGGGGCCCCGAGTGCATTCGAAGGAAGCATCAACCTGCACCGTGAAACCTTCAAGGATGTTTTCCTTGAGGCAGGCAATTCCAGATGGGCCAGATATGGAACGGCGACCAAGGATTTGTGGTATCGCTTGTGGTCTGCCAATGGATATGTCCGCAATGAGTTCCATTTTGGAAAATGGGGGGTCACGCCCATTCTTCGCTTCGAGCATGTGGATATGTTCAGGCAAGACCTTTTGGCCCTGTCACAAAACCCTGATTTGGAAAGTACAACGGAGGGTAGGGAGCCCAATGTGTACGATCAATTTTTACCTGGAATCACAGTAAACCACGATTATGGCGAAGGTGAATTTTATGGGAGTGTGTACCAAGGGATGATAGCCCCTTCCAAGGTATTCGGGTTTTTGGTGGAGCAAGATGGTGTTGTTACCAATCCATTGGCGGGACAGAGCATCAATATAGAACCGGAGCTCAGTTGGAACAAGGAAATTGGTTGGAGAGGCGGCCTGCTGGACAATGGTATCCAAGGACAGCTGACCTATTTCCATAATGCGAGCAGAAACTTTTATGCTGGAGGTCGAAATGAAGTGTTCACTGAGTTGGGGGAAATCAACGTGCAAGGAGTGGAAATGGCCATCAATGCAGAACTTTTGAACGTAAATGGTCATCAATTACACTTTTTGGGCAATGTGACCTATATGGATTCCAAGGTAAAGGCCGGCAAGTTGGAGGATAGAGATCTCTTTTCGCAGGTCATTCACAGTGCATCCACCCAGGACGAGTATGTGGATAAGGTAAATGCAAACAGGAATGCGTATGAGATTTATGTGGACAATGGGAGCGGAGAAGTCTTATTGACCGACCAAACCGTGGATGCTTCGCAATTTCCAAACATTACACGGAGCGTCATTACCTATGGCAATGAAGGACTTTCAGATTCGGAGGCCCCATATACGCCCCAAATCAATATGGGCCTTGGCCTGAATTATGACTGGAACCGATTATCGAGCGGGTTCAATGTGCACCACGTGGGCAAACAATACACCGAGTTTCACAACTTTGTGAACGAATCCGCAGATGGGGCCATTGGCCAATTGCCATCATATACCACCATTGATGCTTTTGTGAACTATGACCTGACCATCGGCAAAAAAATCGAAGCGACCATTTTTGTCAATGGAAAGAACATTACCGATACTGTTTACAGGGCTTCACGGTTGAACAGAGCTACTTCAGGAATTTTTGGCGGTGGATTTCGTCAGATCATATTTGGAATCAACATGAAAATGTGAAACATATGAACCATTCAAATCCAACCAGAAAAAATCGTTTTATCGCTATCACTATCGGTTTGGTATATTGTTGGTTCGGGGCATTGAAATTTGTTCCCAACCTGAGTCCGGCAGAAGATTTGGCAAAAAATACCATTCGCCAGCTCACTTTTGGGCTCATTCCCGATGAGGTTTCCATCATCCTACTTGCCTTTTGGGAGGTAGGATTGGGTTTTTTATTGGTCTTCGGGCTTTTCAGAAGCCAAGCCGTGATATTGGCCTTGGTTCACATGGTCTGTACATTTGCCCCGCTTTTGTTTTTTCCCAATGATGTTTTTGGCGAAGACCCCTTGTCACTTACCTTGGTAGGGCAATACATTATGAAAAACATCATCATCATAGCGGCTCTTGTTGCCATTTATGAACGAAAACAGCAGTCCGAAAAGAAAGATGTGCCCCTAAAAAATCAAAAGGAAGGTTTTGCCTACCGAATCTCATTGGGCAGGAACCGCTTCAAAAAGGCATCGTAATGGATTCTTGTTACAATACTTCTGCCTTGAGGATATAAACATTCTGCCATGGCCAATCGCCATCGCCTACGGGAACATTGTTGATGGCATCCACCACATCCATTCCTTCCACCACACGTCCGAATGGTGTGTAGGAACCATCAAGATGATAGGAGCCGGGCTTGGTTACCACAATGAAGAATTCGTAAGGAGAAGCTAATTTGTGTGGGTTGTCCCTTTCACTACTGGGCATGGAAATGGTTCCTCGGTGGTGTTTGTGCCCTTTGTTGGCATCAGGTGGGAGTAAATACCGCCCTATATCACCACGTTTGTCCGCCGTTCTTCTGTCATCCGAATTGCCACCCTGTATAATAAAATCCTTTACGACCCTATGGAATTGGGTGCTGTCAAAATATTTTTGTCTTGCCAAATAGATGAAATTGGCCTTGTGGTAGGGAACATCATCATATAGCTGGACGGTAAAACTGCCCATGGTGGTGGTAATCTTGACCTTGTCCTTTTTTAGTTTTTTGGAATAGTCAAAAAAGAAGTCAATCGCATTTTCCTCGGTAAGCTTGAAGGGTTCTTCCTCTTCTTCCTCGATTTCTGTGGAATCCACCTCTACTTTGGCGACGGTATCAGTATTTGCGATATTTTCCTGAACTTTGTTCTTATCCTTTTTAGGGGACTCCCCGCAGGAAACGAATAATAGCAATAATATACTTGTAGTTAAAGCCGATAGTCTCAACAGCATGAATTTTAATGAATTTTGTGAACTAGCTTTAAAATTAAAAAATCTCCCACTTCCGGGAGAGGATTCCCATAATAAAATGTCCCCAGAGCTTCGTATCCAGTGGTTGAAGAACAACAAAGTACAGGATGCCAATCCTAGAAGGGCCGGGGTAATGGCACTTTTTTATCCTGATATGGAGCAGGAGACCCGATTGCTTTTGATTCTTAGAAAGGTGTATCAGGGCGTTCACTCGAACCAAATTGGATTTCCGGGGGGCAAGGTGGAGCGGATCGATAGGGATTTGATGGACACCGCTCTAAGGGAAACACATGAGGAAGTGGGTGTTCCGCCCAGTTCTGTGGAAGTGATCAAGGAACTCAGTGAGGTATATATTCCCCCGAGCAACTTTTTGGTAAGGCCGTTCTTAGGGATTTACCCGAATCCGAAGCCATTTATCAAGGAAGAGAGCGAGGTGGAAAGCTTGGTAGAGGTGTATCTCAGGGATTTTTTGGATGATTCCAACCATGTTCAAGAAAAATTGAGCACCTCCTATGCAAAAAACATAGATGTACCGGCCTTTAAATTAAACGGTTACACGGTTTGGGGTGCCACGGCCATGATGTTGAGCGAGATCAAAGAGCTTTTGCGTCAAGTGCTTTAGCCGCTATTTTGTAAATTTGCTGTCAACAATCAACACTTTGCATGGGTCTGTTCAAGAAAAATCCTTTTGGTCATATTTTATTTTTAAAACGATGGCTGATTCGTATTGCAGGCATGATGACGCATCAGCGCTATAAAGGGTTCAATACCCTGGAAATCGAAGGGTCGCAGATTATCCGGGAGCTTCCTGAGAACAATGTCCTATTTGTGAGTAACCACCAGACTTACTTCGCTGATGTGGTGGCGATGTTCCATGTGTTCAATGCCAGTTTAAAGGGGAGGGATGATTCCATCAGAAACCTTGGCTACCTCTGGAATCCCAAACTGAACATTTACTATGTGGCCGCCAAAGAGACCATGGGCAAGAGTCTGTTGACCAAGATTCTGGCCTATGCGGGTTCCATTAGCATAGAAAGAACCTGGAGGGCAGATGGCAAGAACGTGAACCGCCAAGTGAAATTCAGCGATATCTCCAATATTGGCAAAGCGCTTGATGATGGGTGGGTAATTACCTTTCCACAAGGTACCACCACCCCTTGGAAACCATTGCGGAAGGGTACAGCGCACATCATAAAAAAATACAAGCCCGTTGTGGTGCCCGTAGTGATTGATGGCTTCCGTCGTTCTTTCGATAAAAAGGGACTAAGGGTAAAAAAGAAGGGAATTCTTCAGTCCATGCAAATCAAAGAGCCATTGGATATTGACTATGACAACGAATCCATTGATGCGATTTTGGAGAAACTGGAGTATGCCATTGAGCAGCATCCATCATTCCTCAAAGTAATTCCACAAAAGGAACTTCTTGCCTACGAAGAGGAAAACCAAAAAAGGCGATACAGCTATAAGGGCAAGTTGGATGGTTAAACCTCTAATCGTTTAAGGTCGTTGTAATTCTTTCTTAGTTTTTTTAACAGGATGCCATATAGAAGTCTGTAAAACAGCCATATTATAAATAAAACTGCTGTTGTGATCGCTATGGAAGTCACAATGATCAATGCCCAAAATTCAGTGCTATCCCCATCTTGTGCAGCAGCCTGAACTAATTCTTGACCTTCTGGTGTGTACAGTAAAACTCCGTAGGCATAAATAATTGCACTTATTGTAAAGATGATGAGGTTGAACCATACGTATTGGGTAACCGTTCGTTTAACCTTCAAAATGGTCCGCATCAAATTTTTCGAGGTATCCGTGAAAGAGATTTTCCTGTAATTGGTATAAAACTTATAGATAAAGTAAATGATAATGGCATAGTTGATCACATTCAGGGCCATGACGACCTTGTAGATGTGCATGTCCTTGAGCTCCTGCATGGTTTCCGGACCACTGAAAATAATATTAATGGCAGCCCAGAAAATAAATTCTATGATACTGATGTAAAAAATCCATTTTACTATGGACGACGACTTTTTCTTGGTCATCGGATAGATTTGCTCATAGGATAGCTTGGGAAGGTCTGCTTCCCGCTTCTGCCAATCCTTTTTCAAGAGCTCCAGTTCATCCAACATAATCACGGATTTAATATGGTTCTTAATTTAGTTTTTACCCTGCTCATCTTCACTCGTGCATTTACTTCTGTAATACCCAAGGTTTCAGCTATTTCTGAGTAATCCTTGTCTTCCAGATATAGAAAGACCAAGGCTTTGTCAATATCACCAAGTTGCTTAATGGCATCGTACATCAACTTTAATTGCCGTTCCTCGGTATCATCATAATCAGTGGCCTTGATTTTATAGAGGACCGAATCAAAATCCTGGGTCTTGACCCTTTTCTTCGATTTTCTGTACAAGGTTATGGCCGTGTTCAAAGCAACACGGTACATCCATGTACTGAACTTGGCATCTCCCCGAAACTTTGGATAAGCTTTCCATAACTGTATAGTGATTTCTTGGAAGAGGTCGTTATGGGAATCCTTGTCGTTGGTATACAGACTGCACACCTTGTGGACAATGTTCTGATTGTCCTCAAGTTCCGTCACAAAACGATGTTCCAGTTCTTTGTTCACTAAGCGGTTGGTAAGTTTGCTTTATTCATTAGTAGGTGTAACATGACATTTGTTACAGTTCCTGCGGAAATTCTGTGAAATAAAGTTTGAAAGATACAAAAAACAAGCACTGGGATGATTCGCTCAAGCGGGGAATACTTAAATTTGTTGGCATGTCGAGCATGAACATTCCTCAATCCAGTTATCCAAGGGTCGTCATCATAGGCGGCGGTTTTGGAGGCATTGCATTAGCAAAAAAACTAAGTAAAAAAGAAGCCCAAGTGGTTTTGGTGGACAAGCACAACTACCATAATTTTCAACCCTTGCTCTATCAAGTATCCACAGGAGGTTTGGAGCCTGATTCCATCGCATATCCCATTAGAAAAGTATTGCAGGGATATCCCAATTTCTTCTTCAGGTTGGCAGAGGTAGAGGAGGTGAAAACCGACACCAAAAGAATCAAGACCAATATTGGGGAGATTTTTTATGATTATCTGGTGGTGGCAACAGGTTCTGAGACCAACTATTTTGGTAATAAAAATATTGAGACCAAAGGGATGGCCATGAAGACCATTCCCCAATCCTTGAATCTGAGGAGTTTGATTCTGGAGAATTTTGAACAGGCACTTTTGACCGATGATCTACACGAACGTGATGCCCTGATGAATTTTGTAATCGTGGGGGGTGGACCAACCGGGGTTGAACTTGCCGGTGCTTTGGCTGAAATCAAAAAAGGCATCCTGCCCAAGGATTATCCCGATTTGGATACCCGTAGGGCTCAGATAAACCTCGTGCAAGGCGGCGATAGGCTTTTACCGGCCATGAGCGAGAAAGCTTCGGAAAAGGCGGAAAAGTTTTTGGAAGAACTCGGCGTGAATGTCTGGAAAAATATCCGCGTGACCGATTACAATGGAAAACGTGCTACCACGAACACCAAAACCATTTTTGATGCGGAAACCTTGGTTTGGGCAGCAGGGGTACGGGCGGTAGGACTGAAAGGGTTGGATGGCGAGGAGCTCTTGAACAGGGGCAATCGTTTAAAAGTGGACGAGTACCATCAAGTTATTGGTGTTGAAAATGTTTTTGCCATTGGCGATGTGGCACACATGGAAACCGAACGTTTTCCCAATGGATTGCCCATGATGGCCCAACCCGCGATTCAACAAGGGAGAAATCTTGGACATAATTTGGTTCGGTTGATAGAGGGAAAATCCATGAAACCATTTATTTACAAGGATAAGGGTAGCATGGCAACCGTAGGAAGGAACAAGGCTGTAGTGGACATGCCAAACTTCAGGTTTCAAGGAGTGTTTGCCTGGTTTGTGTGGATGTTCGTGCATTTATACTTCCTGATCGGTTTTAGAAACAGGGTAGTGGTCTTCATCAATTGGGTCTACAATTACATCCGATTCGATCGTGAGGCCCGATTGATCATTCGACCGTTCAAAAAGCAGAACCGCGTAGAGCGGGATACCCTTATGCAGGATTAATCCCCTTGCCTTCGTGGATGGAAATCCATCAGCACTTTGTTCAAATGCTTGCGGTTTACATGCATGTACACTTCCGTAGTGGTAATGCTCTCGTGCCCCAACATCTGTTGGATGGCCCTGAGGTCGGCACCATTTTCCAAGAGATGGGTGGCAAAGGAGTGCCGAAAAGTATGCGGACTGATGTTCTTCTCCAGTCCAATGGCTTCGGCCAAGCGCTTTACAATGGTAAAGATCATGGCACGGGTCAATTGTTTGCCCCTACGATTTAAAAAGACAAAATCCTCATGCTCTTTTTTGATGGGCAAATGCACTCGAACCTCTTTCCAGTAGATATTGATGTATTTCTGGTTTACCCCACTTATCGGGACAAAGCGCTGCTTGTTCCCTTTCCCCGTCACTTTTATGAAGTCCTCATCAAAATATAGGTCGGATAACTTTAGGTTGATGAGTTCCGATACGCGAAGCCCACAACCATAAAGGGTTTCCAGAATGGCCCTGTTGCGTTCGCCTTCGGGTTTGGAGAGGTCAATGGCGGCAATCAAGTTGTTTATCTCCTCTTCCGAAAGGGTGTCGGGCAGCTTTCTACCGATTTTTGGAGTTTCGATGAGGTCCATCGGGTTGTCTCCCCTATACTCCTCAAATACCAGATAATTGAAAAAACCTTTTAAACCGGAAATGATGCGTGCCTGTGTCCTGGGGTTGACTGTTTTAGCAATATCATAAATGAACTGTTGCACGGTTTCCCTATCAATCCCGATAGGTTTTTCCTCGATGTTCTGTTCATTCAGATAGTTTACAAGCTTTTGTAGATCCATGGTATAATTTGAAATGGAATTTTGGGAGAGACCACGTTCTATCTTCAAATAATTTTGATAATCCTTAATCGCTTGTTGCCAATTCATAAAGCCAAATATAGTGACATTACACTATCAAGGTTGATTAAAAGCGCCCATCGGTCAACTCAAAATGCCCTTGGGTCAAATGGTAGGGTTTTAAAACCCTCTATTTCCATAATTTCCCACTTGAATATGGACAGATAAACACAAACACAATGATTTTGTAGGAAAAATGGGTCAAACTGTACTATTTTCAATATGATGACGTTTTCTTCTTAGTAAAATTTTAACAATGAAGAAAAAGACAATTGTATTGGCAATAATCGCTTTGGTCACTGTGAGCTTTTCCACTATGGCACAAAGGGTGGACAGAACAAATTTTAAAGCTGGAATCCATGGAGGAGTGCCATTTGGCGATATTTCCGATTATTCAAATTTTGAGATCGGACTTGATTTAGGATATCATTGGGGAGTATCGGAACTCATAGATGCCGGTATTTCCACAGGATTTATGAATGCTTTTATCAATAACGATACAGTGGATTTTGGTCCTGTGGAAGTGGAGGGTGATTTCCCGAACATCCAATATATTCCAGTGACAGCAGCATTCCGATTGTATCCGACCTACGATTTTAAATTGGGGGCTGATGTAGGCTACGCCGTTGGAATAAATGACGGGAATACGGGAGGCTTATATGTGAGACCCATGATCGGTGTGAATGTAAGTAGTAATACAGAGCTCAATATATCTTATATTAAAATAAGTGATGATTACGATTTCTCGATGGCGGCATTGGGAATCCTGTTTTTGTTTTAGAAAGAAAAAATAACTGTCATAACCCCAAATCTTGCAGTATAAACCATGAATATTAACCATTAAATACACTTAACAAATGAAAAAATCACTTTTGGTTTTTGCATTATTGATGCTTGGTAACATGGCCGTAAAGGCTCAAACAGATTATAGGGCCACTCTGGGGTTGGGCATAGACCTGTATGGAGGGGATTCAACCTTTTTTGGTGCCTCCGGGAAATATTTTTTCTCAGAGAAACATGTGGGGCAGGTTTTGGTCTATAGCATAACGCAACGATTGCTACGTTCCTGTATTCTTTTCACAAGGAATTTTTAGGGCACCGGGTTTACGCTGGTATGCAGGGGCGGGACCAAGTATCATATTTCTTAAAAATTCAGACAATATTTTTTGCTTTGCGCCCTCATTTAGGACTCGATTTTAAGATTGACGGGGTTCCTGTAGTGCTCAATTTTGATTGGAGACCTTCCGTTGTGCTCAGCAATGTAGGCGAAAATGAAGTCGCGGCTTTTGGCTTCGGGCTACAGTTTGCCATCAACAATTGATTTATAAAATAAAATGATTTGAGGGCGGGTTTTCCCGCCCTTTTCTTTTTGTTGTATTTTTGATTGCATGAAACTAATGATCATCAACGGACCCAACCTGAACCTTTTGGGAAAACGTGAGCCCGAGGTCTACGGGAGCACCACTTTTGAAGACTATTTTAACCAACTCCGGGAAAAGTTTTCCCAAGTGGAACTGGAATACTATCAATCCAACATTGAAGGGGAATTGATAGGTAAAATACAAGAGGTAGGGTTTGATTATGATGGTATTATTCTCAACGCCGCTGCCTATACCCATACATCCGTTGGAATTGGAGATGCGGTCAAGGCTGTGGAGACTCCAGTTATCGAAGTACATATTTCCAATACGCACCAGCGCGAGGAGTACCGGCATGTGTCCTACATCTCACCAGGGGCCAAAGGTGTCATCCTTGGATTTGGACTCCAAAGCTACGATTTGGCCATCCAGAGCTTTCTAGGCTAAATCTTTCAGATATTTTTTATCGGCGTAGAAGGTGCCAAAGGGCAGGAGGGAGGCTACAAAGAGAATTAGGAACCTTTTGAGTTTCCATTTTCTTTCCCAGCAAAAAACTATGGCCACCACTACGTATAGAATAAACAATATTCCATGTGCCATACCAACAACTTGGTTTGGTTCAGGAATATCCGCCCAATGCTTTAACGGCATGGTCATTCCGAAAAGGAGTAGATAGGAAATACCTTCTAA
>CETR01035629.1_pt1 | contig 20004 bp, 16 predicted proteins | sample 531281 | NCBI WGS metagenome assembly CETR01 (sample SAMEA2622568, study PRJEB7988) | marine metagenome | biome: marine biome (ENVO:00000447); feature: mesopelagic zone (ENVO:00000213); material: "saline water (ENVO:00002010), including plankton (ENVO:xxxxxxxx)" | depth 696 m
CACCTTCCAGGTTTTACTTGTCGGATTTACAGCGAGGTTTTGAGAGTTTAATAAGCGAATGGTTACTGTATTGGTAGCACTTACATAGCAATTCCACATAATTCCAGACTCAATCGATGTGTTTGGACCACAATTGCAAGAGCTTCCTACGGTAGCCCCGGGCACTGTAACCGTAAGTTCTGAAGAACTATTGTTTGGAATACTAGGGAAATCTAGTGTCACGGTACTACTGAACCCCTTTAAAAGAACTTTTCGGGTGCTCCCTGCGGTAAAATAAAATTGAGTACCATCATATTCCATGGTTCCTGCTTCGGGAGTGCTTAACAATGGACCTGCTGTAAATTTAAGGGGGGCTGAGTTGGCAGTTGCGCTACCGGCTCTTAAATGTAAGGTAGCTGTAGGGTTTGCTTCGCTAAATCCTACATTTCCATTTTGTCTTACAATAATGCGCTCTCTTTGTGCAGTACTACCTGTGGGGGTTGTGGAAATTACAAACCTAGAGGGTGTGCTTCCCACGGCAGGGGTTCCGTCCATATAAAAACGGAAACCACCTACTTCCCTGATACCTGCTCCATCGTGGGTTTTCACCACTAGGGAGCCTACTTCTTGATTGGTGGCCAAAGCTGTAGGGGCGTCAATGGTTCCACCGGTATTGTATAGGATATAGTTAGGGGGGTTGGTGTTGGCACTGGTAATTTGAAAGTCGTTGTCTCCGGGACCTCTAAATTCAAATCGCTCTACGGGGTCGTCCGTACCAAAACCTATTCTACCGTCATCGGTAATAATCATATCGGTTCCTGCCAATTTGGATCTTGTAGCGTAAATATAATTATCGCCGCTACCGTTAACACCTGGTTTCCATTCTTCGGCACCAAGGTTCATCCACCTGGATAAGGAATTGTCCCAATAATAAAATCCTTTATCACTTACGCCAATAGCGTTAGAAAGAAAGATGAGCATTCCATCTTGGTTGGCTCCTGGGTTAGTGGAAGGAAATGCGGTAACTCTTGGTATTAAAATACCATCGGTGCTTGCAGGCGAAGCACTGTTGGAGGCTTGCACGTCTAATGTACTGCTAGGGTCGGTGGTGTTAATACCTACTTGGGTAAAAGCGGGGGCAGATAGTAACATTGCTAGAATAGCATAGTAAAAACTTCTCATGGTTATTTCAAATTTGGGTGACGCAATATTAAATAATTCCTACAATTAAGTAATTGAAAATCAAAACTATTAGATGTAATCACATAAATAATCGTTGAAAAGCATAAATTATGTAGGAAATAACTTATTTGTAAAAAATATGTAAGAAAAAATCGGTTTTAGCATTGCATATATTTAAAATATCTTTGTGAAATCAAGTTATGCGAGAAGAAAAAGTTTTTCATGTTCCTTTAACCCAAAGTCTTAAAAAAAAGATCTTGGCTTGGGCGCAACAGTTTTCTGAAGTAATCTGGATGGACTCCAATGAATATCCACAGCAGTACCATTCTTACGAGGCTATTTTAGCCGTAGACGCATTTACGGCCATTAAAACGGATGCTTTTCGGGCTTTCGAAAAGCTTCAGGAGTACCAAATGGTTACCCAGGATTGGCTTTTTGGGTATTTGTCTTACGACTTAAAAAATGATGTAGAACAACTTTCTTCCCACAATTACGACGGGCTCTTTTTTCCGGAACTGTATTTCTTTCAGCCAAAAAAAATATTTCTTTTTTCAGAAAACACAGTGACGCTGTCCTATTTACGCATGGTGGAAGACGAAATGGAAACCGATTGGAAGGCCATACAGGGCTTTCCGCAGGAATCGTTCGCTACGGGTTCCTCCGAAACCCCAGTGAAAATTCATTTACGAACCAGTAAAGACAGTTATTTCGAAAAAGTACGCACCTTACTTTCGCATATTGAAAGGGGGGATATTTATGAAGCCAATTTTTGTCAGGAGTTTTATGCAGAAGAAGTTTCTTTAAACCCATTGCCCACTTTTTGGCACTTAAACCAAATTTCAAAACCTCCGTTTGCTACTTTTTTAAAGCTTCAGGAGCATTATGCCTTTTCGGCCTCTCCAGAGCGGTATATCAAACGGGTAGGAGCGAAGGTGATTTCACAACCTATTAAAGGAACGGCCAAGCGTTTGCCAAGTCCTTCCGAAGATCGGAAGGCGGCGTTGCAACTTCAGCAAGACCCAAAAGAGCGCAGTGAAAATATAATGATTACCGATTTGGTTCGAAATGATCTTTCCCGATTTGCTGAAAAAGGTTCGGTTTTGGTAGAAGAACTCTGCGAGGTGTACTCTTTTGAGCAAGTTCATCAACTTATCTCTACTATTTCCTGTAGGGTTTCCCCTCAATTACCTTCCGTAGAAATCCTTAAAAACACCTTTCCTATGGGAAGTATGACCGGAGCCCCTAAAATCTCGGCCATGAAAATCATTGAAGCATTGGAGGATGCCAAGCGCGGATTGTATAGTGGGGCCATAGGCTATTTTGATCCGCATGGGGATTTCGATTTTAACGTGATGATTCGCAGTATTTTTTACAATGCAGAGCGCCGTTACGCAAGCTATTCGGTAGGGGGAGCCATAACCGCGAATTCAATTCCCGACAAAGAATATGAAGAGTGTTTATTAAAAGCCAAAGCGATGCGGGAGGCCCTTGAATGATAGTATCAGTTTTTAAACTCATAAAATTATTTTATTAGCTTATTAACTAATAAATAATAAATATTAGTTTTTTTACTTATAAATAGGTATATTTGCGTTAAATAATGTCCGTAATGAAGTATATCGTCATCTCGGGAGATGTAATTTCTTCTACTAGTTTGCAAAGCTTGCACAAGGAAGCCTTGGAAACACATCTGTTGAATTTATTAAAGGACCTGAAAAAAGAGTTTCAGGTTTTTGGACGTGTCATTAAGGGTGATTACATAGAATGCGTGGTGCCTCAAGCCAAAGAAGGTCTGCGAGTCGCATTAGCGATAAAAAGCTATGTAAAGTCGATTCCCGTGGAAATTGAAGCGTATACAAAAGATAAAAACCGAGCCAAACAGTTTAAGGTACACGGCATTCGTTTGGCTATGGGGTATGGCGCTTTGGAACGTTACCAACCAGAAGAGGGAATTATCGATGGGGAAGCCATTTATTTTTCTGGAAGGGAGATAAGTAGTGTATCGCCTACCTATAATAAGGAACGTATTGTCATTAAAAACACCTTGTTTTTTGCCTCCAATAACCCAGACTATAATCAAAGATTTCTACCTTTATTATCTTTGTTGGATGTATTGTTAAGCAAAGCTACCGCAAGACAGTGTGAAGTGCTTTATCACAAACTCCTGTATAGGGAAGAGGAGGAAATCTCCCAATTACTTGGTATTGGGCAGTCTGCAGTCAACCAACATTCCACTAGCGTGGGTTGGAATGCCATTGAAGAAGCGGTAAACTATTTTAATAAAGTTGTAGCACAATAAGGATATGGAGGTACAGTGGTTTTTATTGCTTCAGTTTTTGGCACATATCATAGCCGATTATTTTTTTCAGACCGATGCCCTGGCAGAAGACAAAAACAATCTGGGTTTTAAAAGCAAGTTTTTGGTATGGCATATTTTGATGGTTTTTGTTTTTTCTTGGTTGCTGTCACTTCAAATTGAATTTTTTATAGGGTCCGGAATCATTGCTATTTTTCATTACCTCATTGATGGTTTTAAGCCCAAACTCAATCGCCATAAAACCTTAGGCAAATATGCTTTTTTTATAGATCAGTTGATGCACTTGTTGGTACTTACGGCGGTAACTTTATGGTTTGATGCTTACTATGGGTGGGATCCACTTTGGGAAATCCCCGTTTCTTTTAAAACCGGAGTCACTGTGGTGGCGTTTCTATTAACTTTAAAACCAACTAATATTTTTATTAAACAGGTATTCTGTGCTGCCGAAGTACAAATGATAAGTGATAACGAATTACCGAATGCTGGAAAACTGATTGGGATTTTGGAACGCATCCTTACCCTTACTTTTATCATTATTGGCCAGTTTCAGGCAGTCGGGTTTCTCATCGCCGCAAAATCGGTGTTACGTTATAAAGATACCGAAACCTTAAAGACCGAGTATGTACTTATAGGGACCATGCTTAGCTTTGGAGTAGCCGTATTGTTGGGCATTTTTATCAATTCACTATAAATGCGAACAGATTTTCAAAAACACTTGGAGGAAAACCTTTCCTTTTTAAAAGGAAGTAAGCTTTTGGTAGCTTGTAGCGGCGGATTGGATAGTGTGGTTTTGGGTTTTTTACTGAAGGAATTGAATATGGAAATTGGTTTGGCGCATGCTAACTTTTCGCTCCGCGGAAAGGAAAGCGATGGGGACGAAGCCTTTGTAATCAATTTGTCTGAAAAATGGGAGGTACCCGTTTTCACCGAAACTTTTGAAACCAAAGTCTACGCCGTTGAACAGAAATTATCCATCCAAATGGCTGCCCGGGAATTGCGTTACCGCTGGTTTGAGGAAATACGGAAGGATTTTCATTACGATTATGTGGTAACGGCCCATCATGCCGATGATTCGCTGGAAACGTTTTTGATCAACCTTTCCCGTGGAACCGGATTAAAAGGACTTATGGGAATCCCTGAAGTGAATGGCAATACCATACGTCCTTTACTACCTTTTAAACGAACCCAAATTGAAGCTTTTGCAAAAGAACAACAGTTGTATTGGCGGGAGGATAGCAGTAACCAAAATACCGATTATTTACGAAACCAGATTCGCCATGAAGTGGTGCCTAAGTTAAAAGGGATAAGTACTTCCTGGAATACAAGCTTTCAGAAAACACAGAAATTCCTACAACAGTCTCAGTTTCTTGTAGAAGACTATATGACCTTGATTGCTCGTTTGCTAATACAGGAAACGGATCAGGGTATTGAAATTTCCATTCCAAAGCTTCAGGAAATGCCCCATAAGGATGCCCTATTGTATGAATTACTCCATCCTTTCGGTTTTACCGCTTGGCTCGATATTTCTGGCCTACTTTCCGCACAAAGCGGCAAACAGATTGTCTCGAAAAGCCACCGACTGCTAAAAGACCGTGAGGTACTTTTACTCACGGAAATCCCTTCCGAAGCAAAAAAAAGTAAGACCATAATTGAAAAAAATGTCACCCAAATAATAACTCCCCTTAGGATGTCTTTTATTCCTACTGAAAAAGTGGGGTATATTGATATGAATACGATTTACGTAGATGCGGACCAACTTGTATTTCCACTTTTGTTAAGAACTTGGAAAAAAGGGGATGTTTTTCAGCCTTTTGGGATGAAAGGAAAAAAGAAATTAAGCAAGTTTTTTAAAGATGAAAAGTTATCTTTGGCTTCCAAAGAACATATTTGGCTATTGGAAAGTAATGGTCAAATAGTTTGGGTAATCGGTCTTAGGGCAGACGACCGTTTTAAAGTAACCCAAGACACCCAGAAAATTTTAAAAATTTCAGTTTCAGATTGATATGAAAAAAGTTTTTTTCCTACTCCTTACACTTTTTACCCTTAGCGTCTCTTCTTTCTCCCAAATTGTAGAACCCGTAAAATGGAGTTCGGAAGTGGAGAAAACGGGAGAAGATACTTACAAACTCATCATGAATGCCACCATCGATGAGGGTTGGTACTTGTATACACAGGATATTCCAGAAGGCGGACCTATTCCTACCCTATTTACATTTGAAAATGAAAACAATGACTTTGAACTTATAGGGGATGTGGAAGAAAGTGCTTCCAAATCAAAATTCGATAAGATTTTTGAAATGGAGCTTTCCTATTTTTCGCATGAGGCCAGCTTTACACAGCAAATAAAAGTAACCAATCCTGCTCTTTCCGCTATTAGTGCTACAGTGGATTATCAAAGTTGTGATGATGAAAAGTGTATTTTTGAAATGGCCGATTTCGAATTTGCCATCCCTGGCGCTACAACTGGCCCATCTACCGAAAAGCAAATTGAAAAAGTAACGAAGGAGGAAAAAACAAAAGAAGATGTATCTGAAATTAATTCCGCTACCGATAATAAAGGGCTTTGGGCCATCTTTTTTGTCGCATTTTTATCGGGTTTTGCAGCTTTATTAACGCCTTGTGTATTTCCTATGATTCCTTTGACGGTAAGCTTTTTTACCAAACAAAGTAAGAACCCCACAGTAGGAAAGCGAAATGCTATTCTATATGGTGTTTTCATTATTGTTATTTACGTATTGTTGGGTTCTGTAATTACCGCTATTTTTGGAGCCGACTCCCTTAATGCGTTGTCTACCAACGTCTGGTTTAATATCATTTTCTTTTTACTATTGATTATTTTTGGTATTTCGTTTTTAGGGGCTTTCGAAATTACGCTGCCACAGTCTTGGGCCAATAAAGTAGACCGTCAAGCCGATAAAGGGGGCATTATAGGAATCTTTTTTATGGCATTGGCACTGGCCATTGTTTCTTTTTCCTGTACGGGCCCTATCGTTGGGACTTTGCTAGTGGAAGCCGCTTCTAAGGGCGGTTTAGCTCCAGTTATAGGAATGCTGGGTTTCTCGTTAGCCATAGCCTTACCTTTTGCCTTATTTGCCATGTTCCCAAGCTGGCTTAACTCTTTACCGAAAAGTGGCGGTTGGTTAAATACCGTTAAAGTGGTTTTAGGGTTTTTGGAAATTGCTTTTGCCTTTAAGTTTTTATCTCAAGCAGACCTCGTTATGCAGATGCATATCTTGGAGCGTGAGGTTTTTATCGCTATATGGATTGCTGTTTTTGGTGCTTTGGCGCTTTACCTTTTAGGAAAAATAAAACTTCCACACGATGGTCCGTTGGATCATATCTCTGTGGGGAGACTCATGCTGGGATTAGTAACACTTTCGTTTGTAGTGTACCTTTTACCTGGAATGTGGGGAGCACCCCTTAATTTAATCAGTGCATTTCCACCTCCCCAAGAATATAGTGAATCTCCCTATGGGGTGGGTTTCTCCAAAGTAGGAGGGGGTAGTGCTTCGGCCCATGAAGAACTTCCAGATGGGGGGCATTTGTTGGCGCCTCACGATATTTTGGCCTTCAATGACTACGAAAAGGGATTGGCTTATGCCAAGGAAGTGAATAAACCCGTGCTTATCGATTTTACAGGTTGGGCCTGTGTGAATTGCCGAAAAATGGAGCAGAATGTATGGCCTAAAGGCAATATCTTAAACCTCTTAAAAAATGAAGTAGTACTCATTTCGCTTTATGTTGACGACAAGCGAAAATTGCCCGAAGACGACCAATATGTAAGTGAGGCTACAGGGAAAAAGATAAAAACCATTGGTAATAAATGGAGCGATCTTCAAATAAAACGCTACAAAGCCAATGCCCAGCCTTTCTATGTGTTGATGGATTTAAATGAGAAGAATTTAATCGATCCCGCAGGTTATACGCCAGACCCTGAAGAATATTTAGAGTGGTTGGAATTAGGCATATCGAATTTTTCCAAATAGTACAAGCATAATAGCTTTCATCCCAATACAAAAAAGCGCCATAAGTTTTCTTATGGCGCTAATAACAAACCTAACTTAGTAAATTTTATTTGAGTAGTACAGTAAAGTTTTTTATCCCCACAAAAAACTAAAACTTTTTTACTCATTCACTAATGCTCAAAATTAACTCGTACCCTTCAAAAAAACTATACGTAGTAACACGTAATTTTAACATATTTTTACAAAACTTTTCTTTTTAAGCAGATTCGTATTTTTCATCACACATATAGTAAATTTGCGAAAGCTTGATAAATTATAGAAGCTTATACAGAACAAAAAACCAACCAAATGAATACTAAGGGATTTATATTCGACCTTGATGGGGTTATTGTAGATACCGCAAAATATCACTATTTTGCATGGAAGAAACTTGCTGAAAGTATCGGGATTTCTTTTACGGAAGAGGATAATGAACACTTAAAGGGCGTAAGCCGCATCAAATCGCTGGAAAAGATTTTGGAGTGGGGAAATATCCAACTTTCCAAAGAAAAATTTCAAGAACTGATTACGGCTAAGAATGAAGACTACTTGGGTTTTGTGGAAAGCATGAAAGAAGATGAAATTTTGGCCGATGTACCCAGGGTGCTAGCGTATTTAAAATCCCACCAGCAATTTTTGGCTTTGGGTTCCGCTAGTAAAAATGCCCGTTCTATATTGAAGAAAGTGGCCTTGATTAATGATTTTAAGGTTATTGTAGACGGGAATGATGTCACGAAGGCAAAACCCAATCCTGAAGTTTTTTTAAAGGCTGCCGAAGGATTACAGGTACCTCCAAAGGACTGTGTGGTTTTTGAGGATTCCCTAGCAGGAATTCAAGCGGCCAACACCGCTGGAATGATTAGTATTGGGATAGGCGATGCGACCATTTTAAAGGAAGCAGATCATGTTTTTTCAGACTTTACGGAAATTTCAAATGAATTTTTATACCAGTTAATTTCGGAATTATGAATCAAGAGTACATACAACCCAACGAATGGAGCATTATTGAAGAGGGATTCGATCCCGAATTGGTAAAATCTTCCGAAAGTCTTTTTAGTATCGGGAACGGTGCCATGGGGCAACGGGCCAATTTTGAAGAAACCTATACCGGGGAGACCTTTCAGGGAAGCTATATCGCTGGAGTTTACTACCCAGACAAAACCCGCGTGGGATGGTGGAAAAATGGCTATCCCGAATATTTTGCCAAAGTCATCAATGCACCCAACTGGATGGGCATAAAAGTGGAGGTGAATGGAACAGAATTGGATTTACATACCTGTACTTCGGTAAAAAACTTTAGAAGGGAATTGAATATGAAAGAGGGCTGGTACCAACGCTCGTTTGAAGCCACCCTTCCCAACGGTACCGAAATTGCAGTAGAAAGTACCCGGATCCTTCATTTGAATCATGATGAATTGGGGGCAATCCGTTATAAGGTAACTCCTTTAAATGATACTGCTGAAATAGTTTTTACACCTTACCTAGATGGAGGGATCACTAATGAAGATTCCAATTGGGACGATCAGTTTTGGGAAACCTTAAGTGTTTCTGAAGAAAACCACCAAGCATTTATCCGCTCCCGAACCATGAAAACCCGTTTCGATGTTTGTACCTATATGCAATCACGGGTTTTTGTAGGGCAGGAAAAACAAGACCTTGCCTACAGGGCCCAAATTACAGATGTTTCCGTAGGACTTTCTTATACGGTTTCAGTAAAGAAAGGCGAGACGGCTAGCGTGGAAAAATATGCTGGTTATACGGTTTCTTTAAACCATCGTCCTGAGGCGTTGATCGATGCAGCAAAAGCAGTGTTATCCAAAGCCCTTTCGGAAGGGTATGAACGCCTTCAGCAACAACAGAAAGAAGCTTGGGCTGCGATATGGGAGATGGCCGATATTACCATAAGTGGCGATGTGAAGGCGCAACAGGGTATCCGTTTCAATATTTTTCAGCTAAATCAAACGTATTTGGGAAAAGACGCTAGACTGAACATTGGCCCCAAAGGATTTACTGGGGAGAAGTACGGGGGAAGCACCTATTGGGATACGGAAGCTTATTGCATTCCGTTTTATATGGCTACCAAAGACCAAGAAGTAGCGCGAAATCTTTTGACGTATCGCTACAACCACTTACAAAAAGCCATTGAAAATGCCCAAAAGCTCGGTTTTACCAATGGAGCAGCATTATATCCTATGGTCACTATGAACGGGGAAGAGTGCCATAACGAGTGGGAAATCACCTTCGAGGAAATTCACCGTAATGGCGCCATTGCCTTTGCCATCTATAACTACGAACGTTTTACGGGCGATACTACCTACATTCCCGAAAAAGGATTGGAAGTATTAATAGGAATTGCCCGTTTCTGGGCCCAGCGCGCAACCTTCAGTGAAGCGAAAGGTCAATTTGTGATTTTAGGGGTGACGGGTCCCAATGAATACGAAAATAATGTCAATAACAATTGGTATACCAATTACACCGCTAAATGGTGCTTGGAATACGCTGCTTCGGAAGTCGAAAAAATAAAAAATCATCATAAAGTAGATTTTGAAAGGATTCAGAAGGATACCCAATTGCAGTTAGACGAAGTAAATCAATGGCAACACATCGCTTCAAGGATGTTTTTTCCAAAATCGGAGGAATACGGTGTGTACCTTCAGCAGGACGGATTTTTAGACAAGGAATTGGTACCAGTATCCCAATTGCCTAAATCGCAGCGTCCTATCAACCAAAATTGGTCGTGGGACCGAATTTTGCGTTCCCCCTACATTAAACAAGCCGATACCTTACAAGGATTTTACTTTTTTGAAGACCACTTTACGGAAGCAGAACTGGAGAAACACTTCGATTTTTACGAACCTTTTACGGTTCATGAATCTTCCTTATCGCCATGTGTGCATAGTATTCAGGCGGCCAAATTGGGTAGAATGGAGCAGGCGTATGCGTTCTACTTGAGAACCTCCCGATTGGATCTGGACGACTACAATAAAGAGGTAGAGGAAGGATGTCATATCACGAGCATGGCTGGAACCTGGATGAGTATTGTGGAAGGGTTCGCAGGAATGCGCGTAAAAGAAGGGAAACTGCATTTTGCGCCCAAAATCCCAAAACAATGGGAAGCCTATTCCTTCAAAATCAATTTTAGGGGGCAAATTGTAAAAGTAAGTATCTCGCAGGGACAAAGTAGTTTTGCTGTGGACTCGGGAAGCCCTTTGTCGATTGTCGTCAATAGTGAAGAAGTAACGATTACTTCAGATAATGATACGGTTGTAAACTAATACGAATTTTATGAAACATTTTAAATTTATGAAAAGCATTACTCCAGTAGTACTATTCCTACTATTGGTGATTGTTGGCGCTTGTAAGGAAAAGGAAGCAGCGAATGCTTCCGAAGCCACCATGGAAGAAGAACCCGAATTTACCCCTATTAATGATAGTATTGTAGCAAATGCTGTTATTTATGAAGCCAATATCCGTCAATTCTCCCCAGAAGGGACTTTCGATGCTTTTACGGCTAAAATCCCTGAGCTTAAGGACTTGGGGGTGAAAATCATTTGGTTGATGCCTATTCACCCTATCTCTATGGAAAAGAGAAAGGCAGAAGGCGATTTGCTCGTAGCCGATATTGAAGATCCCGAAGAGCGTAAAAAATACCTGGGAAGCCCTTATGCGGTGGCCAATTATAACGAAGTGAACCCCGACTTTGGAACCAAAGAGGATTTTAGCGAGTTGGTCAACATAGCTCATGAAAACGGTATGTATGTTATTATAGACTGGGTGCCTAACCATACGGGTTGGGACCATGTTTGGATTACGGAACACCCAGACTATTATACCAAAAATGAAAAAGGGGAAATCACCGACCCCATTCAGGATAATGGAGAGCCTTGGGGTTGGACCGATGTGGCCGACTTAAACTATGACAATCCAGAAATGCGCAAAGCAATGATCGATGAAATGATGTATTGGGTTGCCGAACAGGATATCGATGGATTCCGTTGCGACGTAGCACATGGTGTGCCGTTGGATTTCTGGCAAACGGCCATTCCTGCATTACGTGAAAAAAAGGACATCTTTATGTTAGCAGAGGCAGAGATTCCTGCCTTGATGCAAGGAGATAGCCTTTTTGATATGTCGTATGCTTGGGAAGGACATCATGTACTCAACGAGTTGGCACAAGGCAAGAAAAATGTAAAAGATTTTGACCGTTACATGGATAGTCTTACCGTTAAAATGGAAGCCAATGATATTTTGATGAACTTTGTCACCAATCATGATGAAAACGCATGGGCGGGTCCGTTACGTGAACGTATGGGCGAGGCTTCCGAGACCATGACGGCCTTAACCTACACCCTGCCAGGAATGCCCCTTATTTACAGTGGGCAGGAATACGACTTAAATAAAAGGCTCAGTTTCTTTGGAAAGGATACCATTCCCAATACCAAGGGAATGACTTGGCTCTTGCTGAATAAACTCGGTAATTTAAAGAATACACTTCCTGCTTTGGAAGGAGGAAAAGAACCTGCTTCGTATGAAAGAATCGCTACTTCTCTCGATGAAAACGTATTGGCCTTCCGAAGAAAAAAAGGCAATAGTGAACTTATTTATGTGGCTAATGTATCAGAGAATCCGGTAACTTTTACCTTACCGGTTTCGGGAGAATTTACCAATGCCATGGATAAGGGAACGGTAAATCTACTTGATAATCAGGAGCATTCCTTCGCTCCCTGGGAATACCTTATTTTAACAAAATAACAAAATGGCCCCTCAAAAAGGGGCTTTTTTATGAATTAACAAAATCGAAAACGTTATCGTTTGTTTTTCTGTTTGTTATCTGAAATTATTGGTATAATTTTACCCTTATATGAGTACAAAAATAAAACGAATTGCTGTTTTAACCAGTGGAGGGGATGCCCCCGGAATGAACGCTGCCATACGTGCCGTAGTTCGTTCGTGTGCTTATCATAAACTGGAATGTGTGGGGGTTTTTAGAGGACTTCAAGGACTGATTGAAGGCGACTTTAAAGAATTGGGCCCGCGTTCGGTTAAGAATATCATCAATCGTGGCGGTACCTTATTGAAGTCTGCTCGATCTCAAGAATTCCGTACCAAGGAAGGTAGGGAGAAAGCCTATAAAAATTTACAGGAAGCCCAAATTGATGCTTTGGTGGTTATTGGTGGGGACGGATCTTTTACGGGTTCCAGTATTTTTATTGAAGAGTTTGACTTTCCTATTGTCGGTCTTCCAGGAACCATCGATAACGATATTAACGGAACCGATTATACCATTGGGTACGACACCGCCTTGAATACGGTAATTGAAGCCATTGATAAAATTCGGGATACCGCCAATTCCCACAACCGACTCTTTTTAGTAGAGGTAATGGGACGTGATGCCGGTGATATAGCCCTAAATGCAGGTATTGGCGCTGGTGCAGAGGAAATTCTAATCCCTGAGCAAAACTTGGGAAAAGAACGACTGATCTCTTCTTTAAAACGAAGTAAAAAGTCGGGAAAATCGTCTAGTATCGTTGTCGTGGCTGAAGGCGACCAGATTGGGAAGAATATTTTTGAACTAGCCGAATACATCCGCCAGAACCTAGACGAATATGAGGTCAAGGTAACGGTTTTGGGACATATCCAAAGAGGTGGGTCTCCTAGTTGTTACGACCGGGTCCTAGCGAGTAGGTTAGGTGTAGGTGCCGTGGATGCCCTTTTAGCAGGTAAACGCGATATCATGATCGGGATTTCCCACAATAAAATAGTACATGTACCTTTTTCCGAAGCGATTAAAGGGGAAAATGAAATAGATTTAGATTTAATACGAGTCGCAGATATTATATCTGTATAAACCAAATAATTATGACGAAAATTGGAATTAATGGCTTTGGCCGAATTGGTAGAATCGCATTTAGAATTGCTGCCGCAAATAATAACGTAGAAATAGTAGGAATTAATGATTTATTGGATGTAGATCATTTGGCCTATTTATTAAAATATGATTCTGTTCACGGAAAGTTTAATGGTACTGTTGAAGTGGCCAACGGCAACTTGGTGGTAAACGGGAAAACCATTCGTGTTACGGCCGAACGGAACCCTGAAGATTTAAAATGGGACGAGATTGGTGCCGAAATTGTTTTGGACTGTACCGGAATCTTTACCGATAAGGATAACGCATCTGCTCACCTTAAGGCAGGAGCCAAGAAAGTTGTGATTTCAGCGCCTTCCAAAACAGCTCCTATGTTTGTAATGGGGGTAAACCATACCGATGTGAAAGCGGAAGATACCATTGTTTCCAATGCATCTTGTACCACAAACTGTTTGGCGCCATTGGCTAAAGTCATCGATGATAATTTAGGAATTGTAGAAGGTTTAATGACCACCGTACACGCTACAACTGCTACCCAGTTAACGGTAGACGGTCCTTCCCGAAAGGATTTTAGAGGTGGGCGTAGTGCTTTATTGAATATTATCCCTGCCTCTACAGGAGCTGCGGTAGCAGTAACTAAAGTAATTCCTGAACTTAAAGGAAAATTAACCGGAATGGCTTTCCGTGTACCTACCGCCGATGTATCGGTAGTAGATTTAACCGTTCGTACCGAAAAATCGGCTTCTTACGAAGAAGTAAAACAACTATTTAAAGATGCGGCTCAAGGTGCTTTTAAAGGAGTGATTGACTATGTAGAGGACGATGTAGTTTCACAAGACTTTGTAAGCGATCCCCATACCTGTAACTTCGATGCAGGTGCCGGAATTGCCCTTAACGACAATTTCTTTAAATTAGTAGCATGGTATGACAACGAATATGGTTATTCAGCAAAATTGATTGATTTGGCCTTACACGTTGCTAGTATTTCATAACGCGTATGACATTAATTGCAGATGGTGGGTCAACAAAATGCGATTGGATTTTGTTGGGACCCGATGGCGAGGTTTTAATTAAAACCCGTACGAGAGGACTCAATCCTGCTGTAGTGCCTCAGGAAGAACTTTACAACAGACTTCGGGAAAATGAAGATTTAGCTTCTATCTTTGAAGTTGCCGAAGTAGTGGATTTTTATGGTGCGGGAGCAGGTACTAAAACTCCTAATGCTATATTAACACAAGTACTTCAGGAGGTGTTTCCAAAAGCCAAAGTAGAAGTGAATGAAGATCTTTTGGCTGCTGTTTATGCAGCGACTACCGAACCCGGAATCGTTTGTATTCTTGGAACGGGATCGAATAGTTGCTACTACGATGGTGAAAAAATACATGCACATGTGCCTTCATTGGGTTTTATCCTTATGGATGAAGCCAGCGGAAATTACTTCGGAAAACGACTCATTCGGGATTACTATTACCAAAAAATGCCCGATAAGCTGGCTCGTTTATTTGAAAAGCGTTTCGACTTGGACCCCGATATCATCAAAATGAACGTGTATCAACGTCCTAATCCAAATACCTATTTGGCTTCGTTTGCTGAGTTTATTTTTACTTCGGAAGAGGTAAATGGGTATTTTTATAAATTGATTAGTGAAGGAATGACCCGCTTTATCGAATATCGGGTGCTTTGTTATAAAGAAGCACAAAACGTCCCCATTCATTTCATAGGATCGATTGCCCATTTTTCTGAAGAAATGATCCGCGATGCCATGAAACCCTATCATCTTCAATTAGGAAATATTATTAGACGTCCTATCGACGGACTAATCGACTACTACCGAACACACCGTTTAAAAGTGAATAGTTAATGAGTTTTCCGAAGGTAAACCCAACCCAAACCCAAGCCTGGAAATCGCTTTCCACCCATTTTCAAGAAGTGAAATACCTTAAAATGCAGGATCTTTTTACTGAAAATCCAAAGAGAGCCCAGCAGTTTTCCCTTCAATGGAAAGACTTCTATATAGATTATTCCAAAAATAGAATTACACAAACTACGTTGAATCAATTGCTTCAGTTAGCAGAAGAAGTCCAACTGAAAGACGCTATGGAGGCACAATTCACCGGAGAGCACATCAATGAAACCGAAGACAGGGCCGTGGGACATACCCAGCTTCGGAATTTCAAAAACCTTCCAAAAGAAGTTTCAGAAACCCTTCAGCAAATTCAAAACTTTACCCAAAGAGTGATTGAGGGCGATTGGAAAGGATATACCGGTAAAAAAATCACCCATGTGGTGAATATCGGAATTGGTGGAAGCGATTTAGGCCCCGACATGGTTTGTGAAGCGCTACGCTACTATAAAAACCACCTGGAAGTTCGGTTTGTAAGCAATGTGGACGGGGATCATGTGATGGAAACCATTAAGGATTTGGACCGGGAAACCACGTTGTTTATCATCGTTTCCAAAACCTTTACTACGCAAGAAACCCTTACCAATGCTACGACCATACGCAATTGGTTTTTGCAGGAAGCTTCAGAAGGTGATATCGCACAACACTTTGCAGCCGTTTCTACCAACTTGGAGGCCGTAGCCAACTTTGGCATCGCTTCAGAAAATATTTTCCCTATGTGGGACTGGGTAGGAGGTCGCTTTTCTTTGTGGAGTGCCGTGGGTCTTTCGGTGGCTTGTGCGATAGGCTACCATCATTTTGAAGACCTATTGAAAGGGGCCCACGAAATGGACCTTCATTTTAGGGAAAGTGATTTTTCAGAAAATATTCCGGTAGTGCTGGCGCTACTTTCTATTTGGTACAATAACTTTTTTGAAGCCGAAAGCGAGTGCATCGTACCGTATTCCCAGTACTTGAATAAGTTAGTGGCATACCTTCAACAGGGCATCATGGAGAGCAATGGGAAAAGTGTGGATAGAAACGGAAACCCTATCGATTACCAAACGGGAACCATTGTTTGGGGAAGTACGGGAACCAATGCCCAGCATGCGTTTTTTCAGTTAATTCATCAAGGAACCAAATTGATTCCAACCGATTTCATTGCGTTTAAAAAATCCCTCTACGGAAACGAAGACCATCAAAACAAGCTTTTGGCCAATTGTTTTGCCCAAACGGAAGCGTTGTTGCAGGGAACCCACGGAAGTGAGGTAGAAAATAGCTTTAAGGTATTTGAAGGGAACAAACCCACCAATACGTTGCTTATTGAAACGTTAACGCCCAAATCCTTGGGAAGCTTGATTGCGATGTACGAACATAAACTATTTGTACAAGGCGTCATTTGGAACATATTCAGTTACGACCAATGGGGCGTAGAATTAGGAAAAAAATTGGCCAAAGAAACGCTTTCTGCCATTGAAAAAAAGGATGTTTCAAGTATGCCAAATGCAGCTACAAAAAAGCTTATCCAACAACTGAAATAAGTATCGCTTAAACGATTTTAATAGAAAAACCTTCGGTAACTCCCGAAGGTTTTTCTATTTTTAAACTTACTAACTTTTTAAATTTTTTCAAGATGAGCGACACCGACAAAAAAATCTCCCTGCAACAAGCTATAGATTGGACTACCGATTACCGAAATGCCCCCACCACCAGTGCTAGGGCTTTTTTGATTCCTGTACAGGATTTACAAGGGGTTTTGGAAGAAATGGGAACTACAGGCCCCAATGCCTGTGTACGTGCCTATTTGGCTTTAGACCCTACTACCAATGAAGAAAAATTAGTCATTGTGGGGACCCAACAAGACCGTAGTGGTGTGTACCGGGACTTACTGCCAGATGCCGCAGGAACCAATGGTTTCAGTATTTGGGATTTTACAAGACCTTGCCCATCATGGTGTGATGATGAAAGTGCTTTGAACTAGTATGCAGAAATTTATCTCTTACTTTAATGAGTTTTTAACTTTAGTATCTGTCGTTTTACCATTTATCTATTTTATAAGCTTTTCCAAACAAGGGAAAGCTTATAAAATTTTTACGATGTACCTCTTCTTTATTGCTATTATTCAAGGGGTGATGTACTATCTGACTTCACAAAACATTCCTAATCTTTATTTATTTCAGTATTATTTTATAGGACAATTTATATTCCTGTCTCTTTTTTATTGGCAACTACTTAAAACATGGATGGTACTCTTGGTATTAGGAATAATATTAGGGGCACTTGGCATTCAGTATTTCTTAAGTCCTTCAAGTTTTGAAGCTTATAATAGTATTGGGGTAGTTGTAACCCAAAGTGTAATTGTGGTTTATGCGATGTTGTATTACTATAAAATGCTTTCCCGCAAAGGAAGCTTTCTCATAATTAATAATGGTGTTTTTTTATATCTCATCGCCAGTGTACTGTTTTTTTCTTCTGGAAACCTGATATTAAAACTTGGTTTGAAAAAAGAAACCATGCGCCTTATCGGAATTATAAATGATTTCTCTTACTTTGTATTGATTGTTTTTATTCTGGTAGAATGGTGGCAAAATTTTCGTCCTAAACCTATCAGAAAATAAATTTTAATTTTTTTGATGTCACATGGAGGAGGGGTTCATTTCTGAAGATTTTCAAATTATAAATATCATTCTAATTGCTATAGGGCTATTGGTACTGATGTCTTTGGCCATTGTACTGTTTTTCTATTTTTCCAGAAAAAAGATTGTCAAAACCCAATTGGAAAAAGCGCAATTGGAAATCGATTACCAAAAGGAATTACTTCAAAATACCATCATTACTCAAGAAGAGGAACGCAAGCGAATTGCCCAGGATCTACACGATGCGATTAGCTCCAAGCTAAATGTGGTGTCCTTAAATGCCAATATTTTATCCGATCCCACTATCACCGCTTCGGAAGCCAATAAAATAGGGGATAGTATCCATAAAATGACCGGTACTGTTTTAGAGAATTCACGACGAATCGCCCATGATTTGCTACCGCCTACGTTGGAAAAGTTTGGGTTGCAAGCTGCTTTGGAAGAACTCTGCGAAGAAATTGAAGAGACACAGCAATTTCAGCTGACCTATAACTTGCAATATCCCGAAGCATTTCTTTCCACTCAAAACGAGCTGCATGTATTCCGTATTGCACAAGAATTGTTCAATAATTCTATAAAGCATTCCGAAGCTTCCAAAATCAATCTTTCTTTACATTCTGAAGAAAACCTATTATCTTTACAATACGCCGATGACGGTAAAGGTTTTGAACTTTCCGAAGCCAAAAGGGCCAAAGGATTGGGAATGAGTGGGATTGAGAATCGTGCGGTTTTAATCAATGCTCAATATCAGTTAGATTCCAGCCCTGGAAACGGTATTTATGTAACGATTAAATGTGAATCTCAATTATGACCATTACTATTGTACTTGCTGATGATGAAGAACTATTTAGAGTGGGGATGTCCCATATTTTATCGCGTGATGAGGAAATTCAAATTCTTTTTGAAGCCGAAAATGGCAAGGAACTTTTACACTTTTTGGAAACAGCCACAAAGTTACCCGATATCATCATCATGGATATCAAAATGCCAGAATTGAATGGGGTAGAGGCCACCAAAGCCATTGCAACACAATATCCGGAAATCAATATCATTGCCTTAACCACCTACAATACCAAACCTTTTATACGGAATATGATCGATGTGGGCGCAAGTGCGTATTTGGTGAAAAATTCGCCTACCCAAAAAGTACTGCATACCATTAAGCAGGTGTATTATCATGGTTTTTATTATGATAATTTGGTGATGGAAGCTTTAAAAGGAACCCATAATGGATCAAAATTGGATAAACGAACGGTATTCGATGAAGACTTCATTACCCAAAGGGAAAAAGAGGTGTTGGAGCAAATATGCCTTCAGAAAACTTCCCAGGAAATTGCAGAAGCCTTATTTATTAGCAAACGTACGGTAGAAGTACACCGAAAGAACCTTTTGGAGAAAACGGGTGCTAAGAATATTGCGGGCTTGGTGATCTTTGCCATTCAAAACAATTTAGTTTCCCCAATCATTATTGAATAATTTTTTCTATTTTCACTTTTTAATCTCCCCACTTTACTTAATATCAATAAGCGATGCTCACAAAAGTATACGGGAGTGCTGTATTGGGTGTGGAGGCAACGACCATTACCGTTGAAGTAAATACAGACATTGGGGTAGGCTATCATTTAGTAGGCTTACCCGATAATGCCATTAAGGAAAGCAATTACCGAATTGCCGCAGCCTTGCAAAACAATGGCTATAAAATTCCAGGAAAGAAAATTACTTTAAATATGGCTCCAGCCGACATGCGAAAGGAGGGGTCTGCGTATGACCTTACCTTGGCGATGGGAGTCTTGGTTTCTACCGGTCAAATTCTGGAACACGAACCTTTAAGTCACTATGTCATTATGGGTGAATTGTCCTTGGATGGTTCCCTACAGCCCATTCGGGGGGCGTTGCCCATTGCCATCAATGCTTTAAAAGAAGGTTTTAAGGGATTTATCCTTCCGAAGCAAAATGCAAAAGAAGCTGCCATTGTTGATGGCTTGGAAGTATTTGGGGTGGAAAGTATTGCGCAGGTCATCGATTTCTTCAATGAGGGTACTCCTTTGGAAAAGGAAGTGGTGGATATTCAAGCCGAATTCTATGAACATTTGGAAAACCCCGAATTCGATTTTGCCGATGTAAAAGGACAGGAATCC
>CETR01132066.1_pt1 | contig 19895 bp, 20 predicted proteins | sample 531281 | NCBI WGS metagenome assembly CETR01 (sample SAMEA2622568, study PRJEB7988) | marine metagenome | biome: marine biome (ENVO:00000447); feature: mesopelagic zone (ENVO:00000213); material: "saline water (ENVO:00002010), including plankton (ENVO:xxxxxxxx)" | depth 696 m
CGGGTGCAAATATATAAAGCTTTTTCTTATCCCAAAAGACCTTTTTGCATTATTGTCCAATTCACTGGTCCAATTCATTTTACATCAACCAAATAAAAGTTTGTAAAATCAGTATGCCCTTTCGAAACAATGGTCATACCTTTGTTTTTATGCTCGAATGGTACCATTATTTACTGCTGATCACTGTTGGTTTTGCAGTGGGATTTATTAATACAGTGGCGGGAGGTGGTTCTCTTTTGTCATTACCGACACTTATTTTTTTGGGGTTGCCGCCTGCTGTGGCCAACGGGACCAATCGGGTGGCCATTGTGATTCAGACCGCCATGGCGACCGCAGGTTTTAAGAGCAAGGGCATTTCTACCTATCCTTTTAATGTGTATTTGGGTATTTCGGCATTTTTGGGAGCCATCATCGGGGCCTTCATTGCGGTGGACATTGATGGTGAAACTTTCAATAGGATTTTGGCTATAGTCATGATCGCGGTGGTGCTCATCATTATCTTTAAACCTAAAATGCGGATAGAGGAGATACAGGAACGGCTCACAGGCAAATATCTTTGGGTAGCGTTGATCGTGTTCTTCTTTTTTGGTATCTACGGAGGTTTTATCAATGCTGGACTTGGTTTTTTAATGATGTTGTTCTTGCATTATTTTAATCAAATGAACCTAGTAAGGTCCAACGCCACTAAAGTAGCCGTGGTTTTCATCTATATGCTGGCCGCCTTGGCCGTTTTCGCGTTCAACGATAAAATTGATTGGAAATTGGGCTTTGTTCTAGCCATAGGCAATGGTTCTGGAGCTTGGTTTGCTAGTAGGTTCTCCGTGAAAAAGGGAGACGGATTTATAAAGACATTTTTAGTCATCGCCGTGGTTTTGATGGCCATCAAACTATGGTTCTTTTAAATAGAATTAAATATGCCAGGATTTGAACTTTTTGGAGATAAGGAAAGAAAAGAGGTACAAGATGTTATGGACTCCGGGGTCCTGATGCGATATGGGTTCGACGGTATGCGCAACGGACATTGGAAAACCAAGGAGCTTGAAGCGCGATTGTCCCATCGTATGCAGTCCAAATATACCCATGCGGTGAGTAGTGGTACCGCAGCGTTAACGGTAGCCTTGGCCAGTGCTGGTGTTGGGGCGGGGGACGAGGTAATCATGCCCACTTTTACCTTTGTGGCCAGTTTTGAATCCATCTTGGCACTGGGCGCAGTTCCTATTTTAGTTGATATTGATGACACCCTTACTTTAAAACCTGAAGCGGTCGAAAAAGCCATTACCCCAAAAACAAAAGTGGTCATGCCTGTCCATATGTGTGGCTCTATGGCTGATTTGGACGCCCTCAAAAGAATTTGTGAAGCACATGGGTTGTTGTTGCTCGAAGATGCTTGCCAAGCCATTGGAGGTACCTACAAAGGGAAACCATTGGGTAGTATCGGAGACTTAGGGTGCTTTTCTTTTGATTATGTAAAAACCATAACCTGTGGAGAAGGTGGGGCCATGATTACCAATAATCAGGATTATTACGAAAACGCCCATAAATATTCCGATCACGGTCACGATCATGTGGGAAATAATCGGGGAGCGGAAGAGCATCCGTTTTTAGGATATAATTTTCGAATCTCCGAAATGAACGCTGCGGTTGGGGTGGCTCAACTCGCTCGCTTGGATGAATTTTTAGCGATTCAAAAACGAAACTATACCATTTTAAGGGAAGCCTTATCCAAAATTCCCGAGGTGGTTTTTAGAAAGGTTCCGGATGGGGGAGCGGAGAACTATTCCTTTTTAAACTTTTTTCTACCGGATGAAACCATTGCCCAAAAAGCGCATCAAGCATTAAGTGATGCCGGTGTCGACGGGTGTTTTTATTGGTACAACAACAATTGGCACTACTATAAAAAATGGGAGCATCTGACTACCATGAAATCCTTGGGAAAACTTCCTAAAGATGTACAAGAGTCACTGCCCGATTATAGCAAAGCCGATTTCTCTGAATCGGACCAATGGATGTCGAGAAATATTTCTTGCCTCATTAAATTGGGGTGGTCGGAAGAGGAAGTAGTGGAGCGTGCCAAGAAAATGGCACAAGCTATCAAGTCGGTACTCTAATAATTCACATATTCCACAATCTCAAGTCCGTAACCCACCATACCCACACGTCGGGTTTGACCGGAATTGGTCAATAAACGGATTTTGGAGATGTTGATGTCGTGTAGAATCTGCGCACCAATACCAAAGTCCTTGTTGTCCATCTCCACTTTGGGGGCTTTGGTTACTCCTTCGCCCTGAAGCTTTTTGAACTCAGACAATCTGCTCAGCAAGTTCATGGATTGGTTACCCTGGTTGATAAAGATCATGGCGCTTTTTTCCTCTTTGTTCAAGGCATCGAACATGCGCTGCAAACCTTCATCGGGATTGTTGGTCAAAGTTCCCAGCATATCATTGTTTACTAAGGTGGAGTTAATACGAGTGAGTACGGGTTCCCCAGTTTTCCAGTTTCCTTTCAATAGCGCGATATGGACTTGGTCGTTGGTGGTCTGTTGGTAGGCTCTCAATCTGAATTCCCCAAATCGGGTGTTGATGGTAAATGCTTCCTTGAGCTCAATCAAACTATCGTGTTCCATGCGATAAGCAATCAAATCTTCGATGGAAACGATTTTTAAGTCAAACTTTTTGGCAACCTCCAATAATTGGGGCAAGCGCGCCATAGAACCATCTTCGTTCATGATTTCCACAATAACTCCGGCAGGTTCCAGTCCAGCTAGTCGTGCAAAATCAATAGCTGCTTCGGTATGTCCTGTACGGCGAAGCACACCACCTTCTTTGGCAATCAAAGGAAAAATGTGACCTGGTCGAGCCAGTTCATGTGCTTTGGTCGACTTATCCGTGAGGGCTAGCACCGTTTTTGCCCTGTCGCCAGCCGAAATCCCCGTAGTAACTCCTTTACCTCTTAAATCTACAGAAACCGTAAAAGCAGTTTCAAGGGGGTCGGTATTGTGATTTACCATTTTATGGAGACCTAGATCTTTACATCTACCTTCGGTAAGCGGGGCACAGATAAGTCCTCGACCATGAGTAGCCATAAAATTGATGGTCTCTGGTGTTATCAGTTCTGCGGCAGCCAAAAAATCCCCTTCGTTCTCCCTATTTTCATCATCCACTACAATAATTACCTTACCATCTCTAATGTCGGCAATGGCTTCTTCTATGGCGTTCAGTTGTATTTTTTTATCCTTGGCGATCATTGGCCCTCAGCTTCTTTATCTTTCTTTTTAAATAATAATTTGATACGGTCTATAAAATGACCAAACCCTACTAATCCTTTATCGGCAGTGGCTCTTCTTGTCAGTGAAATACCCAAGGGCAACATGATCATCGTGGGAAGCCATGCTCCAATTGCTGGATGAATGTTTCCTTCCTTGGCGTAGTTACCCGCAAATACCCCAATGAAGTAATAAGTCAAAAACAGAATAATGGCAACTACCATGGGCAATCCCAGTCCTCCTTTACGGATAATGGCCCCCAATGGTGCCCCCACAAAAAACAAAATAATGCAAGAAAGCGCAAGTGCATATTTTTGATGCAATGATAAAATGTGACTGTTATAGAACTTGTACCTGCTCTGAAGTTCTTGCTTTTTGGAGGTAACGGTATTCATAATGCTGGAAACTTCGTTCTGGGCTTTCTTCATGACCTGAATCTGTTCCCATTGTTCCAGACTTTCCAAAAACTGGTCTATGGTTTTTATGGAATCCCGTTGGATGGTATCAGTATTTTTTAAGTTATCGGCTTTAATGAGTTCTAAACCCTGCCTGGTGGTATCTTTTGGCACCTTTACAGGGAAAGCCCCCATGCGACTTACCACATTCTTGGAAAATGCAGCTACTTTTTCGAGGTTGTTTTCGCGAAGCGAATCGATATCCTTGATGAGTCGCCCTACATTTTTCATTTTGTTGGTCGTGATATTTTGGTCCTCTTCCAAGTCTTGATTGTTGAGTTCCGAAATATCAATATTGATGGTGTAGGTTTCAAAATTGGACTTGGCGAAGGGTTGTTTTCGTCGTTCCCTGGCGTCTTTTTTTACGATATCCTCATAATAGTGACCATCTTTCAGGACCAATTGGATAATATCCGATTCCTCGCTACTGATCAATTCGCCTGATTTGGCCTTGATCACGGTATTGTTGATGTTCTGTTTTGTTTTTTTATGGATGATGACATTGTCCAAAAAACGATCTTGCTCCCCGTACTTTTTGTCCACTTTGATGTTCATACCTTGCCCAGTTCCTTCAAAATCACTGAAAACACCTTCGGTAATGGCAGCGGCGGGCTTTACTTTGGCAATGTTCCGCCTGAGGTTGAACATTTTTTGTTCGGATTTCGGAATCACATCATTGGCAAAAAAGAAAGTGACCACTCCCAGAAATAGTACAAATACGATCAAGCTACGCATCCCACGCTGTAGGGATATCCCGGAGGCTTTCATGGCGGCGAACTCATAATTTTCAGCAAATGTACCAAAGGTAAGGATGGAGGAGAGGAGTACCGTTAGTGGCAATACCTTGTCCACTAGGGTAGGGATGAAGTAGAAAATAAACTTGCCAATAATGACCATGCCCAGTCCTTTTCCCGCCAAATCATCGATAAACAGCCATATCCCTTGGAAGATGAATATGACAATCAGGATGAAAAAGGAACTGAAGAAGTTGTAAAGGAATCTTCTTAGTATATACTGATCAAGTATTTTCAATGCCTAGTTTCTTATAATGTAGTACCCTTTGTCCTCGTACTTTTTCTCGTCAAAGGTAAACAGAGTACTTGATATGGGCTGATTGGTTTTGAAAGAATTAACGGTAATGGTTGTTTTGGTACCATTGTTTCCCGCTTGAATCAGCTTGTAGATATGTTTTGTTTGCGTATCAATCCCCAGTAAAACAGATTTAATCTCCGTATTGGAATCAATCGGGATTAATTTGACATATTGAATTTTTCTCCCGCCCACATTTTGAAGAATGTCCCACTGGTAATTGTGCCCAGTTTTGTAGAAAGTCAACATTTTTGATGGACTCACATTGTCGTTATCTTCGTTAACGTCTTCGATGGTCACTTCTTCGTTCTCAGGAACTATGGTGTATACTTTGTTGCCATCATAAAGTTGTGTAGCTCCAAAATAGTTCAGCAGGTATTTTTCACCATCCAAGGTCACATTCCCGTTGGTTTCCTGTTTTAAATCTGCCTCAGTGTTTTCCAAAGTGGATTGGAAGTCAATATAAATATTGTCGTAGCTCTGTACTTTGTTGTACACTTCGTCCAAAAGTGCTTTGGCCTTATCCGAGTTTTGTGCGTAGGAAGATAATCCAACGGCGAACAATGCTATTAAAAGAATACTTTTCTTGATCATGGTCTTATTTTGCTTCATTTTCTAATAGTTGATCTAGGGAATACATATCGGGAACCAAAACCTGTCGTGCTTTACTTCCTTCAAATGGTCCTACAATTCCGGCTGCTTCCAACTGATCAATAATTCGACCAGCCCTATTGTACCCCAGTTTTAATTTTCGTTGAATCAAAGAGGCCGACCCTTGCTGTGCGGTAACAATTACCTCGGCAGCTTCCCGGAACATGGCATCTCTGTCAGCGATATCATTATCAAGACTTGTGCCAGATTCTTCACCTACATACTCTGGCAGTTCATGTGCTTCAGGGTAAGCGCGTTGCGATCCAATATAATCGGTGATTTTGGCAACTTCCGGTGTGTCCACAAAGGCACATTGCAGCCTCGTCACATCGTTTCCTTGTGTATAGAGCATATCACCGCGACCAATAAGCTGGTCAGCTCCCTGGGCATCCAAAATGGTTCTGGAGTCTATTTTAGAGGTTACCCTAAAGGCAATCCTTGCGGGGAAGTTGGCTTTGATGATACCTGTAATCACATTCACCGATGGTCTTTGCGTGGCAATGATCAAGTGAATTCCGATGGCACGCGCCAATTGTGCCAATCTGGCAATGGGTGTTTCCACTTCCTTGCCAGCCGTCATGATCAAATCGGCAAACTCATCAATAACCAAGACAATATAGGGCAAGAATTTGTGCCCATCGTTCGGGTTCAACTTTCTAGCCTTGAACTTGGTGTTGTATTCCTTTACATTACGTACCATCGCAGATTTGAGCAATTCGTATCGGTTGTCCATCTCAATACAAAGCGAGTTCAGCGTATTGATCACTTTGGTATTGTCTGTAATGATGGCTTCATCGGAATCTGGCAACTTGGCTAAAAAGTGACGCTCAATTTTGTTGTATAGGGTCAATTCCACCTTTTTGGGGTCCACCAAGATGAATTTGACCTCAGCGGGATGTTTTTTGTAGAGTAGGGAAGTTATGACCGCATTCAACCCTACCGATTTACCCTGCCCTGTTGCACCTGCCATAAGCATATGGGGCATTTTTGCAAGGTCCACTACAAATGTTTCGTTGCTAATGGTCTTTCCGAAGGCAATCGGCAATTCCATCTCCGCTTTTTGAAATTTATTCGAGGCGATTACCGAACGCATGGAAACAATCGTTGCATTCTTGTTCGGCACCTCAATACCTACGGTTCCTTTACCTGGTATAGGAGCGATGATACGGATACCCAGTGCCGCTAAGGACAAAGCAATGTCATCTTCCAGGTTTTTGATCTTGGAGATACGGATACCTGCTTCTGGTACGATTTCGTACAGGGTTACGGTTGGCCCGATGGTCGCTTTGATCTGGGCAATCCCGATTTTATAGTTTTTGAGGGTGCTTACGATTCGATTTTTGTTTTCCTCAAGCTCTTCTTGATTGATGGTGATGCCTCCTGAAGCACCATGTGCCTCCAATAGGTCCAACGTTGGGAATTTATAGTTGCCCAATTCCAATTTCGGATCAAATTCCCCAAAATCTTCTACAAGTTTCGCAGCCTTGGCATCGGTTTCCTCTTCTTCAACGGGAGTTTCTTCTACTTTAAGGGCGATATCAGATTCCTCTTCCTCAGGAATATTCACATCGAGTCCAGCCTCATCCAAAGGTGGAATATCTTTTTTATGGGTATAGGTGTCTACTTTTTCGGGAACATTGTCCTCCGTGGTCAACACCACTGTGTCTTCTTCACCTTCAACAGGGCTTTCTTTGGTTTTTGTTGATGGTTCTTCATTAAAGTCCGACTTGATTTTCTGCTTCTGTTTTTTGAAGAAATTGGCAAATCCTTCTGGTGTAAAGTTGAAGAGTCGTACCAAAATAACCATTAAAACAAATATCAGAATCAAGAACACACCAATTTTACCCGTGTAGTCCTGAAGAAAGTCGTTCATCTCATAACCGATAAGTCCACCCAACAATGGAAAATCAGCGGCGAAGAAACCTAGGGCCACAGATCCCCAGATAACACCGACCAAGCCCCAAATCCATTTGGAGATCAATCGTTTGCCATTTAAACCAAGAAACAGGTAAAGTCCGGTAACCGCCAACAAAAATGGAAATACAAAGGAGGCGAGCCCAAAGCCCTTGTACATAAAAAAGTGGCTTACATTGGCCCCGAATTTATTGAGCAAATTACTGGCTTCGGCATTACGGTCCCCAAATTGGGACAGCATACTTTGATCTTCCTGCCAGGTAAAATAAAATGACATAAAAGAGAAGAAAAGCGCGATGCTGAGAACAATCAAAAGGCTACCAAAAATAATCTTGTTCTGCTTGGAGGGCTTGAAAGAAACCTTCTTTTTAGCAGAATTGGTAGTTTTTTTTGATTTGGATTTTGTTCGTTTTTTGGCCATCAATCAATTTTAAGCGGGGCTAAGTTACAAATTTACGTTGCTACTCGGGGTCTTGGATTTTACTAAAAGATCTTGGGCAGGTAGATGATCAAACCAACGATGCTTGCCAAGACGGATACTATCATAACGGCTCCCGCGGAAATATCTTTTATCAAACCGATTTTGGGATCCTGATTAGGTTGGATATAGTCGCAGATTTTTTCAATGGCCGTGTTTACACCCTCTATGCCCATAACCAAACCAATGGCCAAAAGTTGCAGTAACCATTCGGTATGGGAAATTTGAAAGTAGAAGCCGAAAGCCGTAACGATCAATGCGATAAAAAACTGGATTTTGATGCTGGGCTCCGTACGCAACAGCAGAAACATACCCTTCAGGGCATATCCCACACTTTTGATCCTGTTCCTTAAAAAAGATTCTTTAGGCATCCATCAATGCTTCAAGGGCTGCTTTGTAATTGGGCTCGTCCACGGTTTCCGACACCTGTTCGGAATAGATGACCTCCCCATTTTCGTTGACCACTGCAACCGATCGTGACAGTAACCCTTGCAACGGACCATCGGTAAACTCCACCTGGTAGGATTTGCCAAAGTTACCATCCCTAAAGTCGGATAGGGTTTCTACTTTATCGATACCCTCTGCGCCACAAAAGCGTGCTTGTGCGAAAGGCAGGTCTTTGGAGATGCATAATATTACGGTGTTGTCCAGTTCCGCCGCTTCTTGGTTAAATTGACGTACGGATTGTGCACAAGTGCCTGTATCGATGCTTGGAAAAATATTAAGGACGACCTTTTGACCTTTGTAGTCTGATAGACTGCTAGTGGACAGATCGTTTTTTACTAAAGTAAAGCTTGGCGCTTGGGTGCCATTTTCAGGAAGGTTTCCGAGTGTATGGATTTCATTTCCTTTTAGTGTAACAGTTGCCATAGTAGTAGTTTTGATTCGGAACCAAAAATACTAAAAAAACCTTCCCGAAGTCTGCTATGGGAAGGTTCTTATGTTAACGTTTACAACAATGTTAGTTACTTGTCTATGGAGCCGAGCACCCTTGACATAAAACCGTTAAGGGCTTCTTTTTTGGGTGTTCCGTTTTTGATTTCCCCGGATACTTCGAGAGCTCCATAAATATTGGAAATCAATTCTCCGATCATATCCAGTTCCTCATCCTTTAAACTGGAAACCTCGCAAACACTTTCCAACGTATCCGCAGTCTCCTGCAGATAGTCTTCGTCGTGTTCCTCGGCAAAATTGACCAATTGTTTAATTATGGGCAACTTCATGAATCAAGTCTTTTAAAACATCATATTTATTGGTCTGCACTTGATTTTTCAAAGATCCATTTGAAAATGCGGCGAAAGTGGGCAAATTGTCCACGTTGGCCAGCTTTCTGGATTCCGGAAATTTCTCGGCATCGACCATTACAAAGGTTATGTTCTCGTTCAAAGAGGCTTCCTTTTTGAACTTTGGCTTCATGATTCTGCAGTTACCGCACCAAGATGCGCTGTACTGCACCACTACGTTGTCATTGTTGGCAATGACCTCGCTTAAATTGTCTTTGTCCAATTCTACAACCATAGTGTTTAGTTTACGTGATTAGCCAAGTAATCGGAAACACCTGCTCTGTCAGCATTCATTGCTTCTTTTCCTTCTTCCCAGTTTGCTGGACAAACCTCTCCTTTTTCCTGTACGTGTGTGTAGGCATCCACCAAACGCAAAAATTCCTTTACGTTTCTACCCAATGGCATGTGGTTGATGCTCTCGTGGAATACAGTTCCTTCCTCATCGATCAAGTAAGTGGCTCTGTAGGTTACGTTGTCACCTTCAACTACAACAGAATTTGTTTCTTCGTTGTAGTCTTCCTTCATGATATCCAAGATACCCAAAGCAGTGGCCAGATTTCTGTTGCTATCAGAAACGATAGGATAGGTTACCCCTTCAATTCCACCGTTGTCCTTCTCAGTGTTCAACCACGCAAAATGTACTTCGGCAGTATCACAAGAAGCTCCGATAACAATGGTATTTCTCTTTTCAAACTCACTTAGATTTTGCTGAAAGGCAAAAAGCTCCGTTGGACACACAAAAGTGAAATCTTTGGGGTACCAGAACAACAATACTTTCTTGTTTTCTGCTTTGGATTTCTCTAAAATGTTGATTTTGAACGTATCGCCCAATTCGTCGATGGCGTTTACTTCAATGCTTGGAAATTTTCTTCCTACTAAAGTCATTTATTGGATGTTTTTTAATTTTCGAGTAGCAAAAATAGGGTGGTTTTATGGCTTTTACCAGCTTAAAAATTAGTATTTCTTATGGTCGGATAAGCTGTGACTATGCCATAAAAAAGCCTTGTCAATATTGACGTTATCGCAAAATCGACCATTAAATTTTAACAACTTCTCAAGAAGCTCGAATATTGAAAAAAGTAAAATGAAAATTTATTTGACTAAACCTACCAATCCCATAAACAAAAGATGTCAGGTTGAGTCTTTCGACTTCGCTCAAGATAAACTTAAGTCGAGGCCTAATTTAAAGATCAAATTGTCCGATAACTTCTCGACTGTGCTCGAAGAGACAGGGCGTGATGATTGGTTGTGGTTCCAAAAAAGTTATTCAGCCGTTGTTGAGGCAAGTTGTTTGATTTTGATTCGGAATGCGGCAAAAAGCAATGTCATAAACGGACTTAGCCAATTGAAAACGGCGTAAAGTGCATACTCTCCGACACCGACACCCAAAACTCCGCTGTGGTAAGCTCCACAAGTGTTCCATGGAACCAAAACAGAGGTTACCGTTCCTGAATCTTCAAGTGATCGACTTAGGTTTTCCGGAGCGAGTCCGCGCTCTTCATAGGCTTTGGCAAACATTTTCCCTGGAACCACAATAGCCAAATACTGGTCGGATGCAGTCACGTTCAACGCCAAACAACTACCAACTGTACTGGCAAACAAACCAAAAGTGGTCTTGGCCAATTTTAAAAGGGATTCCGTGATGCGTTCCAAAGCTCCGATACCGTCCATGATACCTCCAAATACCATGGCACAAACAATCAGCCAAATGGTACCGAGCATTCCCGACATTCCACCAGAGGAGAACAAATCGTTAAGGGCTGGGTCATCAGTGGCAATCGAAGTATCCACCGTGATGGCATTTAAAATTCCTTTGTAACCGGATTCAAAATTCAAAGCGGTTCCCCCTCCAATGTTGGCAACAATGTCCGGCTGAAAAATAAGAGCAAACACGCCCCCCAACAATGTCCCGATCAAGAGAGCCATTAGGGGTGGTGCTTTTTTAACAATCAATCCGATGACCACCAAGGGTACAATAAATAGCCAACCATTGATATTAAAGGTAGACCCAATATTTTCAAGAAGTGAACTTGTATCCGCGACTCCAGATGTATCTATGGTAAAACCAAGAATGATGAATACAATCAAGGTCACAACAATAGTCGGAACCGTGGTATAGGTCATATAACGAATATGGGAGAACAAATCCCCACCAGCCATGGCAGGTGCCAAGTTCGTGGTGTCACTCAAAGGGGACATTTTATCTCCAAAATAAGCCCCGGAAAGCACGGCACCAGCCGTCATTCCCAATGAAATGCCCAAGGCATCACCGATACCGATTAAAGCAATACCTACGGTTGCAGCGGTTGTCCAGCTACTTCCTGTTGCTATGGATATAATGGCGCATATAATAACGCTGGCCGCCAAAAATATGGTTGGATTCAATATTTGAAGTCCGTAATAGATCATTGCAGGTATGATTCCACTAATCAACCAAGTCCCAGATAACGCACCGACCATTAAAAGAATAAGCAAAGCCCCTGTAGTTGATTTCACGTTTTCGGCCACTTCGGCAATCATACGTTTGTAGGATACCTTATTAAAAATACCGACAATGGCAGCTACGGCACCGCCCATCAATAAAATAAATTGGTTGGAACCGCTTAGGGCATCATCACCAAAAACATACACATTATAAGCAAGCATGACGACCAAAGCAAAAACAGGTATAAGCGCTTCTGCAATGGTTAAATCTTTATTCTCTACAATGTGTTCATCTTCCCTAAACTTTGGTTTTTCCTTTTTGTTCGGCATCTGGTCTGAGTTTGTTAGAAGGTAATATTACGATTTTGCACCATGTTGTGCAAACCTCATGGACCTATCAATTAAGCCAAACTTGCATCGGGAGATAAAATATCCAGCATCTCCATACACTTGCGCATCGTGGTATAGGTTTTATGGATATCGTTGTCCAGACCTATGGAAAAACGAATAAGTCCTTGGGACAGACCCAACTCTTTTTGTTCTTCTTCAGGTATTTCGGAAGAGGTAGAGGTTCCCGATGCACTGAACAAGGTTTTATAGAACCCAAGACTAACGGCCAAATACCCCAACTTTTCTTTTTGCATGAGTTCCATCAAGGCGTTCGCACGCTCTACGGAACCCACATCAAGGGTCAACATACCGCCAAAACCATATTCGTGGTTCATTTGGGATTTCATCAAATTGTGTCCAGAATGACTTTCCAATCCAGGATACACCACTGTTAAACCGTCCTTTTCGAACTGTTTTGCCAGATAATGGGCGTTTTCACTATGTTTTTTGATACGGATATGAAGTGTTCGCATATTTTTCAAAATGGAAGCTGCACGCAGACTGTCCAATGTGCTGCCCAAGAGCATCCCTGCACCATTGTTGACATCTTTTAGGCTCAAGCAGAAATCAGTGGAAGCGCAAACGGCACCTGCAACACAGTCACTACTTCCATTGATGAATTTGGTAAGGCTGTGCACCACGATATCGGCACCCAGCTTTGCTGCATTGATGGTCAATGGGGAAAAGGTATTGTCCACCACCAAGGGCATATCGTTTTTTTGGGATATTTTGGAAAGTGAAGGAATATCGGCAATTTCCAACAAGGGGTTACTGACAGCCTCGCAGTAAATCATTTTGGTTTTGGATGTGATGGATTTTTCAACAGTTTCCAAATCGGTAATGTCCACAAAAGAGACATCGATATGGAATTTCTTCACGAAATTTTTCAAGAAGGCGTAAGTTCCGCCATATATTGTTCGGCTACAGACAATATGGTCACATGAATCGCACAACTGAAGAATTACCGCGGTAATCGCACCCATTCCGCTAGCATATACGTTGGCGGATTCCGTTCCTTCCAATTGCGCCATGGCCTCACCTAAATATAGATTGGATGGAGAGGAGTGGCGACTGTACAAGTAGCAGCCCTCAGTGTTTCCTTCGAAGGTGTCGAACATGGTTTTTGCCGACAAAAAGGTATAGGTTGATGAGTCTGAAATAGAGGGGTTTACACCTCCGAATTCACCGAAGTATTGAAGGTCTTGAATATGTTCTGAAGCTTTGTAGTCCATAATGTACCGTTTTTGATAAAATTATGAATACATAGACGTAAAATCAATAGATATGTATAAATGAAGATTATTTGACATTTAAATAAGAATAATTAGGAAAATAATCTATAAAATATAATTTTAGCCCTATGGACTAGAAAATTCGTCGGTATGAAACTGGATAACGTTGACATTGAGTTGATCAGATTGCTCCAAGAGGACAGCAAAAAAACTACCAAACAATACGCGGATGCACTGCATTTGTCCAAAACTGCCGTTTACGAGCGTATCCGAAGGTTGGAGCGCAATGGCGTGGTTACACAATACACCGCATTGGTGGACAAAATAAAAGTAGGGCGTGATTTTATGGTACTCTGCCAGATTCGATTGGTACAGCATACCAAAGAAAATGTCCTAAAGTTTGAACGCGAAGTATTGCAACTTAAAGAAGTTTCCGAATGTTTTCACGTGGGAGGGGACTACGACTATATTTTAAAAATATATGTGAAGGATATGAAGAGTTATCGGGAGTTCATGGTCACCAAACTCACTGCCATAGCCAACATAGGCAATACCCAAAGCTCTTTTGTGATCAATGAGGTTAAGAATAGTCCATCGGTGCATATTTAGAGGTCAGAAGTCAGAAATTAGTGGGTTATCGTCAATAAACCGTCTATGGATTGTCAATTGTCAGTTCGAGCGGAGTCGAGAACCTTTTTTCCCACAGCATTCATTGGGGTTGTCCCGAAAAACATTTGTATTTTTACACTTGTTTCAACGAAACACAGTTTTTAAGAAAATTATCCTTACAAATACTACAATATGAATCAATATGATGTAGCCATCATCGGCTCTGGACCAGGAGGCTATGTGGCGGCCATTCGATGTGCCCAATTGGGAATGAAAACGGCAATAATAGAAAAGTATTCAACACTTGGCGGAACCTGCTTAAATGTAGGTTGTATCCCATCCAAAGCACTTTTGGACTCATCACACCATTACGAAGATGCCGTAAAGCACTTTGAGGAGCACGGTATCGATATTCCTGGAGAGGTAAAGGTGAACCTGAAGCAAATGATCGACCGTAAACAAGGCGTGGTCGACCAAACAACAAAGGGTATCGAGTTTTTGATGGACAAGAACAAAATCGATGTCTATCATGGAGTGGGAAGCTTTAAGGATGCCACGCATGTAACTATTGCGAAAGAAGATGGGGAAGAGACCATTGAAGCTAAGAACATCATCATAGCAACAGGTTCCAAGCCATCATCCTTGCCATTTATAGAAATTGATAAAGAACGAGTCATCACATCAACAGAGGCATTGAAATTGAAGGAAGTTCCCAAACACTTGATCGTAATCGGGGGTGGGGTCATTGGATTGGAACTTGGCCAGGTTTACAAACGTTTGGGTGCCGATGTGACCGTAGTGGAATACATGGACCGCATTATCCCGGGAATGGATGGCGCTTTGTCCAAAGAACTTACCAAAGTGTTGAAAAAGCAAAAGGTAAAGTTCAATCTTTCCCACAAAGTAAAATCAGTGGAGCGCAAAGGAGATGAAGTGATTGTAAAGGCTGATGACAAAAAGGACAAGGAAGTAACCATTAAAGGGGACTACTGTTTGGTAAGTGTTGGCCGTAAACCTTACACCGATGGATTAAATGCCGAAGCTGCTGGAGTCAAATTGGATGATAGGGGCAGAGTAGAGGTCAATGAACATCTACAGACCAATGTTTCCAATATTTACGCCATTGGCGATGTGGTAAAAGGAGCTATGTTGGCGCACAAAGCCGAGGAAGAAGGAACGATGGTTGCCGAAATCTTGGCAGGTCAAAAGCCACATATCGATTATAATTTGATTCCCGGTGTGGTTTATACTTGGCCAGAAGTTGCGGCCGTTGGAAAAACGGAAGAGCAATTGAAGGAAGAAGGTGTGGAATACAAATCAGGTCAGTTTCCCATGCGTGCCTTGGGTAGAGCCCGTGCCAGTATGGATATTGATGGTTTCGTAAAAATCTTAGCAGACAAGAATACCGATGAAGTATTGGGCGTTCACATGATTGGAGCACGTTGTGCCGATTTGATTGCTGAAGGTGTTACGGCAATGGAATTTAGGGCATCTGCGGAGGATATTTCCCGCATGAGCCATGCACACCCAACCTATGCAGAAGCTGTTAAGGAAGCTGCTTTGGCAGCAACTGACGATAGGGCGCTGCATGTTTAGGTATGAAAGGCACTATTTAATTTGAGATTTTCGTCAACCTGAACTTGATTCAGGTTCTAACAATGCTACTTTTATGGGGTTGATGGGATTCTGAAATAAACCTGCGTGCCGACAGGCAGGTTCAGAATGACGAATTTCAGCAATTTTCTAAAAATACAAAGCATTCAGTCTTAGGGTTGGATGCTTTTTTTAGCTTCGAACCGTACGCAGTACCCGACGCAGAAAAAGACGGAATCTAATTAAACCCTCACGAAGAACGGGTACGGAAATATCCTTTAATTCAATGGCCTGTGTTCGGATAAAAACAAGGCTTGAAGAAATTTGTGATTTGATGCTCGTTTCGTATTTGTTGTATTGCAAGGCCAAAATTGTACATGCAATCATAAAAGCGAGAGCGCCTGGAATCGCAATTTCCGGAGCAAGTGAATGATTGAAGAATCGGTATAAGCCCAATCCCGTAAAACTTCCGTAAAGAATGATGAAGTGAATCACATAAATGGAAAGTGTGCTGGCCCCAATCTTTAAAACTGTTTTGTTGGTCATCAATTGGCGAAGTATCATGAATACAGCAAAGACCACAAAAACATTCCCCAATCGTATGAAAAGGTAATTGTTGGACAAAATCAATTTGAGGAATTCAAAACCTGTCCAATCATACAGTACACCAAAAGCCGCAGTTGACTGGTAAATAAGTAAATAACCAACTACCGAGGCTATGGAAATGGCAGCAGGGTACAAATACCTGTAATTTTTGAATCTAGTGAACAGCACCGATATAAAAGCGCCGATCGTAGTGTACCCAAACCAAGGGATTATGGTAAATACCGACCCGTTGGCTTTGGTGAAGTAATTCGCCAAGAAATTAGGTAAAAAGGCGAAGGACCAATCTTTATACGCCCTTTCGAACAAGAAAAGCACTAAAGTAATGATGACGAGAGCGGTCGGGAAAACATATTTTTTCTTTTTGGCCGTTAGCACATAAACGCCTACTAGTCCCAAAATGGAAAGTCCTATGCAATGCAGCACATCAACCAAGTAGAACCCATTATAGATTTCGCCCTTTAAAAGTCCGCCAAAGTTCAACCGAAGTAAATAACCAATGGCCAAAAGTTGCAATCCCCGACGAATTCCTTTGGAAACCCTGGGATTGCCCAATCCATTTTGTGGGACTCGAATCAATAAATAAGTGAAAATAAAGCCTGAAACCGTAAAAAAGACGGGAGCGGTAATCCCGCGGAAATAAAGCCAAACAGAATAAACAGTATTGCTGGAATCCCTGAAAACAGGGTCCAACAATCCATCGATGAAGTGTCCTTGTAGCATCATCAAGATGGCCCATGCCCGCATGGCATCGATAAAAAACAGTCTATTGCTTTTGGCTGTCATCTGGTTCACGTTCACCCTATATACTTGTTTTGCAGGTGGTTTGGATGTTTCTTGCGCCAAAAATATACAAAATAGTCGCACCTATCTTTTTATTGGGGTATTTTAGCGAAACAATCAATTATTTTAAGGTATGGCTGCAATTTTAGCATTTGCTGGTAGTAATTCTTCCACTTCCATCAATTATAAATTGATGGCATATATAAATTCTTTGGTGCAAAGGTTTGATATTCAGGTTTCCAACCGGATAAATCCTTTTCTTTTACGTGCCGAAGGACCATCGAAAGCGAAATAACAAATCATAGAAACTTACGTATTGCGAACACAACGTTCTTTTAAGATTGATTCCCTTTTACAAAGTAAAAAGGCCCTGTTTGAGTGGTCCAGAGGTTTTGACGACCTAGTTTGGTTGGATAGCAATTCGCACCAAGACGCCTATTCCAGTTTTGAAGCCTGTTTAGCTGTTGGAGTATCACAACGACTACAAACAGCAGAAGGGTTGAGCATATTTTTGGACAATGAAAAAGATTGGTTGTTCGGTTATTTTTCCTATGATTTTAAAAATGAACTGGAAAATCTGTTTTCCCATAATGCGGATGCTTTGAACTTTCCTACCATTCAGTTTTTTCAACCCAATAAATTGATCATTCTTGTCAATGGCCACCTTCACTTTAACTATTTAGAAGCTTTTACCGATGAAATTGAAGCTGATTATGAGGAAATCATCAATAGCCAGCACAAGGGGTCATCCATCAAGTCGAGCGATTCCATCAAGATAAAAATGCGCATCCATAAAGATGACTATTTTGACAAAGCCAACCGTTTTCTCGAACATATTTATAAGGGAGACATTTATGAGGCCAATTTTTGCCAAGAGTTTTATGCAGAGAAAGTTGATATTGATCCATGGACCACTTATCGGAAACTGAACGCTATATCGGAACCACCTTTTGCGGCTTTTGCAAAGCTGGAAGACAACTACTTATTGTGCGCATCGCCCGAACGGTATATTAAAAAAATAGCTCAGAAAGTAATCTCCCAACCCATAAAAGGCACGGCACGACGGGGAACAGATGAATTGGAGGATGAAAAAATCAAAAAAACACTGTCTCAAGACCCAAAAGAACGCTCGGAAAACATCATGATCACGGATTTGGTGCGTAACGACTTATCCAAAAGTGCATTAAAAGGTTCCATTGCGGTTGAGGAGCTTTGTAAACCATACACCTTTAAGCAAGTACATCAATTGATCTCAACGATAATTTCAAGAGTGCCGCTAGACAAAAGTCCCTTGGAATTGATCAAAGAAACCTTTCCGATGGGCAGTATGACGGGTGCTCCAAAGATTTCAGCAATGAACATTATCGAAGACTTGGAAGAGACCAAGCGTGGTCTCTACAGCGGAGCGGTCGGGTATTTTACTCCAGCTGGCGATTTTGATTTCAACGTGGTTATTCGAAGTATTCTGTACAATGCCTCCAAAAAATATGTTTCCTTTTCCGTAGGCAGTGCCATTACTTCAAAATCTGACCCTGAACAGGAATATGCGGAATGTTTGCTCAAGGCTAAAGCTATGCGAACAGTTTTGGAGGAAGGCTAAGGTTTATTTGTAAATTCGCGGACATGTTTCCAAAGTTCAAACAGCACATAAACAGCAAGATGCCCTTTTTGAAGGGGAAGCGGCTCCTTCTGGCCTGTAGTGGAGGAATGGATAGTGTTGTGCTTACCCATTTATCTGCTGATACGGAACTGGATGTATCCCTCGCCCATTGCAACTTCAACCTTAGAGACGAAGAAAGTGATGGGGATGAGATATTTGTGCGTGAGATGGCCACGAAGCTAGGAATAAAGGTCTTTGTGGAACAATTCAAAACCGAACAGTATGCGGGGAAACACCGGTTGTCCGTGCAAATGGCAGCTAGGGAACTACGCTATCAATGGTTTGATGAACTTTTACAAACCAAAGATTTTGATTATGTGCTCACGGCCCACCATGCAGGTGACAGTTTGGAAACCTTTCTGATTAATTTATCCCGTGGAACAGGAATTGATGGACTTTCTGGTATTCCCGAAGTGAATGAAAAAGTAGTGCGCCCCTTATTGCCATTTTCACAAGAGGAAATTCTGGAGTATGCCCAATCCAATAAGATGGAGTGGCGGGAAGATAGTAGTAACGCCAGCACCAAATACCTTCGAAATAAGATTCGTCACGAGATTGTCCCCAAGTTAAAGGAATTGCACCCAACCTTTTTGCAGAATTTTGGCAATACACAACATCATTTACAGCAAACCAAGGATTTGGTCAACAGTTATTTGGATGATTTAAAAAACAAATTGTTTGAGCAAAGCGAAGGTGTCATCAAAATACAAATAGTTGAACTCCAAAAACTTCAACCTTTGGAGTCCTATCTCTACGGATTGTTCAAGGATTATGGGTTTACGGAATGGAATGATGTGAAAAACCTTTTGACGGCCATGAGCGGTAAACAGCTGTTTTCCCAAACCCATCAGTTGCTCAAGGATAGGGATTGCCTTATACTTTCTGAAATAAAAAATAGGGTCAATGAGACCTATACTGTCTTTTTAGATGTAGACACGTCCGAATTGCCTGTTCAATTAAAAATGGAAGAGGTAGAAACCCTTGATAAACAGGGTAAAAATGTCGTATTTTTGGATAAGGAAAAGTTAAACTTTCCGTTAGTGTTAAGGAATTGGGAAAAAGGCGACTATTTTTATCCCTTTGGGATGCAAGGCAAAAAAAAGTTGTCCAAATTCTTCAAAGACGAGAAGTTGGATGTGCTGTCCAAAGAAAAACAATGGCTACTCTGCTCGGACAACGAGATTGTTTGGGTTGTGGGAAAAAGGGCCGACGAACGATTCAAGGTCGAGGGATCGACCAAGCAAATACTTAAGATTACACAGCTTACATGAGATTATTGGTACTCTTTTTAGGATTATTCTTCATTAATCTAATCACATTCGCCCAAACGGATGAAAACCCAGCAGTTTGGAGTCACGAAGTACATAAATTGTCCGATACCGAATACGAATTGGTGTTCAAGGGCAAAATTATGGACGGATGGCATGTGTATTCACAATACACCGCTGAAGGGGGGTCCCTGCCCAGCG
>CETR01045949.1_pt1 | contig 19772 bp, 16 predicted proteins | sample 531281 | NCBI WGS metagenome assembly CETR01 (sample SAMEA2622568, study PRJEB7988) | marine metagenome | biome: marine biome (ENVO:00000447); feature: mesopelagic zone (ENVO:00000213); material: "saline water (ENVO:00002010), including plankton (ENVO:xxxxxxxx)" | depth 696 m
GATTTGGACCCAGCCTTTGCCAATGCATTTGATCTTGGATACATGAAGCGATGGAAAAAATTGACGTTCACATCTTCCGTATATTATCAGCGTGAAACACAATCTTTTGAGTTCATTACTGAAAATACCGGTCAATTTACTTCTGATGGTATCCAGATTATCCGAAGGGTTCCCATCAACCTATCCACCAACGAGCGCATCGGTGCCGAAGCGGGTGTAATGTACAATCCTGCCAAATGGTGGAGATTGAACGGTAGTTTCAACTTCTTTACCTTCTCTTCTGATGGAGAGTTCAATGGTGTTGATTATGGAACCACCAACTCAAGCTATTTTGCACGTTTGAGCTCAAAGTTTACCTTACCAGGAAAAATAGAGCTTCAGGCCAATTCCTTTTACATGGGACCTAGACAGAATGCCCAAACGGAATCTGACGCAATGTTCTCTATGAACTTGGCTTTGAGCAAGGATTTGTTTGATGATAAGGCCACACTCTCATTGAATGCCAGTGACCTGTTCAACTCCAGAAAACGTAGATCATTTACCCAGACACCTACGTTCACATCGGACAGTGAATTCCAGTGGAGACAAAGACAAGTGAATCTATCTTTCATCTATAGATTCAACCAGCCCAAAGAGCAACGCCAAAGAGGAAGACAGGACGGCGGCCCTGGCGATGACGAGGGAGAGGGACAATTCCAAGATTAAAAGGAGTTATACTTTAAAACATAAATAGAAAAGCAGCCGATATGGCTGCTTTTTTTATGCTCAATGAAATTTGAAAATCGTGAGTTCCGAGCAAAAAAAATTAGTCCTCAAATCCATGAGAACTAATTTTATGAAATAGGTTAAAATAAAAAAGAAGCCAAATTGGCTTCTTTTCGTATATCTTATTCTTCTAGTTGGGCACGCTTGGCCTCTTTTCTTTCTTTAAACATTTCCCTAAGGTTGCCAATCAACCAGTAAGGTACTACAAAGGTCAATAGGAATATCATCAACCAAAAACCGATTGTCAAAATTGTTAGAAAAGCTAAAAAACCTAAATATTGGTCAAATTCGAACATCTTTACTCCTTTTGTTTTAACAAAGATACTTTCTTCTTATCAAAAAAAACAAATAGATGGGCAAAAAAAAGTGTATTTATCTCGATGAACTACCAAATAAATGCCCTATATCCTACCTTTGTAGGACAAAATTTTAAACTATGAGTTTCAGGATTGAAAAAGATACCATGGGCGAGGTAAAGGTACCCGCCGATAAATATTGGGGCGCCCAAACCGAACGTTCCCGAAACAACTTTAAAATTGGTGCTCCCGCATCCATGCCCTTGGATGTGGTGTACGGATTTGCTTATTTAAAAAAGGCTGCGGCCTACACCAATCACGAATTGGGAGTGCTCAGTCAAGAAAAAAGAGACCTTATTGCACAGGTTTGTGATGAAATACTGGATGGCAAGCACGATGACCAGTTTCCCTTGGTCATTTGGCAAACTGGCTCCGGTACGCAGAGCAACATGAACGTGAACGAGGTAATCGCCAATCGTGCCCACGAAATCGCTGGCAAAAAAATTGGAGAGGGTGAAAAAACCATTCAGCCCAATGATGACGTGAACAAGAGTCAATCTTCCAATGATACCTTCCCGACAGGAATGCACATTGCAGCTTACAAAAAAATAGTGGAAGTAACCATTCCTGGCGTAGAACAACTACGGGACACATTGCAGAAGAAATCCGAAGAGTTCAAGGATGTGGTAAAGATTGGTAGAACCCACTTGATGGACGCCACTCCCCTAACCTTGGGTCAAGAATTCTCAGGCTACGTTTCCCAATTGAACCATGGATTGAAAGCGCTGAAAAACACATTGCCTCACTTGAGCGAACTTGCTTTGGGCGGAACAGCTGTAGGTACCGGTTTGAATACACCGAAAGGATATGATGTACTTGTCGCCAAGTACATTGCCGAATTTACTGGAAAACCTTTCGTGACCGCTGAGAATAAGTTTGAAGCTTTGGCGGCCCACGATGCCATTGTGGAAAGTCATGGTGCTTTGAAACAGTTGGCCGTTTCCCTGAACAAAATTGCCAATGATATCCGTATGATGGCTTCTGGACCACGTTCTGGAATTGGGGAAATCATTATCCCTGCCAACGAACCTGGAAGTTCCATTATGCCCGGTAAAGTGAACCCTACCCAATGTGAGGCCATGACCATGGTCTGTGCCCAGGTAATGGGCAACGACGTGGCCATTGGTGTTGGAGGCACGCAGGGTCATTACGAACTCAATGTATTTAAACCTGTTATGGCAGCCAATATTTTGCAATCTGCCCAATTGATCGGAGATGCTTGTGTAAGTTTTGATGTGAACTGTGCTTCTGGCATTGAGCCCAATCACGATACCATTAAAACGCTATTGAACAACTCCTTAATGTTGGTAACGGCATTGAACACCAAAATTGGTTATTACAAGGCTGCAGAGATTGCCAATACAGCACACAAAAACGGTACTACACTTAGAGAAGAGGCCGTTAATCTAGGATATGTAACCCCCGAAGAATATGACGAGTGGGTAAAACCTGAAGATATGGTGGGCAGTTTAAAATAAGCTTCCAGAGATTGAAGCATAAAAAATGCCCGTCCAAAATTGGACGGGCATTTTTATTATAGTGATAGTGTGTGTTTATTACTTCAATTCGAAGCTGGAAGTACCCAACAATTTCAATTTGTTGTCATAAACGTTCACCATGTAGTTTCCATCTTGGAAATCTCCACTTGGCTTGTTTATGTAGTCACATACATCCAAAGCATCGTTTTCGTAGTAGAAGTTGGTACCTTTACTATAAGTAAGAGAGCTTCCTTCCTCGGTGGTTTTTGTCAAACCTTCTCCCAATACGTTACCTTGTGGTCCAAGAACTTCGATATAGAATTCTCTGTCACCAGCTTCAGCGATTACGTTATCGGCAATGGTAAAACAAACTTTGAATTTATCAGTAGCTCTGGCTCTTCTTGTAGAAACCAATTTACCACTGTTTCTTTCTTTAATAGCATCAACACTGATTGTGCTTAGGTTAAGCGCAGAACCTTTTTCAACGGCATCAGCCAATTGAGTGTTCTGGATGATCAAAGAATCGTTGAATACGGTTTGTTGTTCCAACTCAGCAAAAGTACTGTCTCTCTGCATGGCCAACAAGCTGTTGGATTGCGTCAAGGAATCCACTTGCTTCAATAGTTCTTCTCTTTCAGCTTTAAGAACGCTTACTTGTCTTCTGTAACGTGAAAGTGTTGCGATATCGGCTTTCATACTGCTTACAGAATCAATGTATTTTGCGATGTTATCTCTGGCAGCAACCAACTCTTCGTTTGTGGCGTTGCTTTCCAAAATAGCTTTGTCGTATTCAGACTTCAAGTTGTTCAAATCCTCTACAACCAATTCTTTCTCTTGAGTAAGAGCTTCGGTTGTTTGTTTTTTATCTTGATAAAGACTCACAGTGTAAATAATGGTTCCCAAAAGAACTACACCCAACAGACCTGCAATTACTTTCAATCCGTTATTGTTATTTTTTGTTTCAGTCATAACTTTTTGTTTTAATTGATTCTCGTTTAAGGTTTTTAATCAATCGTGTTTGGTTTATATACGCATCGGATTTGCATTTGGATTATTTGGGTGGAAATAATTTTCACAAAAAATTACAATTCTGCTCATTATCCCTTATTTTTAAAAGGATTTAAAAAAAGAAGACACCATGAAAAAAAATATACTTTTAACTGCTAGTGCTTTACTGATTCTACTGGTTTCATGTAAAGAAAAAGAAAAGAAGCAAGAGGAAACTGCGCAGGTTGAGACTCAAATTGAAGAAGTAGAGGCTCCTTCCCCTGCAGAAATAACCCCTATAGAACATGCCACCGCTGTAATTGAATGGGATGATAACACCATATATATAGATCCCGTTGGTGGAAAAGCAGCTTTTGAAGGTCAACCCTCACCGGATATGATTTTCATTACCGATATACACGGCGACCATTTCAATCCCGAAACGTTGAATGAATTGGATTTGGAAGGTGTTGAAATTATTGCTCCGGATGCGGTCAAATCACAAATGGATGAAGCCTTATCCTCCAAAACCACCATCATGAACAATGGAGAGACCAAAGAAATATCCGGTTTCTCGGTAAAAGCCATTCCTATGTACAACCTACGGGAAGAAGCCAAAGACTTCCATGTAAAAGGCAGAGGAAATGGATATGTGTTTACCTTTGGTAATGAACGCATTTATTTTTCAGGAGATACAGAGGATATTCCCGAAATGCGTGCTTTGGAAGATATTGACAAGGCCTTTGTCTGTATGAACCTACCTTATACCATGACTGTTGAAAGTGCGGCCGATGCGGTGTTGGAATTCAAGCCTAAACAAGTATACCCTTATCATTTTAGAGGACGCCCTGATGTCAGTGATGTTGAAAAATTCAAAAGCATTGTGAACGAAGGAGATTCCGATATAGAAGTGGTACAATTGGACTGGTATCCCAACGAAGATTACTAGTCCTATATAATATTAACGGGTTTTCATCGTTAGAACAACTAACTTAGTAACCAAATCAAATACTTGAATATGGCTCCCAAATCCCATGTTTTTGTAGTGATGGCAATACTTTTTGCCGTGCAAGCTACCTACGCAAATCAATGTGATAATTTTTATTCCAAAGTTACCTATGCGCTCAGTCATGGCAAAAAAGCCATGGATGCGACAAACTTTGAACACCAAATGTATTATGCCGAAAGGGCTTTGACCGCTATGGAAAAAGCTGAATCCTTTATGGCTGATTGTAGTTGTCAAAAAGCAAAGAACAAAACCCTTGACGCTATGGAAACCCTGGAACAGGCTATAGAACCCGCTGACTGGGACACTGGTAGATTCTTTACCAAGAAAGCTTTGGGGGAAATCAACGAGTTGATAACCATAATCGACCAATGCACCCTCGGAACTACCAATGAAGAGACTGTTGAAGTGGAAGAAAGCCCAGAAACAGAAGTGGAAGAAACCGCTTCGGTGGCCTCCATGGAACTAGAGATGATCAAAGTCTTCGAGAAACACGCCGACGATAAACTCCAATCCGCAGAGCAGGCCATTGAACAACTAGTGGAACTTTCCAACTCCATTGGCTCAAGTTCTGGAAATAACCAAGACCCGAACAGTTTGGCAGCTCATCAAAAAGCTTATCTGGAAAAAGCGAAAAAACTGTTGGAGGAAGGAATCAAAAATCTCGGTGGAGAAGAATAATTCCTCCTTTTTTTAACGAATCAATTTTTTGTACTTGATACGCTTGGGCATGATATCCGTTCCCAAGCGTTTCTTTTTGTTCTCTTCGTAATCGGAGAAAGAACCTTCAAAGAAATATACTTGAGAATCACCTTCAAACGCAAGGATGTGCGTACAAATCCTATCCAAGAACCATCTATCGTGGGAAATAATCACTGCACAACCTGCAAAATTCTCCAAACCTTCTTCCAAGGCACGGAGCGTGTTCACATCCAAATCGTTGGTAGGCTCATCCAAAAGGAGCACATTACCCTCTTCCTTTAGCGTCATGGCCAAGTGGAGACGGTTACGTTCACCACCGGAAAGCATATTCACTTTCTTGTTCTGTTCGCTACCAGAGAAATTAAATCGGCTCAGGTATGCTCGTGAATTCACTTGCTTCCCTCCCATCATGATCAATTCCTGGCTATCGCTAAAGTTTTCCCAAATGGTTTTTTCCGGGTCAATATTGGAGTGTGATTGATCCACATAAGCCAACTTCGCCGTCTCACCAACCTCAAATTCACCTTTATCGGGAGTCAATTCTCCCATGATCATTTTAAAAATGGTGGTCTTACCAGCACCGTTGGGACCAATAATGCCCACAATACCTGCTTGTGGCAAATTAAAATTGAGGTCTTCATAGAGCAATTTGTCACCAAAAGCTTTGCTTACACCTTTCGCCTCGATAACATTGGTTCCCAAACGAGGTCCGTTCGGGATATAGATTTCCAACTTTTCCTCTATCTGTTTTTGATCTTGACTGAGGAGTTTGTCATAATTCTTTAAACGGGCCTTTTGTTTGGCCTGTCTGCCTTTGGCACCTTGACGAACCCAATCCAGCTCACGTTCCAAGGTTTTTTGACGCTTGGAAGCCTGTTTGCTTTCTTGCTCCAATCGTTTTGCTTTTTGGTCCAACCAGCTGGAGTAGTTCCCTTTCCATGGAATACCTTCACCGCGATCCAATTCCAAAATCCAACCAGCAACGTTGTCCAAGAAATAACGGTCGTGCGTTACAGCGATAACGGTTCCCTTGTATTGTGCCAAATGATGCTCCAACCAATGTACCGATTCAGCATCCAAGTGGTTGGTGGGCTCATCCAACAATAGTACATCGGGCTCTTTCAATAACAAACGGCACAAGGCCACTCTTCTTCGTTCACCACCGGAAAGTACGCTTATCTTTTTGTCGGATTCTGGTGTACGAAGGGCATCCATCGCAATTTCCAATTTCGTATCCAGTTCCCATGCATTTGCAGCATCAATTTGATCTTGAAGCGCTGCTTGCTTGTCCATCAACTTTTGCATCTTATCGGCATCCTCATACACTTCGGGCAGACCGAACATATCGTTGATTTTATTGTACTCGTCCAAAATGGCCACGGTTTCGGCAACACCTTCCTTAACCACTTCAAGAACGGTTTTGTTCTCATCCAACTGTGGCTCCTGTTCCAAATAACCAACTGAATAACCCGGCGAGAAAACCACATCGCCCTGATAGTTTTTATCCACACCCGCGATTATTTTCAACAAGGTGGACTTACCTGAACCGTTCAGACCCAAAATTCCGATTTTGGCCCCGTAGAAAAAGCTTAGGTATATATTTTTAAGTACAGGGGTATTGGCCGTTTTAAAGGTTTTGGTTACCCCAGACATTGAAAAAATGACTTTTTTATCGTCTGACATTTACTGTAAATTAAATTGTTTATGAAAAAGAGGCTACACTCTACCTTTTAAGGCATTGAATACCCAGGCTACGGCAAAAAATCCTATTCCAACAGCAGCAAAGCCCCATCCTGCTACTTCATCATATTTAAAAGCTCCAAGTGCTATCATTCCCAAACCCACCAAAATCATAATCCATGTGGCATAGGCCAGCACTGTGTTCTTATTCATTCCCATTATATTTTTTTCTGAAGAGTTTCAAATATCGTAAAAATAGGGATAATGTAAAGTTATTATTAAGGATTATGTTTCAAATGGAAAGCTAACCCCACATTTTTCCCTTACAGTATCCATCAACTCTGATAAATCCAGACTATTTTGATGCGACCACAGGTCACTCTCGACTTTCTTTTCCTTTAAACACCTATGAACCTCCAAGATTTCGTAATAGTAACCAATTCCAGTTAGAGGCAGGTCAACTTGATTGGTTTCTTCTCCTTTTACTAAAGTAAAGCCATCAGCTTCATGCCATCTTGGGTTTAGGAATACCTCCCCTTTTGTTCCTGAAATTTCTGCTTCCATTTTAGAATTGCTCGTAAAACCACTATAAAGCATAGCTTGAGCATCTGGATAGTCAAAAATCATACTGGTCTGCAATTCCGTTCCATTTTTATGGAATTTGGAAGATGCCATAATGGTTTTGGGTTTTCCCAAAAGTAAATACGACAAGAAAATCGGATAAATCCCTATGTCCAATATAGTCCCCGAGGCCAAGTCAGGGTTCAATAACCTAGAATCTTCATCCCTGTCCAAAGCATAAAACGCAAAATCGGCATGAAGATATTTCAAGTCTCCCAAATTCCCAGCATCAACAAGTTGTTTCACTTTTTGGATAGATGGATTAAAACGCGACCACATGGCTTCCATCAAAAAAGCATTGTGTTGCTTCGATGCATTTACCTGTTCCACCACTTCTGCCCTATTGACGCCCATTGGTTTTTCGCACAATACACCAATCCCGTTTTCAAGTGCTTTTAAGGACAACTCCTTATGGAAATTATGGGGAGTGGCAATGTAGACCACATCGACTGTTCCTGATTGGAACAATTCATCATAACTCCCAAATGTATGTTCAACTTTGTATTCATCTGCGAACTCTTTGGCCCGTTCCATGGATCGTGATGCCACTGCAGCAACCTCGGCATCAGGCACAAGCAAAAGGTCCGACACAAATTTCCTGGCAATTTTTCCCGGGCCTACTATGCCCCATCGTATTTTGGTTTCCATATAGTTCAAAAGTAATGATTATAACTCCTTATCTTTAACCAACGAAAAGAATTTAAAGCAGAATGGACATAAACTTCAATAAGAACGAAGACCATAATAAGTTAAAATTATCCGACCTAAAGCGCAGACTGGCCAAGGTAAAGCTCGGTGGCGGAAAAAGCCGTATTGAAAAGCACCATGCCAAAGGTAAAATGACCGCACGGGAACGAATCGATTATTTATTGGACCAGGATGCAGATTCCATTGAAATAGGTGCGTTTGCAGGAGAGGATATGTATGAGGAACACGGCGGGTGTCCCTCTGGAGGTGTTGTAGTTAAGATAGGTTACGTGCAAGGTAAACAATGCGTGGTGGTGGCCAACGACGCTACCGTAAAAGCAGGTGCTTGGTTCCCTATCACGGGAAAGAAAAATCTACGTGCCCAAGAAATTTCCATTGAAAACAGATTGCCCATCATTTATTTGGTGGACAGTGCAGGGGTTTATTTGCCCATGCAAGATGAAATATTCCCAGACAAAGAGCATTTTGGCCGAATTTTTAGGAACAATGCCGTAATGAGCAGCATGGGAATCACACAAATTGCCGCAGTAATGGGCAGTTGTGTTGCCGGAGGGGCCTACTTGCCCATTATGAGTGACGAAGCTTTGATCGTGGACAAAACGGGAAGCATATTTTTAGCCGGTAGTTATCTGGTAAAAGCTGCCATTGGGGAGTCCATCGACAATGAAACCTTGGGAGGTGCCACAACACACTCCGAAATCAGTGGGGTTACCGATTACAAAGCCAAGGATGATAAAGATGCCCTGGACAAAATCAAAAACATTGTAGACAAAATCGGGGATTTTGACAAGGCCGGATTCAACAGGGTTGAAGCGAAAAAACCAGCGGAGAATCCTGATGATATTTTTGGACTACTGCCCGCATCGCGTAGCGACCAATACGACATGTTGGAAATTATAAAACGTTTGGTGGACGATTCCGAATTCGAACAGTACAAGGAAGGTTATGGACAGACCATTTTAACGGGCTACGCACGTATCGACGGCTGGGCCGTAGGAATCGTTGCCAACCAACGTAAAGTGGTCAAAACCAAAAAGGGTGAAATGCAGTTTGGTGGCGTCATTTATTCCGATTCCGCGGACAAGGCCACCCGGTTTATCGCCAATTGCAATCAAAAGAAAATTCCGTTGGTGTTCTTACAAGATGTCACAGGATTTATGGTAGGCAGTAAAAGTGAGCACGGCGGTATTATTAAAGACGGAGCCAAAATGGTCAATGCGGTAAGTAATTCCGTGGTACCCAAATTTACCATTGTGATCGGCAACAGTTACGGCGCTGGAAATTATGCCATGTGCGGCAAAGCCTACGACCCCAGATTGATTGTGGCCTGGCCAAGCGCAGAGCTTGCTGTAATGAGTGGAAACTCCGCTGCAAAAGTGCTTTTACAGATTGAAAAAGCCAGTTTGAAGAAAAGTGGCGAATCCGTAGATGCTGAAAAGGAAAAAGAGCTTTTTGATGAAATCAAACAACGCTACGATGACCAAATATCTCCCTACTACGCCGCTGCCCGGCTTTGGACAGATGGCATAATCAATCCATTGGACACCCGTAAATGGATTTCCATGGGGATTGAGGCCGCCAACCATTCCCCTATTGAGAAAAAATTCAATATGGGAGTGCTTCAGGTATAAGGTTTTTAATTCCCTAAATGTGATTTGGGGCGTGGAATCAGTAACAATTCCGTTTGTCTACCATTGATGTACCGGAATCCATCTTCTCCGAAGAAGCCAGGCTCCTCCAACATGATGCGAATGTCCCTATTCCATTCTGGAATATTCACGGTGGCATTCAACTCAATGGCATAAGCGGTATTCGGGTTTAATGGATAGTTCTCTCCATCATCCTTCATCACACCGCCTTGTGCATCCCACATCCCGATAGTGGTTCCTGCAGAGTGCCCATACGTTCCCAGTGGATGGGTATAAATGGATGGTCGCAACCCAGCATCTTTGGCATCTTGCAAGGCTTTGTCCAAAATATCGTTTCCTACCCTGCCCTTGACCATGTTCTGGGTCAAAAAATCCTGTACACGATTACCATCATATAAGGCATTTACCAAAAAGGAAGGTGCTTCTGTTTCTTCTGGTTTCAGCACGTAGGCCAATTCCTGACAGTCGGTGTTCAAACGCAGGTAGGTAATTCCAAAATCACAATGCAATAAATCCCCACGCTGAATCACAGCTTCATCTGGACGACCTGAAAAGGAATACAAATGACCTACTAATTCCTCGCTGGTACGCTGAATATCCACTGTGGGATGAAACCATGTCTCCAGACCTAAATCCGTTACTTTTTGACGCATCCACCACTCCACTTCGGTGGTCGTGGTCACTCCGGGTGTAATTACTTTTTCCGAAAAAGCCTCCGCAATTATATCGTGGGTAATGTCCGTCAACTGATTGAAAATGGTCATTTCCCTCGGTGTACGAGTCTCAATCCAACGTACCGCCAACTGCTCTGCAGATACTACTTTGGATTGGTATTTTTTAGGAAGGTTGGCCATAAACTCATCGTAATCAGTTTTGTCCAGTCCATCAGCTATGTTGTGGTCCTTGGAAAAATTAAGTCCGATTTTATCCGGGTTTCGTTCGGTAATCAATTGCATCAACCGTTTCCATTGGTCGGGTTCTTGTTCTTTGTCCCATGCAGAGCTGATACTTTTACCAATGTTGTATCGAGCAACAGCCAATTTATCAATAGTGTTCTTTTCCTTATTCCTATAAAAAAGTAAAATAGTCCTACGTCTGGCATTCAACCACTTGGCTGGCAACATGGTTCGGAGCACTGGGTCTTCGTTATATTCACGGGATATCAATATCCACATATCCAAACCTGCCTCATCCATTAATTGGGGAAGTAGTTCATTAAAACGTTCTTCCAAAATCTCGTCCACCACTCGAGCTCGCTCTACTTCGGGTAGAATTTGTTGTGAGGTTACAATAAAAGGCAAGAGCAGTAGTACTAGTTTGATGGTTTTTCGCATGGTTGATTTTTTCCTGAAATTACGTTTTTGACAGATATAAAAAAAGTGCCCGAAGGCACTTTTTCATAAACTGTTGGCATGTGACTTTACGAGTCGGATAAACTCTGCACGATATCCTTGATTGTCATTTTCAAGCCCTGCCCCTGCCAATTGTACCACATCTTCCAATTCGCTATTATTCGTAAACTGAGATTTTCTTAAATGGAGTCCAAACAAGGCAACAGAAGCTGCGAAGCTAAAATCTGGGGAAATTTGGTCCAATGTATTTTTCACTGTTTTAGTAATCTCCGTACTTGTATCGCCATCTGGTTTTTTATACCTGAACTTAACTGTCAATAGTTCATTAGTACCACCTACAGTCGTATTGGAAGTATATTTTAAATCGTGAACGGGTTTCACAAACGGACTTTCGGTGCCTTTTGGAACTATTTCGTAAAGAGCGGTTACCGTATGCCCGCTACCTAATTCTCCTGCATCCTTAGTGTCATCAATAAAATCTTCATCGGCCAGCATTCTGTTTTCATACCCTATTAAACGGTAGGCTCCAACAACCGCAGGATTAAACTCCACTTGTATCTTCACATCTTTGGCTATGGTGTACAGTGTGCCTCCAAATTCTTGACCGAATACTTTTCGGGCTTCTTGCATGGTATCGATATATGCATGGTTTCCATTCCCTTTATCAGCCAATTTCTCCATTTTTGAATCTTTGTAATTTCCCATGCCAAAACCTAAAACAGATAAGAATACGCCTGACTTACGTTTTTCTTCGATAAGTTTTACCATGTCCTTGTCACTGGATGGCCCTACATTAAAATCGCCGTCGGTGGCCAAAATCACCCTGTTGTTCCCATTTTTGATGAAATTTTTACTGGCCAGTTTGTAAGCCAATTCAATTCCTGCACCTCCAGCTGTGGAACCTCCTGAATGCAAATTCTCCAAAGCCTTTGTAATTTCTATTTTCTTATCCCCTCGTGTGGGTTCCAGAACCACTCCAGCTGCACCGGCATATACCACAATGGATACCTTGTCCTTTTCACGTAATTGATTTACCAATAGTTTGAATGCGGATTTTAGCAAGGGTAATTTATTGGCACTCCCCATGGAACCTGAAACATCTATCAAAAATGTAAGGTTCGACGCTGGTAATTCTTCATTCTGATAAGTTTTACCTTGTAAACCAATGCGTACCAATTGGGTATCCTTGTTCCATGGTGTCTGAACCACTTCTGTGTTTATGGAGAACGGATGTTCTTTGGGTTGTGGATAGGAATAATTGAAATAATTAATCATTTCTTCCACTTTAACGGCATCCACAGGTATTTGTTGACCGTTGTTGATCATTCTGCGAATATTACTGTAGGATGCTTTGTCCACATCTATGGAAAAAGTGGAAAGCGGGCTCAAAGAGACATGCTCGAATTGGTTTTCAGTGATCTCGGCATATTTTTCATCATTTTGGATCTGATAGTTCCCTTGTTTGGTTGTGATTACGATACAGCCATTTTTAGCCGATGACCCAAACAAGCTTCTTGCTTTGGCTCCCTTGTAGACATTGATTTTGTCTATTTTGGAAGGGTCTAACTGAGCTATTACCGTATTATTTTGCTTTCGTATCGGTGTGCCATCCACAATATAAAGAGGCTCATTTCCAGCTTTGATGGATGCTTTACCCCTTATTTTCATAAAACTTACCTCTTCAGCAACTTGGACCCCAGCCGCATTACCCTGCAATGCATGGGCTATGGATTGATGGTAGGCTTTCTGTTTTCTACGTTTGATTTGGGCTGGCGACGCTACAGACTGTATCGCATATCCCGTGGCCCTATTCTGTCTTGATGTGCCATATCCAACAACTACAACCTCTTCCAAAGCCGCACTACTTTCCTCCAATTGTACATTGATTGTTTTGTTCACCCCTATTTTGACCTCTTTGGATTTAAATCCTATATAGGAAAAAATCAAGGTCTGGCCCTGATAAGCCACTACGCTATATTGTCCATCAAAATCGGTTTGAGTACCCTTCGTGGTTTCTTTTACCATAACATTGACCCCAGGCAGTGGAGCGTTATCCGAATCCGTAACCACACCGGTTACAGTATTTTGTTGTGCAGCAATCTGAAAAGAAATTGCTAGCAGAAAAAGTAAAACTTGATTTTTCATAATTGATACGGTTTTTAGATTTATAGCTAACCTAGTACCAATCATGTAGGTAGAAAAGTTGGAATTAGTCAGTGAGCAATTATAGCAAGTGAACTGTCCATAAGAGTTAGTTTACTTGATTTGCTCCAAGGTTTTTTTACGGTCCACCTTCTTAGTTGAAGTCTCTTCAAAGGTTTTTACAGAGTAAACCGCTTTAGGTACCTCGTATTTTGATAGACTCTTTAGCTGTTTAATGGTCTGAAGCAGTTTTCCGTTGTTGACTGATTCGTCTTCAACAATCAATATCAACTTCTGGCCCAAGGTATCATCGGGCAGCCCTGCTACAAAAAAACGGGATTGAATGAGACTGGACAACTTGTCCTCAATTTTCTCAGGCACCAATTTAACCCCTCCCGAATTGATGATGGAATCATATCTACCCAACCAATTAAATTGATTTTCGCCTATCAATTCCACCAAATCATTCGTGATTATTTTCTCATCCGAAATGTTGGAGGCGTCAATCACTAGACATCCTCTATCATCTAGTGAAACAGCAACATTCGGCAAGGCTTCAAAATAACTAGTTGATTCCGCATTAATTCGCTTTACGGCAATATGCGTAATAGTCTCCGTCATCCCATAGGTTTCATAAGCATGAACGGATAGTTCAGCAAGTGCTCTTCGTAAACTCGAATCCACTGGGGCTCCACCAACGATAAGCTGTTTAATTCTGTCCATGGCATCCAACGAATTTTGAACCTGAAGCGGTACCATGGCCACAAAGTCATATGTTTTATCATTGTTTGGTAATGGGTTCGAAGAGGGTTCCACATAATCCAAATGCAGACCCAGAACAATGGCCCGGACCAACATCATTTTACCTGCAATTCCTGTGCAGGGCAAGCATAACAGCGCTTTTTGCTTGGGTTCCAATCCAAAATACGCTCCAGTGGCCAATGCTGAATTGACCATGTGCTCTTTTTTGAGTATGATGGTTTTCGGATTTCCTGTAGACCCAGAGGTTTGAACGTTCACAGTTGAAGCGTCAGCGGTCCAATCACATAAAAAGTCGCCTATCGATTTTTCAAAAGGTTCCCCTTCTATTGACAGGTATTGCCCTATTTTGACAAACTCTTTTGTTGAAAACCGTATGCCGTTAAGTCTAAAATCGGGATGAATGTTATGCCATGTCGGATTCGCCATCGGTCAATGCTACAAATTCTTCTTTGGACAATACGCGTCCAAAAAGTTTTTCCTTCCAGTTGTTCCAACCATATTTTTTGGAAAAAACAAACAGCAAAATAGGATAAATCACAAACACGGGAATAAGAACATCCCACCCCAGTACAGGTTCCGAAACATCTTTATAAAGGGAATTGGTGCGGAAAGCGGTCCAATCCGCAGTAACGAGTATCGCCGTGAAAAAATTATTGGCAGCGTGGAAACCCAAGGGCAATTCCAATCCTTCATCCATCAGGGTCAAAATACCCAGAAAAAAACCAGTCCCTATATAATAGACCAAAATGCCGTAGCCGAGTTTTTCCACTTCGGGGTTTACAATGTGTAGCAAACCAAACAATGTGGAACTGATTATAAACGGTAACCACCTGTTTTTGGCGGCTATCCCAATGCCCTGCATCAGATACCCTCTTGTAAAATATTCCTCAAAACTGGTTTGTATGGGAATCATAACAATGGATATGAGCAATAAAATTAAAAAAGGTACGGGTTTGAATTGAAACTCATAATTTTCGGGGGACATATAAATGTCCAAAAACACCAAGGACACGGAAACGATTCCCCAAAGCGTAAAAGCAAAAATTATCCTCTTCCAATCAATTTTTTTTCTGGAAGTGGTAAAATTCTTGATGGATAATTTATGAATGAATTTTACCGCAACCCATAAACTTATCATGGCCACTACAAACATGAGCAGTATCAAAAAAAAGAACATATTTAGTCCGAGGGAGTCGGCCATTGCACCGTAGTCTGAGTCCATGAGGGCTTGAGGACCGCTTTTGAGCATGACCGCAAATACCAAGGGAACCCCTCCAAGCAGTTGCCATCCAATAAAAATTATAATAAAACCGATTAAATACCGCCAACCATCGGACAGCCCTTTGTATGCTTGTTCTATGTACATATTTCTTGTATTAAATCCATATTCCAGACATTACCCTGCCTGTAAAAAATTTGACCCTTCGACACTTCCAAAGGGCTGTCGATATTATTTGTAAAAAGGCTTCCTGTTCCCAAACCTTGGGGCATTGTAGTGCCCAAAGCGTATGTGAATTGGGCTATGGCATTGAGGCCTATATTACTTTCCAACGCACTGGTAATCCACCAGCCGATATCTTGCTTTTCCGCCAAAGCTATCCATTCTTTGCAACCTTGTATTCCACCAATCAGACTTGGTTTCAATATAATGTATTGCGGTTGTATGGTTTGTAGTAGTTTCTCTTTTTCTGTTACATCAAAAATTCCGATTAATTCCTCATCCAACGCAATGGGCAGTGGTGTTTTTTCGCAGAGCTTGGCCATTTCCTCCCACTGACCTGCCTTTATGGGTTGCTCTATGGAATGTAACTTAAACTTTGATAAACGCTCCAGCTTTTGCACAGCTTCTTCAGGTAAGAAAGCACCGTTGGCGTCTACTCGGAGTTCAATTTCTTCTGGCGAAAAATTATCCCGAATGGATTTGAGTATTGCCATTTCCTTTTCAAAATCGATAGCACCGATTTTCATTTTGATACAACCAAAACCATCTTTCAACTTTTGCTCCAATTGTTTGAGCATGTAAGCTTCATCTCCCATCCAAATAAGGCCATTTATGGGTATTGGCGATTCATTTTGGGTAAAATCGGACGGAAAAAGTTCGAATGGATTCTTCGATTGCAAAGACAAAAATGCTTGCTCTAATCCAAACTGAATGGATGGATATTCACGTAAATCATTCAACAAAGCATCCTTTCCCAAATGGATGTTGTCACAGGCCCAAGCAAGCCGTTGCTCATAATCCGGGATATCATCGACACTTAAACCTCTGAGTATCCCGCACTCCCCTATGCCAAATGCATCATCATTTTTTAGGATAATGTACCAGGTTTCTTTTTGGGTCATTATCCCGCGCGAAGTGCCACTGGGAACCTTAAAATCGAGGATGTACTTATTGTAGTTTGCTTTCATGAAGTAGGCCAAATTTAAGTATATTTTGAATCTAAAACAGTACTTATGGGAAGTATCCATGGAAAAACCATTTGGATCACGGGCGCGTCCTCAGGAATAGGCAAGAGTTTGGCACTGGCACTCAGTTCCAACTCCTGCAATTTGATTCTTTCCTCAAGAAGGGAAGAAGAACTCATCAAGGTAAAAGCATTATGTGGTAACACGGACAACATTTCTATTTTGCCTTTGGATCTTAAAAATCACAAAGAGATGGAAATACTTATCCAAAAGGCCATTTCCTTTTATGGTACAATCGATATTTTAGTAAACAATGCCGGAATCAGTCAACGCTCTTTGATCAAGGATACCCAATTGGAAGTGTATGAACAACTGATGGATGTGAATTATTTGGGCACCGTAGCCTTGTCCAAGGCTATACTCCCCCACTTCATTACCAACCAATCAGGACACTATGTCACGGTTACCAGTCTCATGGGAAAGTTTGGTTCTCCCTATCGCTCTGGTTACTGTGGGGCCAAACATGCGCTTCATGGTTTTTTTGATGTTATGCGCATGGAACATGAAAAAGATGGTGTCAAGATAACCCTGGTGTGCCCTGGTTTTGTTCAGACCGATGTGGCCAAAAACGCATTGACGGCAGATGGTTCTGCACAAAAGAATGATGATGTGGCCACCCAGAATGGTATCACACCTGCTTTGGCGGCCAAAAAGATGATTTCTGCCATTGAAAAGGAGAAGTTTGAAGTATACGTGGGAGGAAAAGAGGTAAAAGGAATCTATTTGAAGCGTTTTTTCCCGAAACTATTGCACAAAATGGTATTGAAGAGTCAGGTTCGGTAAATCAACTGAAATTGAACCAGAACCGTACCCCTTCCACATTTCTATCCACATTCAATTTGGATTGAAGCTGATTTACCAATCGGTTGATCAATCGAATTCCCATGGAAGAGTGTGAGCGCTCATCAGTGTCTTCAGGTAGTCCCACCCCGTTATCGGTATATTCAAAATACCCTTGGTCTCCGTTTTTACGCAAATGGATATAAATTTTACCGTTCTCATCATTTTCAGGAAAGGCATACTTGAAGGAATTGGATACGAGCTCGTTCAAAATCAAACCAAATGGAATGGCACGGTCAATGTCCAACTCGGTTCCTTCGGCATCAATGGTAATACTGATGTTGTGCCCACCCTTTTTGTAAACGGATTGTACGCTATTGATCAAACTTTCAATATAGCCTTGCATCTCAATAACCGAAAGGTCATCATTCTGATATAACTTTTGATGAATCAGTGCCATGGCCTTTACCCTGCTCTTACCTTCTTCCAAGGCCACAATAGCAGCCTTACTTCGGGTATTTTTGGTCTGTAGGCTCAACAAACTGGAAACCATTTGCAGATTGTTCTTTACCCTGTGGTGGATTTCCTTCAAAAGGGAGTCTTTTTCGACAAGTGAGTTTTCAATAATGTGCTTTTGCTCGGCAATCAATCGTTGGTTTTTGATACTTTTTAAATACGCATAAACCAAACCTGCAAATCCCAAAAGGGTAAATATCAAGGAAACAAAAACCAAATGCATTCGTTCATCTTTGGCCTTCATCTCACTACGGGCCAATTCGTTTATTCGCTTTTGTTCATCTATCAACCTTTGCGAATTCTCCAAGTTCTTATTGGCTACAATGGTTACCAATTGCTGTTTTATGATGGTCGATTGCTTCTCTGCCAAGGAGTCTTCTATCCTTTCATTGCGTTTGTAGTACGCTGTTGCATTCTTGTAACTTTCTATTTTATCATAATAGGCAGCCAATAGGCTGTTCCTTTTTATGGTTTGGAGAACACTGATGTTGTCAAACTCCTGATCAAGTATTGTTTTTGCTTTTGAAAAAGCATCTTCCTGTAGATTGGCTTCGGCTAAAAACAAGGAGTTTTCCACCACTTCACTTTGGTCCGCATTGCTCGCGGATGTTTTTAATATTTTGATGCTTTCTTCCAGTAACGGTATGGCCGTCTCATACTCACCCAGTTCCACATGGCATTTGGCAATACCGCCATCTATTCGGGCCTTGAGCAATTCGGCCTCAAAAATGTCACTTTCACTGTTTTGAATGGATACATCGTTAAGATAAACGTTCAAGTAACCCTTGGCTTTGTTCAATTCCTTAAGGGCAGTTGGAGCGGAATCGTCCAATCGAAGGTAGTTGCCCATTTTGGTATGGTACTTGGCCAACGCATAGGAATCGTTGTCCGCGATGGTGGGTTTTACCTCTTGGGCATATTGTTGCCACGCTTCCCTGTACAACCCCAAATTGCTATAAATATCGTAGAAAGCAACGTTCTCCGTAATACCCAATTCACGCTTTTCTTCCCGAATTTCTATTTGCTTATCATAGAGTTGAAGGTTAGCATAATTATTGTCGAGCACGTCGAGTATTACTTTTTGGTAGGCTATATCAAAAGAGTCCTTGGCATCCATCAATTCCTTGGCGAGGACGGTACTCTTGTCGTATTCGCCCAAATCGTTGTAGACCTGCGCTTGCATGATTTGGTAGAGACGGGATGCGATGGTATCCTCTGTTTTTTCGGCATTGGCCAGATAAATTTTGATAGTATCCAACCAATCATAGGCAGAATTCACATTGTACCTGTCCAAAGAATTGAAAAAGACCTGGAACCGCTGAGCGGGTTGGTCGGTATCCTGAAATTCCTTCAGGACACTTTCCTCTTCTCCATCAATAGTCTGTGCCGTTGTTGTGGAAAGAAAAACAAAATATATCGCGGTAAATAAAAATCTTACGTAACGTCCCATTAATTTAATTGATACAGCGTCCTTGGCATTTACCAAAGACTCTATATTATTATCGTGCCCTTTTTTCCTTTATTGCCCCCGATACCAAATCAATTCAAAAAAACGGAACTTGTGCTGATTTGCAACGTATGGGGTATATAAAGAACGCTAGTTTAGCCACAAAATTAAATCTCAAGATAGAGACTTGACCGTTATTGTTGTGAAAGTGCCCTATTCTGTTGTGAAATGACAACTGCTGTATGCCAAGTGGCATTTTATCGATGTTTTATGCCGTTTGTGGAGTTTTGCTCTAAACACGGAGCTTCTAAAATTGAAAAAGGCCCTGCTTTTTACAACAAGACCCTTTTACGAG
>CETR01130371.1_pt1 | contig 19708 bp, 23 predicted proteins | sample 531281 | NCBI WGS metagenome assembly CETR01 (sample SAMEA2622568, study PRJEB7988) | marine metagenome | biome: marine biome (ENVO:00000447); feature: mesopelagic zone (ENVO:00000213); material: "saline water (ENVO:00002010), including plankton (ENVO:xxxxxxxx)" | depth 696 m
AAGATCAGGGCCGGTGACCAAGCTGCTTTGGAAAAATTGACCAATGCCAACCTCAGATTTGTGGTTTCCGTGGCAAAGCAATACCAAAACCAAGGGTTGAAATTGCCGGATTTGATCAATGAAGGTAACGTTGGTCTGGTAAAAGCTGCTAAACGATTTGACGAAACCCGTGGATTTAAATTTATTTCCTACGCGGTTTGGTGGATTCGTCAGTCCATTCTGCAGGCCTTGGCGGAGCAATCCCGTGTGGTTCGACTGCCGTTGAACAAAATAGGGTCCATCAACAAGATAAAAAAGACATTTTCTTATTTGGAACAGGCGCATGAGCGTCCACCATCTCCAGAAGAGATTGCCAAAGAGCTGGATATGACGGTTTCCGAAGTAAAACAATCATTAAAGAATACTGGACGTCACGTGTCCATGGACGCCCCCTTGAAAGAAGGGGAAACCTCCAATTTATATGATGTGTTGAACGCTGGGGACTCTCCAAAGCCCGATAAAGGGTTGATGCACCAGTCGTTAAATACCGAAATAAACCGAGCGTTGGATACCTTATCACCAAGAGAAGCCGATGTAGTACGTCTGTATTATGGCATTGGCGACCAACCTTCCATGACCTTGGAAGAAATTGGAAGCACCTTTGATTTGACAAGGGAACGTGTGCGCCAAATCCGGGAAAAAGCCATCAGAAAGTTGCGACACACTTCAAAAAGTAAGATTCTGAAGTCTTATTTAGGATAAGCCTTAACGCAATCGGATAGAAATAAGAAAGGGGATGTTGAAAATCAACATCCCCTTTCTCATGATATTCACTTAAACAATTAAGATCTGCTCAATAGACTAATATCAAAATCAGTGAGCATGTCTTTCAAATCTTGAATAAAATTCAAATAAGCGGTGTTTTCTTTGTTTTGGTTTTTCATGGTAACAAATTTTGGGGTGTTTGTTTACTATAAATAGTCGAGTTCGGCAAGTTCGTTTATGGTCAATATTTCGTTCAGTTCTTGTAAAAAAGCCAAGTATTCTTCGCCGTAGGTATCGTATAACATGGTAATCTTTGGTTTTGTTCGGGGTTTAGATTATAACGTTCTTTCGATATAAAGATTATATGGTCATTTCAAATTGTGGTGAAACACCTACTTTGGGTGGTGAAACGGCTTTCTTATTTCATGTTCAGAATATCCAGTTCCACTTCAAAATCCAGGTCTTTGTCTACTTTACTGGGTCTTATATTGAATTCATCATAGATGAAACATAGGTTCATTGGCAATCGTCGTCTTTCCGTTTCAGACATTACGCCTAATTTGGATTGAAGTTCTTTCTTGATTTCGAATGCTTTATTGCTGATGATAGGATTGTCATGCGACTCCAACTCCGTAAGAAAAGGAATTTCCTTTCTGTCCCCTACTTCCAACATTTCGTCCATCAACAGTAATCGGCATTCAAGGTCCTCAGTGTGCTGAAATAGCGGATAGAAAATACTTTGAAGATACTCGGGAAGTTTGTTCGTCGCCATAGTATATGTTTTTTACATTGTTCGGAACACTTCCATTTCAAAATCTATCTGCTCCTGAATACGTGGGTATTCTTGCAAAAATTGATCATAAAGGAAATTGAGGTGCCTCATGTCTTTGTCAGTTTTGCACAATCTTGAAACCTGTTGGGTCACTTCCAAAAGTCCGTTGGTCTTCATCATTCGAAGTGATGGTATGATTTTTTGACATGCCAATTCCAGAGCGGCAAAATCTTCGTTCATCAGGTTGACTTTGGCACTGCCAATGAATTCCCAGATATTTTGCTTGAACATGCGAACCAGTTCTTCCAATAGCTCCATTTGGCCCATGCAATCTTCCAAAACGGGTTGCAAATCGATGTTTTGGGAAGAAAACCCAGCCTGAAGGCTCTTTTCTATAAATTCAAAATCGGTGGACATACGGTCGGTATTTTTATGCTGATTTTGAGGTTGTTCCTGTGATTGTTGCGCTAGTTTTCTAAGCTCTTCCAACAGTTCCTTTTGGGTGTTGGATAATGTCGTGTCTTCCAGTGAGTTGAGCAACGTAAGAAGTTTGTAGGTGTCAACATCATTAAATTGACGTCTCTCAGGACTTTGGATGCCCACTTTCTCGTAGATGCTTTCGAGCTGTCTCATTTCCGAAATTCCGAAGACTTTGTTCTCCAGCCCTATTTTAAAAATTTCAAAAGATTTTTTGAGCTCGCCAGCTTCCACAACGCCCAATTCTTCGTAGGAAAAAGAACTCAATCCTATTTCCAACTTTTCCAGGTACGTTAACAATTCACGTGTTCCCAATTTTTTACAGTAATGGTTATTAATTCCTCTAAAAATGTTGATTTAGTTGAGGGATTACAATTTATTGTTCCGTAGTATTCGGATATTGTTGTCAAATTGCGTTATTTGTATGTGTAAAAAACCAACCCAATGAAATATTTCTATCTATTCCTTAGTATTACATTATTTATCTCCTGCGGAGAAAAGAAAGAAAAAGCAGAAAAAACGGAAACCTTGGAAGAAAAAGCCCAAAGGATCCATGATTCGGTGATTACGATTGATACGCATGATGATATCAATGTCCAGAACTTCACGGACAGCATCAACTACACTCAAAACTTGGACACTCAGGTCAACATCCCTAAAATGAAAGAAGGCGGACTGGATGTGGCATGGTTTATCGTGTACACCGGGCAGGGTGAATTGACGCCTGAGGGTTATGCCAAAGCTTCGGAGAATGCAATCTCCAAATTTGAGGCAATTCACAGACTTTGTGAGGAAATTGCCCCAGAAGAGATTCAACTTGCTTTGACATCTGATGATGTGAGACGTATCGTAGCATCTGGAAAAAAAGTGGCCATGATCGGTGTGGAAAATGCCTATCCTATCGGCGAAGACATTTCCAAAATTGAAGAATACCAACAACGTGGTGCGCGTTACATCTCCTTGGCTCACAATGGACACAGCCAGTTCAGTGACTCCAACACTGGTGAAAGGGACAGCGTTTGGCTTCACAATGGTCTAAGTGACCTAGGCAAAGAGGCCGTTGCCGAAATGAACCGAGTGGGAATCATGATTGATGTGTCCCACCCATCCAAAGAAGCCATGAAGCAGATGATCGAGCTTACCAAAGCGCCAATTATCGCTTCGCACTCTTCAGCCAAGGCGCTTTGTGGTCACAGCCGAAATATGGATGATGAGCAATTGATGATGATGAAAGAAAACGGAGGTGTTGTACAAACCGTAGCACTAGGTTCTTACATAAGTACTGAAAAGAGTGAGGCGCGTTCCGAATACATGAGCGAAGTTTACAAAAAAGTAGCTGATTCCCTTGGAGTACAGTGGTACGAGCGTTCCCAATTTTCAACGTTAACCGATGAACAGCGTGAAGAATTTTTTGACAACTATCGTAAAATCAGGGAAATTGGAGAAGGCGTGGCCGAAACAGACCCCAATGTACCACCAGCAGTGAATGTATCCGACTTTGTGGACCACATCGACTACATGGTGGATTTGATAGGAATCGATCACGTAGGCATCAGCTCCGATTTTGACGGAGGTGGTGGTATTGAAGGATGGTCAGATGCTTCTGAAACCTTCAATGTAACCTTGGAACTTGTAAAACGAGGCTATACCGAAGAAGAAATAGCTAAATTATGGGGCGGTAACTTGCTAAGAGTTCTGGACGAAGTTCAGGCAATAGCCCAAACTTTGAACTAAGAAGCGGCCTTTTCCTCTTCTTTTTCCTTTTTGGCCAAGCGGTCCTTAACGTATTCTATTTTCGTTTTGCCGTGAGCCTTGGGATTACCGTTCTCATCTAGGTTGACCATAATAATATTGTCGACCGTAACAATACTTTCGTGGGTCATCTTATTCCTAACTTCACAGTTAAGCGAAATTGAGGTGACCCCGAATTTTATTACTTCAATACCAATTTCTATGATGTCCCCCTCGTGGGCAGTGCTCATAAAATTGATTTCAGACATATATTTGGTCACAATTTTCTTGTTCTCGAGCTGTATAATGCTGTAAAGAACGGCTTCTTCGTCTATCCAGGCCAAAACCTTACCTCCAAACAGTGTTCCATTGGCGTTCAAATCCTCCGGCTTTACCCATTTCCTTGTATGAAATCGCATAGTTGAAACTTTTATAATTAAAGTGCAAAGTTAACGGAATCCTTTGAAGATTTTATTGGTAAACCCCTTAATTGATGCGAATTACGAATTTGAGATAATTTCTACAACCCAAATACTGAGTGAATAATTTTAAATGCCCAAGATTTTAAACTTGATCAAATTGTGGTCTTTTAATCGAATAAACCCTTTTGAGGGGGCAACGTGGTCTTGGGAATGTGTAAATCAAAGCCCAATTTGCAGTTTAGTTGCTTTATGAAGTATGCGGATAACAAAGGAGACTCCAACTCAAGATTCTGATGCACAAAGAAGTGAATGTTTTCCAACCCCATGGATATCCAAGATGACAAGCGCTCAATCCAATCATCCAGCCGGGGGTAATCCGATTCGTGATTGGCGCCCACATAGCGAACAAAAGCTTCATTCTTGGTTAATCGCATGTGTATGAGGTCTCTCCTACCCGCGGTATCCACTAATATGTTGGCAATGTTGTTTTCTTCGAGTAAGTGATACAATTCTTGAGCTACTTTTTCATCGTTGAACCAGTCGGTGTGGCGGAATTCCATGGCCAACGGAAACTCTTTGGGCCAGTATTCCACAAAGCGCACTACCCTATCCCAATTTTTGGGACCAAAGTTGTTGTGCATCTGTAAAAATATGGTGCCCAGTTTATCTCCGAGTAATGGTGTCACTTCCAAGTAACGATCGGCAGCTTCCAGTGCCTTATCGTTCATTCGGCGCAAATGGCTTACCTCATTGGTCATTTTTGGAAAAAACTTAAAACCGTCAGGAGTTTTGTCACGCCATTTTTCATACTGTTCTCCAGGAAATATGCGATAGAAGGTGGCATTCAGCTCAATACTGTTGAATTGTGAGGAGTAGTATTCCAGTTCATCCTTTGTACCTCGAGGATAGAAATTCTTAAGGTCTTGTCGGTTCCATTTGGCGCAGCCGACATGAATTTTGGGCTTTGCACCTGTTTTGGTTTTGGACAACACCACCGAGGTATCAGGATGGTCGGGTGGCATGCTAAAATCTATATGTTCTGGGTGGTCTACTTTTCCGAATTTCATTTTGCAGCTTACTTTGGCTCTAAAATAGTGAATTCAAAAAGGTTGTTCATAACATCGTTGACAACTATTGCCATATTTAAAAGTGTGGGATTCATCATTCTGTAATTTTATTAAAAATCACAACCATGGATTCACAATCCGACCGTAGATTGGACATCCGTCCAAGCATTCCCGAGTCACATTTTAACAGCCAAATGGGGTTTGATGAGCATTTCCAGAACAAGACGCTTCGCCCCGTAATTAAACTCCAAAACTATTTATTGGTAGAGGCTTTCAAGAATTATGCAAACAAGCATAAGGGAGTTTTCTACGAACTTTCTTTGGAGAAAAAGTTCCAATACATTGAGCGAGCCATCCAAAAGGATATTAAATTCAGGAATTCCCTAAAGGGAATGATCATTGGCCAGTTTACCGTGGAGGAATACCGCGATTATATTACCAATTCCTCTGCTTTGAACAAAAGAATGATGAATATGGTGGTGGAGCGCCTAAAAGATCAAATTCAAATATTGGAAGAAGAAACCCTATTCCAAAACTGATTCCCCGTTCAAATTGGTGGTAAGGATATCGCTCATCAAGTCAAAATAAGGGCGTATAGCCTTGAATGACATATCCACTTCGTTTAAAAATGAAGCCGAAAGCACTTCTTTGTCAGAAAGTTGACGCATGAACACGAACTGTTTTTTTCGAATGAGGTCGATGTCTGGATGCTCTTTGTCAAAACCTTTTGGAGCGGTTTTTAATTCTTCCCCTCTCAATTCTCCCCAAACGGCTTTCAATTCTTTTTGATTGATGACTTCGCGGAATTCATCGGCATCCATTTCCAGTTCTTTTCGTATGCGGAATAAATCTTCCTTGTTTGGAGCCCAGAATCCGGCACCTAAAAATGACTCCCCTGGTTTGATGTGAATGTAGTAACCACCCCTTAAGTGAGCACCTAATCTGGAAAAGAATCCAGCAAAATGGGTTTTGTACGGTGTTTTGTCTTTGGAAAAACGAACATCCCGATAAATACGAAACAACTTCATTTTCTCAATCTCATCATGATGGTTCAAATTGAGTTTGGCCGCTTCAAGAAATGCTTTGACCTCAGATTGACGCTTTTTGAATTCAGGTTTATGTGCTTCAAACCAATCCCGATTGTTATTGTTCTTCAATTCGTCCAAAAAATCAAAAACCTCTTTGGATATTGTAACATTGGATGTCATATATCGATAATATGTTATTTTTAAACTAAAGTTAGCCTTTTATACCTTCGCATGGTAAGGATTTGTCTAATTTTAAGACAATACAGAGCAGTATGGACAAGGATAAAATTATTGCCGAACTCAATAGGCACAAAAAACTGCCTTATCTGGATTATCGGTTAAAGCAGGAAACAGAGAACTTCACGGACACATTATTCTATACTTTATTCGATGCCAACACACCAGTTGCCGTCAACTTGGAACTGTTGGAGAAAAAATTCAATGTGTTGATGGATATGGCATGTTGGGACCTGGAAAAACCGAGCGAGGAACTCTGGGGAAATTATGTAGCCCATTTGCCGCAAATCCTTGAAAACTTGAATCTGGATGCTGAAGCGATACTGAATTGTGACCCGGCTTCTCTTTCCCTGCAAGAAATTTATATGGCCTACCCTGGATTTTATGCCATTGCCATTTATAGATTGGCTCACGAACTCTATGAGGAAGGTGTTCCATTGATTCCACGCATGATGACCGAATATGCGCACCGACAAACAGGTGTGGATATCAACCCTGGCGCAAAGATTGGAAAGTCCTTTTTTATCGATCATGCTACAGGTGTGGTTATCGGGGAAACTGCCATAATACATGATAATGTGAAAATTTATCAAGGGGTTACTCTGGGAGCGCTCTATGTAGCCAAGAATTTGGAGAAAACCAAGCGACATCCCACTATCGAAAACAATGTCACCATTTACGCCAATGCTACTATTTTGGGTGGAGAAACCGTAGTTGGAGCGAATTCCATCATCGGTGGTAATGCTTGGATAACAGAATCCGTACCGCCCAACTCAAAAGTTTATCATAAACCAGAAATCAAAATAAAGACAACCCCAAATGTCTAACAGCATACTAGACCTTATCGGAAACACCCCTTTGGTGGAATCCAAAGTATTGAACACCAATCCAAATGTAAAAATCCTTTTTAAGCTTGAAGGGAACAACCCTGGAGGAAGCGTGAAAGATAGGCCTGCCTATAATATGATCAAAAGTGGGCTGGAACGTGGAGATTTTACCAAGGAAACTAAATTAATCGAAGCCACAAGTGGAAATACAGGTATTGGCTTGGCCATGATTGCAGGTCTTTTTGGGCTGGATATTGAGCTTGTTATGCCTGAAAACTCTACCAAGGAGCGGGTACAGACCATGAAGGCCTATGGTGCAAAAGTTACTTTGACACCTGCTGATGTCGGGATTGAAGGTGCCAGGGATTATGCTGAAGCCAAAGTAAAAGAAGAAGGCTTTAAAATGCTGAACCAATTTTCAAATGATGATAATTGGAAGGCACATTACAAAACCACTGGCCCTGAAATTTGGAGGGATACCAATGGGGAAATCACTCATTTTGTATCCAGCATGGGGACTACGGGAACCATAATGGGGACTTCTACCTATTTGAAGGAGCAGAATTCCAATGTTCAAATCGTCGGGGTACAGCCTACCGATGATTCCAAAATACCAGGCATACGCAAGTGGCCGAAAGAATATCTTCCAAAAATCTTTAATCCGTCCAAAGTGGATACCGTAATGGAGGTCAGTGAGCAAGATGCCACGGAAATGGCGAAGCGATTGGCCAAGGAAGAAGGTATATTTTCAGGTATGAGTAGTGGCGGAGCTGCCACCGTTGCCCTACGTTTGGCCGAAACTTTGGAAAGTGGCACTATTGTGTCCATTGTTTGTGATCGAGGGGACCGCTATCTGTCTTCAGATCTTTTTGAGTAGACAAATCATTTACGTATCAGTTTTTTGGACTTTCATGTCGGATTTTTCGCATTATCCAACATTGTTTACGGGTCATCGATTTCTTTGAAATAGTCTTTTAAAATGCCCGTTCTTTATGCTATCAAAGTCCCAAATTCTCAAAGTAATATGAATACCCTGTCAAAAATCATCACTTGGAAAAGAAATATTCTCGCTAGTGCAGCGGTTTTATTAACCTTGATTGTATTAAGCTTTTATGGTGTCTATACCAATCAATTTTACTTTCTAAAAGCTGATAACTATATATTTCCCATACTCACATCTGTTCATTTTCTATACCTCTATGTGGTTTGGTTTAAAATTACCGAAGATGAGCTGCCAGACCCCAAAATGCGAAATATCGAGTACGTACTTTACGCTATTATGATTGTATATGCCTTTAAAATATATGATAGCATCGCCGTTTTGAATTCTATAAATCTATATGGACAACATGTAATTCCAGCTACTTTTAAACCAGTAGCTACCCTTTCGGTGGTACTTTACAGTATCTTGCCAATCCTAACACTTTATACCTTTTGGTTGAGAAAGCGCTACGTGGGCGTTTACAATTTTGAAAACTACAACGACAACCTGAATATTTGGCAATAGGCTACAACCCTCGGATGTAACTTCCGTAGAGATCTTTGAACTGATAGCCTTGCTCAAAGCGATGTTTGCTCAGTTTTTTATGGGCAACCAGTCCCCAAAGCACCAGTTCTTTTAGGAAATAAGCATCTTCTTTCGAAACCTCAGGCTGATATTCTTTCATGAGATTGTTGAGCGGGCCGATGGAATCCAGTTTGGATTTATAGTCCTCTTCTTTTTCGTCGTCCAAAAGGTCAAAACCCTCGCCATCAAAAAACCAACTGACCAATTCATCATATTCGTTTTCCTCTTCTTTACGCTGAAGCTTTTCAATTTTCGGGAAATAACTCGGAAATAATGATTTAGCGGCATCTTCTATCAAATTCTCCGCAACGGAACCTGCGCCCTCCTGCTCTCCTTCGTAAACCAACTCAATTTTCCCTGTGATGGATGGCACAACACCCATAAAATCACTCAAACGAACAGAAGTTTTTTCATCTCCGGCAACAATGGCCCTACGTTCAGCGGTACTCAATAGATTTTCGAAAGCTGTGATGCTCATACGGGCACTTACACCACTTTTGGCATCTACGTATTCACTATTTCGGGCTTCAAAACTGATTTGTTCCAATAAATCCATCGCGATTTCCGGTACATACACAAAATCAGACTGACGCTTATCCAGCTGTGCTTCTTGTTTTGTAATCTTCTTCGCAATCTCGATGCTTTCCGGATAATGGGTCAAAATTTGTGAACCGATTCTATCCTTCAATGGGGTTACAATACTTCCTCTGTTTGTATAATCCTCAGGGTTTGCAGTAAATACAAATTGAATGTCCAGATGCAAACGCAGTTTAAACCCTCGAATCTGGATGTCGCCTTCTTGAAGAATATTAAATAAGGCCACTTGAATTCTTGCTTGAAGGTCTGGGAGCTCATTGATCACAAAAATACAACGGTTGGCCCTGGGTATCATTCCAAAATGAATCACACGGTCATCCGCGTAGGATAACTTAAGATTGGCTGCTTTAATCGGATCTACATCTCCAATTAAATCTGCTACGGTAACATCTGGTGTGGCCAATTTTTCATAGAAACGTTCACTTCTGTGCACCCAACTAATTGGAGTGTCATCTCCTTTTTCTTTGATGAGTTCCGTGGCATATCTCGAAATAGGGTCCAATGGGTCATCGTGGATTTCGGAACCCTCCACTATCGGCATCCATTCGTCCAAAAGTTGCACCATCAAGCGGGCTAAACGCGTTTTTGCTTGCCCCCTCAATCCCAATAAATTAATGTTGTGTCTGGATAGAATCGCTCTTTCCAATTCTGGAATTACCGAGTTCTCGTACCCCCAGACACCTTCGAACACCTGTTCTCCTTTGGAGATTTTCTCCAAGAGATTTTCCCTGAGCTCGTCTTTAATGCTTTTGGTTGTATAGCCAGCTGATTTCAATTCACCTAGCGTTGATATTTTGGTGTGGTCCAATTTCATATGTTGTGTTATCCTTTTATTCTTCTTTTTCTATTTTGTTCGTAGTCTTCAAATATCATTTCGCCCAAACCTTTAAGGCCTGTATAAAAGGCTTTTCCTTTGTTCGCTTTGGTAAATTCACGCACAAACTGCATCAGATAGGGGTCTTCTGCAATCATAAAGGTGGTAATGGGAATATGAAGTTTTCTGGCCTGCTGAGCCATTGCGTAGCATTTTTCAACGATGTACTCGTCCAGACCCACGCTATTCTTGTAATAGTCACCGTTCGGAAGGCGTAAACACGATGGTTTTCCATCCGTGATCATAAAAATCTGTTTATTGGTGTTTCGCTTTCTACGAAGCATATCCATTGCAAGCTGCAATCCCGCAACCGTATTGGTGTGATAGGGTCCGACTCTTAAATAGGGTAAATCCTTTATGGGAATGGGCCAAGCATCGTTTCCAAAGACCAAAATGTCCAAGGTATCCTTTGGATAACGCGTGGTAATCAGTTCAGCGAGTGCCATTGCTACTTTTTTGGCCGGTGTAATTCTGTCCTCACCATATAAAATCATGCTATGGCTGATATCAATCATCAACACGGTGCTCATCTGAGCTTTGTGCATGGTATCTTCCACTACCAAATCCTCTTCACTCAAAGAAAAGTTATCCAATCCGTGGTTTACCTGGGCATTTTTAAGACTTTCCGTCATACTGATATGTTCCAATGAATCCCCAAAACGGTATTCACGGAATTCTCCTGTATGCTCATCACCTTTACCCGATTTACCGGTTTTGTGATTACCCGAACCGCTTCGTTTGATTTTCCCGAAGATTTGGTCCAAAGCTCTTTGGCGGAGCATGCGTTCCAACTTCGCGGTAACGGACAGGCTTCCACCTCCGCCGGTCTCATCACCCTCTTTACCTTCACCACCCTGTGGACCATTCATGTCAAATTCCTCACGGATATATCCTTTGGCCTTGAGGTCTTCTATAAAATCATCAATGGTGTAATCGTCGTCGGTAAGCTCGTATTCCTTGTCCAATTCACGGAGCCAATCCAGCGCTTCCTCCACGTCACCCGAAGTATGGGTAACAAGTTCCTGAAAAATCTCAAAGAGTTTTTCGAACGGAGTTTGGTCTGGTGCCTCGTAATTGGTAAAACGAAACCCTTTTCTTGTGTTCATAGCCATTACATAAATTTACGGTATTTCGCTGTAAAGGCTGAACGTTTAGAAAAAACTTAACGGATTTGTTTAATGACGCTTTTCGAGCACTTGGGCAATATCATCCAAGGTATAGCCTTTGGCTTGAAGTAAAATCAAGTAGTGAAACAATAAGTCAGCACTCTCGTTCAAGAAAAGTTCCTCGTTGTCGTCTTTGGCCTCTATCACGGTTTCCACAGCCTCTTCGCCTACTTTTTGAGCAATTTTATTGATGCCTTTTCGGAAAAGGGAGGCTACATAACTATCCGGATTTTCTTGGTCGTTTTTCCTGGATTCGATGACGTCTTCCAATGTTGACAAAAAACCATACCCTTGAACATTTTTCTCGGCCCAGCAGGTGTCGGTTCCCTTGTGACAGGTATGTCCAACGGGATTTACTTTTACCAAAAGCGTGTCATTGTCGCAATCCACTTGCATGTCGACAAGGTTCAAAAAGTTGCCGCTTTCCTCGCCTTTGGTCCATAACCGTTGCTTGGAGCGGCTAAAAAATGTGACTTTTTGGGTTTCTTGGGTTTTATCAAACGCCTCTTGGTTCATGTAGCCCAGCATCAATACATTTTTGGTAGTTGCATCTTGAACAATGGCTGGCACAAGTCCGTCTGAATTTTTATTGAAGTCTATCTGCATTTTGATTTTTTCTTAAGCTGTTCCATCGAGATGTCATCCTGAGCGCAGTCGAGGCATCGAGATGTGGATTTCATATTCTAACAGGAATTCCTTCTTCCTTTAATTCTTCTTTGAGTGTATTGATTTCGATTTCCTTAAAATGAAAAACACTGGCAGCCAAAGCGGCATCAGCCTTTCCATCCTTAAATGTATCTGTAAAGTGTGAAACGGTGCCCGCACCACCTGATGCTATTACTGGAATATTCACCAATTCTGATAATTCAGCCAAAGCTTTATTGGCAAAGCCATTTTTAGTGCCATCGTGGTCCATCGAAGTGAACAAGATTTCACCTGCCCCACGTTCCTCTACTTCCTTGGCCCATTCAAAAAGGTCCAGTTCCGTGGGTACCTTCCCTCCTACCAAATGGACTTTCCATTTTCCATCAACTTGTTTGGCATCAATGGCCACAACGATACATTGCGAACCGAATTTGGCGACCAGTTCATTGATCAATTCAGGTCTTTTTACCGCCGATGAGTTGATGGAAACCTTGTCGGCACCGTTTTTAAGAAGAACATCCACATCTTCCACAGACGAAATCCCTCCTCCGACTGTAAAAGGGATATTGATGGTCTCTGCTACGTGATAGACCAGTTCGGCAAGGGTCTTTCTTTTCTCTTCGGTGGCGGAAATATCCAAAAACACCAATTCGTCGGCGCCTTCTTTGGCATAAATAGACGCCAATTCCACTGGGTCGCCTGCATCGCGTAAATCCACAAAGTTGATTCCTTTTACGGTGCGTCCGTTTTTAATATCGAGACAGGGTATGATTCTTTTTGTCAGCATTAATTCTTTGTTTCATTCTTGACATTCAGGTCTACGTCACCATAAAACCCTAGGTCCTTGTTCTGCAATAGTTTGGTCCAAAGTGCTATTTGGCCTGTGTGATAGGATAAATGCTCCGTAACATGGATGATATTGCCCACCCCGGAAAAGTTGAAACCCTGAACATTTCTTTTACGAAGCAACTCTTTGATTGGAGCATCGTAAAAAGCTCTTTTCGCATCGGATATGGTGTCTTCCAATTTTTTTATGAGTTCATCCTTTGTGTAACCTGATTCCGTTGAAAATTCCTCATCCCGTTTGCGCTCATCCTCTAAATTTTGGATGGAGGCAATTCCGTACTGGGTAATGTTTCCGCACAAATGAAGGATAAGATTGGCAATGCTGTTACTCGATTCGTTCGGTTTTTCCCAAACTTGCTCTTCCGATAGTTGTTCCAAACAAATTTTAATCATACGCAAGCTTTCGTTCATGCGATACCCCGCGTTCCAAACCAATTCCTCCTGAAGTTCTTTTTCCTTATCCATTTTCAAGAATATAATGTTCCAATTGCTTTAAACTGATTTTGCCTTCATAAATGGCTTTTCCAATGATTGTGCCTTCACAACCTATTTCGGCAAGTTTGGGGAGTTCGTCAAAGGTGGATATACCTCCGCTGGCAATTAAATTTAAGCCTTTTTTGGTTTGGGACAGCATTTTTGTGTATAACTGGAAGGCAGGGCCTTGTAACATGCCATCTTTGCTTATATCTGTACAAATCACATATTCGATGCCTTCAGATTGATATTGCTGAACAAAAGGAATCAAGTCCAGGTCAGATTCTTCTTGCCAGCCCGAAACCGCGACCTTTTCATTGTTGGCATCTGCACCTAAAATGATTTTTCTGGCACCATAGGTCGACAACCAGCTCAAAAAAGTTTCCCTATCCTTTACGGCAATGCTTCCTCCGGTAATTTGATACGCACCGCTTTGAAAGGCAATGTGCAAGTCATCCCCCGATTTTAATCCACCTCCAAAATCAATTTGCAAACTAGTTTTTAAGGCAATGTTTTCCAGTACTTTGTAATTGACAATATGCTTGGACTTAGCCCCGTCCAAATCCACCAAATGTAGGTGCTTGATACCGTGTGCTTCAAATTCCTTGGCAACTTCCAACGGGTTTTCGTTGTACACCTTTTTGGTGCTATAATCGCCTTTTGAAAGGCGGACACATTTCCCGTCAATAATATCTATGGCTGGAATGATTCTCATGTTCTAATCGTATTTTACTCGTTCTATGGACATCCACATTTTTGAATCCCCTACATTTTTAAAACCTAAAGCTTCATAAAAGCTATGGGCGTCCATTGTTTTAAGAGCAACTGTATTTACTTTTTTCACATCGGGCCGGTCCAAAATATGTTGAACCAGTTTTTTTCCCAGACCTTTGCCTTTGTATGGATCAAAGACAATTACATCCATAATATAGGCAAAAACCAAACCGTCCGTCATCATTCTGGCATAGGCAATCTGCTCATCGTTCTTATCGAACATGCCAAAACAGATACTTTTCTCAATGGTCATCTGTGTTTCTTCCCAAGTCCTCCCCTTTCCCCAATAAGTTGAAGAAACCTCTTCATGAATCTTTTGTTTATTCAATTTGCCCTTATCCGTTGAAATATAGAAATCCATTTTAGATTAGGGTTAAAAAGTTCTTCAATATGTCACTGCCCACATCACTGCTCTTTTCGGGATGGAACTGTACCCCATAAAAATTGTTTTTCTGTAAAGCGGCACTGTATTCCACATCATATTCGGATGTGGCAATGGTTTCTTTTCCCAAAGGAGCATAAAAACTATGCACCAAGTAGATATAGGATTTTTCTGGAATGTTTGCGAACAACTCACTTTGTAAATCAGAAATCTGGTTCCATCCAATTTGAGGGACTTTGACAGCGTTGGAGAATTTCACTACATCCAAATCAAAGATGCCCAAACCTTCGGTTTTCCCCTCTTCGGATGAGTGACACATCAATTGCATGCCCAAACAAATACCCAAAACAGGCTGTTTCAGGGTTGGAATTACCTTGTCCAATCCTGTGGCTCTTAACTTTGACATGGCAGAACTTGCTTCACCAACCCCTGGGAAAATTACTTTATCGGCAGTCCGGATTTCATCAGCATCATGACTCAAAATAGCCTCAAAACCTAGCCGTTTTATGGCAAACATGATGCTCTGGATGTTTCCGGCACCGTAATCGATTATTACTATTTTCATTTAAAGCATTCCTTTAGTTGATGGCAATACCATTTTCTCTGCGTCTCGTTTCACTGCCATTTTAATGGACTTGGCAAGGGCCTTGAATATCGCTTCGATTTTATGGTGTTCGTTGGTTCCTTCCGCTTTAATGTTCAAATTGGCCTTGGCACCATCTGTAAAGGATTTAAAAAAGTGCATGAACATCTCCGTAGGCATGTCCCCCACTTTTTCTCGCTTGAATTCGGTATCCCAAACCAACCAGTTTCGTCCGCCGAAATCAATGGCCACTTGTGCGAGGCAATCGTCCATCGGTAACGCAAAACCATAGCGTTCGATGCCCAGTTTGTTTCCAAGTGCCTTGGAGAACAATTCACCCAAAGCAATAGCCGTATCTTCAATAGTGTGATGTTCGTCCACTTCTAAATCGCCATCTACTTTGATATCCAAATCCATTTGTCCGTGTCGAGCCAATTGGTCCAACATATGATCAAAAAAGGCCAAGCCCGTGTTGATGTCACTTTTCCCAGTTCCATCCAGGTTGATTTTTATTTGAATATCGGTCTCGTTGGTTTTTCGGGAAATTTCAGCAATGCGGTTCTCAAGCTTCAAGAATTCATAAATTTTTTGCCAATCGTTACTTTCCAAAGCGATATGGTCATCCAATTCTTCACGCTTTACCGTGATTTCCCCTGTGCCCAAATTAGTTTCATCATTAATAAAGATACCTTTGGCACCCAGATTTTTGGCCAACTCCACATCCGTTAACCTATCACCAATTACAAATGAATTCGTCAAATCATATTCATCCGAAAAATAAGAGGTCAACATGCCAGTGCCGGGCTTTCGAGTATCCGCATTCTCTTTTGGGAATGTCCTGTCGATAAACACATTATCGAACACTACTCCTTCATTTTCAAAAGATTTGATGATAAAGTTGTGCACGGGCCAAAAGGTGTCTTCTGGAAAAATATCGGTACCCAACCCGTCCTGATTGGTAATCATTACCAACTCATAATCCAACTCCTTGGCAATTTTACCCAAATAAGTAAAGGCCTTGGGATAAAAAATCATTTTTTCAAAGGCATCTATCTGCTCATCGGCAGTTTCCTTGATGATGGTTCCATCACGATCAATGAATAGTACTTTTTTGCCCATTAGTTCAATTCTTTTAAGATAGCTATCAATTTTTTGTTCTCTTCCGGTGTACCCACGGTAAACCGCAGGGTGTTCTCGCATAGTGGCTGTGTACTTCGGTTGCGTACCACTATATGCTTTTCCAATAGTTGTTGGTAGCGTTTGTTGGCATCATCCACTTTGGCCAATACAAAATTGGCATCGGTGGGATATAATGTTGAAACAAATTCCAAACTGTCCAATGCTTTGATTAGCTCTGTTCTTTCGTTCAGAATACTTTGTACTTCTTGGTTGACCAAATCTTGGTTTAAAACGCGTTGTAATGCTCTTTGCTGCGTTAATTGATTGACATTGTAGGGAGGTTTAATCTTGTTCAAAATACGGATGGTTTCTTCGGATGCATAGCATATACCCAAGCGAATGCCTGCCAAACCATAGGCTTTTGATAGGGTTTGGGTCACAATTAAATTGGGATAATTGTCGAGTTGTGACAACCAACTTTCATCTTTTGAAAAATCAATGTATGCCTCGTCAATCACCACTAGTCCTTTGAACGATTTCAATAGTTTTTCAATCCCATCTTTTTTAAAGGAATTACCAGTGGGGTTATTGGGCGAACAAATAAAAAGCAACTTGGAATTGTCGTCAACGGAGTTTAGAATTTTATCCACATTGGGCTCAAAATCAGCAGTTAAAAGAACCTCTTTGTTCTCTACTGCATTAATCCCTGCCAGCACCTTGTACATGCCGTAAGTAGGTGGTAAAGTGATTATATTATCCTGATTCGGTTCGCAAAAAGCTCGGTAAATTAAATCCAGTATCTCGTCGCTCCCATTCCCGAGCAATATTTGATTTTCAGCTACTCCTTTTTGTTCCGCCAACAGTGATTTTAAACTTCGTTGGTAAGGGTCAGGATAGCGGTTGACCCCATTATCGAAAGGATTTTCATTGGCGTCCAAAAATACCATTTCAGAGCCATCGGAAACATACTCGTCACGTGCCGAAGAGTACGGTTGAAGCTTGCTAACCGACTCCCTAACCAATTTGTTTACATCAAACCCCTCCATTATTTCAAGCTTTTTAATCTCAAGGTTACCGCATTTTTATGCGCTTGCAATCCTTCTGCCTCAGCCATCAACTCAATGGCGGTTCCGATACCTTTGATGCCTTTCTCCGATATCTTCTGAAAAGTCATACTTTTCAGAAAACTGTCCAGATTTACACCGCTATATTGTTTTGCATAACCGTTGGTGGGCAGGGTATGATTGGTTCCGGAAGCATAGTCGCCCGCACTTTCCGGGGTGTAATTTCCAATAAAAACAGAACCGGCATTCTGGATGTTTTCCAGATAAAAACCCTCATTTTCAACACAAACGATAAAGTGTTCAGGGCCATACTCATTAATGAGTTCCAACGCTTCTTGGTCGTTTTCCACTAAAATCATTCTGCTATTCCCAACGGACTTCTGAGCTATCTCCACCCGTGGCAACTGTTGAATTTGACTTTTTATCTCTTTCTCAACAGCATGAATCAATTTTTCTGAAGTAGAAACCAAAATCACCTGACTGTCCACCCCGTGTTCGGCCTGACTCAATAAATCCGAAGCAACAAAGGCTGGATTAGCAGAATCATCAGCAACAACCAGCAATTCACTGGGCCCGGCCGGCATATCAATGGCCACACCATATTTCGTAGCCAATTGCTTGGCAACCGTTACATATTGGTTGCCCGGTCCAAATATTTTGTACACTTTTGGAATACTCTCCGTGCCAAAGGTCATCCCTGCTATGGCCTGAATGCCTCCAACCTTAACAATTTTTGTTACGCCACACAATTGGGCCGTATATAAAATCGCCGGGTTGATTTCACCATTCTTGTCTGGTGGACTGCAGAGCACGATTTCTTGGCATCCCGCCAGTTTTGCTGGAATGGCCAACATTAAAATAGTTGAGAACAATGGAGCAGTTCCCCCAGGAATGTACAATCCTACTTTTTGAATCGGACGTTTTTCCTGCCAACACGCGACCCCTGGCAGTGTTTCCACTTCAACTTTTGAAGTTTTCTGGGCGGTATGGAATTTTTCAATATTGGATTTAGCAAGGTTGATAGCCTGTTTCAACCCATCAGAAACAGCATTGCTTGCTTGTTCAATTTCACTTTCGGATGCCAAAAGAGAATCCAATGCTACCTTATCAAATTGAGATGTATATTTTTTGATGACTGTATCACCATCGGTTTCAACCTCTTTAAAAATGCTGTTGACAATTTCCTCAATGTCGGAAACGGTCTGGGTGGGACGCTTTAAAATTTCGTTCCAATCACTTTTATTTGGTTTGACTATTTTCTTCATTTTTTACACCCCTAAGGTCCCCTCAAGGGGACGATTATTCATTAAAACCTTATCTGTCATTGTTTACAATACCATTTTTTCAATAGGACAAACCAAGATTCCTTCAGCACCAGCTGCCTTAAGCTCATCGATAACTTCCCAAAAGGTTTCACGATTGATTACCGTGTGCACAGAGCTCCACCCCTCTTCTGCCAAAGGCAAAACCGTGGGACTGCGCATTCCAGGTAGAATGGATATAATTTCATCCAGTTTGTCATTTGGGGCGTTCATCAACACATATTTGTTCTGTCGCGCCTGCAAAACCGACTTGATCCTGAACTGAATTTTCTTCAGTAGTTCTTTGCGCTCTTCGGAAATCGTGGGAGATACGGCCAATACCGCCTCACTTTTCAACATTACTTCCACTTCCTTCAAATTGTTTTTAAAAAGGGTGCTGCCACTGGATACAATATCACAAATCCCATAGGCCAAGCCAATGTTGGGTGCAATTTCCACCGAACCGTTGATGATGTGCAAATCCGAGGTCACCCCTTTTGAAGCCAAATACTCTTTCACTGTATTCGGGTACGAAGTGGCTATCTTTTTCCCTTCAAAATCCTTGATGGAATTATAGTTAACACCTTTTGGTACGGCAAGGGATACACGACATTTGGAAAAACCCAATCGTTCTGCAATGGAAATGTCCTTTCCTTTTTCAATCAAAACATTTTCGCCGATAATGGCAATGTCCACCACTCCATCCCGTAAGTATTGGGGGATGTCACCATTGCGTAAATAAAACACTTCCAATGGGAAATTCCGGGAGGTAGCTTTTAATTGGTCCTTTCCGTTATCGATGGAAATACCGCAATCTTTTAAAATGGCAAGGGAATCCTCGTTTAAACGGCCACTTTTTTGAACAGCAATTCTAATTTTTGTCATTTTTCAATCGTTTAGTCTGAAAAACCAAATGGGTACAAAAAACAAACCCGTTTGATTTCTCAAACGGGTTAGAATATATTTTTAAAAACAACAATACATTTCTATCTCGCTTGAGGGCAAGTATAA
>CETR01121100.1_pt1 | contig 19701 bp, 24 predicted proteins | sample 531281 | NCBI WGS metagenome assembly CETR01 (sample SAMEA2622568, study PRJEB7988) | marine metagenome | biome: marine biome (ENVO:00000447); feature: mesopelagic zone (ENVO:00000213); material: "saline water (ENVO:00002010), including plankton (ENVO:xxxxxxxx)" | depth 696 m
GACGAACTGGACACGGCCAAGGCGCAATTGCTCAGAAATCAGATGCACCCACATTTTCTGTACAACGCGTTTAATTCCTTGTACAGCCTATCATTGAAAAATAACGAAGACGTATCCGAGTATATCATGAAGCTCTCCGGAATGATGCGCTATTTGACGGACGATACAGGAGAGGGCAAGGTGCCCATTGTAAAGGAGCTGGATTTCATCGAAAAGTACATAGCTATTGAGAAATTGCGATTTGGCAAGGATGCCGCTATTGAGTTTGAAAGTGACAAAGCTGTGATGGTAGATCGATTCATTGAGCCATTTCTTTTGATCCCTTTGGTGGAAAATGCCTTCAAACATGGGTTTTATACCAATTCCAAGGATGCTTTTGTGAACATCCAATGCGATCTTGATGGCAATGAACTTGAATTTTCAGTGAAAAACAGTGTTTTCAGGAAACAACATTTTCAGCAAAATAACAGAACGGGAAAAGGGCTGAACAACTTAAAACAACGTTTGGACCTTTTATATAACGGCCATGCAAATTTGGCCTTGCATAGCGACTCCGATTCCTATACAGCCAAACTTAAAATAAAGTTAGACTAGATGAGCCTTTTCAAAACCGTGATAATCGATGATGAACCTTTGGCCATAGATGTTATCGGTCACTACCTGGAACGTTTCCCCGATTTTGAATTGGTGGGTTCATTTACCGATTCGGTCGAAGCATTCAATTACTTAAAAGAGGGTCATCGGGTGGACCTTGCTTTTACGGACATTGCCATGCCCGATATCTCTGGAATAGAGTTGGTCAAACTCTCAAAAGGCCCTACCAAGTTCATAATGACCACTTCTTACAGTGAATATGCCGTGGAAAGTTTTGATCTTGAAGTCGTAGATTATTTGATGAAGCCCATTGCGTTTGAACGATTTGCAAAAGCATTGGAGCGCTTTGAAAAATCAAGTCGTGCGGACAACGTGGAAAAGCTTACTCCCTCTCTTTTTGTGAAGGATGGTGAGGAATACATAAAAATACGGATAGATGACATCGATTATATCCAAGGGCTGAAGGATTACGCCAAGATTGTCACCGGGAACAATCACTGTTTGGCACTTAAGACCTTAAAGTCCATAGAAGATGGTCTAAGGGCCTATGATTTCATGAGGATTCACAAATCATATATTGTTCCGTTGAACAAGATCGTCCAGTACAATGGCAAACGTGTGTTGATCAATAATGTTGAGGTCCCTGTGGGAAGTAGCTACCGGGACAGACTCAAGCAATTCATTCAGGACAATGGATTTTGAGGTCCATCGCAATTGCAAAAGGAGTTGTCGGTCAGCGAGTGTTTCCCAATAGTTTGATGGGATTCAATGTTTTTTGGTTTCAAACTCCGCAGTTCTTTTTACCTGATCTTCCAAGTTCCATTCCAAGGGGAACCTTCTGTTTTTTAAATACTCGGCCATTGGTTCCAATCCGATTTCAGCACGTCTTTTGTCAACATTTTCCGGGTCTATGATGGGCCAAACGTCGAAGGATTCCGTTTCGGGATAATATTTGATCTGTCCCCCGTAAATTTGAAGCTGCCCACGATCCGTCGCGATTCTGTCTTCCGTTCTTGCCAATAACCAAGGGCTCAATTCTTTGTTTTTGACAGCTTGGCGCATTAAAGGAAGGTATTTCAAACGGGTTTCGGGGCTACTGTGCTGTAGCACATTGCAAATGGTCAAATTGCCCTGCTCCCCGATCTCATTCAAACTCGGCCATCCGTCCTTCAAGATCTTTGCTACTTTTTGTTCGTTGATCAGATGGTTCTTTTTATAGATGGACTGATATTCTTTATACATATTGGATTGGTCGCCATAGGCATGAAATGCCGAATCGCGCTTTCTGATGGGGATTTGTTCGGTTCGCCAAATCGTGTCCAATGTTGCCGCTAAATCAACTGTTTGTGGTTTCACTTGGACTTGTTGTTTTGGTTTGCTTTTTCTGTCACAGGCCATTGACATGGCCACAGCCAATAGGATCGCTATTCTCAATATCTTCATTTTGGGTTTGATGGGTTTGTATCTACTGGGCATCGAATATTTCAACCGCTTTTCTGACAAGCTTCATTTGGGTTTGAATGGAATTCCTTCTCCTATAAACGCTATTGGTTTTAAAGGCCAGAACAACATCGATATTTGGATAAACCGTGATGTTCTGGCCCATGGCACCTTGTGCCGAATAGGCATTTTCCAGCTTGGGGTCGTCGGTGTTTTCCAAGAGCCACCACATATAGCCATACCCCAAATCAATTCCGTCGTTCTTGAGTACCGGTACGCTTTTTTGTGCTTCGGCATAAGAGGTCCGTTGTTTTATGACCTCTTGCACCCAGTCCTTGGGGATTAGCTGTGTGTTTTTCCATTTCCCGTTGCGCAGCATTAGCAGTCCAATACGTGCCATGTCCCTTGTGGAAAACCACATATGGTATGCGGGAAACTTGGAGATATCGCTATTCCCGCTTTTTTCTTGGAGAGATCGGTCCCAATCTTGCATTTGCAATGGCGTGGCCAATTGTGATTCGATTTCGTCATAGATGTTTTTTTGGGTCTCTTGCTCAAATATGTGTCCCGCTACATTGAAATCCCAATTATTGTACAGCCAATGGCTTCCTGGCTCAACAGAACCCCTGTCAGGGGCAAATCTTCTGAAATCACCGCCATTGGAGCCCCTTAGATATACCCCTGAACGTGCCGAGATCAAATCCCTTACCGTTGCCTTTTTCTCCATGGGCAGAAGCTCGGTCACATCGGTGATGTCCAGTTCCCCCAATGTCCTGTCCAGGTCAATGGTACCGTTCTCCACATATTTCCCGTACAATAGGGCAAGCACACTTTTTCTGCAGGATGCGATATAACTGTTTTCTTTGATATCCCCATATTCAAATACAATTTCCCCTTTGTGGACCAGGACCAAACCGGTTATGCTGGTGCTATCGATAATATATCTCGTAAAATTCGACCTATCCGCATCCGGCCAACCCATTGCTTCGGGGTTTTCAGCTCTTGACCAAGTTTCATCGGGATATGTTTGTGCTATGCTCTCACAGCTTACTAAGATGTAAGTCAAACAGCATATGATCCACATCGTTCTTGCCATATCAATAGTTGTTTAAGTTTGATATTATTTTGTTGAGTGTTGCGTCCAGCTGCATCAATTCTTCTTGGGATATTCCGGCAAATGCCTTTTTTCTGTTTGAAACGATTACCGGGGCCAATTTTTCCAGTACTTCCTTCCCTTTGGGTGTAAGTTCAATCTTGAACCTTCTACGATCATCAGGGTTGATCGACCTTTTGAGGAATCCCTTGCCGACCATAAGGTCAATCATCCGTGTTAAAGAGGCATTGTCTTTGAAGACCAGTTCGGCTATTTCGTTCTGACTTAGCTCAGGGTGGTCATTCAAGTATTGGAGAATCAATTTTTGATCGACCGTAATATCATCGACCACTTCCAAAAAATGCTGTTTGGAGAACTTCCTATACGTTTTAATGGTGCGTTCTATGGTATAGAAAACCGTTTTTGCAGGAATCTTCATGAAATTGTTTGATGCAAATATAATTGATATATCAATTAAATATATCAAAGTCGATTATTTTATTGTGGGTATGGGGAATTGTATTTTTCGTAATTTTTGATGCTACCACTTGTTCCTTTACCCTTTTTTAATTCCCTTTTCAAGTTAACATCATTTTTGGTCGATAAAATTGCACCAATTTTGACAACCCAAGATTTTTTTTATAATTTTTCAATACAATTTTTATTCTAACTTAGAACAAGAAGTAACCACAACATCATGGATAACCTCAAACGTGTAATAGTTGATTATAAAAAACTCACATCGGAAGTGCTCAAACTTTTGGTGGAAAAATATCCCGATGGATACGGAGACGACGATGTGATCAACTTCAAAAACCTAAAAGGGGAATCCATAGAGGCGGTGGAAGTATCCACGGATGACACCAAATACCTTGTGAAAATCAGCTCCAAGCTGGAACGTACCATGGCCGACTTTGACGAGGACGATGATGAAGAGGGTTTTGATTCCGAGGATTACGAAAAAATCCCCGAGGACGATGATGACTTTTCGGACTCCGAAGAAGATGATGAGGATGAATAAACCCCTACCTCTTTAAATTTCCAAGCATTTCCTGGGTCGTTTGATCTAAATCAAACCTTGGTTCCCAGCCCCATTCTTTTCGTGCTGGGGCATCATCGATGCTGCTGGGCCAAGAGTCGGCGATTTCCTGCCTGAAATCTGGAGCATAGCTTATTTCAAACCCGGGAATGTGCTTGGCAATGCTCTCGGCCATTTGTTTGGGGGTAAAGTTCATGCCCGCCAAATTATAGGAAGACCGTACCTTTATTTTCTCCGAAGGACTGTCCATTAATCTGATGGTGGCCCTAATGGCATCGTCCATGTACATCATCGGAAGTTCGGTGTCACTGTCCAAAAAGCATTCATACGAACCTTTTTCGAGGGCTTCGTGATAAATCTCCACGGCATAATCGGTAGTACCTCCTCCAGGCATGGTTTTCCAACTTATCAGCCCCGGATATCGAACACTTCTTACATCGACACCGTATTTTTTATGGTAGTATTCGCACCACCTTTCCCCGGATTGCTTGCTTATGCCATATACCGTGCTGGGCTCCATAATGGTACTCTGCGGCGTGTCGTTTTTTGGTGTGTTTGGGCCAAATACCGCTATACTGGATGGCCAAAACACTTTGGATATTTTCCTTTCCTTTGCCAAATTGAGCACGTTGAACAGGGAATTCATGTTCAAGTTCCAGGCACGCATCGGGAATTTCTCCGCAGTGGCGCTCAGCATGGCGGCCATTAAATACACTTCATCAATTTCGTAATGCATGACCACATCCTCGATCGCAGCATAGTTGGTCGCGTCCAAAAGTTCAAAAGGTCCCGATTGCATCAAAGCTTCGTTGCCTTCACGAATATCGCTGGCAATAACATTTTCAGCTCCGTATTTGCTACGTAGTTCAAGGGTAAGTTCAGTTCCAATTTGGCCACATGCGCCTATGATCAATATGGGTTTGTGCATTAAAATAGAAGTTAATTTAGTTTCGTGGCAAAGATACCCTTTATTAAAATTTGTACATTCGCTTATGCGAAAATTGTTAAGCATTCTTATAATGATTTCGGTTTTGGGCGGATGCAAAAAAGCCGAGAAGACCACAGCTGAGGTGGACACGGAGGTATTGGAATTCAACTACCAAAAAATGCCCGATAAATCCGATATAAACCCCGATGCTACGGCCATTGTTGAAAACTGGCAGCAATTCAAGGATTTGAATGCCAGTGTGGATGTGCTGTACAAAGCAACCAACAATGAGGATTTGGCCTTGGCCATTGATGACCTTATTGAAAAAGAGAAGAACATGTCCAATGGAAGATATCCAGAGCCATTTGATACCTTCCAAGTAAAGAGCAGGCAAACGGTAATGCGAACCTTTCTATATAAAGTGAAGGCAAGTATTCTGGAAAACCAGCCGACCACGGAGCCAACGGTCAAAGTGTTGGAAGCCTACAACGATATGCGCAATCAATTGAATGTGATCATGAACAGTCAGTTGGACAAAAAATTGATTTTAGATGAAACATAGGATTTTTGCCTTGGTACTTTTCATGGTCTCCATGACCATCTTTGCCCAGGATACAGAAAAGGAAAAGATCAACAGGGTTTTGGATGGGTGGCACTTGGCTGCCGCCGAGGCAGATTTTGATGCATATTTCAACAAAATGACCCAAGATGGGGTGTTTATAGGGACCGATGCCATGGAAAACTGGCAGAATGATGAATTCAGGGCGTTTTCCAAACCTTATTTCGATCAAGGGAAAGCATGGAGTTTTACAGCCGTGCAGCGTAACATCTATCTCGACGATGACGGTACTTTTGCTTGGTTTGATGAACTACTGGACACCCAAATGAAGATATGTCGAGGTTCTGGGGTGCTTAAAAAAGTAAATGGGCAATGGAAAATTGCCCATTATGTACTTTCAATTGCAGTGCCGAACGACAATGTGTCCGAACTTATCAAAATCAAGGAGGAAAAGGATGATCAATTGCTTCAAGAACTAAAAATGAAGCAATAGCCAACGCTAGTTTTCTTCTCCCTCTGTTGTTGAATTGGCTTGTGCCTTTCGGGATTCCAAAGCTTGTTTGCTCAAACTCGCCAAGTTGAAGTTGGGTGCGATTTTAAGCGCTTCGTCAATGGAGACAATGGCTGCATCAATGTTTTCCTTGTCCTTGTTGAATGATACCAAACCTTTTAAATGGTAAAAAGCGGCCTTCAAAGGAACTTCGTAGGGTTGTTGTCTCTCGTAAAAAGCATATTTCATTTCATCGGTGGCGTTCGCGATCCCGTATTCAATATTGGTCGAAGCACCATCCATATCCCCAGTTTGAATCTTGAGGTCGGCCATTTCATAGGCCAAGTAAGGAGAGGGTTTTCTTGTGTTGAGTTCTTCAAAATGCTCCAGAGCCCTTTTGGGTTGGTTCAAGGATTTCAACGAAAAAGCCTTTACCTGTACAGCAAGGTCGGAATCATCGGCATTTTTATCCACACCAATGGTGTTCAGGGCTTGCATGTGCTGCCCGTTGTTCATGTAAACAAAGGCAAGGGTGTCCCTTCGTTGTTTGGACGGATTCAATACGTTCAAATGTGTCAATGCACTGATTACACCGGTTACATCACCTTGCATGCGCATTTCATTGTAATAGGCCTTGTAATGTTTTACAAGAGCGTCGTTGGTTTGGGAAATACCACTAAAGCCCACCAATAGGAGCAATAAGAGTACAGTCTTTTTCATTGATCTTCAATTTAGTGCGCCAAATCTAACAAAATATTCCCAACCCAGCTGTTAAGAATTCGATAAGGAATCAGTAAATCACGGGCGTTTTGAATGAGTGCCCTTTGCTTGTGAAATTATGGCTCACTACTATTTTGCCTTTTTTATCCGATAACTCCGTTTGATAACTTGGGGCAGGGAGCCCTCTTTTCTGGGCTTCTTCAAAATAGTACACCTGTTTTTGGGGATGATGTGGGTATACCCCGTTAAAGATTTCTCCCCAATACCCATGCTTCAAAATGGTTTGAATCAGATGGATGCAGTCGTGAAGATGTATCAGGTTAATGGGATTGTTGCCTCCAGTTAGATGTTCCCTGCCGGAAAGAGTGGTCACTGGATGGCGGTCCGGGCCTATCAAACCTCCGAACCTGATGATGGTGGTTTTAAAATTGGCCTCATTCTGAAACATGGCTTCACATTCCACCAATTGTTTGCCTGATTCCGTTGTGGGGCGGGTAAGGGATTCCTCGGAAACCTCTCCCTCAGCATTTCCGTAAACGGCGGTACTGCTCACAAAAATGACGTTGGAAACGTGGCTTTTTTTGATTTCCGCAATCAGGAATTTCATCTTTTCCACAAAGCTCTCGGTATGCTTTCCCCTTAATTTTGGTGGTACATCGATGATCAAGGTGTCGATATGGGAAAGGAACCCTTCGATATTTCCTTGGATTCCCTTTTCGGATAAATTGACCTGGAAAGCAGTAATCCCTTCATTTTCCAAAACCTCCAATTTATCTGATGATGTGGTTGTTCCTGAAACTGTATGCCCATCTTCAATTAATTTTTTGGCCAAGGGAAATCCCAGCCAACCACAACCTAAAATGCCTATGCTCTTATTCAAATCGCAACGTTTTTATCGTCAATATAGCATCATTTAGGACAAAAGGGGTGGGGATACTGTTTTTTGGTCGTTCCGGAATACTGAAATCGGGATGGGTCAAGAGGTCGTTCGAGGCCTCGTACAATGTCAGTTCCAGAACAGCATCTTTTGGGAATTCCAATTGCAGTTCCGTGAAATCATTATTGGAGATGTAGTGTGTTACCAACTTACTGCTTCGGTTCTCCAAAAAATGGGAAGACAATTCGATGCGATTCACTTTGGCCTTGCTGAATTCAACGGGATTTGCGAATACCTCAAGACGGTTTACGTTCCTTTTGGGCGTAATGCAAAGTTCAATAACCCTGTTCGCACCGATGATGGTGTCCATAACGGTATCAACGTAAGGCATGGGTATGTCTTTTTTGGGTGCATCGGCCACACGGCTCAAATTCGTACGGTATTTACTGGAAATCGTCTTCGCTTCGGGCTTTTTACCATTATCCCCTAAAAACTGACCGTTCCAACTGATGAGTTCATGGTCATAAGTGGCCCATTGGGAGGAGTTTTCGTCGGCATTGTATACATACAGCAGACTGCTTGGTTTTGGTCTTTCCTCATTGAAATCGGATTGGATATGACTTGAGATTCCGAAAGCGAAGAAGAGGAACAAAAACAGATATGCCAATCTGCCCTTGCTTTTCAATTGACCGAAAAATGGAAGGACCAAGAAAAACAACAAAGTTGTAAATATTGTGGCGGCCACCATCACTTTTAACCCAAGGCCCACAGGAAACATTTTGATGAACGGGGAATAGATCAATACGGCGGGCAATGCCAAAAACACCATCAAAAATGGATTTGGTTTCTTTTGGCTGATGGTAACTAAAAGCCCCGCCAACAAACCGAATAGGGGAACTATGAAAAAGCTGGCTCCTTTTAGGTACTGTGCCACCAATCCGCAAATGATCAGCCAAATAAAAATGGGGGCCACCAATAGATTGGGGGTGCTGGTTTTCCTAAATTTATGATAGGTGTAAAAACAGATGAACAGGGAAAACATTACATATACCACAATATATGTGTGGCCATTGTAGGTAAACCCATGCAGCATATCCTTAAAGCCCGGATACCACCAAGTGATGATGGTCCAACAAAAATAACCGGCCAGCCCGTTAATGATCAGAGTAAGCAAAACAGGTACAAACCCCTTGAAAATATCCTTTACATTGAGCTTCCCTTCTTTGAACCCTGTAAACAGCAAGAGCATAAATGCCAGAACTGCAAGGCCGAACATGGGCCATATCCATTCAAAAGGGTAGGAGATAAGTTTAAAGAAGGGCATATTGAAATACACAAGGTCGTCCAAACTTTTTAGGTTGTCCAAATCAGCATCACTGAAATAGGAAAGCAACGGCATTAAATAGCTGCCTTGGTGAGCCAGGGTATTTCGGTCCAATCTTTCATAATTGTCCAAAGCTGTGTGATAATCAAAATGATCATCGATAAAGGCAAAGTTGAAGCCTTCGATGTCACCATCTTCCCTAAAAACGGTCAGATCTGTATCGTTCGGGAGCATTTTGTAGATACTGTACATTAGGGAATTGGCCACGGGATATTTTGGGTTGGCCTTTGTGAACTCCTTGATCAATGTGCCATTGCCCCGATTGGTTTCAATTAGCATGTAACTAGGGCCCCCGCTTCCCCGTGCTTCAAAATTAAGGGCAAGCCCCACATCTTTTGCCCACGGATGCTTGTTCACAAAAAGGTCGGCTCCGTTGAGGCCGAGTTCCTCGGCATCGGTAATGAGAATGATAATGTCATTTTTGGGTGTTCTGTTCTCGCTCAAGAATGCACGAACACCTTCCAGAATTGTGGCAACACCGCTTCCTGCATCGCTGGCCCCGTAGGAAGAGTGTGGATTGCTATCGTAATGTGAAAGTAAAAGGAGGGCTTTACCTTTCCCACTTCCCTGGATCCTGGCCAAAATATTGGTCGCCTTGCTCAGATTGCCCCAGTCACCGGCGGTATATCCTTCTTGGATAGTGGTTTCCAATCCCATGGTGTTCAGTTCCGAGATGATATAGTCCTTGGTCCTTTTATGGCCTGGAAAACCTACGGCATGGGGCTCTTTGGACAATTGTTTTACATGCTCCAATGCCCTGTCGGTGGAAAAGGCTTCCAGCGCAATATCCTCATTGGTTTTGTAGGAAGGCATTAGGGATTCAAAACTCCAATATGCAGCAAAAAACAGCAGAATCAGGGCAAGGGTTCGGGAAAATTTCATGGTGTAGCATTGTTGAATCTTAAATGTATGAAATTATGAAAGGTTCTCATATTATGATAGTTAAAATTAGGTTATTCGCTAAAAAAGTCTATATTTATTATTCAACTTTAAAATCTAACCTTATGGCAATCAAAAGTTTTCAAGGCGTACGATGCAAAGAGGAGGCTAAGAAGAAATACAATGCCCCGATTTTGGTGGAGGATTACATGACCAAAAAATTGATCACCTTTTCTCCAGACCAATCCATTTTGGAAGTGATGGAGACTTTTGCCAAGCACCATATCTCTGGTGGGCCCGTTGTGGATAACAGTGGTTTTTTGGTGGGAATCATCTCGGAGGCGGATTGTATGAAGCAAATTTCGGAAAGTAGATATTTCAACCAACCTATTTTGGACAAAGAGGTGGAGCGGTTCATGACCAAAAATGTGGAGACGATTCCGCACGATATGTCCATTTTTGATGCAGCAGGTGTTTTTGACAGACACAATAGGCGTAGGTTGCCCGTAATGAAGAACGATATTTTGGTCGGTCAGATCAGTCGAAAGGATATTGTTGTGGCTGCACTGAAACTGAACGCGCAAAGCTGGAAATAAGCTATTCTCTTTTCACGATCATAAAATAGTCGTTGTCGAGCGGTAAATAGCCAAGATCGTAAACGAAAAAGTAGGTGCTGCCCTTTTTGGTGGTGTAAAGGTTAGTGATGTACTCAAAATCAAAACCTTTGTCCAGCAACTGCATTTTTGTGGTCTTTGTTTTACCGTCCCTTAGCGGAAAGCTGTCGAGTATCCTGTAGTTCTTGCGAAGCTTGTTGTTGATATTGCGCACCAAGTTTTTGCTGTCCCGGTTCAACAGATTGTTGTAGGCGTTCCTACAATGATCGGAACAGTACTTTTGATCGATACGGCCCAGTAGCTTTTCACCGCATACCAAGCATTTTCTTTCAGGCATAGGATAGGATTAGGTAACCACAATATCATACTTTTTTAGCAAACCGATCAATCCATCTTTGCTGAAACGGGTTTTCTTTACTTGGTTGATGGATGGGTCTATATTGAAATGTATAGCAGAAGAAAAATCAGCTTGTTCCAAATTGGTATTGTCGAAAATGGCGTTTTCAAAATCACAGTTCGGGAACTTGGATTGTTTTAAATCCGCCTCGGAAAAGTCTGTTTGATGGAACTTGCAACCTTCAAAATCAGTGCGGGGCAAATCCATGCCATGGAAAGATGCCACGGAAAGATTGCATTCCATGAAATGGAGCGACAACAAAAGGTGGTTGCAGGTTTCAAACTGGACCCCCACCATTTTACAATTGTTGAAAGTCACATCATTGAAAGTGGTATGGGCTATATTGGCGTTGGTAAGGTCGCAACCTTCAAAAGTACATTCCACAAAATTTTGGTTGTCCAAAAAGCTCTCGGAGAACAAACAGTCCAGAAAATGGCAATTTTCGTAATTGCCCTTGGGCAGTGGATTTTGAGTATAATCCTTTTTTATGAATTCTTTGTTTTCCCAAAACGATGTGGACATTGCTCCTCGGTTGAATGATTCTTATTTGGCTTTTGTATAGGCAAATAGAACTTCATCCGTCTTGCCCTCATCTTCGATTAGGACCCAAATATTCATTTGGTCGTCACTTATTTTTTCCATCGTGAGTCCTTCAAAATACACCTTGTTCGGCTCCAATTTTACCAGTTTGAAATCTATGGTCTCGTTTTTTTCCTCCCAGCCTCTCATATTGCCATCAAAATGCTTGAGTTGGAGAATGAGGGATTCATCCAATTGCTGAATGTGTCCCGATTCGTAGAAGGATACTTTGTCATCATTGACCATTCGAAAGACGAACATCATGGAATTGCCCAAAGGCGCACTCCAGATTTCTTCGGCAATGCCACCGAAGGCCTCTCCGGTCCAGTGGCCCTCTATCCAAGAAACCTCTTCCAAATTTGCCTTTGGGGATGATTGGCCTTCCGCCAGTTGCAGGGTTTCTTGCGCGGAAACAAGTCCTGCGCTGAACATTAAAATAAGTGCGATCGATTTCATAATTGGTTTTGTTTGATTGATGATTGAAAGCCTTGCCATTAATTGGACAAGGCGAATTTTACGTTCACAGAGGTTTCTACCTTTATTTTTTCAAAGTCGATATCCAAGGGTTGTGCTTGGCCCATATCTGCGGAAACAGCTTTCATTTCCATTCTAGGGGCTTGATTGTATCTTGGGTAATACTGGGAATTGTCGGCAATATGGATGGCCATGCCCACTTTTTGTCCCAGTGGCTTTGTGAGTGCTTCGGCTTTTTTCATGGCTTTTTCAACTGCCCTTGTTTTAAGTTCCAATTCCAGTTCGTCCATTTTGGAGTATTCGGTTTTCTCGATACTGGTGTTGGCGATGTCCAATTGTTCCAGGGCCATCATTACCTCGCCCAATTCTTTACCGGAATAAACGAGAAGGGAGTACTGTTTGCTTTTGAGCACTTCTTTTTGCCGCAAAAAGTATTTTTTGAAGTTGCTACTGGCATCTTTTATGACCAGTTGCTTCTCTATGTCAATGCCCAAAGCCTTGAAACGCTGTGCCATTTGATTTTCCTGCTCCTCCACCGAAACGCGGCCCTTGGTGTCCTTTTCTTGGATAATGATGTTCAGGTAAATCTTATCAGGAGTGACCATGGTGTCCACCTGTGCTTGGGTTTCCAGATAAGGGGTGTCCAAAAAGTTTTTGGATTGGGCAGAAATTGTCATAGTAAATAAAACTGTTGCTATAAATAAGATTGCTTTTTTCATGATGTAATTTTATTAAAGGTAAATACTTCCCCGTTACATTCAAAACCTGTGCCGCATTGCATTTTATCCCCGTGTAGAGCAAATTATCTGGGTTAACTCGATTAACTTGAGTACATTGTAGGGATGAAATTTATTTTGGCACCCGATAAATATAAAGGCTCCCTTACAGGACGCGAATTTTGTGAAACCGTTGCCCGAGGTATCAAAAAAGTTTTTCCAGATTCGGAAATGATACATAGACCTTTGGCCGATGGTGGTGATGGCACCATTGATGTGGTCGCGGATTATCTCAATGCAACGAAGGTTTCCGTGACCGTAAACGACCCACTTTTCCGTGAAATTACCACACAATACCTGCTTTCAAAGGACAAACAGACCGCTTTTATAGAAATGTCCGAGGCATCCGGCTATAAGTTGCTGCAAAAGTCCGAAATGAACTGTATCAACACCACTACGTTAGGAACCGGTCAAATGATTTTGGATGCCCTTGAAAAAGGCGCAAAGAACATTGTGCTGGGTATTGGAGGCAGTGCCACAAATGATGGAGGCATGGGTATGGCAAAGGCCTTGGGCTATTCGTTCTTGGATGCTAAGGGAGATGAACTGGAACCTATTGGAAAGAACTTGGGCATGGTAAAGGAAATACAAAGCAATCGTGTGACCTCTAAACTGTCCGAAGCCAAAATCCAAGTGGCCTGTGATGTGAACAACCCTTTTTATGGAGAAAATGGTGCTGCCAAAATCTATGGAGCGCAAAAAGGTGCGTCGGAAGAAGAAATAGCGTTTTTGGACAAAGGCTTGGAAAGCTTTGCATCAGTGTTGAAATCCACTTTTGATGTTGATGTGCAGGACATCGATGGGGCAGGAGCTGCAGGTGGAGTAGGTGGGGGTGCTGTGGTTTTTTTGAATGCTGAACTGACTTCTGGTGTTGATTTGGTAATGGAATTGGCCAATTTTGATGAGGTGTTGGAAGGCGCTGATTGGGTGATTACGGGAGAAGGACAGCTGGATGGTCAGACTTTTTCGGGAAAAACCATCAATGGGGTAGTGCAATCCGCGAAAAAACATCATGTTCCCATTGCGGCATTCTGTGGTTCCATAGATGTATCCATCGAAGAAATGAAACGGATGGGATTGGATTATGCGGTTTCCATTCTGAATCAAATTGGGAGCTTGGACGATGCCAAAGCTAAGACGGTAGGGAACCTTGAGTTGGCCAGTTATAATTTTGCGAACTTATTGAAGCTGAGCAAGGGCTAGCCCAAATAGCTTTTGCCCATTTTAAATTCCAAAGACTTTTTTACGGTGTTCCATTCGCTGTCCAGAATGGAGAATACCACGGTGTCCCTTAGGTTTCCCGACTCATCAATTCGATGGTTTCTTAAAATACCGTCTTGTTTGGCCCCCAACCGGAGAATGGCATTTCTGGAGGGATGGTTGTGAAAGTGGGTACGGAACTCCACAGCTATGCAGTTGAGGTTTTCAAAAGCATACTTTAGCAAAAGGTACTTGCACTCCGTATTTATTCCTGTTCGCTGTACTTTTTTGGCATACCAGGTGGCGCCGATCTCCACACGTTTGTTTTTTGCGTCCACATTCAAAAAGCGGGTGCTTCCCACAATGGTGTTGGTTTTTTTGTTGATGATGGCAAAGGGCAATGCATTTCCAGATGCCTGCTGGGACAGGGCTGTGTCCAAATAGGAATCTATGGTTTTTGGGGAGGGCACGGAGGTGTACCACAGTTCCCAAAGCTTACCGTCCGATGCGGCAAACGCCAAGTCCACTTTTTGCGATTTCTGCAGGGGGACGAGCTTTACCAATTCGCCTTCCAATTGTATGGGACGTAACCAAGAATCCATAGGTTGAATTTAAAGTTCAAATATAAGTTTTAATCCTTCGATTCAAACAAAGAAAAAGCCAGGGAAAATCCCTGTCTTCTCATCAATCAAAAAACGAAATTATATCAACTATTTCGATTCAAATTCCTCGATAATAAAGAAGTTCTTATTCTTCTTGTTCACGAGATAGTTGTTCTCCAGCACATTGTAGTGCATGGATTTATCATCAACATTGATGTCAAATCCGTTATCGGTCTGTACAACTTCAAAGTCATTGTTTTCGGTACCTTTATATTTAAGTACCATGTATTCATCATAGTTTGCGTCGGAATCACTGTCAATGGCTACCAACTTCGTTACAAAAGGTGAGGAGAGTTTTCTGTCTTGATTGACCATTCCTCTATCCTTTTGGTCCAACGCCATTCCGTATTTTCTGCGTTCCATAACTTTTACGCTGTACTCTTTTTCCACTCCGTTCTCAGATACGGTAAAGGTCTTCATCTGTGTAGTGGCCTTCATGACCCCGGAGTTTTCAGTTTGCCCATAACCGGCAAAGGCTGTTAAAGTTGCGAATGATAGTATTGTGAATAGCTTTTTCATAGTCTTATTTTTAATGGTTAATACATCAGTTTTCTGGATGGATTGCTTGATTCTTACTTTAAGTAAGAAGTAAACATCCAGTGTCTTTTCTCCAACTCGGTCATGAATTCGGTCAGCATGTTTTCTGTGACAACGTCACCGGTTTCGAGGGATGCATTTACGGCATCCAACATGTTATTGTGCAAGATTTCGTAATCGTGCAATACTTCTCGAACCATTTCCAGAGCGGAGAGATTTTTATCTTTCTCTTCAATTTTGGAGAGTTCCATGGTTTTTTTCAGGGTAAAATTGTTTTTTACACCAAAAACACGAATACGTTCTGCTACGATATCGATGTTTTCTTTTACCATGTTATATTCATTTTCAAACTCCTCGTGAAGTTCAAAAAAGTCTGGTCCTTCAATGTTCCAGTGAAAATTTCTTAGTTTATTGTAGAATACTTGATAATTGGCCAACAATGTGTTCAAACTGACCACGATCTCGGCGGTTTCCAAGTAAGTGAATCCCAATTTTTTGAATGTTTTATCTTTTGCTTTAATAGCTTCCATATAATAGTTTTTTTGATTTGTTCACTGTAAATGTACAAGTCACTGCCCAAGAGGCTTGATGGTAATGATGTAATTTTTGATGCAATAGATTTTTGAGCTACCTAAAAGGGTTAATCGACCTTATTTATGCCCGTATAGCCATGGTTTTTGTAGAAATCATCATCATAAAACACATATATAAGATATGTGTATATTGTTTGAAATCAAGTGTTTAACGTAATTTAACGCTAATTATGATTTGTTTTGGTTTGATGAATCACTATCGTCTCGAATGATGAATCCTTGGCAGAGCGCATCATAAACTTCAGATGAGATATCTGTCAAATATTCCTTCTCTTGACCAAATACCTTTTGGGGATCTCCGTGGGCAAGGTCTTGTTCCTGAATATATACAGTTTCGGCTATGTCGTACATTTTTTTACAGAAACTGAATCTTTTGATGACTTGATACTTATATATGGTTCTGATATGCATTAGGTCGACGGTTTTGGGTTATCCAATGGGACACAGGATTATCTTATAAGTCACTTTTAAGTAGTTGTAATTGATTACATACGTTTACAAACGAAAGCAAATGATTGCAAACCGAATATGGTTTTTGGGAGCCTCTAAGTTTGCCCTGTCGGACAATGAGAGTTCGATAGTTGAATGTTTAAACTTAAATCTTACTATTATGAATTCACTCAGAAACAAAGTTCAATTAATCGGTAATCTAGGGAACGATCCAGAAATCATCATGTTGGAAAATGGGACCAAACTGGCCAAGTTTTCCATAGCCACCAATGAATCATACAAAAACGCCAAAGGAGAAAAGGTAACGGATACGCAGTGGCATAATATCGTAGCTTGGGGCAAATTGGCTGAAATAACCGAGGGTTTCCTCTCCAAAGGCAAGGAAGTCATGATTGAGGGCAAACTCATGAACCGCTCCTATGAAACCAACGAAGGAGAAAAAAGATACATTACCGAGATAAAATGCAACGAATTGCTGATGCTTGGCAAGTAAGTTGACGAGATTAATTACGACAAAAAGGGGGTAATGTCCCCTTTTTTTGTTTTTTGGATTAGGGTAAATGCATTTTCGGTTGTTAGATAACCAAACGCCAGAACTTTAGTACATGTACAACGTATTGATTAAAACTCACACAAATGAGATTAAGAGCTCAGCTTACAGTTCTATTTACTTTGGCGTTGGCGGCCTCCGCCTCGGCTCAGGACAACCTGCCTTTTTATGAAGAACAAGCTCGAAAAGATGCCCAGCGCGAACAGTCTTCAACCTTTTCCAGTTTAGAGGACGAAAAAGACTTTTGGTACGACCAGGTTCGGTATGAAAAAGAATTAAAAAAGCAGCATAGCACTGCATATAGGGCCTATATGGAAGCAAAAAGGATTGCATATTCCAAGCATGCCGAAGAATGTAAAAATGACTGCACCCATAGTGACTATTACTATCAGCAAGCTAGTTTTTACTTTACAGATAAGAATGATGAAATCTTCCCTAAGGAAGCTATTGATGGAATAGTCCAAGTGGCTTCCCCACGAATTTTTTAAATGTGCATTTTAGTTGGTTAATTGAAAAGCGCCCCGATTTTGGGGCGCCTTTTCTATTATGTTAAGTAAGTTTCTCCATTAATTCTGACCACCATCACGTTCTGGAGAACGGGGTGTGGGCCATTCCAATTGTTCGCCTGTTCTGCCGCTTATGGGCAGTACAGCTTTTTCTCTGGATGTTTTTTCGGGATGCTCACTGGCCATGTAAGCCAGAATAGCTGTTAGAATCGCATTGTTCCGAACATCATCAAAAACGATTTTATCGTACGTGTCCCTGTTGGTGTGCCACGTATAGTTCCAGTAAGACCAGCTTAGGGAGCTCAAACTGAAAGCAGGGGCTCCAGCCGCTTGGAAAGAAGCATAATCCGATCCGCCTCGTGCAGGAGTTCCGGGAAAAGTCGTTTCGATTTCATCAGTGATTTCCCTTGGCACTTCGTGCAACCATTTTCCGAGATAATCATAGGAATCCAAAAATCCACCACCCGAAATACGGACCACTCTGCCGGTTCCATTATCTTGGTTGAAAACAGCTTGTACGCCGTCAACGATTTCAGGGTTGTCCTCAACAAAGGCCCTGGATCCGTTCAACCCTTGTTCCTCACTTCCCCAATGTCCCACAAGGATGGTACGTTTTGGGTTGGGATAGGCTTTTTTCAAAATGCGCATGGCCTCCATCATGACCAAAGTTCCCGTTCCATTGTCCGTAGCTCCTGTTCCTCCGTCCCAAGAATCAAAATGTGCGGATAGGATAACGTATTCATCAGGTTTTTCGGAACCTTTAATTTCAGCGATGGTGTTGAATGTAGGTACCTTGCCCATTTCTTTGGATTCAGCTACGACATGAAGCTCTGGCTTTTGCCCTGATTCCACCAATCGATACAACATTCCATAGTCTTCCAGTTCCAAATCCACAGTTGGGATTTCCTTGGTATAGGCACCGAAGATTTTGTTCACACCAAATCCTCTGGACCAATAAGAGGCAACGATGCCAACTGCTCCTGCTTCTTCGAGGGCAATAGGAAGACTACGTCTGTTCAATCCAGTGTTTCGTATGTTTTGGTTCCAAGCATCATTTTGCTCGTCACGTTCCTTTTTCATTTTTTCAAAGGACTTTTCCGTAGCGAACTCTTCCCAATTATAATCAGGCCTTCCTGTGGGTTGTGGCATGGAAATCATGACCAGTTTACCTTTTACGTTAGGCAACCAGTTCACAAATTCCAAAGAGTCGGATACGGTCGGTAAAACCACCAACTCGGCAGTGACCCCTTTTTTTGAAGTGCTGGGACTCCAGGCCAATTGGGTACCCCTTAGGCTCTGTACCCTGGGGTGTACCATATCAATATGGGTAATTCCGCGTTCCCAACCTTTCCATTCGCCCCACTGTTCGTTGCGGGCTGGAATTCCCCAGCTTTCGTACTTGGCAACGGCCCAGTCATGGGCGTTTTTCATTTGTGGTGTACCTACCAGTCGGGGTCCAATACCATCCATTAATTGGTGGCCGAGTGTTTCCAGTTGAGAGTTTTGGTTGGCTTCTTCAATGATTGCTTCAATCACTGCATCCTTGTCCTGTGCCAGCAAAGAGATGCTGGAAGCCAGAAAAAGTGTAATTAAAAGAGAGGTTTTTTTAATCATGGTTAAATTAGTTTGCCCTAAAAATAGTACAAATAAAGGAACCATGCTTGGTAAAGACCATAAATAAAGGGATATGCGAAGGTGTCTTACGCTACTTTTTTGAGAAGATCGAAGCAAGGACATTTTTTACAGCGCTTACTTTCACTTTTCTTGTATTTTTTGCAGCACTTGGATTTTACTTTACCAGTTGGCGGCAATTCTCGAAGCTTTGCCTTTTTGAGTTTCTTTTTGTCCTTTTTCTTTCCCATGGATAGAAGTGAAATAGGGGACGAAAATAATTATTTTAAATCAATCTAAATAATATTTAACACAATCGAGGCACCAAATCATTAAAAATGAAGGGAAACGCCCAAAGTGTTCGGTCCAAAGGAAAGATTCCAACTTACATTTTTAGGCTTTTGATCATTGTACTTTTCGTCGTATTTGGAATCCAGGTATTTATCGATTGATTCCACAATGAAGATGCTGAGCACTGTACTGAAGGCCACATCGGAAACCCAATGAAAATCATCCATCACACGTACAAGTCCCGGAATCATCCCGATAGTGTAAAGACCGCCCTTCACCCAAGGATTCTTGAACTGCTTGGCAATTGCATAGGCATTACTGAAAGCCAACATGGCGTGGCCCGATGGGAATGAGTCGTAATCGTAGACCCGATCTAAGTGCAATGGATCAAAGGTCGCGGAACCAGCTCCGCTTTTGGGCCGGGCCCTACCAATGATACGTTTGCTCACTTGTTGAAG
>CETR01076129.1_pt1 | contig 19674 bp, 27 predicted proteins | sample 531281 | NCBI WGS metagenome assembly CETR01 (sample SAMEA2622568, study PRJEB7988) | marine metagenome | biome: marine biome (ENVO:00000447); feature: mesopelagic zone (ENVO:00000213); material: "saline water (ENVO:00002010), including plankton (ENVO:xxxxxxxx)" | depth 696 m
CCACGGACAGGTCAAATCCAAGCAGTTGATTTACACTGCTCACTTTCATCCGGGGCGGGTGGCTCAGTTTACCCGGCTCATCCAAAAGGAGCAAGAAGTACAACTTTTAAAAGGAGGCATACAAATATTAAGCAGGGCCATTGAAGAAAAAGTAGAAGATAATGAATGGCTTACGGTTTATGCTAAAGGTTTAAGTTTATTAGATGATTACGACCATGAGCAATTAGATGCCAAAGGATTAACTGCAAAAGCGGCAAACTATTCGACTATAGGGGCTTATTTTGAGGTGGTAGATCAAATGAAATTTGAATTTGACAGTGCAGTATTTGCAAAGAAAAAGGACAACAGTTTTCAAAGCTCTCTAAGCCAAGTCGCAAAGGGTTTTGGCGAAAAGGATTTTTATCCAACATTAGAAGAAAATATCCAGGAACCCATAATAGGTCATAGTAAATCCGGAACATCTGCCACAAGTGTAGAACCGTGAACAAGGAGCCTCTTTTTCATGTCGGTCGTCACTTGATTCATTTTCACCGCTGTCCCTTATTGATAAAGTCTCAATGCAGTTACCAGTTTCCTGACAACAAGGATATGACGATAGGAATATCGTGAGTAAAGACAGGGGTACACAGAGAAACTTCATAGCGTATAGATAACAAATGCTATAAAAATCTTGAAGTTTAATGAGGGTTGCCCTTGTTTATAAACCGGGGTATAGGCAAGAAATAATAATAATAGAAAAGGGAATTGAAATACTTTTTTATTTTTGTAAATAAGTAATTTTAATTTGGAACATTTCAGCCATTTTTTCTGCCCTTAGCTTGGCTTCCTTGGCTTTTTCCCCTAGGAAGTTTTCATCAACGGTCTCAAAAAACAATTGTTTCCAACGTTCAAAATGTTCACCCTTAATTGGAAGTTTCACATGGGGTGCAAATGGAATTCCAGAATAAGTGTGCTCCTCTAATAGAATCGTTTGCCAAAACCTGTACATCTTTTCTAAATGTACAGGCCAATTATCTTTAATAACACCATTAAAAATAGGGGAGAGCAGCTCATCCTCCCTCACCCGATCGTAAAAGGTATCCACCAATATTTTGATGTCTTCCAAACTTTCAATTTTGGTTTTCCGTGGCATATTCTTGTGTATTTAATGAATGTCCAAGTTGTGAATTGGATAAATCATATAAGATTAATAACTATAACAATAAGACTGAAGAGCGTAGAAAGGATTAACAGGTTAAAAGTAATCAAGGGCTTTAACTGTGCCAGCACAGCACCGTTGAACGACATACAGAAAATGGTCACAAAAAACAATAATATCATTTTGAGTAGCATATCCATATACCCCATTAAAAGCATCATGGCAGCAGCTGAACCAAGACAGCTTTGACCAATGATCGCTATGGTCGAATACCCCATCTGGCCTTTTTTGAACTCCAAGAAAAGCTGATTGTGCAAGTTCGTTACCCTATTATTGCTTCGATTGACTCCATTGGTAGCCATAGGAATGTTTATTTGTTAGATAATTTACTTTCCAATGTTTCCGCTTTTGGGAACAAGATGTTGTTTTCCAAATGGATGTGTCGATGGAGGTCTTCCTCAAATTCCTGAAGGAGCGAAAAGGTGACCCGGTAGGTGTTGCAAGCATCGGCAGGGGGCGTGTAGTCATTGCTCAAATGAGCTATTTTTCGGAATCGTTCTCCTTCATTGTCATGCTCCTCCATCATCATTTTGATAGGGTTTTTCACGGTTCCAAAATAAGGTTGCTCCTTAGACGAACCTTTAGAAGGGCCATTGACCATTTTACGTACCCAAGGAAAGAGGACCAACTCTTCTTTTTTCATGTGCATGGCCAATTCCCCAGCCGAGGTGTGAAAATGTTCTGAAACTTGATGTAGTTCTGGATGTTGCCCGCCATGCACTTTGCAGAGCTTGGTCAGGTATTGTTTTATAATCGGGATTTGCCGTTCCACATAGCGATGGTGTTTTTTCTCGATATAATCGATAAGTAGGTCCAAAGGCCATGTTTTAAAGTCAGGTTGATCACCTTGGTCTTGCTCCTGAACAATATCGAGTTCTTGCATCAAGCCTTTTAGATCCAAACCTTTTTTCTCTGCAATTTCTTTGAGGGTACGGTTGCCTTTACAGCAGAAATCAATTTTATGGTTTTTAAAGATTTGTGCGGCACGGTAGTCTTCCGCCACCATTTGTCCAATAGTTTTTTCCATGTTTCAATATTTTTTATGCTATACAATCAGTTTATTCATATTAATCGGACAAAATTGTCCGAAATAAAACCAAAATTTTTTAACGTTTCAAAAAGGTCATACCAACCTCCAATCCCATGGCCAGCTCATACAAGCTTGTGCTTCCCAACATTTTACTTAAATTGGTTCTAATGTCAACGAATTTATCGTGTAGGGGACAAGGCTTGTTCGCATTACACTCTTTGAGTCCCAGACCACAACCCTTAAAGATTTTATCCCCATCGATAGCCTTGACGATCATATTCAATTTTACATTGTTCATTTCCTCTCGATCAATTTCAAAGCCACCGGTAGGCCCTTTTACCGATTTTATGATATCGTTCCTAGTAAGTAGTTGTAGGGTTTTGGCAGTAAAAGCAATGGGTGAATCTATTTCCTCGGCGATCTCATTTACGCTGACACGTCTTCCTTCCAAAGATTGGAGTGTAATATATACCGCAGCGCGTATGCCATATTCACAGGCTTTTGAGAACATCATAAGGAAACTTATATAGGTACAAAGATAACATTAAAAATAAATCAGACAAAATTGTCTTTTATTTATTTAAATCAAAATTCACTTGGTAATCAAATATACTTTATTGGGGGGTAATCCAACACAGATTAACAATTTATCTTAGGTTTTAGAACGGTTTTTTATGAGCATCATGGCAATGCTGATAGCAATCAGGACGCTAGTCCAGGACAAAAGCGTCGCTTGTCCGTCGAATATGACCCATCCCTGCCAAGCAGCAATACCCTTGTAGAATATCAGTGTTTCGGTAAGGATAAAACCGAGGAAATACCACGAAAAGGATTTTGTTGATATTCGAAGCAACTCAAAATAATCCATGAAAAAGAATAAAGCCATGCTGATGACACCTAAAAAAGTCAAGTGCAAATACCCGATTGTAAAGTCAAGATACGTAGCCGCCATAGTTGAAAAATAGGGGAGTACGGTCAGTAATTGAAGCACCATTTTAATCAAACCCATCGCCACCACTAATTTAATGAGCAGGGTTTGCAGTTTTGTCAGGGGTAGTCCATGGAACAGATTCTTGATCATTCCCCACAAGCATGCAAATGCATAGAGTTGAGCCACCGCACCAAATCCAGCCAGTGCATAAAATCCAAAAGAGGGCTTTGTCCAAAGAGTGGATAAGAAAAAGGTAAATACAATGCCCAAGTTGAAGCTCAAAAAAAAGTGGGTGAAGGGTTTTTTGGGAATTTCCAACCCATGTTGCTCCCAAACAAAAAGGAATATCCCCACTACCGCAAGAATCATCCACCCATTGTACTGAAAATGCAGGTAAAAATATATGGCCAGTCGATACCAAATGGATTGAGGGCCTAAGCTGTTCATGATGGCACCCAAAGCCCAAGGCCCCAAACTGGAAATCATCATATAAATTAGGGCTGCTTTGGCACATTTTAGCCCCTTGCTATGTTCGTATTTTGGGTCGATGTTTTTCCAGAAATGATATGCGTACACATAGGATACGATCAGGAACAATGTGGAAAAAACAATGGAAAGGAGTGCATACCCTTGAAATGGGAAGGTCAGCAGCATCCCGATCAATGTGGCTTGTGTAAACCAAAAAATACGTTTGTACGTCCTGCTGGATTTCTTTTTCTCCAAAAAGCAAAAATGTAGCAAAGTGGTCAAAGCAACATACACCCATCCCAATAAGGCTATGTGTGAATGGCCATGGACAACAAACCTATAATTGAAATCCAAGCCAAGAATAGGGTAGAAGCGTAGCAATAAGCCAAGTATGGCTGCCACGAGAAAATATGTCATGGCCATCTGGACATGCGATTGATATGATTTACCCTTCACTTTAAATGGTTTGAAAAAATGCTCCAATCAAGATTAAAAATCTTTTTTACCAGCTTTGTATCGTAACCCCAATATAGGCAGTATGGTCCACAATAGAAGAATGGCCAGTGAAATCAAGAAACCTAGATTGGTACCAAAGAACTGTTTGAAAATGGCTCCTGTGTACCCCAATAAGGCAGAAATATCCAATTTGAGCAGTATCAATATCCTGGAAAGATCAATGGGGTTGAGTATGGTGGACACCAAGGAGAATGTGTCCAAAGGGTATTCTTCGAAAACGATGAGCGACATCAAGAACAATCCATCGTAGACCACGGCCAAGAAAAGCCAGAGCAAGACTGCATAGCCAAAGCCCTTTATCTTGTTTTCGTTGGATATGGCGATCACAAAGGACAGCCCTACAAAAATGAAGGTCAAAAATGCCCCGGTGACCAGTAATAGGGAAAAATCAAAAATGGCATTGCTCCGTAAAAGCCCGTACAGTACGAATGGGATTCCCAACCCCAATACCAAGCTCAGGGTCAGTGAACCGGCCACGCCAAAATACTGTCCCAAAAAGATGGAACTGCGTTTTATGGGCTGTGCCAACAGGAGCTCGGTAAATTCCCGGGAGTTGTAATAGTACATCACTCCGAATATGGTTCCTATCAAGGGAATCAGGACAATGATCACGTTCATTAGGGTAATCACGGCCTTGGATACATCGTTGTTCAGGAACAACAATACAAAACCCAGGGCGAGGTAGAACAAAAAGTAAACATAGCTCCAACGGCTTCGTATAAGATCGTAAAAACTGTACTTCAATATTTTAAGCATGGCTAGCTGTTGTTATGGCCGCAATGGCGTGTTCAAAATTGGTTTGTTCGGTCTGTCCCATAAGTTTTCCGATACTCCCTTTGAAATAAATTTCCCCTTCCAACAGGTATACGATTTCATCGGCCACTTCTTCCACAAACTGCATGATGTGCGAAGTAATCAAAATGGTTTTTCCATTGGCCTTTTCTTTTTGGATCAATTCCTTTAAATGAATCAATGCCTTGGGGTCCAAACCTGTGGTAGGTTCATCCAAAATAATCAGTGGACTATCAAACATAAAGGCCAGAACGATATTCACTTTTTGCTTGGTGCCCCCGGATAGGGTGGCCAGTTTTTTGTTCAAAAACGGTTCCAGTCCAAAGAGGTCGATGATCTCAGCTTCTTCACTAGGGCTGTTTCTGAGATCCTTGATCATACCGATCAGTTCCTTGACCTTGATATTGGGCGGGAAATTGGCAATTTGCGGGAGGTAATCGATTTTTTTGCGGTATTTCCATCCTTTTTTTATCGGTTCTCCCAAAACCGAGATCTGTCCTTTATTTGGGATCACCATGCCCAAGATACTCTTGATCAAAGTGGTTTTTCCGGAACCATTTGGCCCGAGAATGGCATAAATGTTACCCTCGTCAATGCTTAGGTCAACCCCTTTCAAAACTTGGTTCTTGCCAAATTGCTTATGAAGATTGTTTATTTCAATGGTCATGATCTTACTTTCATTAAAGGATGGGCATCTTTTAAATTGTCGGGCGTAAAAACCGGGGAGACCCTTTCCGAGAAATCAATAATGTCCATAAAAAGACTCCGTAATAGCACAATGGTCTCCGGAGTGCGGTTGACTACATAGGAAAATAGTTTTACTGGACGATAGGGGACATCCCCAATGCCGTCCTTGTCCAAATCGTATCCCGTATAACTGCTCCAGAAATTACCCTCAAAGACATTATCGTTGAGTTTGCTGTTGTAGGAGATGTCAAAGGAATTGTACAAGAAATTATTGCCTTTGAAAATATTGGTATAACATGCTCCGATTACACGTATGGCCCATCCATTGCCAATAAAATCGTTGTCGTTGTACTTGATTCGGTTCGACCCTTCTATGTTGATGCCGATGGTGTTCTCCTCAAAAATGTTTCCACTGATCTCCGCATCGTTGATCTCTTTCAATAACATGCCATAGGCAGCCGTGCCCCAATTCTTCCGAAAGGTGTTGTTTCTCATTGTGATGAATTTGGAGAACATCACGGCGACACCAGCGCCATTATTTTCAAAAGTATTGTTGGTATAGACATCATTGTTGGAGAACATGAAATGGAGGCCATAGCGAAGATTCTCCATGCTCACATTTTCAGCAATGGTGATCTCATCGGAAAATTCGAGGTAGATGCCGTCCCGGGTACCCTGTACATGGTTTTTTAGCACTTCTATCCCTGAAGAATACCAAAGCTGTATCCCATTGCCCGAGTTGTATTCGTCGACAGCTTCCCCTATGATCCTGTTGTGGTAGACTTTGCCATGGGATGATTTCTCCAAATAGATTCCAAAGAACAATTGCTCCAACACCATGTTCTGAATAAGGAAATTCTTGCTCTGTATCACACGTATCGCAGCATTGTCCTTGGTATAACTGACCCCTACATTGATGATGAAAAGTCCATCTAAAGTGACATGGTCCGATGTAACCCTGAAAATCTCCCCTTTTTTTTCACCATCCACAATAGGATAACCGACTCCTCTTATAACTAAGGGTTTATCCACCAATATTTCAAATTCCCGATACGTGCCCTTTTGTACCAATAGGGTGTCATAGGGCTGGGCTAGGGAAATGGTCTCCGTAATGGAGTTGTGCTCGCAGTCGCCACAAACATTCCATGTTTTCGCCCAAACCAAAGACGTCCACAGCAGAAGCGGCAGGGCTAGGATAAATTTGTCATGTGGATGGAAGGTTGGCATATAGTGATTACTATTTATGAGGTTCTATATTTAAATCCATTTAGGTTCGTTTTCCAAGTCTCCGTTAGATGTAACCTATAATTCCTTTACTAACTTTCCCGTAATGTCGGTAACTGCTATGCGGTATACCACTGGCATTTCCGCTTCCTGCAACCTACCGGAAAAATGGCTCAAGAAATGGGGTCGCTCTGCATTTTTACGGTCTATGGTGCGCTGTACGCCTTCCGCAAAATGCTTTAAATATTGCTTGGCAGCATCTCCCGAAAGCTCTTCAAATATCCCGTGTACCTGTATCGACTCCCAATGACGGAACGACTCGATTCTATCGACTTGAAATGAGACTTTGTCGTGTTTTCTTAGGGCATTGATTCTATGTCCGTTGGAAGCAAAACATAATATACTCTTTTCCTCCTTAAGAAAATAGTAGGTCGACGGTACCACATAGGGTTCGTTGTCAGCTATATAGGCCAAACGACCCACATAATTGTCATTCAGTAGATGTTCACATTGTAAGGGCTCCAAATCAATCATTGTACTCGTGTTAAAGTTTAAACCTTTTTTTTAATTCCGTCCATGTATATAGTTTGCCGCCATTGGCATCCAAGGTATTTTGGGCGGCCTGTTCCTGCTCAAATGCACTCAAATATGCACCCATGGGACTCGGGATGTTTTCACTGATTAAATACGTGGCTTTTGTGCCGTCTACCAAAGAACCGGGCTGGTCAAAATCGTTGACCATGAACAATGCCATGGTAGATTTGTCTTGATCCTTTAATTGGTTCATCATACATTCAATGGCATCAAAATTAAAGACCTTGCCTTTTTTGGTAACCAATTGCGCTGCATGTTGTTTGTCCACAATCGTCATACTACAGTAATGACAGCCCACATGGCCATAATCAATGGGTTTTGGTCGTATCGAACAACCTGAAGCAAGGCCCAGGACCGTAAATAGCATAATTATCAGTTTTTTCATTTTGAATTATTTATTGTTTTGAGCTTTTCCATCCCAAGAATCCTGCAAACAAAGTGAGCATCATCCCCACGAACATTAAATAACCACCAATGGATGGTAGAGAAGTGACATCAAAATTCAACATTTTGACATGTCCCAACAATGGTGGCTTGTAGGTCATGGGACTACCATCGGGATTGGTCAATTTCATAATGGCATTTGGATCTAAGTTGGTACCATAGTCAATCAACCATTCATTAAAATCGTACATGCCCAAAATACCAAGAACGGACATGAGTAGAAACCATCCCCAAAACCATTTATAGCTTACCTTGTTTAGATATCCCAAAATACCGATCAACACACCGATTCCCACCATGATCCCAATGATCAAAGGGAAAGTGCCGAATTCCCACATCTCCTCAGGTTTTGGCAACGTATGCATTCCAATATAGTGGTTTAAGCCATCGATGTTCTGGATATCAAACTCGTTTACTCCCTTAAGACCACTGATGTGGATGTTCAATCCCAACGGGTCTGGATATTGGGGCGCTCCCAACATGATGTTCCAGAGCGGGAAAATATACAATCCCAATAGGAAGAGCGGGCCAACAATCATTACTATACTAGCCTTTTTCATTTTTCTAGATTTATTGGTTACAAACTGAGTGTGGTTTTTTGGTCAAGGTTGTATGTCAATTTGAGAAAAAGCGGGCAGGTCCTGGACACAGCCCGCTTGATTATTGGGTAAATCAATCCGAATTATTCACCCAAAGACCATTTGAGTTCTACATTGGAATTGGCAGGGGAGACCCTAACATATCCTTGCATTTCTTGGTGCAGAGCAGAACAGAAATCGGTACAATAGAATGGCCATACCCCAACTTTTTTTGGTTCCCAAACCGAAGTTTTGGTCTGTCCGGGCATAATGAGAAGCTCAGAGGTGTTCTGTCCTATCATCGCAAAGCCGTGGGGTACATCGAAATCCTGCTCATGGTTGGTAATATGGAAGTATACCTTATCCCCAACTTTGATGCCCTCGATATTATCCGGGGTAAAGTGACTTCGGATAGTGGACATATAAATATGCACTTGGTTTCCGTCACGAACCACCTTGGAATCAGTGGGCGTTTTTACCGCAAAAGGGTGTTCGTTTTCATCCAAGCGATAAATTTTCTGCGATTTAGGTGCCAAAATCTCGGCAGGTATCCCAGCCGCATAGTGGGGCTCACCATGAGTAGGGAAATCATAGATCAATTCCATTTTGTCTCCAGAGATATCGTAAATCTGAGCCGAGTGTTCCATTTCAGGTCCTGTGGGCAGATATCGGTCCTTGGTAATCTTGTTCATGGCCACGACATACTTACCGAATGGTTTTCTGGAGTTCCCTCCAGGGATCATCAAGTGGCCTACCGAATAGTAGGTTGGTTTTCTGTCTATTACTTCCCAAGTCCCCAACTTCCATTTTACCACCTCAGAAGAGATGAAGAACGTGGTGTAGGCATTCCCCTTACCATCGAATTCTGTATGTAATGGGCCGAGACCACCACTTTTTACTTGGCCTGCCAATACATCCTCGAACTTAAGGATTGGAATCCCATAAGCTTCCCCATCAAATTTTTCTCCTTCAATGGCAGCAATCATCTTGTCAAAGGAGTGAACGGTCAAATCAGCGGAGAGTTTACCATTCCCTATAATATATTGACCGCTAGGGTCCACATCACAACCATGGGGGGATTTAGGCGTTGGCAAGAAGTAAACCGCTCCAGGGACTTTCAATGGGTCTACTGTCAAGACCTCTTTTTTCATGGTAGTTGTGGCTGTGTGGCTACCTTCATCATATAGATTGTGGGCATAGTCGGCGGGCATTTTGGTGCCTCCACCATTGTTCACGTATTCCTCGATTTTCTTCCAGTTGACCGCTGCAATGAAATCCTTGTCGTTCTGTGAGGCATTGACTTCTTGAAGTGTATGGGCTTCTTCGGTATTATAAGTAGTGAAAAAGAACCAACCATGGGATTTACCCCTTCCAGGGTGCGAAAGATCATAGTTGAACCCTGGCATCAACAATTGGAACTTAAGGTCCATGTGACCATGCTCTGGGTCGACACTGATAAAGGACAAGGATCCCTTGAAGTTGCTCTTGTATTCATTGATGGGCATGTCCCTTTGTGGAATGGGAACTGAGAAACGGGTGCCCGCCACAACATATTCCGTGTTTTCTGTAATAAAGGAGGAACTGTGGTTACCTGCACTATTGGGAACCTCTATGATCTCCTCTGTTTCAAAGGTGCTCAAATTAATACGGGCAATTCTTGGCGTATTGTTACCGTTTATAAAGATCCATCGACCGTCCAGTTCACCATTGGTTTGGGAAATATCAGGGTGGTGGGCATCATCCCAAGGCACAAAACCATGGGAGGTGTTGAGCATGGGCTTGGTTTCTTCGGAATACCCATAGCCCGATGTTGGGAATTGGGAGAATACCGGAATCTCTTTGAACATTCTACCTGAAGGTAAACCGTAGACAGTAAGGTTGCCACTATACCCGCCTGATAGGAAAGCATAGTACTCATCTTGCTCACCTGGAGCCACATATACTTTTTCGGCGGCACTTGATGCGAGTGCCCCGTTCGAACTTTGGTTTTGTTGACCACAGGAAACCAGCAGCAGGGTAGCTCCAAAGGTCATTATTAAACGATTATGGATTTTCATTGTATTAGGGTTTTTGTTTATTCAATTATGATATTTTATTACGGGGTAGGGGGTAGTATTACCTTGTCCACGACATGTACGATTCCGTTTCCTGCCGGGATACTGGCAATTATTTTGGCCCCACCTACATAAACCTCACCTTCTTTTGTTTCTACGGCTACATTTTGATCATTGGCCTGTCCCAATTTTTTGAAGTTCTTCAAAAAGTCCTTGGAATAGTTCCCTGGGGTTACGTGATATTTGAGAATGTTTGCCAGGGATTCTTTGTTCTCTGGTTTTAACAGGTCCTCAACAGTACCTTCTGGGAGTGCATCAAAAGCAGCATTGGTGGGTGCAAAGACCATTAAAGGTCCAGCGTTGACCAAAACATTTTCCAATTGTGCAGCTTGCACGGCGGCCACAAGGGTCGTGTGGTCATCGGATTGTAAAGCTATCTGCAAAACATTTGGGGTAGACTCGTCATCTTCGATAAAGGCTTGTCCCTTTGTGTATTCTGAGGCAACCTTGGGTTTGTTATGAGTTGCTTCCTTTGATTCATTTTGAGTTGCATTTTTACAGCTACTGGTTATCGTTAGCAGCGCAAAAAGACCCATCATACGGAGTTTAATGGTTGATTTCATAAGGTTTATTCTAGGGTTCTGAAGTATTCGAGAATGGCTCTAGCTTGGTCTTCGGTCAATCCTTGGTTGGACATGGGCGACCCATTGAACTCTTGCAAAAGGTCTTTAGCCAGTGGATCTTGTTGTACCATTTCCTGAGGGTTCAAAATCATGTTCATGACCCACTCCGGGGTTCTTCTTTCCAGTACACCATTGGGTGCAGGTCCTATGAATTTTTTTCCAATCCTGTGACAGGCCAGACACATTTGGTCATAAACCTTTTTGCCATTTTCTGCCATGGATTGGTCGATTTCGGGAGCCAATTCAACGGATTTAACAGGGCCAACACCCTTAGTGGTCAGGTCCACACGTTCAGAAGCCTTGACCTGATCAGTGGTGTTGGTTTCTGCTGGCTGTTCTGTTTGAACCTTTTTGCGTTGTACGCTAAATCCATCATCTTTCTTTTCTTCCTTCTTTCCACCACAACCGATCATGATCAGGGCGAAGAGTAGCGTTATACTTTTTACTGTTGCTTTCATGTGATAAATGGTTAAAATTTCGTTTCAAAAGTATGTAGCCATAATTACCTATAACATGATTTTAATCATAAAAAGGATAAAAATATCTTTTAATCTTTGATTTATATTTTTCGCCATGCTTTCCAATTCATCCAAATATGCCATTAAAGGAGTACTTTATTTAGCATTGAACTCCAATAGGAACCATAAAATCATGGTCAGGGATATTTATACCGTAGTGCATGTGCCCGAAGCTTATTTGGCCAAGCTATTACAAGAACTCTCACGGCATGGTATCATCTCTTCAACTAGAGGGCCAAAAGGAGGATTTTATTTGAGTGAAGAAGATAGAAAGCACACGCTACTGGAAATTGTTAAAGTTATAGATGGAGAGAATCGACTAAATTCATGTGTTATGGGTATCCGTAATTGTGATATGGATAACCCTTGTGTTCTTCATAAACTAGTTGGAGGCAATAAGTCCAAGTTCATTAGAGTTCTTGAAAGTACGAAGATTTTAGACTTGGTTGATGGAAAGCAGGGCATTGAGGAGTTTTTTCCATTGTGATCCATGTTCGCTTTTGCATGCACAGCCTACTACCAATGTTTAGGGTACTATGTTGAGATTTTTCAATAACTCCTAAATCTTCAGGTTTATTGCTGTCCTTCACGGATTTGGCTTAAGGTTTAAGGAAGTTTCTGAGGATTACATTTGTCCAGTATGTGGTTCCGATAAGAACTTTTTTGAATCCGTTTGCTTGGTGTTTGGTTGATGAACACCTCTTTGTGATTCCCCAAAAACAGAGGGCTACCTAATTGTTTATCCCTGGCAATGAAATTTGAACATTTTAGACAGGAACATTTCTGCGGTACTTCTTCGAATAGTCCAACGGGGTCATATCGGTTATTTTCTTGAAGGTGTCCCTAAACGCTTTGGAGTCGTTATAGCCAACTTCATACATCACTTCGTTGACTGTTTTTCTTCCTTTTTCCAATTCCTTTTTGGCAGCTTCCACTTTTACGCGCTGCAGGTATTCTATAACGGTATTTGAAGTAGCCTTCTTAAAACGTCGTTCAAAGGTTCGTCGGCCAACAGCCATTTGCTTGGCGAGTGCACCCACGGTAATCTTATCTTGAAAATGATGTTCGATGTACTCTTGGGCCTTCAGAACTTCCTTATCGGTATGGGCTTTTTGACCCTTGAAAATGATAAAAGGGGATTGACTGATACGACTGATATCTATCTCGAAAATTTTGGAAGACAAAATGGCCATTTCACGGCCCGCAAATTTTTCCACCAAATAGAGGTTCAAATTTAAAGATGAATACGCTCCTCCACTTGTGTACAAGCCATTCTCATCAGTTATGATCTTATCGTCGATCAAGTTGACTTTGGGGTACATTTCCCTAAATTCAGCTGCTGCTAGCCAGTGTGTGGCACATTCCTTTCCATCGAGCAGTCCTGTGCCTGCAAGTATAAAAGCACCAATACACAAACTTGCTATCTCCGCCCCCTTACCGTATTGTTCTTTGATCCAAGGGATAAATGCATTGTTCATGGAAACCACCTCCTTATAATTCCCATGAATGGCCGGAATGATAATCAAGTCGGTTTGGTCCACCTCTTCAATGGTACTACTGGGGGTGATACTAAACAGCCCATTGCTGGATCTTGCCTTTTTCTGCGTACCCACCAAATGGGTTTCAAATATGGGGGGCTTACCCTCTCGTTGAAGTGCCGTATTGGTCATATGGAACATTTTAAAGGTAGCCTCTAAATTGCTCAAGCTGGAATCGCCTTCAGGAACTAGGATTGATATATGCTTCATTTTCTGAATATCAATTGATTGGCATCAATTCAAAGGTACAGCATCACACTGTCGTAATCAACCCGTTAGTATGACGTAAAGACGCACCCTAACTTCCATACCGGATGTTTATCTTTGGTAACCTGTTGAATTTCAGATAAAAAAGTTTAAAGTCACTACAACAAAAACTCGAATTTATGGAAATGAGATTGCTGGAAGTCTATGACTCCGTAACTATAAAACTGTTGCAACTTTTAAGGTCGCTAACGCAAGATCAGCTCAACGAACAAGTTTTTGAACATCATTGGACAGCTGGACAAATCGGTGACCACTTGGACAAATCATACAATGTTTCCAGTATATTAAAGGGTAGGGTTGCGCATACCCATCGACCACCGGACCAAAAACTTGGGGAAATCCAAGAACTCTTTCTAAATTTTGACATCAAAATGGAATCGCCCGAAGCCGTTCTTCCAACGCTTAAGCCCATTGACAAGGGCAAACTTCTTAACCGATTGGAGCAAAAAATTCAATGGGTCAACGACCATGGAAAAACCATGGACTTGTCGAAGACTTGTTTGGATTTTGAGATTCCAGAATACGGACCATTTACGCGTCTCGAATGGATAGGCTTTAACACGCTCCATACACAGCGTCATATCCATCAACTCGAACAAATTATTAAACACATAAGAAATGATACCTAAAAAAATATGGGCTAACCTTGCCGTTGAAGATATTGGAAGAACACAGGAGTTTTACCTGGCCTTGGGGTTCAAACAAAATGGAAACCCTACAAAGGATTTGGTAAGCTTTTTATTTGGAGAGGATGATTTTGTCATCCACTTTTTTGAAAAGGAAAAACTAAAAACAAGTCTTGAGGGTGAGGTGGCCAACCTAAATCTGGGCAACGAGATTATGTTCACCCTATCCGCAGAGAGCAAAGAAGAAATTAACGAGTGGATTGATAAAATAAAAGCGCTAGGAGGAACCGTTCGTTTTGACCCTAGAAAGGACAGAAAAAGATTCTATGATGAAAACGGTTATTACGTTTGTGTATTTGCCGATTTGGATGGACACTTGTTTAACCTGTTCTGTAATCTAAACAATTAATCGCTGCATGCAAGAAGGAAGAACGATCACTTAAACAAAATCTCATGAAAACAATTTGGTTGAACTTACCTGTAAAGGATGTAAAGAAATCGAAAGAATTTTTTAAAGCCATAGGTTTAAAAGAAAACCCCATGCACGAAAAAGCTGATCATATGGGAAGTTTTCTGATAGGGGAGAACAATTTTGTATTGATGCTGTTTCCCAAGAGCAGCTTTAAAAAATTTGCACAAAATGAAATCAGTGATACTCAAAAAGGAACGGAAGTACTGATCAACATTGATGCCCAGAGCAAAGCGGAAGTTGACGCAATGGCCAGAACAGTGAAGAAGGCGGGCGGTAAAGTCTTTGCCGAACCAGGTGAATCAGAGGGCTGGATGTATGCTTTTGGATTTGAGGATCTAGATGGACACCGATGGAGCATGTTGTTTATGGATATGAAAAAAATGCCCAAATAAAATGCAATACTGATGATACAGCTAAAATTCGAGATCATAATTGATGCCTCCACCGATAAGGTGTGGCTCACACTTTGGAGTGATGAATCCTACAGAGAATGGACGTCGGTTTTTTCTAAAGGCTCGTATGCCAAAACAGACTGGAAGGAGGGAAGTAAGGCTTATTTTTTAACACCAGACGGAAGTGGAATGCTAAGTAAAATCAAAAAAAGCATCCCGGGTAGATTGATGTCCATCGAACATTTGGGGATTGTTGTTGATGGGGTGGAGGACGTGCAAAGCAATGCAGCAAAATCATGGGCAGGGGCCATGGAAGATTATACTCTCGAAGTCATTGAAGGCCATACACTATTACGTTTAAAGATCGATGTTGTCGAAGCATATAAAAACTTCTTTTTGAAAACTTGGCCCAAGGCTTTGGATAGCATAAAGGAATTGGCGGAAAAACAATCATAAAACCATATAAATATTAGGACAATGAAAGTAAACCCATATCTGAATTTTGACGGAAACGCTGCCGAAGCATTTAACTTTTATAAAAGTGTATTTGGTGGAGATTTTATTGCGAACATCACAATGGGCGATGCGCCCGATGCCGATAAATTATCGGAAGACGAAAAACATCGTACGATGCATATCTCGTTGCCCATTTCAAAGGATACCATTTTAATGGCTTCGGATATTGTACCTTCCATGGGGCATACCTTGAACAAGGGAAACGCCGTCTATATTTCCTTACATCCCGAAAGTAAGGAAGAAGCGAATCGTTTGTTTAATGGATTGTCCAAAAATGGGAACATTGAAATGCCTATGGCCGACCAATTTTGGGGCGATTACTTCGGTAGTCTTATAGATAAGTTCGGTATTCATTGGATGATTAACTATAATCCAAAAGCTCAGTAATTCCATAAATTTTACTGAATAAAGTATGTGTAATAATTTCAAAGGACATCAATCAAAAGCGGTAGAGGTATTCTGTACATCTGTTACAACTATTGAAAAAGCGAAATTCCTGCTGGGAAAACTTCAACAGGAATTCCCCTATTTTGAAATCAATTTTGATTTGGAGGACTGTGACAATATACTTCGGGTGGTTACATTAGGACGGACATTGGATGTGCATTCCATTATCAGACTTGTAAGAGCTTATCATGAAGACATACAGGTCTTGCCAGATGCTATTCCTGTGAAAAAATGATGATTAAAGGACTATATATGGTAAATAGAACTTGCATTCGTACCCCAATGCATGATCAGCAATGTAAACTTTGAACAAAGTGAGACTGAATATCAAGCCAGACTGTGGAAATGCTCCAAAAAGAGAGCTGGTCAAATACCTTACTTGCTATTTTGCATCCAATGAAATAGAAAAGGGGATGGGTTTCCTAGATACTGATATTAGGTGGGAATTGGTTGGTAACAAAACCATCAGGGGTAAAGATCAGTTCAGATTGGAATTGCACAAAAGACGCCAAAATAACTTAGTCGAATTAACGATTCACAGCATATTGTCTCATGGTAAAGAGGCAGCAATCAATGGTGAAATGTTATTCGAAGATGGCAGTGTTATCGGTTTTTCCGATTTTTATGAATTTACCAGTGCAAAAGGAAATCGCGTCAAGACTGTTGTTTCCTATATGTGTGAAGTAAAATGAAATGTCTTAAAATTAAAACTGGCTACTTCAGGATAAACTTATGAATGATATTAAGTTTCTTTTGAAGGGCCAACATGTCCTCGGATAATTTTTTATCCAAAACACGAGTATAAATTTGTGTGGTGGCCAATTTGGTGTGACCCAACATTTTGGAAACCGTTTCAATAGGTACACCATTAGATAGTATTACCGTTGTGGCTAAGGTGTGCCTTGCCATGTGAAGGGTCAGGTTTTTTTGATACCCACTGCGTCAGTAATCTTTTTCAAGTATAAATTGGTTTTTTCATTGGTGATCTTGGGCAATAGTGTCCCTGAGTGCGTTGTGACAGGATGGCCTTTTGGATAATAGTTGACCAAGAACATTTCAAGGTCTGAAATGAATTTATAATTGAGTTAGTTTAAGTTAATGTCCGTGGTTTTGAGTTTTTGGCTCCGAAATCATTCAGAAAAGTTTCTAAAGATAAAATTACTTTTTAAAATATATTAAAGTATACTTTATTTAATTTATTGTAATTTAAGTATAATTTATTATACTTAAATATTTAATCTAAATACCTTTTTTAGAGCTTGGGATTGTATTTTGGGAATCCCTGCTCTATCGGAATATTGTTCCCATTGACCCAACGTTTTTCTGATGGTTTCAATATCCTCATTGCCCTTTTTATAGTTTATTTGGTCGGCGACCGTTTGTAGATCCTTTCTATTGAAGTTGTCACGTTTTCCGGCAATTGTCATTTGATGACCGTTGGTCCATTGACCGGACGGATTGTACGCATAGGTGACGTCATAAGCTGGGGAAAGTCGCCATCTCCCAGATTGGTCCATTAGGAATGAAATGTTCTTTGTATGGTCATCTTGATTCCGTGCTAGTACATTGAAGACCATTCTTCTAAAGAGTTGAATGGCTTGCTCTTTTGGAAGTAGAAGTTCCCTCATCACATCTAGAGCGTCTTCATAGCCATATATGCCAGGTTTCCGGTAATCGAAATGGGCAAGGGCGCAGAGCGTTTGCATGTGCATTTTTTCTCCTTGACCGATTCTATCAAATCGTTTTGTCATAAAGTGGGCCCGTCCATTTTCTTCCAAAAGTTGGGAGGGCATCATTTCAATCCCGCAATCAATGGCCATCAGGTAATAAGCATATTCTATTCTCCCGTACCCTTGAGGATCACCGAGCTCCGTGTTGGTCACACCGTCAAATTTCAATATGAAATGCTCAAAACCATTAGGTACTTTTGTTTGACCGGAACGCACTTCCTGTGTAGCTTCATTATAGGCTATGATGGCCTTTGCCCGTTGTCCTCCAGCTGACGTGCCCACTTTGATCAATTCGTTCATTGTCTCGGTTTCCTGAAGATTCAATGAAATGTTCTCCCTTTCCTGTTGAATCTTTCCGGACAATTCCACCAAACTTGAAATGTTCAATGTCGTCGATTGGTCATAGCCTAATTTTTTAGCTGGTTCGAATTCCAGTGCTCCCATGCCCCGGGTACCGATATAGGTGAGACGGTCCAGCGGTGAGAAGTCGGACTTTCTTATACCGTTCAATTTTAACCATCTATCAATCAGATGGTTTCCAAAGTCATCGGGCAACATATCGGAAATCATTCCAGGAAGACCTTTATAGGTCTGCTCATCCAAAGATGGAAAATTGTAAATCTTACCCTTCGAGCCGGAAATGGGCATATGTATTGGTGATACGTTCAGAGCCTTGCTGAGAAAACTGGGTTGGAACTCAAATGAACCAAGATTACGATCATTGTCCCAACTCAATGCTCCGATATTTTCACCCCATAGCGTGACACCGATTACATCTACCATTCTGAGGTCCTTTCTTTATCAAAATCAGCACCGGACGCACGCTCACGCTCTTTTCCCTTTAATTTGAGCAGTTGAACTGGGCTAATCCCGGGATCGGGCAGGAATTTGTCCAAAGCTGTAAGGTCACCGAATGCCCTAAGAATTTGAATCAAGGTCAATAATGAGGTGTTGTTGCCGGATTCAAAGTTTTTTATGGTTTGAATGTGCAAGCCGGTTATATTGGCCAATTGCTCTTGCGTCATATTTAGATTCAGTCGTCGCTGACGAACCCTTTTCATAAGTTCCTCCAAAATGGATTCATTTGATAATTTAGAAGTTATCATTCTAGGTATATTAAATTATACTTAATATAGTAAAATTACAAATAAAGTATAATATAATATATATTAAGGTTATATTTTTTGTGTTCCACGCTTGTAAATGTTTCGATTAACGAACTTTCTGGGTATTCGAAAATTCCAGTTTTGATCTAAGCTCTTGCATATCTTCACTTATCTTTTTGTTCAGTACCCGAGCGTAGATCTGGGTTGTTGCCAACTTTGTATGCCCGAGTAATTTGGAGACTGTTTCAAGGGGTACACCGTTGGATAAGGTAACAGTTGTGGCAAAAGTGTGCCTGGCCATATGGAAGGTCAGGTTCTTTTTGATGCCCACCGCATCTGCGATCTCCTTTAAGTATAAGTTGGTTTTTTCATTGGTGATCTTGGGCAAAAGAGTTCCAGAATGCTCCGTGACAGGATGCTCTTCATATTTATCCAATATTTTTTTGGCAGGGTCCAAAAGGGGTACCCTTACTGATGTTTTGGTCTTCAATCTTTTTGTGGCTATCCAGCTGTTGCCGTCCATTCCTATGATGAGATTCGTTTTTGTCAGGCCCATAATATCAGAATGGCCAATGCCGGTGTAGCAGCTAAAAACAAAAAGGTCCCTGACCCGGTCCAAACGATCAATGGAGAAATGATAGCTTTCCAAATTGTTCAGCTCATTGGCACTTAAAAATTCCCGTTGTTTCTGCTCAAATGTAGGTTTCCAACGTAAAAAGGGATCTTTGTCCATCCATTCCAATTGGTAGGCGAGATCAACTATTTTACGGAGCCGTTGCAGGTGTTTCATCACCGTGTTATGGCTCATGGCTTTTTGATGGCCTTTTGGATAATAGTTGACCAAGAACATTTCAAGGTCTGAA
>CETR01135294.1_pt1 | contig 19599 bp, 16 predicted proteins | sample 531281 | NCBI WGS metagenome assembly CETR01 (sample SAMEA2622568, study PRJEB7988) | marine metagenome | biome: marine biome (ENVO:00000447); feature: mesopelagic zone (ENVO:00000213); material: "saline water (ENVO:00002010), including plankton (ENVO:xxxxxxxx)" | depth 696 m
TTAGAGCATACGATGGTGGGGAAAGTTGGTTTCAGATATCGTAAATACCATAAGAAAACGGGACTATATGTTACCAACTATTCGTTTTCGGCATCCACCTCGCACTTTCAAGAAAATTCGAGGTTTACCACCATTACTCCTGCTGTGGTCTTTGGGTGGCGCCCCAATGATCTATTGTCCAACCGCAGGCAAAGTTTGATGTTCCGGTATAGGAGTGTTTTCAGAAATATTGATGAGAGTCTGGTTGGGGAATTGGACACTGACCCCGATTATGGGGTAATGAATGTTCGCTTTACGGATTTGGACAACAACATTTTGAACTACTCCTCTTGGTCCGTGGATGCACAGCATTCCAGTGAATTTACCAAACTTGCCTTTGAATTGGAATACCGTAAGCTTTTCCAAAGCAATAGACAATTCAATCTTAGATTTTATGCCGGAAAGTTTTTGCGCAATAAAACAGATTCCAACTTTTTCAGTTTTGCTCTGGACAGACCCACGGACTACATGTTCGACTTAGCCTATTTGGGTAGATCCGAAGATTCTGGACTCTACAGCCAACAGGTTATTATTGCTGAAGGTGGATTTAAATCAAAACTCGAAAACCCTTTTGCCAACGATTGGATCGCTACCACCAATGCAAGCACCAATATTTGGCGTTGGGTAGAAGCGTATGGTGACCTTGGATTTATCAAAAACAAAGGACAGGACACCCGTTTTGTGTATGATTCAGGGATTCGTTTGAATCTGGTAACGGATTATTTTGAACTGTACTTTCCTGTTTACTCCAACAGAGGCTGGGAAATTGCAGAAGATGACTACAGCCAACGTATCCGTTTTATAGTGACCATAAGCCCTAGAACACTGATTGGCCTGTTTACCAGAAAGTGGTTTTGATTGTCAAATTGACAATTAGCAGCTTTCAAAATTCATTTTCATTAAAAAATTATTATTTTTTTAGGTTTAATTTTGAATTAATTTCAATTCATTAACAGGGTCTAGTATTGCAATTTTGATGGTTTTTTAGTAATTTCGCAGAAATCTTGAACGATCTATGAAACCTAACCCTAGTACAAGCAACGATATTTCTTTTGATGACTTTAAATCTCAAATCCTACAGGATTATGAGACTGCCGTCATGAGTAGGGAATGTAGCTTGATGGGACGCCGTGAAGTTCTTTCCGGGAAAGCCAAGTTCGGAATCTTCGGCGACGGAAAGGAACTTCCCCAATTGGCCATGGCAAGAGCTTTTCAAGATGGTGATTTCCGAAGTGGTTACTACCGTGATCAAACCTTTATGATGGCCTTGGGATATTTGAGCCCCAAAGCATTTTTTCACGGACTCTACGCCACCACGGATTTGGAAAAGGAACCCATGAGTGCCGGTAGACAAATGGGCGGCCACTTTGTGACCCATAGTTTGAATGAAGACGGCACATGGAAGAACCTAACGGAACAAAAGAACAGTAGCGCGGATATTTCCTGTACCGCCGGACAGATGCCTCGCTTGCTTGGCTTGGCTCAAGCTTCCAAAATATACAGACATGTTGATGGTATCGATCAAACCAACTTCTCCAATAATGGCAACGAAGTGGCTTGGGGAACCATTGGTAACGCAAGTACCAGCGAAGGACACTTTTTTGAGACACTGAATGCCGCTGGCGTGATGCAAGTACCCATGGTCATCAGTATTTGGGATGATGAATACGGAATTTCCGTGCCCTCGGAATACCATACTACCAAAGGGAGCATTTCCGAGGCGCTTAGCGGGTTTCAACGTGATGAAGAACGAGAAGGCTTTGAGATTTTAAGAGTCAAGGGCTGGGATTACACCGCATTGATACATGCATTCGAAAACGCATCTGACATAGCCAGGGAAAGCCATGTGCCCGTATTGATCCATGTAACGGAACTCACGCAGCCCCAAGGTCACTCCACTTCGGGGTCACACGAAAGATACAAGTCTTCCGAACGTTTGCAGTGGGAAAAGGAAAACGATTGTAACAAACGTTTTAGGGAATGGATACTGGAAAATGGCATTAGCACCGAAGAATACCTGAAAAAGTTGGAGCGTGAAATCAAGCACAAAGTCAGGGCTGCCAAAAAAGATGCCTGGTCCGAGTTTTTAAAACCACAGCTGACCGCTAAAAAGGAATTGGTGCAATTGCTTGAAAAAGTTGCTGCCCAAAGTCCTAATCGCGCTTTCATTACCAAATTGAAAAACGATTTGATCGCTATCGAAGAACCCTTGAAAAAAGATTTGGCCTCCAAATCCAGACAAGCACTTCGATATCTTTTGGAAGAATCCACACCTGAGAAAAAACAGCTTCAACAATGGGTGGATGATTTCTTGGCGACCAACGAACCACAATACAGCTCCCATCTTTATAATGAATTGGGCAACAAGGCCACAAAAGTGGATCAAGTAACTCCCTCCTATTCCGATAATGCTGAAGAAGTGGATGGCAGAATCATTCTGAGGGACAACTTTGATAAATTATTCAGTATGTACCCAGAGGCTCTGGTTTTTGGTGAGGATACTGGAAACATTGGGGATGTAAACCAAGGACTGGAAGGTCTTCAAAAGAAATATGGTGAACTCAGGGTTGCTGACACAGGAATCCGGGAAACCTCCATCATTGGCCAAGGAATCGGTATGGCGCTACGTGGCTTGCGCCCCATCGCCGAAATACAGTATTTGGATTATATTCTTTATGCGATTCAAACCCTAAGCGATGATTTGGCCACCTTGATGTACCGAACCGTTGGAAAGCAAAAAGCACCATTGATCGTCCGTACAAGGGGACACCGTTTAGAAGGTATCTGGCACTCTGGGTCTCCCATGGGTGGGTTGGTTCATTTATTGCGGGGAATGTACATCCTTGCTCCTAGAAACATGACCCAAGCCGCAGGCTTTTACAACACCCTCATGAAAAGTGACGAACCTGCGCTCATTATCGAGAGCTTAAACGGATATCGCTTGAAGGAGAAAAAACCTTCCAACCTTGGAGAGTTTTGTACCCCCATTGGAAAAGTGGAGACTCTAAAAGAAGGAACAGATATCACACTGCTGTCCTATGGTTCTACATTGAGAATCGTGGAAAAAGTAGCTAATGAACTTTTGGAAGTAGGTATAGATGCCGAAGTAATCGATGCGCAGTCCTTGCTTCCATTTGATTTGGACCACGATGTGGTAAAAAGTCTACAAAAAACCAACAGATTCTTGGTGATCGATGAAGATGTTCCTGGAGGCTGTTCAGCTTATTTGCTACAGGAAGTAGTTGAGAAACAAGGTGGTTACCGCTACTTGGACAGTGCTCCACAAACATTGTCCGCCAAGTCGCATCGACCCGCATACGCGTCTGATGGGGATTATTTCTCCAAACCCAATGCCGAGGATATTTTTGAGAAAGTGTACCAAATCATGCACGAATCCGACCCAAAATCCTACCCTGTGCTTAGATAGATTTTTGGTATAGGTCAATTCAAAACCACTTTTCGTCAATTATTGTTACGTTTTCTAAAACAGAATTTATATTTTCACGTGGATTAAAAAATCCCCGCATGAGAAACAACACTTTAATAAACCTAGGTCTAGCCATATTGAGAATCGTACCTTCTGCATTTATGTTGACCCATGGTTACCCAAAACTTATGAACCTTATCAACGGTAATACGGAATTTGCCAACCCATTCGGTATTGGTCAAGCCCCTTCCCTGTTCTTGACCGTTGTTGCTGAATTTGTTTGTCCGCTTTTGATAATCATTGGTTTCAAAACGCGTTGGGCAGCTATACCCACCGCTATTACCATGTTTGTTGCCGGATTTATCATCCACGGAGCTGACCCGTTCGGAAGAAAGGAAATGGCCTTGCTGTACTTGACCGTATTTGTGGTTATTATGCTATTGGGTCCAGGCAAATATAGTGTGGACAGAAAGTAACCTTACATTATTTTGGAAAGGAGTTCTTTCAGCAAGTCTGCTTGCGCCATATTATTGGCGCCCACCCCTTTACTCTTTAAATCCAATGTTCGGAGGCTGGAAATAACCCCACTGACCCTTTTCATGGGATAGTTTTTAGCGGCGACTACATATTCGTTCACAAAATAAGGATTTACCCCCAACACTTTGGCCACGTTACCTGGCGAATGGTCTTTGAGCCCGTGATATTGCAACAGCTGAGTAAAGAAGGTGTTCAATAAAGTGACAGTTACCACAAACGGATTGTCCTTTGGATTTTGGGCGAAATAATCGATTATTCGTGAAGCCTTTTTCACATTTCGCTCCCCTATTGCCTTTTTTAGTTCAAAATTATTGAAGTCCTTACTGATTCCGATGTGCTCCTCAATCAATTCGGGAGTGATTTCGGTAGTGGAAGGCACTATCAATGTAAGTTTATCCAGTTCATTACTGATTTTACTCAAATCGGTTCCCAAAAACTCAACCAACATTACGCAGGACTTGGGGGAAATCTTATATTTTTTGGTGGCCAAGGTTCTCCGGACCCAATCCGCAACTTGATTTTCGTATAGTTTTTTACTCTCAAAAAGTTCCCCGCTCTTTTTAATGGTTTTGTAGAGCTTTTTACGCTTGTCCAACTTTTTGTATTTATAACACAGTACCAGAATTGTGGTCGGTTGTGGATTTTCAGCGTAGGGCACAAGGTTTTCAATGGTTCGGGAAAGGTGTTGCGCCTCTTTCACAATGACCACTTGGTATTGGGCCATCATGGGAAACCGCTTGGCGTTGGCAACAACCTCATCCACAGAGGTCTCCTTTCCGTACAATACCATCTGGTTGAATCCCTTTTCATCCTCCGTAAGAACATTTTCAGCAATATATTGGGAGATACGGTCAATATAGTAGGGCTCCTCCCCCATTAAAAAATAGATAGGTTTTGGATTTCCCTTATTGATTTCCGCTACGATCTCTTTTACTTTGTCCATTCAATTTATATCACCAGATTTGTAGAATGCAAGATTTGAACTTTCCACCTTATTCGTTTCGAATCAAAAATAGCCAAAATAGGCAGTACATTTTTGATGGGCTTCGTAAAAAATTTGTAGTACTTCAACCCGAAGAATGGGTGCGTCAACATGTGCTTCGATATTTAGTGTTCACGAAGAATTATCCCAAGAGCTTGATCAATGTTGAAAAACAGCTCACAGTCAATAAGCTGAAGAAGCGATATGATGTGGTTGTCTTTAATCCTGATGGTTCTATTTTTCTATTGATCGAATGCAAGGCTCCAGAGGTAAAGATCACACAAGACACCTTTGACCAGATTGCAAGGTACAACTACGAATTGAAGGCAGAGTATTTAATGGTAACGAATGGTTTGGAGCACTACTACTGCGAAATGGACCATGAAAATGAAAAGTACACCTTTTTGAAGGATATTCCTGATTTTAGCCGTTAATTTGCCTCCGTTTTGAAAATCGCCGTAGTCATACTCAATTGGAATGGAGAAGCTTTGTTGGAAAGGTTTCTGCCTTCGGTTATGGAGTATTCACATGGAGCTGATATTTATGTAGTGGACAATGATAGTACCGACGGATCCGTGGACTTTCTAAAACAGCACTACCCAACAGTCGGAATTGTCCAAAACAGTATCAACGGTGGATTTGCCAAAGGCTATAACGATGGCCTTAAACATATTGAAGCCGACGTATTTTGCTTATTGAATTCCGATGTGGAAGTCACGCCCAATTGGTTGGAACCTATAAAAGATGCTTTTCAATCCCTTCCTGATGCCTCCATTATCCAACCCAAAATATTGGACCTGAACAAAAAGGACCATTTTGAATACGCAGGGGCCGCAGGGGGATTTATTGACATGTTCGGGTATCCATTTTGCCGGGGACGCATTTTTCAGACCATTGAAAAGGACGTAGGCCAATACAACGACATAAGGGAAGTGTTCTGGGCCACGGGCGCCTGTATGTTCATCAAAAGCGATGTTTTTAGAGAATTAGAAGGTTTTGATGAGGACTATTTTGCCCATCAAGAAGAGATCGATCTCTGTTGGCGAGCCAAAAATAACGGATACAAGGTATTTTATGTGGGAACCAGTGAGGTCTATCACTTGGGTGGAAGCACCTTATCCAACATGAACCCGAAGAAGACCTTTCTAAATTTTAGGAATTCCCTGTACTCCATCACAAAAAATCTACCTAGGAGAAAAGCGTTTCCTATCATAATTGCTCGCTTACTCTTGGATGGCATTGCAGCCCTACGCTTTGTGTTTCAATTAAAATTCGATCACTGCTTTGCCATACTCAAGGCCCATTTGGGTTTTTATCTTAACTTTATAAAAATGTACAGAAAGCGTGAAAAAGCTAATTTTTTATTAAAGTACTATGTCGCGACATCCATTGTATGGTCCTATTTCGTACATCAAGTAGAGAATTTTAACATTTTAGTAAAAGATTAACGATGCCGAAATATGGGGACTTTGCTTTTTCTCTAATTTTGGTGTAGTTTCTTTAACATTTGAAATATCTAACAATCCTTAAATTATACTCTGAACTATGAAAAAAATTTTTCTAGGAACCTTGGCGATGACAATCCTTTTATCTTCTTGCGTATCGCAAAAGAAATATGCTGATTTGGAAGCCAAGCACAAAGAAACGCAAGACCTTTTGAACTCAGCAACCGTTAAATTGAACGACTGCTTGGAAGAAAAAGCAACTGCAGACTCCAGATTGAAAACCCTTGAAGATCAAAATGCATTCCTTAAAGCCAACAACCAAGAGCTCATCAACAACATGGGCAATTTGACTACGCTTACCACAAAAGGTGCTGAAAACCTTGAGAAATCCCTTGAGAGTCTTCAAGAAAAAGACCTTACTATCAGAAAACTTCAAAATGCCGTTACACGTAGAGATTCTGTAAACCTTGCTTTGGTACAGAGCCTAAAAGGTGTGTTGGGCAACTTGGATGATGATGACATCGAAATCAGTGTTGAAAAAGGTGTTGTATTCGTATCCATTTCTGATAAATTGTTGTTTAGAAGCGGAAGCTACAACGTAACAAATGCTGCTAAAGAAGTACTTGGTAAAGTTGCCAAAGTAGTGAACAACAAGCCTGATTTTGAATTTATGGTAGAAGGACACACGGACAACGTACCTTACAGAAGCGGTGTTCTATTGGACAACTGGGATTTGAGTGCTAAAAGAGCAACTTCCGTTGTTAGAATCCTTCAAGATGATTTTGGTGTAGATCCTGCAAGAATGACTGCTGCTGGACGTAGCTACTACGTGCCACTTGTCGACAATGATACTTCTGCAAACAGAGCCAAAAACAGAAGAACAAGAATCGTTGTACTTCCAAAAATCGATCAGTTCTACAACATGATTGAAGAAGGAATGAAAGATCCTGCCATCGGAGGTACTGGCAAATAAGAAATAAGCTTTTAGCTTAAGAATAGAAAAGCGGCCAATTGGCCGCTTTTTTTATTCAATAGATTTCAAGACTTCCCTTACCCTCACGGATAAGCTCAGGCTCATCGCCGGACAGGTCTATGACCGTCGAAGCAACATTATCCCCATAACCGCCATCAATGACAATATCCACTAAGTTCTGCCATTTCTCATAAATGAGTTCCGGGTCAGTGGTGTACTCCAAGATATCATCATCATCCCGAATGGACGTGGAAACTATGGGATGCCCCAACCCTGTTACCAATGCCCTGGCAATCGCATTATCGGGCACACGGATACCCACGGTCTTCTTTTTCTTGAAATCTTTGGGTAGATTATTGTTCCCCGGAAGTATGAAGGTGTAAGGCCCGGGAAGGGTTCGCTTTAATATTTTAAAAGTTGAGCTGTCTATCTGTCGTACATAATCGGACAGGTTACTCAAATCTGCACAGATAAAGGACCAATTCGCCTTTTCCAATTTTACGCCCTTGATTCTTGCAATACGCTGCAGAGCCTTTGAATTGGTAATATCGCAACCCAACCCATAAACCGTATCCGTAGGATAGATTACAAGCCCGCCTTTCCTAAGCACGTTCACAACTTTTTCAACCTGCTTTGGATTGGGATTTTCTTCATAAAGTTTAATCAGCTCTGCCATCTTCTATTTAAATAATTCCTAACGGATTGATTACAAAGATACTACTTATTGTAGCGTGCTGAGCATCCAAAATACCCTGTTAAATATATGATAAAGCACCCAACCCATTCATTTTTTGGAATCTCTGTAAAAGGAAAAGGGGCATTCGTCAATCCATATGGGGCATTGGTTAATTGGCGCCGTAAATATTGAAATAAATGCCCCAACTTTAAATAAAAATGCATTCCTATGAAATCAAAAATATTTTCCACAATACTGATGAGTTATAGCTTTCTGGTACTTTGTTTGGGTTGTGGCACTTCCAATAAATCCCAAAACGATCACTTTAATGGAAAAGATGCTCTAGCTAAACTGGATGGAGTATTGATGCAACTCGACCAATTTGATGCTTCTGACTGCTCGAACTTGGACGACATTGTAACCATCAACGAAAAAATGCGTAGAATCGTTGAAAGTATCAGGTCTACCAATGCATTTGACAGTATAGTCCAGGCATTTGATGCCAATACAAACCAGATTGACTTTGTGATTTCTGAAGATGAACAATTTGGTGTTTTCTCTTGGCGCACCAAAATGGATTGTTTGGGCAATAACATCAAAAACATTGCGCTATACAAATCCGACAATAAAGTACTAGCATCCTCTTTGTATGGCAAATCGATGATATTCCATGATATAAAATCCCAAAAACAGGCTGAGGGCAAAACCGTATACCTTTTATTGGGCAGTTCTTCCATAAACAAAGTACCAAAGGATTTAACAGCAAAGGGATATAAAATAACCAACGGATACTTGACAGAATCCCAAATTCCATCGATAGCTAATAAAAATCAGCAGTATGCTTCTTCTGGTATGGACCAATAAGTTCAGGGATTAATTTTGTAAACCAAGATAAATATCTCTAGGATTTACAAGAAAGCGAAAACTATTAAGCCTCATCCAAGACCTCAAGCTTGGCAAAACGTAGCAATAATTTTTTGATGCCACCTTGATCAAAATGGATTTCCGCTTTTTTGTCATTGCCAGCACCTTCGATATTGAGTATTTTACCTCTTCCAAATCGGGTATGGTTAACACGCGCACCAGTAACCAAACCAGGGTCTAAATCCAATGGTTTCCCCGGTAATGATATTTCAGGTTTCAGCTTTCTTAATTTTCTTAGTTGCTCTTCATTCGGTTTTGGAACATTTGGCGGTGTACCGTTTTTTGGTTTTACTTGTCGAAGTTTACTTTTGTCCACCTCGCCAAAAATATTCTTATCAATCATGGACTTGTATCGATAGCCATCATTAACAGGCGTCAAATTCTCCACGTACTGCTCCTCTATCTCCTCCAAAAATCGACTGGGTTCTGCATCAATCAGCTTACCCCAACGATACCTGTTTTGGGTATAGGTTAGAAATGCCTGTTTTTCGGCACGGGTCAAGGCCACGTAAAATAATCTACGCTCCTCCTCTAGCTCGCTTCGGGTGTTCATGCTCATGGCCGAGGGAAACAAATCCTCTTCCATTCCCACAATGTACACATAAGGGAATTCCAGTCCTTTGGCCAAGTGAATGGTCATCAAGGCCACCCTGTCATCATCCTCGATGTCCTTATCCATATCCGTTGCAAGGGCAACATCCTCTAAGAACTCTGTCAAACTACCCGTGGCATCGGCAATTTCCTTTTGACCTTCCACAAAGTCTTTAATACCGTTCAATAGCTCCTCAATGTTCTCCATTTTGGCAATCCCCTCAGGAGTACCGTCTTTTTTGAATTCCAACAGAAGCCCCGTTTTTTTGGCAACATGCTCCGCCAACGTAAAGGCATCCGAACCTTCGTTCATAATCTGGAAACTCTGAATCATGGTCACAAAATCCTTCAGCTTGCGCTTGGTACCTGCGTTGATGTTCAGATTTAGCTTGTCCAAATGCTCCATGACCTCAAAGATGGAGCGCCCGTAATGATTGGCGGCCACCACAAGTTTATCCACAGTGGTTTGACCAATCCCCCTTGTCGGGAAATTGATGACCCGCTTGAGCGCCTCCTCATCCTTTGGATTGATGATCAATCGCAAATAAGCCAATACATCCTTAATCTCCTTTCTTTGATAGAAGGACAGACCTCCATAAATCCGATAAGGAATATCACGCTTACGAAGAGCATCCTCAATGGCACGGGATTGTGAGTTGGTACGGTACAATACGGCAAAGTCCCCGTTTTGCATCTGTTGCTGCATCTTGTTCTCAAAAATGGAACCTGCCACATAGCGTCCTTCTTCAGCATCGGTAACGCTACGGTGTATTTTTATGAGCCCTCCATCATCATTAGAAGTCCAAACATTCTTCTCCAACTGGTTTTTATTGTTTGCAATGATGGAGTTGGCGGCATTGACAATATTTTTAGTCGAACGATAATTTTGTTCCAAACGATAAACAGCTACATCATCATAATCCCGTTGAAAGTTGAGGATATTACTGATGTTCGCCCCACGGAAGGAATAAATACTCTGTGCATCATCCCCCACCACACAAATATTCTGATACCTATCCGACAATGCCTTCACAATCAAGTACTGCGAATGGTTGGTATCCTGATACTCATCCACCAAAATATATCGAAAACGGTCCTGATATTTCATCAACACCTCTGGAAAACGGGTCAACAACTCGTTGGTACGCAACAAAAGGTCATCAAAATCCATAGCGCCCGCTTTAAAGCATCGGTCTACATAATTCTGATAAATCTCCCCCAACCTTGGACGTTTAGCCATGGCATCCGCTTCCATTAATTCTGGATTCTGAAAGTAGGCCTTTACGGTAATCAGACTGTTTTTGTAAGATGAAATTCGATTCTGAACCTGTTTGTACTTGTACACATCCTTGTCCAAGCCCATTTCTTTGATTATCGCAGCGATCAGGCGTTGCGAATCTTGCGTGTCGTATATGGTAAAATTGCTCGGGTAGCCCAGTTTATCCCCATCAAAACGAAGCAGTTTGGCAAAAACGGAGTGGAACGTACCCATCCATAGATTCTTGGTTTCGGAAGAACCGGCAATAGTGGCAATACGTTTTTTCATCTCTCGCGCTGCCTTGTTGGTAAACGTAAGAGCAAGAATATTAAAGGAATCCACCCCTTGCTCCATCAAATGGGCGATTCTGTAGGTTAACACTCGTGTTTTTCCAGAGCCCGCACCTGCAATTACCATCAAAGGACCATCCTTGTGCAATACCGGGGCACGCTGCGCATCATTCAATTCATCTATAAAATCACTCAAGGGCCAGAAGCTTTTAAAAGTAGGCGTGAAATTAGCCATTATTGACCTTTTGCTAAAATCAAGCTTTCAATATTTATAAACACCGTTTACCGTTTTTGGTCTGATTTTTAAATATATTTAAACTCCTAACTAAAATATCTGATGAATTTTAACCATTTACCGCTGTTCTTTATTCTTATTGTTGCTTATTCAGGGTTTTCTCAAACCACCAAAACAGGTCCCGTTATAGAAAACCATGGTGCCGTTTGGAAAATAGACAACCCCGACTTCAAAACGGACAAATCCCAAGAATTCAAAGTGGTTTTTGATGTGAAAGACGGCCCCGAGTCGGATACCGAAATCAACAGAAACCTAAATACCATAGCACGCTTTTTGAACATGCACGCACAAAGCGGAATCCCCGCCTCCCAACTAACTGTTGCCCTTATTGTTCATGGTACGGCAGCAAGAAACTTATTGACAGACAAGGCTTTTAAAGAAAGGTACAATGTGGACAACCCAAACAGTGAACTTGTGGAAAGTTTGTTGGAAGCCGGAGTGGAAGTCATTATGTGCGGACAATCCTCTAAAACAAGGGGGCTTCCAAAGGAAGATTTGATTCCAGGCATCAAGATTGCCCTTTCCGCAATGACGGCGAACATCCAGTTGCAAAACCAAGGATATCGTCCAATCAAATTATAAACCAACACCATCATGAAAAAAATACTATCCCTTACCTTAATCCTGACCGGTTCCATCTTGCATGCACAAGATCATGGCCTAGCAGCCGACATTGCCGCAGTGGAATCCAAAGTGATTGAATGGCGACATGATATGCACCAACATCCAGAGTTGAGCAACAGGGAGTTCAAAACTGCGGAAAAAATAGCTGCACATTTAAAATCTTTAGGGATTGAAGTGCAAACCGGGGTTGCCCATACAGGCGTTGTGGGGCTTTTAAAAGGAGACCACCCAGGAAAAGTTGTGGCACTCAGGGCTGATATTGATGCACTGCCCGTTACCGAACGGAACGACCTTCCGTTCAAGTCCGAAGTGACATCCGAATATTTGGGACAAGAAGTCGGGGTGATGCATGCTTGCGGGCACGACACACACATTGCCATTATGATGGGAACTGCAGAGGTCTTGGCCAAAAACAAGGACAAAATCCATGGGACCATCAAGTTCATTTTTCAACCCGCTGAAGAAGGTGCACCTCTAGGAGAAGAAGGTGGTGCCGAGCTCATGGTAAAGGAAGGTGTGCTGGACAATCCAAAAGTGGATGCCATTTATGGCCTGCATATCGGTTCTTATCTCGCTGCGGGACACATTGCCTACAAACCAGGCGGTGCGTTGGCCGCTGCACAACGATTTGTTGTGAAAATAAAGGGAAAACAATCCCATGGCTCACAACCTTGGGCAGGCATCGACCCCATTTTTGTGGCCTCCAAGATTGTCGATGGTTTTCAATCCATCATCAGTCGTGAAATGGAACTGACCAAGGAAGCTGCGGTCATTACCGTTGGAAAAATCAGTGGAGGAGTTCGGAACAATATCATTCCGGAAAGTGCCGAACTTATCGGAACCATTCGCACCTTGGATTACGATATGCAAAAGCAAGTCAACCAAAGAATGAAGGAAATGGCCGAGACCATCGCCAAAGCTTACCGTGCCGAGGCTACGGTGGAGATAGATAAAGGAGTCCCCATTACCTACAACGACCTGGATTTGACCGCAGCATCTTTGCCCAGCCTTCAAGAAGTGGCAGGGTCTGAAAATGTACATTTGATCAAAGCCATCACGGGAGCAGAGGATTTTTCGTTCTACCAAGAAAAAATACCGGGTTTCTTCTACATATTAGGTGGAAAAGACCCCAACGCCGGTCCCGATGAGCATTTCCCGCATCACACACCTGACTTCAAAATCGTTGATAGTGGTTTGCAATTGGGCGTAAAGGCCATGACGGAAATTGCACTGGATTATCTGGACAGAAGTAAATAATATTACTTTCATAAAATAAAAATATAGACCTCAATATCCTAACATTTGGAATTTGGACATTGGGGTTTGATATTTGTAGCTACTACGTCAAATTATATAAATGGAAACATTCCTTGAATTTCTGGGCGATATCCCTTGGTGGACCTGGGTATTGATTTTTCTTGCATTGGTCGCCATACGTGATATCTTTTTCCAAAAAGCCCATACCATTAGCCATAATTACCCCATAGTAGGCCATTTAAGGTATTGGTTGGAAAGTATAGGACCTGAGATGCGCCAGTATTTTGTGGCCAACAACAGGGAGGAACTTCCATTTAACCGTATTGAACGTAGTTGGATTTATGCATCAGCCAAAAAAGAGAACAATTACGAAGGTTTTGGTACCGATAGGGACATCTACAAACACCAGCATATCTTTATTAAAAATGCGATGATCGGTTTTCAAGCTTCCGAAAACCATCCAAATATAGAGCATCCTTATTTTTTGCCATGTGCCAAGGTCATGGGGTCTTACAACAAACGTAGAAAACCCTATCGCCCAGCTTCCATCATCAATGTTTCCGCGATGAGTTTTGGTTCATTGTCGGCCGCCGCCATAGAGTCTTTGAACAAGGGTGTTGAAAAATGTGGTGCTTACCACAACACTGGAGAAGGTGGCCTCTCCCCCTATCACAAACAAGGCGGTGACGTAATTTTCCATTTTGGCACAGGCTATTTTGGGGTAAGGTCAAGAGATGGTGGGTTTTCCATGGACAAACTAAATGTCTTGGTAGACGACAACCCATGCATCAAAGCCATTGAAATAAAATTATCCCAAGGTGCAAAACCCGGTAAGGGTGGTGTACTCCCTGGATCAAAAATAACCCCAGAACTCGCAGAAATTCGTGGCGTCGAAGTAGGAAAAGATGTTATCTCCCCTCCTACCCACAAGGCTTTTTCCTCTATTCCCGAACTTTTGGATTTTATTGAATCCATTGCGGAAGAAACCGGATTGCCCGTGGGCATCAAAGGCGCCATTGGAAAAGTGGACCAGTGGATAGAGCTGGCCGATTTAATGAAAAAAACAGGAAAAGGCCCCGATTTCATTACCATTGATGGCGGTGAAGGAGGTACAGGTGCAGCACCGCCCAGTTTTGCCGACCATGTTTCCCTGCCGTGGACCTATGGATTCTCCAAAGTATACAGTCTGTTCATGGAACGAGGACTTACCGAAAGAATCGTATTCATCGGAAGTGGAAAATTGGGATTCCCAGGTAAAGCAGCAATGGCATTTGCCATGGGAGCCGATTGCATCAATGTGGCCAGAGAGGCCATGATGAGCATTGGGTGCATTCAGGCTCAGGTTTGCCACACCAATAGATGCCCTGCCGGAGTTGCCACCCAAAGCAAATGGCGTCAAAATGGCATCAATGTCCCGTTAAAATCCGATAGATTGGCCCAATATTTCAAAACTTTCAGGAAAGAGCTTTTGGAAATCACACATGCCGCAGGTTACGAACATCCCTGTCAATTTAATATGAATGATGTGCAAGTAAACGTGGATGATGATTATCTTAGCAGCAACTTGGAAGCCGTTTATCGCTATCAAAAGGAAAAGGTCGAGTTTGAATCCATGCAGCAGCTTTTTGATTGTGAACACCTCGGCGGAAAACCAGCATTAAAAAAAACATTTTAATTTAGACCCAAATATTTAAACAAGCAATTGTACTACTTATGAAAAGAAATTTACTTCTAATCCTACTTCTGGCGATAACGACAAGCACTTTTTCCCAACGAAAAAGTGAACTCTTTGCTGAAATTGACACCTTGAAGACCAGAATCTCCGAAGTGGAACAGGAATTGGCCGTAGCACAGCGCGAAATATCCTCCAGTAATGCCGAAGCAGAGGCTTTACGTTCGGAAAACGCAACCCTTCGCGATGCGAATGCTACGCTGTTGGGCAACATGAGCAATTTTTCACAATTGTCAAAACAGAATTCGGACAATGTAGACCGTGCCATGGAAGCCTTGGCCAGAAAGGAAAGACAGCTCAGCGGCATCAACGATATGATTTCTTCCAACGACTCCACTGCCATCGTTTCCTTGACCAACATAAAAAAAACAATGGGGGAAAATGCCAAAGTTGGTGTTGAACAAGGCATTGTCACGATCAGTAACAGTCTAACCACTCTTTTTGGTTCGGATACTGGTGCAGAATTGACTGAAGAAGGGAAAACATGGTTGGCCGGGGTGGCCGACGTGATCATAGCCAATCCAAATTTCAAGACAGTAGTCGAGGGATTGAACATCACAGGGGAGTTTGCCCCTACCTACAACCATGTAGCCGCTGTGGCTTCAGAATTGGTGACTGTTCTGGAGGTTCCCGCAGAAAGCATCAGTGTTACCGCTAAGGATGGAAATTTCAAGGAAGGCATCAACATCAAACTACAGCCTGACTACAAAGGTTTTTATGCAAAGGCCAAAGAAAGTACAAAAGGGGCGCAATAACCTTTTGGTCTGAAATACTTTTTGAGGTTTTGATGCGTTCTAGGTAGTGTAAAATCAATAAAAAACCAGACTACCTTATGAGTGGAGATCAAATCCTTCAGTTATTTGCTTATTTATTACCAGCCGTTGTCACTGGCGTTGTCGCTTTCTACTTTTTTAGATTGCATACCCGAAACGAAGATGGACGCAGACGGTTTTTGCTGCACAAAGATTCCCAAAAGGAAACATTGCCCATTCGTTTGCAAGCTTATGAGCGCATGGCCCTTTTCTTGGAACGCATTGCCCTAAACAGTCTAGTGGTCCGTGTATCACCAACAGGTAAAAAGAAAAGTGATTACGAAAACCTATTGATCAAACAGATAGAGACGGAGTTTGAGCACAATCTATCACAGCAGATTTATATGTCCGATGGGTGTTGGAACATCATCAAAACGGCTAAAAACGCCACCATACAAATCATTCGTTCCGCTGGAATGAGTGAAACCGACTCGCCTGATAAATTGCGTGAGGACATCCTTAACCAGACCATGGAGAAGGAATCTCCCTCTGCAGCGGCCCTTGCTTTTGTTAAAAAAGAGGTGACTGAACTTTGGGATTAATAAATTAAGTTCAAGTGCCAAGTTCAAACTCTAGCACAAAAAGAAGAGAAACACGAGCCAAGACTCAAGTTTAGAATTAGGAGTTATTCGGTTATTGAGTTACTGCAAACTGCCAACTGACTTCACGAGTTCTCCTACACCAAGCATCTGACATCAAACAGCCTATTCCTGTTTTTCAGGTTCTATGGGACTTGTTTCCTCGTTCTTGTTCTTGGCGTACAGATAACCACGCTTCCACCACAAGGTCATCCGTTCCTTATTGAAAACCAATGAGTTTGTGGTGAGAACCGTTGGCGTATAATAGAAATTGATGATGGCATCCTTCTGATTGGCCACCAACTTGCCAATACGGATGTTCTGATTCTCGATACGGTCGAGCATAAACCCAAAAATGGTAGTGATCAGATCAAAAGGGTTTTTGGAAGACATACGGTTCAAATGGTTTACCTCGGTATGGAGCACCACCACATCGACTTCGGTTGCTCCGCGGTTCAAGGCTTCTTCAATGGGAACTAAAGTTCCCAAACCACCATCGGCATACTCACATCCATTTTTTTTGGCCAAGCTCATAAACGGTGTGTAGTTGGACGAAATCCATATCCAATCAATGAATTCATCGTAGGTACAATCATTTATGGATTTATACTCCACCTGATTGAGTGATAGATTGGACACGGTGACCACCACATCTGTCTTACCATGTTTTAATTCATTGAACTCCTCTACTGTGATGGACCTGCGAATCAATTTTCGTAGATTCTCACTTTCTCCAAAGGTCTTTTTACCCTTGATGAAGTTTTTGATGACGTTCCAATGATTGATGGCAATGGTCTCGATACCATGTTTTTTCTTGATGATAAATGGGCAGTTATTGAATATACTATCTTGATTGACGTTTGAATAAATGTGCTTGATCTTGTCCAACTTATTCAATGCCAGATGGGAAATCAAAAGGCTTCCTGTGGATGTGCCCACGAACAGGTCGTAATCATGCTTGGCCTCTTGAATCAAAAATTGGGCAACACCACCAGCAAAGGCTCCCTTGCTACCTCCTCCCGAAATGACCAATGCCCTCATTCACCTAAAGTTTTCTCCAAATATTGTTTTTCTTCCTGACTTAACAAAGGGTAAAGTCCCTTAATACGGGCTGTATTTCCTTCGGATTGTAAAAAGTCAATCAATATTTCCCTAGACGATTTTCTAAAGTGCCATACGTGATGACTACAGGACTCCACAAGATTTTTCAGGACCGTATCCGTAAAGCCGCCAATGCTCTTCAAATACTGAAATGCAATCAAGCGGGTCTCAAAGTGATGCACGGATCCCGTGTACCCGCTCAATTCATCAAAATAAACTGCCTTTAAATCCTTGTTGTACTCAGGAGTAACCAAAGCTAGCGTCAACCAAAGCAATCGAATATTTTTATTGGGGAAACCTATGATTTCATCCGTTTCATTGAGGTATTTGCTCCGGTTCTGCGGGAAATCCGTCCACAAACGGTATAGAGCAGCTTCTATCGTGGTATAACTTTCATCCTTTAAAAGGCTTTCTGCTTCTATTTTAAGTTCCGTAGGGATTTTGTTCTGTGACAGGATAACCGCTTGCCTTGTTTTCACATCTCCAGATTGAAGAATGGAACCTAAAAACCCAGGCGACAACTTGATTCCATAATCCAAAACAAGGTTTTCCTTTAATGGACTGGATTTAAATTTTCTCCATTGACGTTTTAAAATCTCCTCTGTTTTATCTGGCTGTTCCGCTATCTTGTTTTTCAGTTCAAAAAAGGTTTTGATGGATGGATTCTTATCTTGTAAAAACGAAACCACTTGATCATACGGAAAATCAGATTCCTGCAACCACAATTGCTCAAAATCTTCAAGGTCGGTATTCGAAACCGCTTCTAATTCCTCCATTAAATTGGGAATGGTCACATTTTTAAAGGCATATTTGTTCAAATAGTTTTGGAGACCTTTTTTAAAAGCCTTCGCTCCCACCCGCTCTTGCAGCATTACCAAGGCCCAAGCTCCTTTTTCATAAAAAGTAAGGCTACCGGCCCCTGAATTTCGCAATGCTTCGCCTCCATCATCTCCAGAAAATCGTTGTAAAGCGTTGGCCGTTTCCAACAAATGCCAATAGTAATGATCATCGCCAAAAATATCCTTTTCGGCCAAGTAAGCGTAAAATGTAGCAAAGCCTTCATGCAACCAATGGTGTTCGCTGCTGGTCTCCGTGACCAAATCGCCAAACCAATGATGGGCCAGTTCGTGCGCATTGACGTTGACGTAGTTTTTATCAACGAAAGCTGTGGAATCTATCACGTATTGATTCGAAAATATAGTGCAGGTAGTATTCTCCATTCCCGCGTAGAGGAAATCCTGTACCGGGACCTGTTTATAGTTCTGCCAAGGATAAGGAACGCCGATTTCCGTCTCCAAAAAGTCAAAAATATGCTGAGTATATCGGTAAGTTGGCTCTACTTTGGTGAAATCCGTGGGTTCATAGTACAATTCAATGGGAATTCCCGAGGCTGATTCAATAACTTTTTTATTGTAGCCTCCAATGGCAAAACCGACCAAATAGCTGCTCATGGGGTTTTTCATGTCAAATTGCCACAAATGTCCCTTTGATTCTGGCAAGGGTTCCTTTTTGATGAGATTCCCATTGGCAATCACGGTATAATCTTCTTTTAAAAGAATATCAAGATCAAACTCGACCTTTTCGGTCATATCATCAAAACTGGGCAACCAACGGCTTGTGTATTTTCCCTGACCCTGCGTCCAAACTTGTTCGTTGTTCCTGACCTCGTCATCCCATCCTAAAAAATATACCGTTTGTTTTGGTTTAGCTACATAATCCATTGAAACGATGTGGTTCTCCCCTTTTTTCATTTCATCTTTGATGGTAATCCTCTTGCCGTTGTAATCGTAATCGATTTTTGCACCATCAAAAGAAACATTCGAAAAATCCAGGTTCACGGCATCCAAAAAAATGGAATCCACATCCTGAATCACTTTAAACTCATAAGCAACGGTACCTTTGATACGGTTTTCGGCAGGTGTGGGTTCAATCAAAACATTGGCATGCACAAAGTCTACTTTATCCTGAATTTGGGCTGACAGGAACTGTACAAACAAGAAAAATATAAGTGTGGGGCTCAGCTTCATACCATCATCTTATCAAAAGTCCTTCCAAATT
>CETR01053733.1_pt1 | contig 19409 bp, 25 predicted proteins | sample 531281 | NCBI WGS metagenome assembly CETR01 (sample SAMEA2622568, study PRJEB7988) | marine metagenome | biome: marine biome (ENVO:00000447); feature: mesopelagic zone (ENVO:00000213); material: "saline water (ENVO:00002010), including plankton (ENVO:xxxxxxxx)" | depth 696 m
GTATTGCCAACCCTCATCAATAATACAAAGTTTTTTCTGGCCTCTATCGCCATTATAAAACTGTCCCTGGATGATGCAGGTCATAACAAACATGACAATTTTTAACAGTCTTTTGTTTTCAGATAGTTTTGATAACTCCAAAACCACCAGGCGATTATTGTTAATTAGAGGCGTTCTTGAATTAAAAATATGTCCATAGCTACCCTGGCTTGAATATTCTTCCAAAAGCAGCGATAAATCGCTTAACCTATCATCTCCTTGATATTCTGGAACTTTTTGTAACTCTTTTAATGCACTAATCACATCATCAATACATGCATCATTTTTTTTGAGATGAACAGCTTGTCGAATCGCTTTTAATAACCATGCACTTTGAACGGGTTTAAGTGCTTCATCAGGACTTGCCATAACAGCAAGTAAGTCTCTTATTTGATCATAGTTAGAACGTGTTTCATCTCCAATTTCTGCGCTTCCTTCAAAATCAAATAAGGTAAATGGATTCATCGATAAGGTAGATGCATCAATATAGCTACCACCTAAAACCTCACATAAATGTTTATATGATTCACCGATATCGATAATAAAGATTTGATGGCCTCTGGATACGCTATCTAATATCTGTGAGGCTTGGAAATAACTTTTTCCTGCACCAGGTGCTGCAACAATTAATCGATTATAGTTTGCAATAGGTAGGTTTTTGTCATCAAAAGGATCAAAGCAAAACAACTGGTGGCGGTAAGTTGGCATTACCAACCCCTCACTTGAGCCTTTAAAATCTGCAACCACGGGTAAAAGGTTTGCAACATTATGATTGCTTAACTGCTTTGTCATCCCCATTAACTGATAGGAATTAAAAAGCCCTTCGCCCAAAACAAACGGAAGACTGCCCAAATATCGAAGCCATTGATTACACCTGCTTTGAATGAGCTTAAATCCAAGCTGTCTAAAGCTTGCGATAGCCTTGGCTACATGCTCTTTTTCATTTTGCCTGGAGGTAAACAAGGTAAGATTATAAAAAGTAGGCAATAACAATAAATTGTCTTTGGTGCTTTCCCTATAGACATAGTTACACTCATGGGCTTGCTCATGAATTCCAGGAACTAAAAACTCTTGTATGGCATTAGCATTGGCATTGAGTGATTTAGCCCTTTTCTTGGTATTGGCTTTTACCTTTTCACTATCAACACCTTCAACCGTAAAGCTAATTAAAAAAGGGCATTGAATGCCGTGTTCTGGTTTTAATAAATTGGCAAATAAATCCGGTGTTTGCCAAAGGCCAAACTCATCTTTTGGATAGCCATTTTTTAATAGTTCACAGTTTACAAGCCTTGCAGACACACCTTCTGAGTCAGCATTTTTTAGTGTGATATCGATATTTGAGTCATTAACTTCATATACAGTTGTTGGATTTGCAAGATTTTGGCTTATTACCCCGTCTGTCTCATCTTGCTCAGGCCAGAAAAAAGACTCTAAATCAGGCGATAAAATAGTATTAATAATCGTCTTAAAGTCATTTACCAATAAGTTATGGTGATAAAAGCCTGCAACTTTTAGCTCACTTGCCCAATCATCTCTTAAATTAGCAAGTCTTTTCTCAAAGCCTTGATGTTTCTTGATTGAGAAAAACATAAAACATTCATAATCTGCCAAAAGGGCTGGGATATTTAAATTATTTTTATAACCGTCTTTAATGGCTTTTTTATGAAAGTTAATACTCATTTTGGCAAGCTCTGCCACAATACCGCCCCTCTCAAGCAATGGAGCGTAGTTTTTTGCTAACTTTCCGCCTAAATAGGGATGCTTATACAATAAAGTGGTGCAATGTGCCCCCTTGGGAAGCTTGTTTTTAAAGCTTTCAGCAAGTGCGCTGACTAATGATTGATTTGCACCACTTAAAGGTGAGACATAAAACCCAAATCCTGCGCTCGTTTTATTATGATAAAATCCTTGCTCATCAACCGTTTCATAGGGCAAAAGGCTATTAAGTTTTGGCACATCGATGGTCACTGATTCACGAGCCTTTTGTGCCTCATATAAAGAATCAGGTTTTATTGCATCCGCTTCCCCTAAAAGATTGCTAAACCGATAAAGCGCACTTCTCGTTTTATCTCGCATCTTATTGACTAAATCCTGCATGATATTTCTCCTTACACTTGTGCCTGGTTGCCTTTAATCACTTGCTCTTTATGAGCTATTCCTTGTTTATCCTTCCACGGAGCAACCCAAACCAGCTCGCTATTTTTCTGAGAGTCAATCCTGCTATTATTCGCACTTAGTCTTTTTGAACCAAACTTCGATGAATACGGTGCTTTGTTGTAATCATCAGCAAAGCTTGTCATCCTATCGACTTCTTCAATGCTTAAACATCTATCTGATGCCGTTTCATTACAGCTAAATGATGCGTTCATACTTGAACACCCAGTTAAAAGCCCTAACGCAGCAATCATCATGGCGCTCACTAATTTCATGTTATCCCTCCTGCCGTTTGGCGCGATTTTGTTGTACTTTATTGATATGGCTTAACACTTCCGGTGGCACTGAATAATTTTCTACACTAAACTCTTCATCCTTGTTATTGTTGGCAGATGACAGGTAATCATGTGATGCAGGATGAGAGGCTTTTTCAGATGAATATTGCCTATCTTCTTCTGGCTCTAAATAAAACCCATCTTTAAAAACAATGGTTGCCACATTGCCTGCACCGACTTGTATAACAGGGTGATATTGCTCAGCTCGCTTGATGTAGTAACTTGATAGCTGCTCGGCTGCTTTTGACGCACCGCCAAAACCTGCAAAACCAGCCACTCTGTCACTTGGTAAAATTGAAGTTGCACCAATTGGCGTAATGTTTTGAATGCTTTGGGCTGCTTGCGCTGCTTGTGATATACCACTTAGTGCACCACTAACACCTGCCCAGGTAACAACCTTTCCGTCTCTCATTAAAGGCACGCCTTTAATGCCGACTTTACCGCCAAAAAAGACCCAGCCATTAACCTTTTTATCAATAATTGGTTCGCCTTTTTTTGCACAGGAGAGTTTATATAAAGCAACATATGCCCTTTCAGATGAAATATCGCCATAGGATGAAGCACTAACACGACAACCTTTCAAAAAGGACTTTGCCCCATTTGGCATGGTTCCATCATCTAAAAACTTAAATAACATGGCACTGTTATTTTCTTGCTGCCCATTTACCGAGGCATCAGAGTCAGCACCACCTAAAAGTACCGCGCGAACTGAAGTGTTGGATGGCACATACCTTCTTTTTTTAACCACTTGTGATTTATAGTAGCCATCAAAAGAAACCAGCTTCATGCTGTTTTTGGCAGGATTTTGAAATACCACAGGCTGATATGTTCCCTTGTCATTATTTGCATGCCAAAGTGTTGGGTTTTTTAATTCTTGCGTTGGAGCCTTTGCCTCTTTCTTTTCTTCTTTTAAATATGTAATCTGCTCTGATAAAGCTTTAACTTTATCTGCCAAGAGATTGTTTTCTTTTGATTTAGCATCATTAATCGAATCAAATTTTTTGCTCATATGTGCTAATTGTTCTTTTAAGCCCTCAAGCTCAATCTGTTGTGCGCTCAAGGCACTTTCGGTGTTTTTTTCGGTAAATGACTCATTAATAACGCCAACCAAATCAACGGCTTCTTTATTTGTCTTTTTTGAGGGTTTGCTCTCTACCAATAAGCCAATAATTAAGGCGAAAACAATCGATATCGCAGCAACAACCCCAATCATGACTTTCATTTGCTTTGAATAAATGCGCTTGTTCTTAGTAAAATCAGCCATGTGACACCTCCTCGATGCGATAAAGAGTGGTCTTATCCTTCGGTGCAAGTGTCATCTTAGATAGCTTTATTGCTTTAACTACATGTCCTGCAAACCAGGAAGGGTTAATAGTGATGCTCTTTTTTGAATTGTTATAAACATCAAACGCTTCTCCTTTATAAGCCCCGTCTTGCCAGATTTCTCGTTTGATTAGACGTAATCCATTTTTAAACTGCCCTGCTTGAAGACGCACATGACTCACGCTTACCCCAGGCATTTTGATTCCTTGTTCCATATACTTCACCATTTCCAAGGCTTCTTTTTTAAAAGGCGCGTCCTTTTTAACGATGCTTGTTGGTCTTTGTATGGGTTGTGGTTGATATTGCTTAAACGCAATTGTTTTACCTAAAGAATCAACCGAATTAACCGTTAATGATAAATGTTGTCCTTTTTTCGTTGATAAAAACAACGTGAATGGTGCGGGAATCTCAGGATGCACATACATGCTGCCATCGGTTTCATCGTACTGATAGGTCAATGCACCATCAGGAAAAGCGGCCTTAATGATTTTGTCATTACTGATCATAAGCCTATTTTGATTCGTGTTACTTAATTCAACTGAAAGCTCAGCATTATTTTGAAATGTTTTAACTGTTGCAGCAGGTGTTTGTCGGCTTAGCATCACCATAAACGCTACAGACAATGCTTTGTACTTATTCATTGTTATCCCCCTCGACGCGCGTGAACCGAGAAATTGATAATCGTCCAAGGTTGTAACGGTATTGGATACGATAAGTCACCTTCTCATCTTTAAGCGCTCTTAATCCCACACGTTGATTTAATATCCCTGAAATTTCTGTGGTTAAATGCTTAGGGTTGCTATTGATTTCTGTAATATTAAAAACGCCAGACATTTTTTTATCTTTAATAATTCGAGCTTCTTTTTGCAGGGTCTTTAACATTGGCGCGTAGTTTTTGCTGTCTACAAAGTTCAACAGCCTGTTATAGTTGGCATCTACCGTCTCAGGCGTTACGTTAAATCTTGAATAGATAAAATTTTCACTCATTAAATTTAAGTAATGCCCATCCACCTCACTTTCACTTTTTAAATAGCCATTACTGCCTGAAAATGGTGTGATTTCTATCTTTTGATGAATGGATGTATACCAACAAAGCCCTGCCAATAGCGCATTGGATACCAGCAAGAAAAAGACCATGAACACCATTAAATTGAACCTGGCTGAAAGCTTGCTTAATTTATTTTCATATACACTATGTTCCATGATTACCTTCCTTTATGCTTTCCAAATCCGTTGATAGGACTTAGGTAAACTGGGTAAGAAAAAGCTTGTAATACTGCTTGGTAAATACCAGTAAGCCATAACAAGCAATCTTTGAGGCCCATCTCCTTTTTTAAGCATTCTTAAAAGTGACACCAGCCCCATCCCAAAAAAAGACACAACGATTTTTTGAGATGAGCAGATGAACAACACAAAAAAAGTACTTGCTACAATCAGCTCATCGAGCGTTAACGATAAATACCGTTTTGGGGCATCGATGTTATTTAAAAAATGATATTGGCTTAACTGGCTCACTTTGCTCTCCCCTCTAAAAAACAAACGTTTTAATTAAGAACGCTGGAATGAATGCCACCGCTGCAACACCAAGAAAAACCATTGGATTTTTAGTTTTTACGGCCATAGCCGTTGCTAAAATGACATCCACAAGAATAAAAACTTTCCAAAATATGCCACTGCCACTGAAAGTATCTTGGACATCACCAGTTAGAGCCTTGCTTAACAAGTCACTTGCATAGGTGTTTGTTGCTAAAAACAACAGGCTCATAGAGATGAAGTTGGTGTATATTTTTTTAACTTTCTGGGTTATTTTCATTGTTTTCCCCTTTTTTTAGATACAAAAATCCCCTTGAGCCTTATTTGTGCTCAATATTTAGACTTTTACGGTGTTATTAGTTAGTGCAAAACTTAGTATTTTTGCTTAAGAAAATTCATCCATTAATTAAGCGCCTTCCTGTTTAGCTGAATCTTTATTGGTAAGCTCTTCGGCTTTACTGATAATATCAATAAGCTTATTTGAGCTTTTCATTTGCATGGCCAACAATTGATTATTTTTTCGTGTCTCACTGATCAATATATCCAATTTCTTTTCAAGATTTGCGGTTTGATTCATGAACATGGCAAGCTGTAATGCGTCAAAATCAACCTGTGAACCTCGTCTAAGACCACGAACATATCCACCAATTTGATCGTCAATAGTTTTGACAAAGTTTGATCCCTTGTCGCCCAGAGCCTGCTTATTGACTTCCATTGAGAAGCTTGTGCTTGACATCAATAAAAGCATCAAGGCCATTAACCCCCTATAATTCATTTTCATTCTCCTTACTGATTTTTATTTCTTCCCTTAAAAAAATCCATTGCTCATTAAGTAATAAAAGCTTTGATCCATTTTTAAGTTGGAAACCTTTCTTAAATTCTTTTTTAGTCTCTAACATCCCTATGCCTTTTTAAAGTTATTAATATGTTTTTTCGGTTTTCTCTTTAGATAATGAATTACTATGTTGCTCTTCTTCATTATTTATATGGTTGTATTCAACAAATAAGGATTTACTTTTATCCTTATTTGCTACTGCTTCCCCTTTTTCAGAGATAGATCGGAATCTCATTAAGTGATCCTCCAATCTAAGAGTGGCCTCTTGTAGTTTTTTTCTATGCGCCCTTTTACATGACTCGGATAAAAGCTTATTACCCTCGGCAGAGAGCTTAATTGTCACAAAAATATCCTTGTAATTTTTCTTATTATCAAATTCCAATTTTTATTTCTCCCCAAACAAACACATTGACGGCAAATATACAATCAAATAAAATGATATCTGTATATCAAATTAACGATATGCGGATATCACATAAATAATATTTTATGATATGCGGATATCATTTGTAAAGGGTTTTTTTATGTCTTTAGATAAATTTTCAATTGAAATGGAAGTAAGAGATAATGAGTTGGATGCTCAAGGTATAGTCAATAACGCTAATTATATGATTTATCTTGCTCATGCTCGTCACAAACATGGTGAAGTTCTTAATATTAATCATACAGACTTTGCTCGAGAAAACATGAATTTGATCGTTACTTCTTGCACTATTAAGTTCAAAAACCCACTAGAAGCAAATGATAAATTTATTGTCACAAGTAAAATAGCAGAAGCAGATCTACCTTTTCATTGGGCACATAAGCAGGATATTAAGCGATTAAGTGACGGAAAAATTATTCTGAAAGCCGTATTTAATGCAACATGTGTTGATAAAAATGCTGAGCAAGGATCGAATCTTCTTATACCCCAGCAAATTGAAAAAATCATAAAATGAAGACCTTTTATGAAAAAGTTGCTTTAGGAATCATTATCCCTGCAGCCTCCGTTGTATCTGTGTTTATAACACCGGAAATAAGCCTTTTGCAGCAGCACTTTTCCATCAATGTTAATTCAATTGGACAGATAATGTCTTATTACCTATCGGGATACCTGGTAGGCCAAAGCTTATTTGCATTTATATCAAAGAAAATTGGGTACAAAAAATCCATTCAACTTGGAGCAATCCTTTCCTTAGTTGCATTGATTATTCAAATAAAAGCGTTTAACTCTACTTTTTTTAATCTGTTTTTAATTGGAAGGTTTCTTACGGCTCTTGGCTTATCATCGGGACTGGTTTGTGGATTTGCTTACTTAAAAGATCGGCTTACAGGAAAGGAGGAAAAAAAATTTTTATCTATAATAACAGTGGTATTTACTTTGTCAATCTACTTTTCCATTATTTTATCAGGAAATATTATTAAATATTTAAACTTGGATTGTATTCTATCGGTAAATATTATTTACATATTGATTATTTTAATCTCAAGCTTATTAATGAAACAAAATTCTATTAATAATACGCTTTCCATAAATGAAAATCATGTAAAAACAGATATAAAAACATGTTTTAAATTAATCACTTATTCTTTTTGTCTTTCAATTTCAACTATATTTGCATATTGTTATGCAATATATGCCCCTTTTTTCCTTATACAATATCATCACCTAACCCCGACCCAGTTTGGCAATTATAATTTTATTAATCTTTTTGCCATTTTAATTGGAAGTTATATTTTCACAACCTTGTCAGATAAAATTAAAGAATATAAATTGATTCTAGTTTCTATGACTATTTTATTTGTAGGGTCGATTTTATATTTTGTTTCCTTAAGAGTTCCTACCCTCTATTCTTTTTTATTCTTCATATTCTTGAGTTTTATTTTGAACGTATTGTGTGGAATAATATACCCTGCTGCAACATATAAATGTTTACAAATTGGCAAAAGTAAAGCTTCATCGTCTGCAATAATGAATACATTCAAAATTGGAATGCCAACGATTGCAATATTTTTAGTTGGAAATTATAGCCAGAATCCTTTAATTAATTTAGCTTTAACAATATCCTTATTTTCTTTATTATTTATCTTTTTATTATTGGCTTTATTTTTAATTAATCGTCCTCAAATGAAGGCAGCAACTATTCAAATCAGATAAACGTTTTTAATAAAAAGTCATGCATTTTTTTGTATACTTCTTTTCTTTCTTTCAACACATTTAAACCGAAATTTATATCGCTATATTTTCCAGCAATATTCAAAAATACTTTATTCCCTAACAAATCTTTACTACAAAATCCAACTCCATGCATAATGTTTTTTTGTTTTCTAATTTCTTCCAAATTTTTCTGCTTTTCTTCAGAAGGAGAAACTGTATCCCACACCAATAAAAAAGAATCATTTATAGACATCAAAGAAGATGCTGCTTGTAAAAGGTGACAATCCTTGTAAAGTCCAGTTTCCATAAACTCTGAAGACCAATCTGGGTTACTTGATTTTGAAATAATAACGTTTGAACTTTTGTCAAAAACAATCAACGATAAATATGTAGTACCTAGACCTAATAGTTCTTCATTGAAATCGGCAAAGGCATTATTTTGAATTATGGACGTCTTATTAGCCATTGTAACTTCCCTAAAGCATCAATATTACTTATATATAAAGTTTCTGAATTTCCTTTAATGCCATCAATGATTAACTTATCATCTTTCGGCATGCATAATCCAGAGAGCATCTCACCACCTTTTAAAACAAAAATAAATTCTCCTTGGAGTGGAGAAATATTTTGATCATTATATTTTATTCCGCCAATATAATCTCCATATTTCACAAAGGGAAATAAAATATTATTTTTTACCTGGCCAAAGCAAAAATTACTCTGCTTCTGGTTAATGCTTAACAAAGTCTCTTGAGCTAATGTATCAAAATCAATATCATCGAATATATCTGGACTCAAATTAACTGGAGGAACACCTTCGCCATTTATAATCCAGTTTGAATTTACAAGAAGATTATTTTCATTAAAAAATTTCACTAATGAATCTAATTTTTTTTTTGGTATATTTACTGTATTTAATTCCCACCTAGCTAAGGTAGGAATAGATGCGCCACCCCAATTATTAGCGAGTTCTTTTCTCGTCAAGTTCAGCGATGATCTACAATATGTTATCCTATCACCCACGCTATTTAATGAAAGTGCCATCATTCTTATTCTGCTCTAATTTGATTAAATTATCTTTACTTTTTTAGTTCAAATTAAATATGATAGCAGCATATCATATTATATAGAAGCTTAATGTTTTTAAGCTGTTATATTCATTAACTTGTTTCATGTTTATTCAGCCATTTATTGAGTGGTAGCATAGATTTTTTTATTTCATTGTCATGGTTCATGATAAATTTAATAAATTGATCTTGAACAAGTACATTTTTTAATTTTTCATTGTTATATAAGCTATTAAAAGCAGTATTTTTAATATAATTTTCAAATTTCATCAGCAAATCTTCTTGGGCTTTTTTGTTAGCATCATTAAAGGTTTTTAATATTTCTTCTCTTAAATATTTCTCATAACCAGAAATGTCTTTCTCCTTTGATTTAGGTAAATCTTTTGGAGCAGACTTTTGTTGCTGGTAGTTCTCCTCAAGAGCACACAATAAATATTTCCCTAAATTTTTTATCATACCTTTTTTGTAACTGTTAGAACTCTCAATAAGCTCTATTTTTTCAATGATATATGCCTCTTCGTAATTTTTCACAATTTCTGCAATTTGTTTTTGTGATAAACCATAATTATTTTTCAATAATTCTGATATTGTTGATTCTTCCAACTCTTTTTTAGTCTCATTGAGTTTCTTATTTGATTTATTGATAGAAAATTGAATTGCTACAACTTTTCTATTTATTTTTTTTAATCTAGGCTCAACAACTAATAAGGAATGTTTATTTACTTCCTCAACGGATTTGTCTAAAACTCTGGTTTTAAAATCTCTAAATATCTTATATTTATTATCATCTACTCCCATTAATTTTCTGAACTTTTCTAATTCAAACCAAGGTGTTTGTCCTATCTCTTGATATCGGTTGCAATTTTCATATAAAGCAAGCCCATATCCAGATTGAAATTTTGCCTGCACTTCTAAACACAACCTTCCATAAACAGTTGGATGATACAAAAGCTTTCTCATCTTATTACTATATGAATAAGTGCAAGTTGAACCTTCAATCGAAGCGTCAGCAATAATAGAACTAGCATTCCAAATGCCATCTGAGTCTATTTTATCTCCATCAACAATATTCCATTCAATTACTGTTGCCAATAAGTCCATCAATGCTTGTTTTATTCTTTTGTGATCATTACTATCGTAGCCAATTAGCTTGGTCAAAGTTGTTACGTGTATCTCATGCTCATCTTTTGTTAAAAGATCATCGTAGGCATTAAATAATAAAGCATTTGATATTTTCCTCTGAAGCAGAGATATTTTATTGCTTGAATGAATAATAGCAACGTGCTTTTTTAGTTCTCTGTTTTTTCTTTCTGTTAATACAGGTATATCCATACTCATTATTATTGTTCCTGTAAATGACCCTTTTAAAAAGTTCAGTGACTGAACTTTTTAGCACCTTTATCGCAATCCTGTAAACGTCACACTTGATCCTGTAGACGTCACATATAGAACCATCAAAAACTTTTTAATTTCTATTTTAAGTTAACTTAAATCCCTCAAACGTCACGTTTACTGGTAAAAGTAAGCCTTCTTAACGCCACATCGAAAAAGTTCAGTGACTGAACTTTTATTTAAGTAGTCTCTGAACAATAGCTGTTCTGATAATTTTACTTTGCACACCTTCAATTGAAGGGTATATTTTCCTAATTTCAATTATTGCTTGATCTATATTTCCCTTTATATTTTTGTCTATAGTAAGATAATCTAGTTTTTCGAACCCTTGCATCTGTTCATTTAGGTTTACTAAATCGATGTAATTCTTAGAGCACAGTAAATCCTGAACAGCTTCCGATATCCATTTGCTCTTGCTTTTAAGATCATACCCCTGACTTATCATTTGTTCTTTTACATCGTTCAATAGTAAATCCGGTAAACAATAACTAACTCTAACCTTATTTGAGGGTTTCTTTTTTTCATTCATACATACTTTCCAATTCTTTAATTACTTTTTTAAGAGTTTGAGAAATAATTTTAGGATCATTATTTGTTTCCACTTGATAAAATTGTTCTTTTAAATTTGATAATTCTGGATTATTAAGGATGGATTGTAATAATATCTGAGCAACATTTGCTTTAGAAGTTGATCCAAGGTTTATTAGATTTGATTTAGATTGCTTATTTACCTGATCAAGCTTTCCTTTATCTTTTTTCAAAAGATTTTTAAGATGCTTTAAGGAGCCTCCTTCAACAACATCATTTATAGCCTGGTTTCTAAGTTCAACGGATTCAATATTGCATAATACGGCTGCCTTTTCCAAGCTCTTAATCTTATCAGTAGATATTAGTTGTTTAATTTCTTCATCAGCATTAAGAACAGCTTTCAAATTAATTGCATGTGATTTAGCGCATCCTAGTATTTTACTAATGTCAGTTATTCTAACTTCTTCTTTAGAGATAGAATTTTTCTTGGCAAACTCATCTAAGATTTTATCTAAGTTATCAATCCTTTCTTTTAAAGAAAGGTCAGATCTTTCAATGTTTTCAATCCACTGTAATAATCGAATTTTAAAGGGATCAGGTTTTCCATCAATTATTTTTGCTTGAATATCAATTTTTTTAGCAAGTGCTGAAGCAAGAGTTCTTCGTTCCCCTGCTATTAATTTATACTGACCATTATCTTCATAAACAATAATTGGATTTAAAATACCTTGATCTACTATTGAGTTGGATAAACTTCTTAATGATTCAATTTCCTCTGATTTCTTTTTAAATTGAGGGTCTGATTCTGATAATCCATTTAAAATATCTTCCAATAAAACGGTTAAAGCTCGAGGGTTATCAGGATCAGGTTGGATTTTTGTGATTGGAATAACATCTATACGCAATTCACTGGAATAGTTATGGGCAGCAACAAATGTTTGTTCTAATCCATCCGATAATGAATTACCAATAGAAAATACTTTTTTCTTAGCCATTTTTAAATACCTTATCAGTTATGTGTTTACAAGCTTTTTCATATTCTACGCGTTCGACGCTTTTTGGAGGTAATTCAAAAATACTTTTAGGATTCGCATTTTCAGCAAGTATTTCTGTGTAAACAGCTCGTTTTTTTATTACATGTGGAATAACATATTTTGATGTAAATTCTTTGTTTTTTAGATCACTAAGAAAATTTTTATGTATATTTATATTCCTTACCTGATTAGGTAAAATTCCAACTAATTCAATAGAATTGTTTCGCGTTCTGGAATAAGTTTCTTGCTTCCATAGTTGCAGCATTCCATATATGCCTTCGATAGAAAATTGCTCCATTTGCGCTGGAATAACTAAATGCGTTGCAGCTTTTATGGCTGCTATAGTAAGAGGGCCTTTTGAAGGTGGCGTATCAATAATGATGACATCATAACTTGCTTGAACTTCCGGTTGATCAATAAACCTTTTTAATTGTAAGTGAACTTTTTCTTTTACATCAGCTTTAGTTACGGCTTCTGCTTCTTGTAATTTAATCGAATGTGCTGGGGCAATCTCAAGATTTGAGATTGGAGTAGGGTATGGTATTACTTCTTCACCATAAAAAATATTTGCTATGCCGCTTCTTCCATCCCAATCAATATCTACTGGTTCATAATCTGGATGAAGTGGTGGTATTTTACCTCCTTGGTAAGCAGGATCATAATTCATTTGTAAATAGCGGCCTGAATAATTTGCTTGGGGATCTAAATCCATTGCTAAAACTTTTTTATTCTTTCTTAAGGCCAAATATTCTGCTAGTACAATTGAATTAGTTGTTTTTCCCTCTCCACCTTTATGCGTGGCATTTACGATTACTTTGACCATATCCCTTTCTTCTTCTTCATATTGTTTATAAAAACATAATATATGCTTTTGCAGTTGCTATGCAATACTTTTTTTAAAAAAAAACTAACCACTAAACAGTTATGTTTAATTAGTTTAATTAGTTTAATAATGTATGTTTGGTTTTTATAACTTATTGAAAATAAATAGAATAATATTGCTTTATGTGGCGTCTACAGGATTGGGTGTGGCGTTTACAGGAGGTTTTGTGACGTTTACGGTAAGTAAATGTGACATATGCAGGAGATTGGGTGTGACGTTTACGGGATAATGTGACGTTTACAGGGAAAGCTGTTTATTATTTCAATTTTTCATTACCAATGATAATAAGGCAGGAGTTTCGCACTTTAATTTTTAACTCGTTGCCAAAATTCGCCTAATCCCCATAGCGACGCCATTTTTTATTACATCCCAATCTTGTCTATACAATGATATTTTCTCTGTGATTCGGCGTTTATGCTTGTCAATCCATGCCAAAATAGACATGCAAATATGATTTCTCTGCGACCGACCAGTACGTGCCTGACATCGCTCAATACCGCAAGTTTGTTTTAATTCCCGGTGGTAGATCTCAATTGACCATCGTGCATCGAAAATAGCTTTTACTTTTTCCAGGCTCGGGTCTTCCATATTTGTGATCCTGCCCTGATTTGTCGGACACCTAGCACTGTAGATCTCAACAGAAGCGGGGTGGTGATTCCCTTGAGCATCAAAAGTTACAACAAGCAGAACTAGCCCGGTTAAAGCGAGAAAATGCACTGCTGGCAGAAGAAAACACTTTCTTAAAAAAGGCGGCCGCGTACTTCGCGAAGGAATCAAAGTGAGGTACGCTATAATTAAAAAATATTCACATCAATTTTCCCTTAGATTGATGTGTCGTCTATTATCGGTATCAGTGAGTGGGTATTATAGTTGGCTTAGTCGGAAACCTTCTTTGCGCGAAGAATATAATCGACAGTTAACTGAAAAAATCAAAGCTATTTTTGATGATGAAAAATCGCGTTCTGGTGCGCTTCGAATTACGAAACGACTCAATCATGAAGGTGAGCTAGTAGGCAGACACCGCGTTGCTAAAATCATGCGTGTCAATGGATGGCGTGCCCGTGCTGCAAAGAAATTTAAAGCGACAACGAATAGTAATCACCAACTTCCCGTTGCACCAAATTTATTACAGCAAAATTTTTCAACATGTCAGGCTAATGACAAATGGGTGAGTGATATCACCTATATTTGGACAGAAGAAGGATGGTTTTATCTGGCTGTTGTTATGGATCTATATTCGCGTAAGGTTGTTGTGTCGCCACCGATTGTAAACTGATCCCCCTTATCGGATGAAAATTGATCTCCCTCTAACTAACTTTACCTCCATGAAATAAAAATTTCAGGAGGAAAGATGATAAATTGGGAGGAATCCAAAATGATTCAAATTTTGTACAAGCAAGGTTACAGTAAAAAACATATAGCCCGAAAGTTAAATCTTTCGATTAATACGGTAAGAAAATATGTTAAAAGTGGCGAAGATCCTGCTTATCAACCTCGGCCAAGAAAGCCGTTGAAGATTGACCCATATAAGCCGTATATTATTCAGCGTCTAGATGAAGCAAAGCCTCATTGCATCCCATCAACGGTGATATACCGAGAAATAAAATCCCAAGGATACCCGGGCGGTCGAACACAGCTCAGGGATTTTATGCGAACCCTAAAACCACAACCAGAGCAGACGCCAATACGTTTTGAAACGGAAGCGGGTAAACAAATGCAGGTTGACTGGGCGGTTTTTCGTCGAGGAAAAGACAGGCTTAGTGCATTTATAGCTACCCTGGGATATTCCAGAGCGTGCTATGTCGAGTTTGTCACCGATGAAACATTAGAGACCCTGATTCGATGTCATCAAAATGCGTTTGAATATTTTGACGGCATACCGAAAACGATTTTGTACGATAATATGAAAACCGTGATTATTCAAAGAAATGCCTATGGCGTAGGCGCCCATCGATTTCAGGCAGGATTTTGGGATTATGCTAAACACACGGGCTTTATACCCAAGGTGTGTAAGCCTTATCGCGCTCAAACAAAAGGAAAGGTTGAGCGATTTATCCACTACTTACGTTACAGCTTTTACTATCCGTTAATCGGACAACTGAAAGGTTTAGGATTGTTTTTAGACAAAGATACAGTCAACGTGCATGTTTTGAAATGGCTTAATGAAGTTGCTAACCAACGCCTGCATGCCACAACGAATGCGATTGTATTTGAGCGGATGCAGAAAGAACAAAAACATTTACAGCCATTGGTAAATACTTATGCGCGATTAACTGCAAAACAAGAGATAGCTGAACCCCATACACTTAAATCACTGGACATGTTTGATAACGAAAACTTTCAGCACGACTTAAGTATTTATCAGCAATTAACCGAATTTGTTGGAGTGGCGGTATGAGCATACAACATGAACGTATCTTATCCTTGTGTGAACGTTTGAATTTGTCGGCACTGCCTGTAAATTATTCGGCCATCGCGCAAAAAGCCGCGTCTAATAATACTGGTTACGCTGATTTTTTAGAAGAAGTACTTCATTCTGAATGGGAAGAAAAACAGGCAAGGAGTCGTTCTTTATGAACTAAAATGGCCGCTTTTCCAATGATAAAAACGCTTGATGATTTTGATTTCAAGTGTGCAACGGGTATTCCAAAAGCCAAAGTCCAAGAACTGACATCACTAGCATTTATTGAGCGCAAGGAAAATGTTGTTTTACTTGGACCAAGTGGTGTGGGTAAAACACATCTGGCAGTCGGTTTAGGTTATTTAGCTACCAAAGCAAATATTAAAACTAAATTCATAAGCGCCGCGGATTTAATGCTTTTGCTTGAAACTGCCTATCGTCAGGGACGATACAAAGAGGTGATGAGTCGTTCGATTAATAAGCCAAGACTTCTTATTATTGATGAAATAGGTTATTTGCCCATGGGGCGGGAGCAAGCAAATCACTTCTTTCAAGTCGTGGCAAACCGCTATGAAAAGGCATCGGTTATCGTCACTTCCAACTTGCCTTTTGGTCAGTGGGATAATACGTTTGCGGGGGACAAAGTACTGACCGCTGCTATGCTTGACCGTCTACTTCATCATGCTCATGTCATTCAATGTAGAGGTAGCAGTTTTCGATTGAAAGATAAATTAAAAGCAGGAATCATCAATGAACATAAGGAGGAATTAAAACCAGATAATAATTAATTTTTTTAATTGGGGGGAACAATTTTCATCCGGTGTTGACATTTTCGGATTCATGGCTTTTTAGCTTTTTTACTTCTTCATTGCCCATTGCACCAAAGCGTTTACGCCAAACATAAATGGATGATTCTGATACACCATGGCGCTTTGCAACCTCCAGTACAGTATCGCGATCGGTTTCTCGTAAAATACGAACAATTTGCTCTTCTGAATATCGGTTCTTTTTCATATGCTACCCTCAGGTTGAGAGGATATTATCTCTAATTTAATTTCGTATGAAAATCACAGGGCAGGTCACTCCCTTAACCCCAGAATTATATTGGTGATTTTATTTGTATCCATATTAGACCGTAATCTATTCTAATAAAAAGTTATAGGGTTTTCTGGCCTATCGCTCCGAAATTTACGCCGTGACGCAAAAACTTAAAATACTGCAAGATTTGATATGCGTTTTAATCTGTCGGGGTTGGAGTCCACATAACCTGCGGTTGTTGTAATGTTAGCATGGCCTGCTAAATGCGATACGGCTTTGATATCTGCCCCTTGTTCAATCAGCCGGGTAATAAACGTCCTACGCCCTGAATGGGAGCTGGCACTTTTTATGCCTGCTTTGTTGTAAAGCTTGCGAAACCACTTTTGCAGAACATCAGGCGTAAATTTCTGCTTGCGTTGAGTTTTAAACAGCCAGTCTTTCTCATGGAAGATGGTATCATTATTTTTGCGAAAGTTTATGTATTCTTTGAGTGCTTTAATAATTTTTTTGTTGTTTATATAAATGTGGCGCTGTTTCGCGCCTTTGGTCATCGAGCGGGTCAAGTTTGCTTCTTCTAAAACATTTAATTGTTCATCAAAAATATCAAGGATTTTAAGGGCAGCGATTTCCTTAGCACGAAGACCCAGACCAAATGAGCAATAAATGATAGCGACATTTCGCTCTGGCATTTGTGCGTCTTTGGCAATTACCAACACTCGTTTAAATTCATCTTCAGTTAAAACTCTGGCTTTTCCTTCTTTCGGCATTTTTATCCTTAAGAGTTCTTAAAAAATCGTTTATAGTCATATAATAAGACTTGTTTTTAGATGAGGCAAGAGAAGAAGGTGTCTTGACCCTTGTAAATATTATGGAGGTCTAACTTTGTAGATTGTTAGATCTCTTCTGGATGTGTAGCAAATGTAGCGATGTAGCAGCAATAAAAAAATTAAAATCGGATTCCGATAATTCTTGACTTGTAGTCACAATGATACTACAATAATGGTATATAGATTTTCGGAGAAATATCATGGCTAATGTAGATACCTATGTACGTGCCAGAATTGATTCAGATACCAAAATGCGAGCTGCCGATGCATTAGAGGCAATGGGTCTATCGGTTTCTGATGCCATTCGCCTGCTGATGTTGCGCATTGCCAATGAAAAACGCATGCCTTTTGAAGTCAGAGTTCCTGATAAGGCAACCCGTGATGCTATACGTGAACTTGAAGAAGGCAAAGGTAAAAAATTCAGCGACATTGATGCTTTGATGGATGATTTGAATGCGGACGATTGAGCGCTCTACCAAATTCAAAAAAGACTATAAGAGAGAGTCAAAGGGCAGATACCGAGATGTCCTTGAGCCAGAATTAAAAATGGTTTTGATTGCCTTAATGAAGGACGAAGCCTTGGATGTTCGTTATCGTGACCATGACTTAAGCGGCAATTGGGCTGGTTATAGAGAGTGTCATATTAAACCTGATTTGCTTTTGATTTACCGTAAACTGGATGGTGATATTTTAAGACTTGCTAGGCTTGGCACTCATAGTGAGCTTTTCAGCTAACCATTCATTGCATACGGACTTAGTTCGACCACTGTTTTTTGGTTTTGTTTATTAACTCTGATGTAATTGTGGTTAGCAAGTAATTCTATCGCCTCATCACGCGCTTGTTTATCACGTATAGGGCTAAATTGCTGAATTTCCCTGGGTGTGGTGTGTTTTTTATCATGAGCTATCAACCAATCCAGCAACCGCTGGGCTTCCAGTATTTCTTCTTTTTCTGACTGAATACTGAATATTCGCCTGGTTTCAAAAAGGTGCCAGCTGATAATAGCAATAGCCTGCTCAATGTGTTCAGAGCCGATATATCCTTCACTTCCTGAATAAAGATGAAAAAGAGCGGCAAGCCTTGCTGCGTTTTCAGGGGCTTTTGAGGCAAAATCTTTAATATCAGACCACTGCCCATGATGAGAGACACCGCTTTCTGTTTCATTAAAGAAATGAATCCATTGTTTTTTTGCATCATCACTCATATGCAGGGTAGGGAGGTTTATACAGCCTGTGGCATTTAACTTTTTGGAGGCATCTAAACAATCCTGTAGGCGATTTTCAAAACCATCAAGATAACTAAAATCATCTGGTGGCTCCTGGTAAAAACGACTGCCCATCGAGCTTTGGGGATAAGCCATTAAACAACGTGCCAGAAAACCGCTTTGTCTATGAATTCCAACGGCTTGCCTGCCTAATTGCTCTAATAGCAAGGGCTGCATCATTAAATTTAATGTTAGTCTTCTGTTTTGAATCATAAAACTTTGGCTTGTTTTTCTGTGAGCAGTGAAGGTCTTACCATCCCATAGGCGATTTAGAAGTGCTACAAAACGGGTAGGATTGGATTGCATGCTATGACTGCCAAGGACAATCCCTGCTTCATCTGACCAAAGTGATGCACTCGGCCAGCCATTAGCAAGATGTACAGCAAGAGCTTCCTGGGTTGCATCCTCAAAGTATAGCGTGGGTAAAAGCGGTATTTCAGGTTCCTGATCAATTAAAAAAGCAAGTTGAAGCTTTAGAAGTTCTGCATCTTCACCAGAAAAAGAGCAGCGTTTAATTTGAGATAATAAACCGTCACGTTCCATCTGCCAGGCATGATGTAGCGTCATCGCGGTTTTAACTTCGCTTTCTCGTTTTTGTCGGAATGATTTTTCCCAAGA
>CETR01135729.1_pt1 | contig 19264 bp, 22 predicted proteins | sample 531281 | NCBI WGS metagenome assembly CETR01 (sample SAMEA2622568, study PRJEB7988) | marine metagenome | biome: marine biome (ENVO:00000447); feature: mesopelagic zone (ENVO:00000213); material: "saline water (ENVO:00002010), including plankton (ENVO:xxxxxxxx)" | depth 696 m
GCTCTGATAGGGTTGCTAAATACAATCAACTATTGCGTATTGAAGAACTAACCGCGCTGCCATACGCCGGACGACAGATTTTGAGTGAAAAACGTCAAACATCATGCGCTTAAGTATTATAGTCTGTTTGCTTATATTAATTGGTTTGCAATATAAACTATGGTTTGGTGAAACAAGTGTGCCAAAATGGCTTGAATTAAAGCAATTAACTGTGCAACAAGACCAAATAAATGGGTTAAAACGCGCGCAAAACCAGGCAATATCAGCTGATATTGCCGAGCTCAAAGAAGGTGACCAAGCTTTAGAAGAACAGGCACGTTTTCAATTAGGTATGGTAAAACAAGATGAAGAGTTCTATCAGTTTGTGAATTAATTTAAGCAAGTGTCATTATCTCAAAAGGCAGCGGGCGAGGTGGTGTGGGCCATAAGCTTAAAACATAGCCACCGCCACCAGAACCTGTGGGTTTGACAGCTGCTGCACCTGCTTGTTGTAAAATTGCCATATGGGTCAATAAAGCGTCATTCAGTAATCCCCACTCGGCAAAACAGTTCGAAGCCAAACTAACGGCATGTTGCAACTGCGCAAAGGCATCTGAGGCGGGGTGTTCAAGTGCCTTGCGAGCTTTTAAAACTGCTTCTTCCATAACATTATCAATAGCATGCGCTTTATCTGGTTGTTGCTTGTGCAAATTTTTGACTCTTTCAATACAGGCAAGGGTGATGCCCGCTTGGCTACAAGAAGATAAGCCCCAAACAGGCTGCCAGGTTTGATAAAGTGGTTCAATGGCTTGGTTTTTAAAATATAAACCGGTATCACTGGCAACACCTCTGATATCAAGCCCACTACTTTGGCCATGAAACAAATGCTCTAATTGATGAGCAAAGGCATAAGTCTGTTTAATGTTAATAAGTTTTTGTGCAGCAAACCATCTGGCAACTGCCACACAAAGTGCAGCTGAAGCACCCATGCCAACACCTATGGGTAGGCTAGAATCTAAGCTAAAATGGCCAGTTAATTTATTGAGGTCATGGTTGATAAGAACATAGCCGTGTTTTAATACGCGCCAAAATAATGCCGCCATATTTTGACCATGGACCCCTTTAAAATCGGCTTTTAATAAGGCATCAGGATAAAAACTTAAAGATAACTGACGTTTTTTTAAAGGAAATACCAAGGCTGGATGACCTCTTAAGACGCTATGTTCACCAGCTAAAATCCATTTGCCATAAGTGATGGTATGAAAATCATAAAACATCGAACTGTCCGGTCAAATGCGTTTGAGTAAAAGTGTGCATCAAAGCTTTTTGGTCTGGGCGATATAGTAAATGGATATTAGGCCCGGCATCCATGGTCACTAATGGACCATCACCATGGGTATGCCATAAGTCGGCAATTTTTTGTAGGAGTATGTCCGTAGTAGGCGTCATATAGGAAAAAGGCTGAGACGAGGTAGTAAAAAGCTTGTGCATATCATGAAATTCAGCTGTACAAATCTCGTAAGCTTTAGACCAATTCTCAGAATTGAGCGCATTGAGAAGCGCATCAAGGCGCTCGTTTGCGCGTTGAGCACGTCTTGCGTATAGCGGGCTTGTTGTTACACGTTGATGCGCGTGACTGGAAGACACCGCTTTTTCAGCACGACTGATGATAATCACCTGGTGATGCAAGGTGGTATAAGGCAGCGATATCGCCTTGACTTCATCTTCTTGCCATATTGCCCAAGGCTTAAAAAATGAACGGCAAGATGACCCAGAACCTACTTGGCTTAATCGTGCTTGTACATGCAGTGATGGCATTGGTTTTTGGGTTAATTCAGTGAAAGCACGCAAAGCGCATTGAGTCAGTGCGGCAAAGCTTGATGCTGAACTTGCCAGCCCACAATTTTTAGGAAAATTATTGACCGAACGTACAATAAAAAATTTATCATAGCCAACATGTGCTTTTAAAAAATGAAAATGCTTTAAAAAACGCTGTTGTGCCATAGGAGAGAGTGTCAAAGAAGGGCTGCCTGGCAACGTCAATGGCTCCCAAATATCTTTTTGGCCTGAATAAGGCTCAAGGGTTACAGTTGATTGTAAATTAGGTAATGTATAAGAAAGTGAGCCATTAGCCGGGGTATTTTGGTGGTCTTGTTTGCCCATGTATTTGATTAATGCAATATTAGCAGGAGCGGTGGCTAACCATTGTTGCATAGCGATTCCTTACTTATTTGCCAGGCGTATCTTGCCACAAAATTTTGTGAAGTTGTAATTGAAAACGTACCGGCAGATTATCTTGAATTATCCAATCGGCAAGTGTACTTGGGTCAAGTTGTTGCCAACTGGGTGAAAAAAGAACATGACTTAACTGATCGAGCTGATGTTGGTGTAACATGGCCACAGCCCAATCGTAGTCAGCCCGGTCACACAGTACAAATTTGATTTGATCAGTTTTTTTCAAATGTTTTAAATTTGACCATAAATTTTTATCAGATTCGCCCGATGCTGGTGTTTTTAAATCCATGACAATCATCGTGCGGGCATCTACTGGCGCAATATCGCGCGCGCCGCTGGTTTCAAGTGAAACATGATATTGCTCATCACTAAGGGCGGTTAATAAGTTTAGGCATTTGGGTTGTGCCAAAGGTTCACCGCCGGTGACACAGACGTATTTTGGATGAAACGAGGCAATTTTTGTCAAAATAGTGGATATGCTAAGTAATTGACCACCATTAAATGCGTAAGCGGTATCGCAATACTGGCAACGAAGTGGACAACCAGTGAGTCGAACAAACACCGTTGGTAATCCAACCGTGCTAGACTCGCCTTGCAGTGAATAAAAAATTTCCGTGATACGCAGTGTATGTTCAATCATCAAGCATGAAGGGTTTTAAGTTTAATTAAAGCTAAATCAGCGGTAGGTGTGTCGGGAAAATGATGAACCACACTATCTAAACGAGATCTAGCCGCCGAGATTTGACCAGATGCGGCCAAGGCATAGCCAATTTTTAACGAACAAGCCGGTGCTTTACTTGATTCAGGATAACGACTTAGAACGGTTGTAAAATGAGAGATGGCTTGAGGATAGGCTTTTTTAAGCATATAAAGCTCACCTGTCCAATAGTGTGCATTAGGCGCATACCCACTATGAGGATAAGTTTTTAGAAAAGTTTGCATGGCCACAAGCGCTTTATCAAACTGTTTTTCTTTAACCAAATCATAGGCCGCTAAATATTGTACCTGCTCATCCACCGGATTATGGTGTTTCGTTGATGGGTAGGATGATGTTGTCGTTGATAAAGGCTCAGGCGCTTCATCGTGGTTTGTATTTAAAGAAGGTTTATTATTTGCCTGTGCTTGTTTGATTTGCTTAAGTTCGTGGGCTTGGATTTCTAGCTGACCACGTAGATCCTGTAATGCTTGTTGTAAGTGTTTTATCTGATGAACCAAGTCAGCTTCGTTGGGCGCAATCTCATTATCTTCTTGCACCAAAGCAGTTTGTTCATCAGTCACCTCATCGGTCATAGATGAGGTAGTTGGTTCTTCAAGAAGCGCGAAATCATCGCTATTGTCAACAACAGGTGCAGTAGCAAGCAGACAAGACGATAGTAAACTTACAACCAAAAAAACGCCAAAGCGAGTCATTGATGAGCCTCATAGGTTAATTCTACGCGACGATTTTGACGATGCGAGGCGGCATCATGACCAAAGTTCGCTGGCTGCTCTTTACCATAGCTAATCACCCGTATCTGCGTGCGATTCACACCATGCATTTTTAAAATGTCAGCCACGGTATAAGCGCGACGCTCACCCAATGCGACATTATATTCACGGCTTCCACGCTCATCGGTATGACCGGCTAACAAAACTTTAGCCTGGGGGTGAGTTTTAAGATAATTTGCTTGGGCATTTAAAGAATCAAGATAGCGCGGCGCAAGGGTACTACTGTCGTAAGTAAATAAATAACGTTGATTATGCGGTGCTTTGGTGGTGTATGATTCACCAGGATTTTGTCCTGAGAAGCGTGTAAATTGTCCTAATCCCTGAGTAGACATGTCATTATCCATACCATAGTGTAGCTGACTATGATCACCAAAACGTGTGCACGCAGCACTTAATAACACACTTGCTGCAATCATGCTTAGTTTAAGTGCATATTTAATACGCATATAAATCTCCTTATCAACCGTTTAAAGGACATAAAAAGCGCCATTGTATAACTTTTTTAAACGTTGTGCCATGGCCACTAATCGCAATTATTAGCATGCAAACAAATTGCGCTTAGTGCGTTTACGCGCTAAGCGTGGCGCATATAAAACCCTAAAAATTGCATGGTTTTAGTCGTAAACTCATGGGCTGCATTGTTTGCGGCTAAAGTACCGCCAAAAGGCGTATCAGTTGGACAACGAAAACGAAATTTTAATAATTTTGACCCAAGAATGCGTAAGTGTTTGACATCCGCCAAAGTGATTTTTGCTTCTAAAACCAGTGTGCTAGGTTTGGTGATAAAGTCTTGATAAAGCGCTAATAACTCAGTATCAAGGCGATAATCCGTTTTTTCGGCAGCAGCATTAGCCGTTACGGCGGTGAAATAGCCGCTGTATTGAGCGCTTTGTAAAAGCAAAGGTTTAAGCATGTCAGCGGGTGGCGCTATCCAGGAATTATGCGCAAAGGCTGCCAGTTCAAAGGGATGTTTAACATACAGCATTTGCGTCGAATCATAGGCTTTTGCTGTATTTATCACAGCAACTAAAAGCGATTTAGATGGTGTGGTATGGGTATAACGTGTAGCACTATAGCGGGTTAAATCATATTGATGTTCAATACTTGGTTCTATGGCACAACCATACAAGCCCGCAAGCAAACTTAAAACTAAGATGAAATATTTCATTGATTACTCTCCTGGACCATTAGGTGGCGCTTTAAGCCCACGCAGGATAACCGCGGGGTTGCGCCTTATATCCATACTGACTTTTTCAAAATTAACCGCAATATGATTTAAGTGTTCTAACAACCGAATTGCTGCAGGAACCGCTTGTTGCGACAATTGATTAAGCGTACCTTCGCCTGAGGTCATGGTAGCCTTAATACTTTTACTTGCTTGGCTTACATCGTCAGTGACATGTTTAAAGTTTTGGCTTAATTCACGCGTTAAACGTGGAAAATCTTGACTGGCTTTGGCCAGACTTGCCAACATATTATCAGCATGCGTGATACTTTGAGCGATTTGTGTGTGTTGTTTAGCCAAAGATGAGGTAAAAAGTTCAACGTTTGTTAGTGTTTGTTTAAAGTCACGGATGCTTTTTTTATCTAAAATTTCATTGATACGCAGGCTAACATTATCGATGTTGGTTGAAACATCTTTTAAAAGTTTATCTACCTGATTTAATAAGGAAGGCTTGGTTGGAATGATAGGGTAGCGCTCATGAGGTAGCTTGCGTAAAGGTGTGAGTTTTGCCGATTCAGCCGATAAGCCAATGTAAGTATTGCCAGTGATGCCTTGGGTAATGAGGGTGGCAAATGTGCTGGTAGTAATAGGCGTGCCCTCCACAATATTAAGGAGAATTTTAACTTCTTGTGGGTCAGTATGGCTTAATTTAATTTTATAAACATTACCAACGGGCACGCCATTATATTTGACTTGAGAATCTTCACTAAGTCCGGCCACGGCTTCATGGATATAGACGGCATAAATCTGATAGTTCTTTTTATCAAAACCTGTAGAAAGCCATAAGATGGTGGCAAGTAAGCCTGTAGCCAGGATTAAAACAAATAAACCTACCAGCGTATAATTGGTTTTTTCTTCCACTTAAGCCTTCTCCTTTACGTGTTGATTAAAATAATCTTGAATAAGCGGGTGTTCATGATGTTTGAGTGTTTCCAAAGGCGCCATGGCTAATACTTTTCCCTCACCTAAAAAAGCAATTTTATCAACGCTTTTTAATGACTCCATATCATGGCTTATCATGACAATGGTTAAATTTAATGTTTTACGTAAAAATAAAATCAATTCGTCAAAACGTCTAGCGCCTTTGGGGTCTAAGCCTGTGGTGGGTTCATCTAGAAATAACAGCTCAGGGTCCATGGCAATGGCACGTGCGGCAGCCGCACGGCGTTGCATACCACCACTTAGCTCAACAGGATATTTGTGTGCTGCATCTTTGGGTAAACCCACCAAAGCGAGCTTAAGCATGCCAAGCTTATGCGCTGTTTGTTTATCAAGGGTGGTAAATTCTTGAATAGGAAATAAGATATTTTCAAGGACTGTGCGCGCCGAGAATAAAGCACTATGTTGAAAAAGCATGCCCAAGCGCTGGCGTAAGGCGGTCGCTTCGTGGTGATTGAGTGTTTGAATATTTTGCCCAAACAGCTTAATGTCGCCCTCAGTTGGCTGCATAAGCATTAAAAGACTGCGTAAAATGGTTGTTTTACCGCTGCCGCTGCCACCGATAATGGCAACAATATCGCCTTGATCAATGGTTAAATTAACATCCGAATGCACCCATTGATGACCTAAATAATTTTTAAGGTGCTTCACTTCAATGATAGGCTCACTCATCTATAAACCCATCCAGCTATAAATAATGGAAAAAGCCGCATCGGCAATGATAATTAAAAATAAAGCTTGCACAACGCTGCGCGTGGTTTGGCTGCCAATACTGTCAGCATTGGCTTTAACTAAAAATCCCTGAAAACAGCCAACAAGTGAGACAATTAAAGCAAAAGCGGGTGCTTTGTATAGTCCAAGTAAAAGTTGCTTGAGGCCTACTGTATCTTTAATGCGCCATAAAAAATCACCATATCCTACGCCTAACTTCCAATGTGACATAAACATCGCACCTAAAAGACTAAAAAAATCAGCCCAAAAAATTAGCAAAGGAAACACCAATAGCAATGCTAAAACTTTGGGCATCACTAATAATTCGTTAGGCGATAAACCCATGGTCTTTAAGGCATCAACTTCTTCGTTAACCATCATGCTGCCAATTTGGGCGGTAAAAGCTGAACTTGTGCGACCTGCCACAATGATGGCCGTAATTAATGGCGCAAATTCGCGAAAAATAGCCATGCCGGATAAATATGCAATAAAACTATTGGCACCATAAGCTTGCAGCTGCAAACCCATTTGGTAGGCTAATACTACGCCAATTAAAAAAGCTAAAAGACCGACAATAGGCAGTGCTTGTAAGCCAGTTGAATAAAGATTAGAGGCAATACTTGGCAGACGAAATTTTTGCCAGTGGCCTAAAATATCCACAAATTTATAACTTAATTCCCCTAAAAGGGTGATAAAGTCTTTTGCCTGAACCGCTTTGTGATGGGTTTCTTGACCCACACGATAAAGCAAGCTATGACTGGTATCAGTGGGTGGGTAATATGCCATAAATTCAGTGTTTGAGGCGACCAAATCAAGTAAAGCCTGGTGTTCATCTGAAAAATCAACCAAGCAAGTATGAAGCGGCTGCTCGCTTGATGCGGCAAAAATTTCATATAATTTGACCGCGCCGGCGCTATCAAGGGCGGTTAAATGCGCGCCATTTATTTTAAAATTTTCTGCAGTTTGTTTGATATTGGGCAAAGTAATAGACCCAAGCGTATGAATTAACCACGCGCCCTCACAAAAAAAAGACTGAGTTTTATCATCAAATCGCAGTGTTGCATCTGCTTGAGCTTGCATAAAGTAGACAAGTAAATAAAAAGATGAATCATCGATGATACGAGATCTTACGCAATAAAAGCCAGCCGGATGATTTAATTTTTATAACACAGGATGTTTTGATTAATTAAATATGTTAAAATTATGACCATTTTTTGAGCACAAATCCAGGTACTATGTCGACTACCATTGAACAATTTGAGCAAAGAAAGCAAGACCATATTGAACTTGCATTAAAAGCGCAACATCAAACCATGCATTTAAATGCGCTTGATGCCATCTCTTTACCGCATGAAGCCCTGCCTGATTTGGATTTTAATGACATTAGTTTAACGAGCACGCGCTTTAAGCAAACTGTGGCCAAGCCTTTTTTTGTAAGCTCAATGACCGCCGGCCACAAGCATGCTGCTCGTATTAACAGCCATTTACTTGAGGCGTGTCATCACATGCACTGGGCCATGGGGGTTGGTTCACAGCGACGGGAGTTATTCGATAAAGAAGCAATGGATGAATGGCGCACTATGCGCGCGCGATTTCCCAATGTGGCACTTTTTAGTAATCTTGGTATCGCTCAAGCAATCACCTGTTCGTTAAGCCAATTACAAGCTCTAGTGGATTCCATTAAAGCCCAAGCACTTATCATTCATTGCAATCCTTTACAAGAAGTGATTCAGCCTGAGGGCACCCCTTTTTTTAAAGGATGTTGGCAAGCACTTGAGCGCATTGTGCAAACACTTAAATTGCCCGTGATTGTGAAAGAAACCGGGTGCGGCTTTAGCCAGGCAACATTGCAACGGTTAAATGATATAGGCATTGCGGCGGTAGATGTCAGTGGCTTAGGAGGGACGCATTGGGGGCGCATTGAAGGCGCACGCAGAGTACCTGATTCCCCAGGTTTTCATGCCGCTCATACCTTTAAAGATTGGGGGGTCACCACGGTAGATAGCATCAAACAGGCAATGGCACTTAAACCTAATTTTGAGATATGGGGCAGTGGTGGGGTGCGTCATGGGTTGGATGCGGCCAAATTACTGGCTCTTGGCGCCACCCAAATCGGTTTAGCCAAGCACATGCTAAAAGCGGCAAAAGTCAGTGCCAGTGCAGTCCAACAAGCGATGATGCTAATAGAATACGAATTAAAAATTGCTTTATTTTGTACAGGAAGCTCTGCTCCTGCCATGCTTAAAGGTAAATTATGTTAGAAGATGCACATATCATGCAATTGTCTCAGGGTTTTTCACGATTATCACGCGCCGAGCGTTTTAGGCGTTTAGAAGCTTTGGGCGTATTAACTGCAGAAGACATCGCCTTCCTTGAAGAAGGTGGCGTTAGACGTACGGACTTGGCTGAAAACTTAATTGAAAATGTGATTGGCTATTTTCAGTTGCCTTTGGGTGTGGCGACTCATTTTCGTATTGATGGTAGAGATTATGTAATACCGCTTGCTGTTGAAGAAACATCAATTATTGCGGCCTTATCAAAAACGGCAAAGTGGATAAAGCATCAAGGGGAGATAACAACGTGGGTGAGTGGTGAGTGCATTATTGGTCAAATTCAACTAGCACAGGTACGTGATTTTGCCAAATTTACCCAGATTATCATGGCCAATAAACAATTTCTTATTGAAAAAGTAAACGAAGATGTGGCAGCTAATATGGTCAAGCGTGGTGGCGGGGTACGGGATTTAACCGTGCGTGAACTGCAGGACGCACATAACAACACCATGGCCGTGATTCATATCACCATGAACAGTTGCGAGGCCATGGGGGCTAATATTTTGAATCAAGTATTAGAGTATTTAAAATCCCCTATTGAAAAACTAACTCATGAAAAAGTGAGCATGTGTATTTTATCAAACCTTAATGATACCAAGATTACGCATGCACGCGTGGTCATTGATGATGTTCCCAAGGACTTGGGCACGCGTATCGAACATGCTTCTTTGTTTGCCGAAGCAGATGCTTATCGCGCTGCGACCCATAATAAGGGTGTGATGAATGGTATTGACCCGGTATTAATTGCCACGGGCAATGACTGGCGCGCCGTTGAAGCGGCTGTTCACAGTTATGCCACACGGCATGGGCGCTATAGCGCAATTAGTACCTGGCGCTACCAAGACAAACAACTTATTGGCCAGTTTAGCGCACCAGTTGTGGTGGGTATTGTGGGTGGCGTAACCGCGCTTCATCCTACCGCGAAAATGTGTTTGCGCATGCTCAAAGTTACTTCAGCCAATCACCTATCACGTATTATTGCTGCGGTGGGTTTGGTACAAAACCTAGGGGCGCTCAAAGCGTTGTGTACCGAGGGCATTATTCAGGGTCATATGAAACTACACATAGATAACTTATTGCTAAGTGCTGGCGCAACGGGTGCTGAGGTGTCGGCTCTAAAGCCTGAATTAGAAGCGCTTTTAGCGCATCATAAGCGTTTAAGCTTGGCGGATGTGACAACCAAACTTGCGCACACGCGCCAAAGGGCAGTTAAATGACCTGGCGTATTCCGGCTAAAACGTTTTTTTTAGGCGAGTACGCCGCGCTTTATCAAGGCAGTGCGCTTATCTTAACCACCACACCATGTTTTGAGTTAAGCCTAACCAAGCATGATGCAAAGCCATTTCATCCTCATTCTCCCGCTGGTTTATTTTGGCATGACCAGACTTTTAAAAAGCCCGGTTTAATCTTTCATGACCCCTATCAGGGCTTGGGTGGTATGGGTGCATCAAGTGCGCAATTTATCGGTGCTTATCTAGCCGCTCAAACACACAATCGCGAGCTTACCAACGAAGCTCTATGGGTGACTTATCGGCAGTATGCGCAAGCAGAGCAGGGCTTATTACCCAGCGGCTATGATGTATTAGCCCAAACCCAACAACAATGTGTGTATATCAATAACGCACAATGCCTGGATACACTTGCTTGGCCTTTTCCAAATCTATCGTTTGTGTTGGTACGAAGCGGTATCAAGCTTGCCACGCACGAACATTTAATCCAGCAAACCCGAGCTTTGGACACCAGCGCGCTCTCTGATATTGTACAAAACGCTTATCAAGCTTTTTTGCATCAAGATGAAAATACCATTATTAATTGTGTGAATGATTATCAGCAGGCGTTAGTCAGCCAACATTTAACGCTCGAAGCGTCGCTAAAAAAACTTAATATTTGGCAAAAAAAAATTAAAGCTTTGGCGGCCAAGGGGTGTGGCGCGCTTGGTGCCGATGTTTGGTTATTTATTGTGCCGCGTAAAAATATCAATCATGTTCTACATACTTTACGTGTTGAGCAATTACAAATTTTAGCGACAGAGGAAAATATTTTTCAACAATTTGATTAAAAATCATAGTTAATTTATGATGATTTTTTTAAGCAACAGGCATTCGTTTATGGCTCAATTAGCACAAAAGGCGTTTAATGTACAATTTGCTACGCTTCAAATCCATCACTTTACAAACCCTAACGTTCAAAACGCTTTTATAGATTTTTGTAAAGAAGTCGAAACGTTTCAGCAAAATTTATCCAAGTATAGTGAAAAAGATGTGCAGAGGGCAACGCGGCTTTTAACGATTATGACTGAGGCAATTCCAATATATCATCAAAACTCTAATATAGAGTATGAGAAAACTGGAGACTTTAAAGATTGGGATGATGCGGCAAATGAAAAAGAGTTGCACGATTTTCAAGAGAAATTAAATGAGGTGCGGGCATTAGCTAGAACATGGCCAGAAGCGCTTTGTGCGGCTGCTCTAAAATGTTTAACGGTAATGGCAACCATTTTAGCGTTTATGACCGTCACGGCTGTGGCGATAAGCTTGGCCATGTTACCAGTAGCAGGTTTGGCTGGTGCGATTTTGGGCCTTGCTATTATCGCCGGGTTTGCTGCTGGCCTGATATTGACTGAAAAGCTCGGTAGGGCAACCTATCAAGCAATTGACCCATATTGTGATCGTTTGTTTAAGTCGGATAGCACTCAATTAATTAAAGATGCTGAACAGTTTATGATGTTTGGCCAAAAACATTGGAAACAAAGAAGCCAAGCACCTCAAGAATTACCAGCTCGTCGTCCTGGCACGATTATTGATCGAGGCGTACTAAGTAACTTTAAGCGAGATATGGATAGAATATCTCGTGCTACTGTAAGACCTGTTAACTAAAATATGAGCAACTATAACCATTAGCCTCAATGTACAAATGCTTATTTACACCTGTCAAACGCTTGTGTAAATAAGTACAAATTTGTAACATTATCCTCTGTCAACTTCATCAGCGATGTAAACGATTTGTCAAAATTACCCTGGCGCCACACGGTGATACCAATTGCTCTAGTATTTGCGTTTCGCATGTTAGGCTTATTTATGCTCATTCCAGTCTTTACGTTATTTGCGCCAAACTTAGCATATGCGACGCCAACATTAATCGGGGTGGCACTCGGCAGCTATGGTTTAACCCAAGGACTTTTACAAATTCCTTTTGGGTGGCTTTCTGATTATGTGGGGCGCAAAAAAATTATCACGCTAGGCTTACTGCTTTTTATGTGCGGCAGCCTGATAGGCGCTTTAACCCAATCAATTTATGGCATGATAGCTGCACGTATTTTGCAGGGTGCGGGTGCCATTGGTAGCGTTTTAATCGCACTCATGGCCGATTTAACCGAGCCTGAAAAACGCACACAGGCCATGGCGGTCATTGGGGTGAGCATTGGCGTATCTTTTAGTTTGGCCATGGTTATAAGCCCCGCCCTTACCCATGTATATGGGCTTTCAAGTATTTTTTATGTATCAGCTTTATTGGCTTTGAGCGGTATAGGCTTGGTGTATTATGTGATTCCTACACCTGCCGGCACAGATATTGCCCCATCGGGGTCGCGCTGGTCGTTGTTTAAACCTGTATTAAGTAATCAGCATTTGTGGCGCTTAAATCTGGGTATTTTTTTTCAACACTTTATTTTAACAGCGACTTTTTTTGTATTGCCTTTGATGCTTAAAGCTTATACAAATCAACAAAAAATCACGGCTTCCTGGCATTTTTATCTGCCAATCATGCTGGGTGCTTTTATCTTAATGGCGATGATCATTTATATCGCAGAAAAAAAACAATGGATTAAACCGGTGTTCATAGCCTCTGTGTTGCTAACAATGATAAGTCAATTAGGTTTAGCATTTTTTAGTCAGTCATGGTGGTGGTTTTCAAGCTTTGTGGCATTGTATTTTATGGTATTTAATGTACTTGAGGCGAATTTACCGGCACTTATTACCAAACTTACCACACCAACGACCAAGGGTACGGCCATGGGGGTGTATTCAAGTAGCCAATTCTTAGGAATTTTTGTAGGGGGTGTGAGTGCCGGCTTTGTTTATCAATATGGTGGTATGTTGGGGGTGTGGTTGATGAATGCGGGCATTGCTGGTATTTGGGGGCTCATGGTTTTACCTATGAAAACCACAGCATCTTCGCTATAATCGGTTTTTTCCCAACCTGGCAGGAGATTTCATGGCTCGAGGTGTAAATAAAGTAATTTTAGTGGGTAATATTGGTGTTGAACCTGAAGTGCGCTACATGCCCAATGGTAACGCAGTTGCGACACTTTCTTTGGCAACAAGCGAAGTATGGAAAGACAAACAAACCGGTGATAAACAAGAACGCACAGAATGGCATCGTGTGGTGTGCTTTAATCGTCTCGGTGAAATCGCAGGTGAATATGTACGCAAAGGCACTAAATTATATGTTGAGGGCAGCCTAAGAACACGCAAATGGCAAGACCAACAGGGTCAAGATAAATACACCACTGAAATTGTTGCCAGTGATATTCAGCTGCTTGATAGTAAAGGTGGTGCGCAGATGGACCAAAACACTTCTTTCACACCTTCATCTTCTAAGCCCACCCCGAAAAAATCAGCACAACCGCAACAGGTAAGTCAAGAGGCGTTTGATGAATTGGATGACGATATTCCTTTTTAACAAAGTTGACACCCAAGCGCGCGCACGCTAGTTTTAAGCCTTTTTAAAGGGAGTAGGTAGGCTGTGATATTTAAAGATAAAGTTGCTTTAATTACCGGAGGCGCGCGTGGTATTGGTCGTGCGACAGCGTTAAAACTTGCCGAGCATGGCTGTGATATCGCGCTGGTGTATTACAATAGTTCAGATGCCGCTGACGAATTAGTGCAAATTCTACGAGATAAAGGGCGCCAAGCTCATGCCATTCAAGCCAATGTCGCTGACAAAGCTTCGGTGCAAACCCTATTCGCAACATTCAAAACGCATTTTAACCATCTTGATTTTTTAATCAGTAATGCCGCCAGTGGCGTGCTTAAGCCTGCTTTAAAAATGTCGACCAAACATTGGGATTGGTGTTTGCATACCAATGCGTTGGCACTCAATCATTTGGTAGTAGAAGGGCATACCTTGATGTCAGCAGGCGGGCGGGTATTGGCTCTCTCAAGCCTCGGAGCGCATCGTGCTATTCCTAATTATGCGTTTATCGGCGCTTCAAAAGCAGCACTTGAAGCGTTGGTACGCTCACTAAGCCTTGAGATGGCCGCCTTTGATATTACGGTAAATACTGTATCAGCCGGGGTAGTTGATACCGATGCGCTAAAGCATTTTCCTAATCGTGAGCAATTATTACAAGAAGCACAAAGTCGTACGCTTTCAGCCTCGCCTTTAACAGCTGAAGATGTGGCCAATACGCTTTATCTTATGTGTTTACCCGAGGCTCGTATGATTAACGGGCAGGTCATATGTGTGGATGCCGGATACAGCCAGATGGGCTGAAATTGACGCATTTTTTAAAGCTGGTTAATCAAAATTTTATGATATACTCTGGCTTTTGTTGTACGTTTACAGTGCCTTTAAAAGCCATTATCAATTTGCTTAATTTTAAGAGTGTGAGGACAAAACCATGAATGCCGAGAGCGTTTATCCTAAAGTACGAAGCATTATCGCTGATGTGCTCGTTATCGAAGAAGAAGACATTACGCCAGATAGCCGCTTGATTGCCGATTTAGGCGCTGAGTCAATTGATTTTCTAGATTTAGTTTTTCAATTAGAAAAAGAATTTGAGATTAAAATTCCACGTGGTCAGCTGCAAAAAAGCGCACGAGGCGAGTTATCCGAAGCGCAATTTGAGCAAAAAGGTATGGTCACAGCCGAGGGCATGACGGCTCTTAAACAATACTTATCCGAAGTGCCTGCTCAGTATTTTGGCGATACACTCAAAGTCAATGACATTCCAACGCTATTTACCGTACAAACCTTTTGTAAACTAGTAGTACAAGCTACTAAAGATCAAAAGATGGGCGAAGTTGCTTTATAAATGCGTTTTTTGTTTATCGACCATATCACTTGCTTAATTCCTGGTAAATTTACTCAAGGAGTCAAGCAGGTGAGTAGCCAGGATTACTACCTAACCCCCTCAAAAGCGGAGTCACCCCCGCATTTTGTTACCGCCTTTATTGGTGAGGCCATAGGCCAACTTGCGGCGTGGAATGTGATGCAAACATTAGATTTTCAATATCGTCCGGTGGCAGGGGTGGTAGCCCAAGTGTGCCCCTTGCGACCTGTGTATGTGCATGAAAATCTGCAGCTAGAGGCTACCATTGAGCATCTGGATGAACACGCTGTGCATTACCATGGGCAAGCATTGGTTGATGGTCAATGTGTTTTTACCGTTGAAGGCGCATTAGGCCCTTTGCTGCCCATGACCGATTTTATTGATACAGCAGAAGTGAAAGCTCAATTTGAGCAATTAATGCAGCCATCTTTGGTAAAAATCTCATCGAGCACGCCTGGTGCTACCATGTCCGAGCAACTATTTCAGTTTGATTCAATCACACAGATTGAATCAGGTAAGCGGGTGTTGGCACAGAAAAAAATCGTTGATACGCTGCCATTTTTCCCAGACCATTTTCCTTGTATGCCTGTATTACCAATGACGGCTTTGCTTGAATGCAAAATGAATTTAGCTAAGTGGTTTTTAAGCCAGGTTGCTTGGGGTAGACAATATCAAATAACCGCGCTTCGCAAAATTAAAATGAACGAATTTGTGCGCCCAGGTGATGTGATTGATTGTGAGATGCAAGTTTTAGCACACCAAGACAAGCCCCTTATTTTACGATTTCGCAGTGAAGTTGCTAAAAAGCGAGTATGTGTAGCTGATTTAGTCTTAACCATTGATTCTCAAGGACTTGTATGACTCGACGTGTGGCGATAACAGGAATAGGCGTTATTTCGCCTTTGGGCAACGATGTTGCCAGCACCTGGCAGCAATTATTAAAAGGACACTCAGGTATTGCGCCGATTCAGCAATTTGAGGCAAGTCACTTTCCAACCACCATTGCCGCCGAAGTTAAACAGTTCTCACCTATTTTTACCCGCCAGAAAAAGCACACGCGTTTTGCGGTTAATTTTACGCGTTTTGCACTAGAAGCTGCCTGGCAAGCCTTTGATGATGCTGGCATTATGCCAACGCCTAGCACTGATAAGCGGTGGGGCGTGGTAGCTGGCAGTGGTATGATGACAGCTGAATTTGAGTTTTTACATAATTTTCAACGCCACTGTGCGCCATCCGGTCAAATTGATTGGTCTATTTTGCCCGAACAACCGCAAAAAACGTATCAATTAGCTGATTTTGGTAAAACCATTGCCAATACCGGTTTATCGTTATTAATTCAGGAATTTGGTTTGAAAGGCTTTGCAACCTCCGTACATACTGCATGCGCCTCAGGTGGACAAGCATTGGGACTGGCCATGCAAGCCATTAAACGCGGTGATGCCGATTATATGCTAGCTGGCGGCTTTGATTCGATGATTAACCCTATTGGCTTATCAAGTTTTTGTTTGTTAGGTGCTTTATCCAATGATAATGCTACGCCTTGGCGCGCCAGCCGTCCTTTTGATAAAACACGTAATGGTTTTGTGTTGGGGGAGGGAGCGGCGTTTCTTATTCTAGAGGAATGGCAAAAAGCGCAAAATCGTGGCGCTCATATATATGCTGAACTCGCGGGTGAAGGCAATTCATTAAGTTCTTATCGCATCACAGATTCTCATCCTAATGGAGATGGTGCCATACAGGCCATCAAAGGCGCGCTAAAAAGTGCGCAAATTAAAAAGTGTGAGGTCGATTATATCAATGCTCATGGTACTTCAACTAAAATGAATGATTTAAGTGAAACCAATGCCATCAAAGCTGTATTTGACACGTATGCTAAAACCTTGCCTGTTAGTGGTACAAAAAGCCAAACCGGCCATCTTATTGCCGGTGCAGGCGCGCTAGAGGCAGTTTTATCGGTGCTTGCCATTAAACATGGTGTTATTCCGGCCACCAAAAATCTTACCACCGCTGACCCTGAATGTGATTTAGATTATGTGACCGATGGCCCAAGGCAGAAGTCGCTTGGAGTGGTGTTATCAAATTCATTTGGATTTGGTGGTTCAAATAGTTGTTTGTTATTTAAGCATCCAGAGTGGAGTGCCAACGCATGAAAAAGCCACGTGTATTTATCACAGGATTAAGCACTCTAACCGCAGCCGGTGACACGCTTCAAGCCACGTGGTGCGCTTTACAGCAAGGGCAAAGTGCCATTGGCCCTATTGAACAATGGCCTTTGCAAAGCTGGCCACATCGCTTAGGTGGTGAAATTAAATCTTTTAAGGCCGCACGCATGCTGCCTGATAAAAAGCTTGCCAAAGTTGTATCGCGCCAAGATGTACTAGGAATAAATGCCGCCATGCAAGCCATTGAACACAGCCAAATAATCGCTTACCGTCAGCAGTTAACCGACGCCACACAATTTAATGATGAAACAGGCGTATATGTGGGTTCGCCTGGTAATAAATACTGCCAACAATACGACTTCCTTACTTTACTTGCTAAAACAAACGGGGCATTACAACCTTTTGCCGAGCAGCTTTTTAGTGAAGTTCACCCAACCTGGTTGTTGCGCATTTTACCGAACAATGTTTTGGCTTATACCGGCATTCATTATGGCTTTAAAGGCGCGAACCATAACATAGCCAATCATGCTGTGAGTGGTATGCAAGCAGTGATGGAGGCATATCATGCAATTATTTCAGGTCAAATTGAACGTGCTGTGGTAGTGGCTTATGACACAGGTATCGAGCCTGAAGCATTATTTTATTATGACCAACTGGGTGTGGTAAGCCCTGATGGTATCAAGCCGTTTGATCAAAAACATAACGGCACCATTTTAGCTGAAGGGGCGGCGGCTTTGGTGCTTGAAAGTGAACAAAGCGTGCAGGCCCGAGATGCTTTATGTTTTGCAGAAGTTTTAGGGGGCGGGTCTAATTCTGAAGCTGCTGGATTATTTACTCTTGATAACACCGGTCAGCCATTACAACAATTGATTCAGCAAACACTTCTACAAACCCATGTACCTGCAGCTCAACTTCAAGCAGTGGTGGCTCACGGCAATGGTAATCCCTGTTCAGATGATAGTGAAGCTCAAGCCATTAGCCAGCTACTTGCACATAAACCGCAAGTTAGCGCGTTTAAATGGGCGATGGGACATACGCTTGCCGCTTCTGGTTTAATCGATGTCGCTTTAGCCGCCCATGCCTTACATCAGCAGTATCTGCCAACCATTGCCACATTAACCACACCTTCACCTCAGAGTGATTCATTGAACCTTGTGACAACGCCGGCTTTGCTGCCGCCTAATGCTCATGCATTGGTGATAAATCGTGGTTTTGGGAGCATGAATGCGTGTGTTGTGTTGAAGGGATGCCATGAACTGCATTAAAAAGGCAATTATTGCCCTGCCTATCACTATGGCTGGGCGATTGGCCTATGGTCTTTTGTGGTATCGGCGCAGTCTCATTCGTGCCAATATGACCCAAGTCTTTGGTAAACAACTTGATAAAGCCCAACAAAATCATCTGATCAAAGCCTTTTATTCTCATTTAATGACGTCTATCAGAGAAGCCATTATGTTGCGTTTTATGAGTGAGGCGCAGCTTAAAGCTCAAGTTGAAGTGCGAGGCGAGGAGTATTTGGCTGATTTGGCTTTGCAACATCAAGGGGTATTAATTTTAACCGCCCACGTTGGTAATTGGGAATACGCACCGATTGGTGGCATGCTTAATTTTAAAAATTATCAGGGAAAGTTTCATTTTATTAGACGAACGCTTGGCCATAAGTGGTTAGAGAAAATTTTATTTAAACGTTATTATGCGGCTGGACTTGCGGTGATTCCTAAGAAAAATTCGCTGCAACATGTAAGTGATGTGTTGGATAAACGAGAGGCGGTGGTATTTGTGCTAGACCAACACGCCTCTATTGGTAACCGTGATGGCATTGCCGTTGAATTTTTTGGTAAAAAAGCTGGCACGTACCGAAGTCTCGCTACACTATCACGCAATACAGGCATCCCGGTGGTGCCAGCAGCAGGTTATCGCTTACCCAACGGCAAGCATGTATTAGAGTTTTACCCACCGATTGCTTGGCGTGATTATGCCACACAAAAAGAAGCGCTTTATCAAAATACCAAAGCCTATAATGAAGCGCTAGAGCGTATCATTTTAGCGCATCCTGAACAGTGGATGTGGTTACATAAACGGTGGAAACTAAAATCACCCAAGTAATGCAGTATTGATCTTGCCTTCAAATACCGAACAC
>CETR01134998.1_pt1 | contig 19261 bp, 16 predicted proteins | sample 531281 | NCBI WGS metagenome assembly CETR01 (sample SAMEA2622568, study PRJEB7988) | marine metagenome | biome: marine biome (ENVO:00000447); feature: mesopelagic zone (ENVO:00000213); material: "saline water (ENVO:00002010), including plankton (ENVO:xxxxxxxx)" | depth 696 m
CACCATCCCTGATATCCGGTAAACTGGTGGCTGATTTAATCATTAAAAAGTAAAAAGATGAAAACTATTTTTGACGATGTTTCGTACCACTGCAGCAAGGTCGTTACCCGGTCTTACAGCACCTCTTTCTCTTTGGCCACTAAAATGTTGGCACCATCCATACGTGCCGACATCTACAATATTTATGGATTTGTGCGCTTTGCGGATGAAATTGTGGACACTTTCCATGATTACGATAAGGCAAAATTATTCGATGCCTTTGAAAAGGATATGGAGCAGGCACTAGAGGACAAAATCAGTTTGAACCCCATATTGAATTCCTTTCAGCATACCCTTCATAAATATGATATTCCGTACCATTTGGTAGCGTCTTTTATGAAGAGTATGCGAATGGACCTCACAAAGAAAAATTACGAGACTTTTGATGAATACCGTGAGTATATCTATGGCTCCGCCGATGTGGTAGGGTTGATGTGCTTGTGTGTATTTGTAAAAGGGGACAAAGAGAAGTACGAAGAATTGAAAGAATCTGCCATGGCATTGGGTTCCGCTTTCCAAAAAGTGAACTTTCTACGTGACCTGAAAGCAGATTTTGAAGGTTTGAACCGAACGTATTTCCCGAACACCAACTTGTTGGAGTTGGACGAAGTGTCCAAAAAACGAATCGTAAATGAGATAAAAGCGGATTTTGCCCTTGGTTATTCAGGTATCGTAAAATTGCCAGAGCAAGCTAAATTCGGGGTATATACAGCCTACAGATACTACAAAAAGTTACTTCAAAAATTACAGGGCACCCCTCCTTTGGAAATCAAGAATTCCAGGATTCGGGTACCCAACTACCAAAAATTTGGTCTTTTGGCACAATCTTATGTAAATTATAAACTACAATTGGTACAATGAAAGTAGCACTCTGGATATTGATTTTCTTGGCAACCTTCTGTTTCATGGAGTTTATGGCTTGGTTTACGCATAAATATGTGATGCACGGTTTTCTATGGAGCCTGCATAAAGACCACCATAAAAAGGACCATGATTCTTGGTTTGAACGCAATGATGCCTTTTTCATCTTTTATGCAGTTGTCAGCATGACGCTCTTTTACTTGGGCAGCTACACTTCTTTTTGGTACGGTTGGGCTTTGGGCTTTGGTATTTTAGCTTATGGCATTGCCTATTTTACCGTGCATGATATTTTTATACACCAGCGGTTCAAAATGTTCCGAAATGCCAATAATTGGTATGCCCGTGGGGTACGTAGGGCCCATAAAATCCATCACAAACATTTAGGTAAGGAAGATGGGGAATGCTTTGGTATGTTGGTAGTCCCTTTCAAATATTTCAAAAAGAAATAGTTATTCCGCCACCAAATCGTCCAGCAAGCTTCGGGTCTTATCGGAATTCCAATTGGCTGCACCCGTTTTATCCACCACTATGTTACCTTGTTTATCAATAATATAAGTTACGGGAATACTACCGCTTTCCAACTCAGTTGGCGTAGCAGATGCTTGAAAGTACACCGGCAATTCATATCCCTTTTTTTCTAGAAAGGCTACGACTTTATCCTTTTCATCATTGGCAACGAAGGCAAAAGTGACCTTGTCCTTATAATCCGAGTACAAATCAATAAAACCGGGAAGTTCGGCAACACATGGCGGACACCAAGTGGCCCATACATTGACCAAGACAACTTCTCCCTTTTTTGATTGCAAGTTCATAGGTTCCCCATCCAAACCAACAAGACTCCAATTATAGCTTCCCAAGGCTGCTTGTTCGTCCTTATCAACAGTGCTTGGACTGATTACCGTGGCTACCACTTTATTGACCAAAACCCTCACATGGAATCCCACAGGGGTAAAAAGAATGAGCAATATGGCCAATATCCATATCCCATTACTGATTTGTTCTTTGGTCAACTTCTTCATTCTGCAATCAATTCATCCAACAGTTTGTATATTTTTTTGGTACTCCAATCTGAGATTCCTTCTTCGTGTATCACAATATTACCTGATTTATCAATCAAATACGAAGATGGGACTTTGCTGGTATCCACGGCCATTTTATCCCCTATGATCAAATAGGTCACGGGAAAGGTAAATTCATGTTCTTCCATAAAGGCCTCTACCGGTTCTTGCTCCTCATTGGTAATAATATAGAAATCCATCTTGCCCTTGTATTTGTCGTACAATTCCTGAATACTTGCAAGTTCGGCCTCGGAAGGCAAACGCCATGACGCCCAAAGGTTAATTAGAATCACATTTCCCTTGGATTCTTCGAAATTGAAAAAGTTCCACTCCTCATCTTTCAGTCTCCAATCGTAATCAGTGATTTTTTGTTGCTCTGCTTCTTCAATTACCGAAGGAGAAAAGGCAAACAGTCTGTTCAACCAAATTTTTCCGTAATACCCAATGGGAGTGACAAAAAACGATAGGATAAAAAGAATCAATACAATATTGAGAACGGTCTTTTTACTGATTTTCATGAATTGCTATTTCTCAAAAATTAAAAACTCCTGATATCTTTTACAACATCAGGAGTTTTCACAGATTATATTAGATACAATTAAGCATTCTGTTTCTTGATCAAGTTCAAGGCCGAACCTTCGTTGAACCACTTGATCTGCGCATCATTGTAGGAGTGGTTTGCCTTAATGGTGTCCTTGCTTCCATCAGCGTGCACCACTTCGATGGTCAAAGGCTTGTCCGGTGCAAACTCAGCTGCATCAACAATGTTGAAGGTATCGTCTTCTTGAATCAAATCGTAATCGTTCTCATTGGCAAAGGTCAAGGCCAACATACCTTGTTTCTTCAAGTTGGTCTCGTGAATCCTTGCGAAGGATTTCACCAATACAACAGCAACGCCCAAATGTCTTGGCTGCATGGCCGCATGCTCACGTGAAGAACCTTCTCCATAGTTATGGTCACCCACAACAACGGTCATGATTCCTTTTTTCTTGTATTCACGCTGCGTATCCGGAACCCCTCCGTACTCGCCGGTCAGCTGGCTTTTTACCAAATTGGTCTTTTGGTTGAAGGCGTTCACGGCTCCAATCAAGGTGTTGTTGGCAATGTTGTCCAAGTGCCCTCTAAAACGCAACCAAGGTCCCGCCATGGAAATGTGGTCCGTGGTACATTTTCCGAATGCCTTGATCAAAAGCTTCATACCTTGAAGGTCACTTGCTTTGATAGGCTCAAATGGCGTCAACAATTGCAAACGCTCGGAACCTTCGGCAACAATCACCTCTACTCCACTACCGTCTTCACGAGGCTCTTCGTAGCCGTTTTCCTTTACTTCAAAACCTTTCGGTGGCAATTCCCATCCTGTCGGTTCGTCCAACATCACTTCCTCACCATCCTCATTGATCAACTTGTCCGTCAACGGGTTAAAGTCCAAACGACCGGCAATGGCTATGGCAGCCGTCATTTCCGGTGATGCCACGAATGCATGGGTATTTGGATTACCATCGGCACGCTTTGCAAAGTTTCGGTTAAAGGAATGCACGATACTGTTCTTTGGCGCATTCTTGGGGTCTTCGTAACGGCCCCACTGGCCGATACATGGTCCACAGGCATTGGTAAAGATCTTGGCGTCCAATTTTTCGAATATGTCCAAGATACCGTCCCGCTCCGTAGTGTATCTTACCTGTTCCGAACCTGGGTTGATACCAAATTCAGCTTTAGTTTTCAATTTTTTGTCCAAGGCTTGTTGTGCAATGGATGATGCTCTCGACAAATCTTCATAGGAAGAGTTGGTACAGGAACCTATCAATCCCCACTCAACGGCCAAAGGCCAATCATTCTTTTCCGCCTTTTCCCTCATGGTACCTACTTCGGTAGCCAAGTCTGGGGTAAAAGGTCCGTTCAATAAAGGCATCAATTCAGACAGGTTGATTTCGATCACTTGATCGAAATACTGCTCTGGATTGGCGTACACTTCTGGATCAGCGGTCAAGTGTTCTTTCACTTTATTGGCTTCGTCTGCTACATCCGATCTATCGGTAGCTCTTAGATAGCGCTCCATGGATTCATCGTAACCAAAGGTTGACGTGGTCGCTCCAATTTCAGCACCCATGTTACAGATGGTTCCTTTACCCGTACAGGACATGGAAGTTGCTCCCGGGCCAAAATATTCAACAATGGCTCCCGTTCCCCCTTTTACGGTAAGAATCTCGGCCACTTTCAAAATAACATCTTTCGGTGCGGTCCAACCGGATAGTTTTCCGGTCAACTTTACACCGATCAACTTAGGGAATTTAAGTTCCCAAGCCATTCCGGCCATAACATCCACAGCATCTGCTCCACCTACACCAATGGCCACCATTCCCAAACCACCAGCGTTCACAGTGTGGGAATCGGTTCCTATCATCATACCTCCTGGAAAGGCATAATTCTCCAAAACCACTTGGTGAATAATACCGGCACCTGGTTTCCAAAACCCGATACCATATTTGTTTGATACAGACCCCAAAAAGTCAAAAACCTCCTTACTGGTCTCGTTGGCATGCTTCAAATCCGCAGCTGCACCTTGTTTTGCCAAAATCAAGTGATCACAGTGAACGGTTGTTGGCACGGCCACTTTGTCTTTACCCGCTTGCATAAACTGCAACAGGGCCATTTGCGCCGTTGCGTCTTGACAAGCAATTCTATCGGGCGCAAAATCAACGTAATCCTTGCCTCTTACGTATGCTTTTTCTGTTTTACCGTCCCAAAGGTGAGAGTATAGTATTTTTTCGGAAAGTGTCAGGGGCTTGCCCACCAACTCACGGGCTTTTTCTACGCGTTCACCCATGGTGGCGTAGACACCCTTAATCATGTCTATATCAAATGCCATTCTATAATTGAGTTTTTTAAGATTTTCGTAATTCGGTAAATTTACTAAATCGTGAAGTATTTTGGAATTAGAATCGCACTAAATAAGTGCTGACTTTCGTATTTTTTACAACAATTCCGTGATAATTTTTTCCTCAGTGATGCCTTCAGCCTCAGCTTTGTAGTTTTTTAGTATCCTGTGACGAAGTATTCCCAAAGAAACCGCTTTGACATCTTCGATGTCGGGAGAGAACTTCCCATTGATGGCCGCGTGCGCCTTGGCTGCCAAAACCAGATTCTGTGATGCTCTGGGCCCTGCACCCCAATCAATGTAATTTTTCACATAGTCGGATGCACCTTCCTGCCCCGGTCTAGTCCTATTGACCAACCTGACAGCATAATCCACAACATTGTCGGGCACGGGTATACGCCTGATCAAATGTTGTACTTCGATGATTTCATCCGCATTGAACAGTGTGTTTATCTGAACCTCATCATCCGTAGTGGTGGATTTCACCACCTGAATCTCTTCTTCCACCGAAGGATATTTCAATTCGATGGCGAACATAAAACGGTCCAGCTGAGCCTCCGGCAACGGATAGGTTCCTTCCTGTTCAATGGGGTTCTGGGTGGCCAGCACAAAATAGGGTCGGTTGAGCTTGTATTGCTTTCCGGCAATGGTCACCGCACGTTCCTGCATGGCCTCCAGCAAAGCTGCCTGCGTTTTAGGCGGGGTTCTGTTGATTTCATCTGCCAAGATGATGTTTCCGAAAACGGGTCCCATTATAAATTTGAAGTTGCGGTTTTGATCCAGCACTTCGCTTCCCAGAATATCACTGGGCATCAAATCCGGAGTGAACTGGATTCTTTTGAAGTCCAAACCCAAAGTCTGTGCAATGGTATTGACCATCAGGGTTTTTGCCAAACCGGGCACCCCGATCAGCAGGGAGTGTCCTCCCGTGTAAATGGATAATAGTATTTGTTCGATTACCGCTTCTTGGCCCACAATGACCTTGGCAATCTCCTTTTTCAGTTCCTGATGCTTTTTTACCAGGTTCTCTACCGCTACTACATCCGACATACGATTACTCCTTTACCCAGTTGTTTGCAAAATCGCAAGCCCTACTTTCTGAATCCACATGGATATAAGTGTCTTCGATATGATCGTCCATCCATTCCTTGATGGCTTTGAACTGCTTTTCCCTTAGCGCCAACTCCTGAATCTTAATGTAGTCTTTGGCAAAATCCGCCTCATGTTCGTCATATCGATTGGAAATCTTCATGATCTTGAACTTGGGAGGACCACCTCTCTGATCATTCTCGCGAAGTGGGCGGGAGATTTCCCCATCTTTTAAATCCCTTACTTGGTTGTAGAGTGTCGGGTCCATTTTGGTCAACTCAAAACGGGAATCAAAGTTGATGGGATTACGGAGCAATCCACCATCGAACTTGGTCTCTTTTTCATCGGAGAAATTCAGTGCGGCCTCGGCAAAGGTGTATTTTCCATCCAAAATCTGCTGGCGAATGGTATCCAATTCACTTACCGCTTTGTCTATGGCGCTTTGGGGAATATCCGGAATCATAAGGATGTGTCGAACATCTCTTTCTTGTCCCCGTACTTTCTCAACATATAAAATGTGATATCCAAACATTGTCTCAAAGGGCTCTGATATCTCCCCTTCCTGAAGACTAAAGGCAACATCCTTGAATTCCTTTACAAATTGGGTCTCCTTGGTAATACTATACAATCCCCCATTGGATTTTTTAGCTGGATCTTGAGAGTATAAAATCGTCTTCACGTTAAAACTGGCATCGTTCTCCAAAACATCTTGACGAATCTCCTTCAATTGATTGATTACTTTTTGTTTTTCCTCCTCAGGGGCTTCTGGCTGCTTCACAATCTGTGCTATTTCCAATTCTGCACCAAAAACAGGTCGTTCATCCTCTGGAATCTTATAGAAAAACTGACGAACCTCCTCTGGGGTCACTTCGATAGACTCCACAATTTCACCTTGCATTTTTTCAGAGAGCATACGCAGCTTGTTGATTTGAAAAAGCTCTTCTCGAAAGCTTTCCATATCGGACTTTTTGTAGTACCTGAGCATCTTTTCCACACTGCCTATTTCCTGGGTCAACTGCTGAATCTGTCTATCACTTTGGGCGTTTACCATATCATCGGACACCAACAAGCTATCCTGGACGGCCTGGTGGGCGTACAACCTATCTTCCATCAGTTTGCCCAAAAGACTGCAACGGGTCACATCCTCGGTGGATGCCCCTTGATTTTGAAGATCGATCAATGTTTTATCGATATCCGATTCCAAAATCACATAGTCCCCGACCACTGCGACAATACCATCCAATTTCACTTTTTTAGTGTTGCTTGTGGAATTGTCCACACCCAATGCCTGGTCTGCTTCCTGTGCCTGTACCATTCCGAGCATTGCAAAAAATGCCACGGACAGTCCTTTAATTTTCTTTATCATAAACCTCAAATTCATTCTTCTTAATAGCTTCATCTATAATTTCGGTTTCCAGTCTTTTGATGTAGTTCAACCGTCTCCTGTTCAAAATCAATTGCCTAATATCCGGCTCTACATAATCAAAAGGTGCTGTTTCATTGACTTCCAACACATTGGTTACCCAGCCCAAATATACCTCTAACGAGTCTTGTAACTCAAAAAATCGTGCTTTTTTTAAGTGAGTTTCCTCATTTGCCTGTGTCAATGGGGGTATTTCTTCGATTACCCGCGAAGCACTTACCCAAATGGAATCATTAAAATGGATTTTTTTGAACTGTACTGCTATGGAGTCCAAGTACCTTTTATCGGAATCGTCCCAATTTTTGATTTTGGCCTCAACCCCATCACGATCTAAAAACTGCTCTGACATACCCACAAACCTCAGCTGGACGAGTTTTTCGTTCAGTTTGAAGTTTTCCTTCTCCCGCTCATAGAATTCTTCAAGCTGGCTTTTGGTTACGGAAGTATCTTGGGATTGATTGACCAATGCTTCAATATAAGCACGTGTGTATAGGTCAGCACGGTAATCGGACACCAAACGATCGAACTCGGCCAATTTTTCTTCGGGCAGATTGATCTTTGATTTGGACAACAATAATTGTTTGGATGCCCAATTGTTGACATAATTGGTCACAAAAACAGTGCTGTCCTCCTTTGTCATGTCATCCCGGATCAAAGAGGCAATATCCTCTTTATACAGAAAAGTATTGCCCACCCTTGCCAGTGGTTCCTTTTCTTCCGCCTTATTGAACATGCCCTCGCAAGAAACAAATAAGGCCGAAGCCAAAGCGAAAAGGATGATAAGCGTATTTTTTTGGTGCTTAAGCATTTCGCAAAAATAACAATTACAAAATCCCTTACAAGAAGGTTCTAATTTCCTTAACAGATTTTTAGTTGGAAATAGATGCCAAGAAATTGCTACTTTAGTACGAAACCAAACCAAACATGAAGTATACTACCGAAATCGTTGTTGATGTTCCCAGAGCGGAATTCATCAAAAAAATGGATGACCCAGACAACATGAAGCATTGGCAGAAAGGACTTATTGGTTACGAACAATTATCTACCAACGTTGGGCAAGAAGGCTCCCGGATGAGTCTAAGTTACGAAATGGGAAAACGGAAGATGGACATGGTGGAGACCATCATTAAAAGGAACCTTCCCGAAGAAATGCACATGACATACGACACCAAAGGTGTTCACAACATTCAAAAAAATTACTTTAAGGAAGAAAATGGTGCTACCCGTTGGATATCCGAATCGGAGTTTCAATTCTCGGGATTCGGAATGAAGCTGATGGGACTTTTGATGCCGGGCGCTTTTAAAAAACAATCTTTAAAATACATGGAGGACTTCAAGGCGTTCGCCGAAAATGGCACATCCGTGCTCAATTCATAACAACAATGGAAAAACTTTTGGACAGAAAAATCAAGATTATTTGGGACTTTAGAGGACCAACTGCCGCACAGATTGCCGAACACTACCTGAAACACCTCAAGGAGTTTGTGGAAGTGGAGGAGTTGAAATATGATTTGGGAGGTGTGGAGCATTTCAGTCCCACCCATAGTATCGCCTATTTGGTAGTGGCCGAATTTGAACTGAAAGAGGTCAAGGACATCCTTAAACCCCATAGAGGCGAGGTATACAATATGGAAACCTAAATCCGCACCGAAAAAATACGAATGGGACATTGCCTTAGGAGTGAAATCCCCTTTGGCAACATCCCATCCTCCGGACTAGAATCCGTAAAAATCAAGAAACCTCACCCAACCATTTCTGGTTGTATGTTCCATTTTTCATTGGCCAAGAGCACTTGGTCAAAGTCAATTCCTTCAATTGGTCTCAAGGTTTGGCTTGCGGCATCCCATTCTATTTTTCTGCCCAGTTTCCAGGACAGTCCCGCCATGTGCGCAGAAATAGCCTCTTCGAACCCTTCTTTGATACCACAGCTAACTTTTCCACCGTTTTTGATAACGCTCAACCATTCCCGCATGTGCAAGAAGGTGGAATCTACCCGGACCCCATCAATATAGGTCCACATTAAACCTTTATCTGCAAAGTATTGCGATGTGGCCGAAGACACGGCATCCGTTGCATTGGCCGCAGGGTCATATTGGTAAATAGGTACATTGGGATTCATTTTTTCAGCTTCCAACATATCGGCATATCGGGTGGATGCGCCATCGGGCCAAACGGTCAATCTATTGCCCAATTCCATGGTGGCATCGTGCCCCATCAAAATAGTAGGTCTGCTGAACCCGTTACCCAAAGTAGCACTATAGCAAAAGGTCATACCATTTTCCTTGCCCTTGGCTTGACTACTCCCTGTACTGAAATCTGGAAACTCCATGTTCACTTGAATCACATCGGGCACATTTCGTCCATCGTTATGCGTGTAAATACCTCCCGAAGAACTTACAGATGCAGGAATCCCCATATTTAGCACGCAGTTCAAACGATCATAATCGTGAGACAATAGATCCCCCGAAAGACCGGAACCATAGGACCACCATTTACGCCATCTGAAAAAATGGTTCTTATTGAACGGCACTGTTGGTGCAGAACCCAAGAACTGCTCCCAATCAATGGTTTCAGGACTGGCTTTCTCATGGATATCATAGTTCCAGGCACCGTTGTCGTCGTTCCTGTTGGTATTTGTCTGGATCAATGACACATGGCCCAGCGTTCCTTTGTCCACAATATCTCGGGCGGTACTAAAGCTCAGAGTTTGTCTATGTTGGTGCCCCACAGCGAATACCGCTTCGGATTTTTCGGCAGCATCACGCAACGTATAGGTTTCCGCAACAGTGTGCGTCATCGGTTTTTCCACATACACATGCACATTGTTGTTCAATGCTTCGATGGACATGGGGGCATGCCAGTGGTCCGGTGTCGCAATCACTACCGCATCCACATCACCACTTTGAATCATGTCCTTATAGGTCAAATATCTTTTGATTTGATTGTCATCCGTAGAGAATGAATTAATGAATTTCTCCGCACGTACATCGAATACATCGCATATACCCACCAATTTCACATTGAGCCGTTCCTGTGCTTCAAAATCTTCCAATCTTTTATTGTTGGGGTCCTCTTCGGCGGCCAAACGCATTTCTTCCTTCCATTCATCGGTGGCAAAACCCAAAGCTCTGGTCAACTGTTCTCCGCGAATTCCAAATCCAATGACCCCGATTCTTACCGGGTCTCCCCCTATTCCGGGTACTGCAGGTGGCAAAGAAGGTTTTATATTGAGCTGTTCCAATATTTCGGAACGCTTTTTTTGTGATCCAACTGAGGTCGCCGCTCCAGCCCACCATACAGCTCCAAGCACGGGCAGGCCTCCCAATCCTATTAAAAGGTCTCTTCTAGTCCATTTCATTGTTCCTGAGTTTTAAGGTTGTTCTTTCTGAGATAATCCAAGCCAAAGTAAGCTCCCGTAGGCAACTGATAAATTACAATACAGGCCACAAGCTCGATCAGGTTTTTATTGATGATCCAATAGTTTCCCTCAACGTTCATTTGGGTAAGGCCTGGAAACGGTGGATGGGCCAAAAAATACAGGGCCAAAAGGCCAACGCCTACAATGGCACCGATACGCTCAAAAATTCCCAGGGTAAAAGTTACCCCTACCACCATAAGCGCAATAATATTGAGTGTATCCACCCAACCTATGGCTGCATCGCCTATCAACATGGTAAAAAACCACTCAAAAGGTCCTTGTGCGGTGGCCAAATACCCGAAGGATGTCCACTCGGGATTGTACATCTTCACCACACCTTCAAATAAAAAGTGCCACCCAATAAATATGCGAAGCAGGGTAACACTTGCTTTCAGTTTATTTTGATTTTGGTTCATAGTTGTTATAGTTAATTGTAAATTTTCCTTGTTTCCTGTAGGTGCCAAAAGAAGAATTGGTTCACATCTTCCCTTTGAAGTACTAAAAGTACCCAAGAGTAATTCCAAATACCATGACCAATGTCAGTTTTTAGAAACCTGATTATGAGGTGTCCCAGCACTATTGCCACAACCAAAAACTGACATTTTTCAGGTGCTCCACAATGAGGGATTGACCAATATGCCATCTGAATTTTAGAAATATCACTATCATCATACCTCCATATTTTCAAATTGATTTTTATTTCAAAATACTTTCCCCATCTGCTTTTTTTTGATGAAGTTAACCGTACCAACCCATACTTGAAGAAGGCTTGTGAATCAGATTGAAACGGATATCAATTATCTGAAAAAACAGTTTCCCACCGGAACCCTTTACAAATACGAAAAGGGTCATACCATTTGCAACATACATTCCAAAGTGAACACGTTCCGATGGTTGTTACAAGGAACTTTCGATTATTATACCACTAGCAAAGATCCCGAAGAAGAAGTTCTGGTCTGCCAAATTTCAGAACCCATGAGCACCTTGGGCCTCAATGGCCTCAACGATAGAAAAAGGTATACGTACAAAATTGTGGTGGCTTCCGAGCAGGCTACTTTTTTTGAAGTACCCATCGAAGCCATGATCTATCATTTGGAAAATGATGACAACAACCAAACCATTACCAAAGTAAGTCGTTCGCTATACCACCAACTGCGGCAAGCGCTTTTAAAGCAGACCGATTTATTGCAAGCTGCACGTTATCGCCCCCTGCAAAAAGACCGTGAGTTTTTTATGGGACCGGATACCGAGCAGGCCGAAGTGGTCTCATTGATGCGGCGCTCGCCTTTTTTGGATTATTTTGATGACCAACAACTGTCCCAAATTGCCTCCATAGCCGAGCGACGCGAATATGAACCTGACGAAGTTCTTTATGTACAAGACAGGCTTACCAACGGACTCTTTATTTTGATTCATGGGGAAGTGGCCATCAAACGGTTGGAAGGAAACATCGAGATACGCCAACGATCCATCAACAACCCGGGCTTTATTTTTGGTTGGTCCTGCACTATGGGCGAAAAAGATATTTGCTCCGCCGTTACCACCCAAAAAACATCCATTTATTTTATCCATCAAAAGGATTTGCTTCATCTGCTGGACAAATGCTCCGTTTTTGCGCATAACTTCTTTATGCGGTTATTGTGGTTGATGGGCAATCAGATCAATGCGGCATTTGTGCGCTATTTGGGACTTTTGGGCAAACACAATCTGCAAGCGGTCTATCAATTGATCGAGAATAACAAGTCACGCTTGGCCCTTTCCTCTCCCCTACATCAGGTTGGGCATTTGCTATCGAACACCAACACCAAACAATTGGGGTACGATGCCCTTTCCAAACTCATCAACAATGGTTCGCATTTGGAACGACACATCGCTTCGCTGAGCTTGGAGCTCTTACAAGAAGATATGCAGGAGCTAAAGTTCCTCAAAGGCCTCCAACGGATTTATGAAACGGTTGCGGAAAGGAAAAACGAACCGGGCTTGGATGTCCGAAAATCATGTGCTACAGCAACAAAAAAAGCATTTGAGCACGTGCAACACAAAATTGAAGGATCGGACAATCTTCCGGAGAAAAGCGGATGTATCTTCATCTATAACCACCTTTTCAACCATCCTTTTTATACGCTCAACAACAAATTTCAAATTACGTTGGATTCGCATTTCATCAGTGCCAAAATATTGGATGATAAATACAGCGACCCCGGTATTCGGACCGTACGAATAGGAAGAGGACAAGAATACGGTCATCAGAACTATTACAACAAGTTGGGTTACATCAATGTCTACACCAAAGAATCGGAGACCGTGGACAAACAAAGCAAAAAGGAAACCCGAAGCATATTTTATAGAACGGCCGCTGAATATTTACATAACGGACACAATTTGGTCATTAGTCCCGAAGGAACTTCCTACGCTACCGAGGAATCCCCTGGGCCTTTTAAAATGGGGGTTTTCAAACTCGCTCAATCCATGGAGAATGAACCTTACATTGTTCCCATTGTCTTGGTAAATTTCGACAAGCGCATTTCCGATGGCCTTTTTTACTGTAAGGTCCACCAACCTTTTAAACTGAGCGAGAAATTATCGGAGACGGGAAGTGATCTGTACCATTTTGTGAAGGATTATCAACATACGTATGCGGACTATGTGGAACAGGCAAGAAAACGAGCCGAGGAATTGTACATGAAGCCTGTCCCCACTGTATTGGAAGAGCCTCCAGAAATTTGGCGCAACGAAATAAAGCGCTTGAAAAGACGTGTCCGCAGTCTGGAGGATCAAAGTGATCTGATTATTTTTTATGGAAGTTCCTCAGTACGCCTTTGGGTAGGAATGAAAAAGGATTTATTCCCGTTCAATGTGCTCAATTTAGGGTTTGGTGGGTCCACCTATGCCTGGTGCATTCATTATTTTGATGAAATCTTCAATGGTGCGGAACCCAACAAAATTGTACTGTACGCCGGGGAAAACGACCTTGCACAGGGCAAGTCTCCACAGGAGGTCTTGAACGACTGCAACAAACTGGTTCAAATGATTATCAAAAAATATCCCGAGGTGGAACTGGCCTTTGTAAGCTTGAAACCCAGTTTGGAACGCGAGGAAATGATTCCCCAAATCATTGAGACCAATCTGTTGTTGTCCAAATACGTAATCGGAGAGCTGAATGCGCAGTATATCAATGTTTTTGGACAAATGATCACTGCAGACAACCGCCCGAAACCCGATTTGTACATGTCGGACGGATTGCACCTCAACAAAAAAGGATATGCCATTTGGAGCGATGTGATCAAAACCGCCTTGCTCTCTGCCGAGAATCCTCTGGAAAAAGAATCAATCGATTTGGCTACCGACGTTTAAGCAGGTTCCCCAAATAAATCGTAATCGGAGGCATCGGTAATCTTGATATTGGTAAAGTCCCCGATTTTTACGTAATGTTTGGTGGCATCAATCAGCACTTCGTTGTCCACATCAGGGGAATCGAACTCGGTACGCCCTACAAAATGGTTCCCTTCCTTTCTATCGATGATACAGCGATAGGTTTTCCCTATCTTTTCTTGGTTCAATTCCCAAGAAATCTGTGATTGGATTTCCATAATGATGTTCGCGCGCTCTTGCTTTACTTCTTCGGGGACATCATCCTCCAAATTATACGCGTGCGTATTCTCTTCGTGGCTATAAGTAAAACAGCCCAAACGCTCAAAACGCATATCCTCGACCCATTGTTTCAAGGTTTCAAAATCTTCCTCGGTTTCTCCTGGGTATCCCACGATCAAGGTAGTCCGGATGGCCATTTCCGGTACAGCTTCCCTAAAGTCCTTCAATAATTTCGTGGTTTTGGCCTGTGTGGTGCCACGTCTCATACTTTTAAGTATGGCATCGGATATGTGCTGTAGGGGGATATCGATATAATTACAAATCTTCGGCTCGTTGCGCATCACCTCCAAAACATCCATCGGAAAGCCCGTAGGGAAAGCGTAGTGCAAACGAATCCACTCTATACCCGCTACCTTGGCCAAGGCTTGGAGCAATTCCGCCAGGTTTCTCTTTTTATACAAGTCAAGACCATAATAAGTAAGGTCCTGTGCGATCAAAATGAGTTCCTTAACACCATTGGCAGCTAATTTTTCAGCCTCAGCGACCAATTCTTCAATTGGTGTGCTTCGGTGCTTTCCACGCATTAGAGGAATGGCACAAAAAGAACAAGGTCGATCACATCCTTCGGCAATTTTAAGGTACGCGTAGTTTTTGGGTGTGGTCGTCAAACGCTCGCCAATCAATTCGTGCTTATAATCGGCACCTAGGGCCTTCAACAAATTGGGAAGATCGCTTGTACCAAAATATTCGTCCACATTGGGAATCTCTTTCTCCAAATCAGGTTTGTAGCGTTCGCTCAAACAACCTGTCACAAAAACCTTGTCCACATCCCCAGCTTCCTTTCGCTGTACATAGTCCAAAATAGTGTTGACACTTTCTTCCTTTGCATTGGCAATAAATCCGCAGGTGTTGATCACCACGACATTGCCTTCCTCTTCATGGGCCACCTCTTTGTTGTTGGCACGCAGCTGTCCCATCAACACTTCCGAGTCGTAGACGTTCTTGCTGCAACCCAAGGTCACCACATTGATTTTGTTCTTCTTTAGCGATTTTGTGCGCATAGTTCCTTTAAATGGAGTGCAAAAATACAATAACACAAGGCATTACATCGAATTGCTTGCATATTTTTAGCACTTCAGCGTTAAACTATTGACCCTCATTGTAGTCAAAGGTCTAAACTCCAATAGCATGAAGCATCTTTTTTTGTTGATCATCGGTTCAATACTGATTACAGCTTGTTCTTCGGATGAGGGAGAGAATACCCCTGAACCGACCCCCACGCCAGAAGAAGGTGAATTGTATTTCCCAACCATAGGAAGTAATGAATGGGAGACCATTTCTCCAGCAGAGTTATCTTGGAATACCGATGCAGAGGAGGATTTACGCGGGTTTTTAGATGAAAAAGGTACCGATGGATTCATAATTCTGAAGAATGGTAAAATTGCGGTGGAATGGTATTTTGATGATTTTACCGCCAGCGACAACCATTCTTGGAACTCGGCCGGTAAAACATTAACTGCTATGGCGGTTGGTATTGCCCAAGCTGAAGGGTTCCTTTCCATTGAGGACTCTTCTCAGGAATATTTGGGCGAAGGCTGGTCCATGCTAACTTCGGAACAGGAGGCCAATATTACCGTTCGTCATCATTTAACAATGACCACTGGCTTGGATTATACCGTGGATGACCCTTTTTGTTTTGATCAAGAATGTTTGCTCTACAAAAATGAACCAGGCACTTTTTGGTATTATCACAATGCCGCATACACCATATTGGACGAAGTAATCACAAATGCGACCGGAACGGATTTCAGGCAATATTCCTATCAAAAAATCAGAGACAAAATAGGAATGCAAGGGGCTTGGGTTAAGGTCGGATACAACAATCCTTTCTTTAGCAATACCCGGAGCATGGCCCGTTTTGGTCTGCTTTGCCTGAACGAAGGCACGTGGGATGGGGTGGAAATCTTGACGGACAAAACCTATTTCACGGAAATGACCAACACTTCCCAAGATTTGAACCCATCGTACGGATATCTATGGTGGTTGAACGGCAAGAGCAGTTACAAAGCTCCCAGTTTTGAGGCTTCCATCAATGGCGAGTTGATGCCAGAAGCTCCAAGTGAACTGATTGCGGGACTAGGTGCTTTTGACCAAAAATTATATTTGATTCCCAGCAAAAACCTCGTGATTGTACGGTTGGGCGATGATGCTGGCGAAAGCCAATTAGGACCTTCGAGTTTTGACAATCAGCTTTGGGAAAAACTCAATGCCTATATCGACTAATCCTGATAACCTTCGGGGATTTCCCTTGCTTCGGTCAATTCCTCAAAAGCTTTACCGATACGCAATAAATGCGCTTCAGAAAAAGGCTTTCCGATGAACGTCAGACTTTCTGGCTCCCCAGTAGTTTTATATCCCATGGGAACGGTCAGGGCAGGATATTCCGCCACCGCTGCGTAACCTGCATGGTAATTGTTGATGCTCAACACAGCATCGAGGTCCTTTTCTTCCATGATATTAAAGAAGGCCCTTCCCGATTCCATTAAGTCCTCTTTTATTTTTTCAAATTGCTCTGTAGTAGTTGTGTCCGCCAAAATTCCATCAAAACGTTCCTGCCCATAAGGTATACGTAGAAGGGAATCTTGCTGGTTAAAGGCAACCACATCTTCTACGGATTCCACCCGTACAGCATCTTTATCCTTGACCTCAGCATTGATATAAGCAGGCAAATCCTCCCTCATATCCAGATTCAACAGCGTGGTAAAACCTTTAAGGGGAATGTTCTCTGCTTCAAATTCCACGATTTGTGCGCCAGCCTCTCTCAACGCTTCGACATTGGCAGCATACATGGAATCGCGTTCCATGAAGTTCTTCATTGCACCTAAACGGATTTCCTTCAGAGGTTCGGGGTTCATCCAAGCGGATAAAATGCCAGGTTCTGCACTTACCGATTTGTAATCGGCATCATCCTTCCCTAACATGGCGTCCAACAAAATCGCATTGTCCGTCACATTTTTGGTCATGGGGCCTGGAGTATCCAAGGTGCTTGAAATGGGAACAATCCCTGTTCTACTCAACAAGCCGATGGTCGGTTTCAATCCGACCACGGAGTTTTGACTTGAGGGTGAAAGTATAGAGCCAGAAGTTTCCGTACCCACAGCACCTACGGCGTAGTTGGCCGCGGTGGAAGTACCACTACCTGCACTGGACCCCCCAGTATCAAAAACCCTTCTACCGTAGGGGTTCAATGTTTGGCCACCCACGGCACTCTGTCCATTAGGACAAACCCCACAGATAAAATTGGCCCACTCGCTCAAATTCGCTTTACCTAAAATAAGTGCCCCCTTTTGTTTTAAGTGCTCTACGATAAAAGCATCATCCGTTTGATTGTCCTTAAGTGCGATGGCTCCTGCTGTCGTCTTCATTTCGGCAGTTCCAATATTGTCTTTCAACAAAATGGGCATACCATAAATAAGGTGGTGAATTTCCTTGTTTTCGTCCAGCTGACGTGCTTCTTCGAGTACATTGGGATTCAATGCAATAATGGTATTGAGGGTGGTATTGTTCGGCAATTCGTACTTGTAAATGCGATGCAGATAAAAAAGCACCAAATCCTCATACGTAAAAGTACCTTGGTCAATATGGGTTTGAATGGTTGGGATATCTTGCTCCAACACCAAAGGCTTCATTTGTTCATATTGTGCTTCGGTAAATTGTGATACTTCATCATACAGCGGCAAAAACACTTCATTTTTGTCCAATACCCTGCTTTGGATGAATTTATACCGCATCCTTCTGTTCTCATTTTCGGCACTTGCAGCCACCTCGGCAGAATCGTTGTAAGGCGTCCACAGAACAACATCTTCCTTGGGTTGCGCTTCCTTCTGTTTGCAGGAAATAATACCAATCAATAAAAAAGAACAGATAAGGTATTTGTACATCGTGATTTATATTTTGAAGAATGAATCGACAAACTCATATTTATTGAACACTTGAAGGTCTTCTATCCCCTCGCCTACGCCAATATATTTTACCGGGATTTGGAACTGATCGGAAATACCTATGACAACTCCACCTTTTGCGGTACCATCCAATTTGGTCACGGCCAAACTGCTCACTTCGGTAGCCTTGGTAAATTGTTTTGCCTGCTCAAATGCATTTTGTCCCGTAGAACCATCCAACACCAAAAGTACTTCGTGAGGGGCCTCGGGAACCACTTTTTGCATAACACGTTTTACTTTGGACAGTTCGTTCATCAAATTAACTTTGTTGTGCAAACGACCGGCAGTGTCCACCAAAACGACATCAGCATTTTCCGCCACTGCGGAATTTAAGGTGTCAAAGGCAACGGAAGCTGGGTCGCTTCCCATTTTTTGCTTAATGATAGGGACATCTACACGTTTGGCCCACACTTCCAATTGATCGATAGCCGCAGCACGGAAGGTATCCGCTGCACCCAGGACCACTTTCATACCCTGCGCCTTAAACTTATGGGCTAGTTTTCCAATCGTTGTTGTTTTGCCTACGCCGTTTACACCCACCACCATGATCACATAGGGTTTTTTGTCTTTGGGAACGGTAATTTCGGTATCCTCGCCAGAATTGGTCTCTGAAAGCAAACCGGCAATCTCTTCACGGAGAATGGTATTAAGTTCGTCCGTGCCCATATATTTATCTTGGGACACACGTTCTTCAATACGCTCGATTATTTTTAGGGTGGTATTTACACCTACATCGGAAGTGACCAAAACTTCTTCCAGGTTGTCCAATACTTCATCATCCACTTTGGATTTTCCTGCTACGGCTTTGCCCAGTTTACCAAAAAAACTGGTTTTGGACTTTTCGAGCCCCTTATCCAAGGTCTCTTTTTTATCCTTTGAAAATATATTTTTGAATAAGCTCATCCT
>CETR01108242.1_pt1 | contig 19252 bp, 15 predicted proteins | sample 531281 | NCBI WGS metagenome assembly CETR01 (sample SAMEA2622568, study PRJEB7988) | marine metagenome | biome: marine biome (ENVO:00000447); feature: mesopelagic zone (ENVO:00000213); material: "saline water (ENVO:00002010), including plankton (ENVO:xxxxxxxx)" | depth 696 m
CATCCCCTAGGCAACAGCATAGCAAAGCCTAGGATAGAGTATGAAGAGTGTATGAAAACGACATTTGAAAAGCTTTATTTTAAGAATCTATTAACAATTATCCAGACAGAGAACTTTACGTATAATTTTCAGGATTCCAATCCCATACACCCTAACTTTTCAACTGGTACGTGTATTCTCACAAAAATTGGATTATTAGTGATGTACCCTTTGTTTCTAGATGATATACGCACACCAGAAATGGCTTATGAGCCTAAACAGGCTCAGGAATTTGTTGTGGTACGCAGCTATACTACTTTTGTAAACTACATTAAAAAAAAACGGGCTCCCTAAATACGTCAGCTTTGATAATGACCTCGGTCTGGATGAAAACGGTAAGCTGGCTCCAGATGGTCTGGCAGCGACTAAATGGTTGGTTTACGAGTCTCAATTAGACTTAAAAGATTTGAAATTTCATGTACATTCCGCGAATCCGGTCGCAGCAGAACAAATCAGAGGATTACTTACCAATTATATTATTTTTTTGATTAGAGAACAGCTTTAAAACACCGTATACAAAGTAGTAACTAGCCTACCTTTAACTCCCGGAGCCGGGAGGGATACCAGCTGTTTTGCGGCTTTTACTTTAAAATTAAAAGGTGGGGCCAATACATCAACCCCACTGTGTTTTTTAAGGCGGATGCCTTGCCCGGAAATGATATCGACGTTGGGGATAAACTCCTGATCGGGCAGGTGCTCGGTAAGGATCACATAGTGATACGCGTATAACTTGTTGACGATGGACGCAATCTCTGCATTCGAGAGGTGCTGCAATACCTGCCGCAGTAAGGCACAATCACCCTTGGGCAAAGGGTCATTGACAAGATCCAGGGTTGCAAAACTGAGCTGCTCGCTTTTAAACGTCTTGGTGTTGTGTGCGATCAACTCCGGTACGATATCTACGGCTGTATAGGTTTGGGTGTAGGGCACCAACTCTTTCCCCACATTAAAATCCCCACAGCCCAGATCGCAGACCACAGGAGGGATTTCCAGACTTTCAAAAAAAGCAATCACCTCCTCGATATAGGGCTGTATTGTCGCTGCATCGTGCGACCCCGTTCCAGAATAAAATGGGGTGTCACTCCCACCCCACAGGTTGTGTTCGTATACCTGTTGCATCGCATCTTTGGTGGGCCAAGGGATTTTGGAGGGCTTGCTTTTGTGAGTCATTGAGATAATTAAAATATGCTATTTTTAATTTGCTATAAAACTTCATTAAATGAAAAAGTCATCCGGAGCTTGCCGAAGGAGCAGTCGAGAAATCACAGTGCAATCTTTTAAGATCATCTTTTCTTTAACCACATCCTAAGAACTTTTTTGAATACGCGCTGGGTCAATAGCAACGAGTCCAACAACGATGTGATTGTCGTTTTTCTTAATTTTAGTTACCTTTAAAGTTCATTAATTTAATAGATCATGGGGAAATTTGAAGTTTATCAAGATACTAAAAATGAATATCGATTTCGTTTAAAGGCAAATAACGGACAAAAAATATTGGCCAGTGAAGGATATGCTTCCAAAGCGGGATGTATGAATGGCATAGAATCGGTAAGAGAAAATTCACAACATGATCAGCGGTTCGAACGTAAACAATCGGCAAATGCCAAACACTATTTTAATTTAAAGGCAACCAATGGTCAAATCATTGGTACAAGTGAACTGTATGAAGCTACCTCAGGCATGGAAAATGGGATTGCTTCCGTAAAAACAAATGCGCCTAAGGCTCCAGTAGAAGAAGTCTAAAAAGTTCTTAGTTGAGTGGTTTAGTGGAGTCACGATCAAACGACCTATCCGGCTCAGGCATCCTTCATCGCATCCCAAAAGTCGGTATCCAGCTTTTTGAGTTCGATGGTTTGTACGGTTTGCATCCCCAGGCCGTAATCGTAAATGTAGTCGGCAAGTTGATTACCGTCTATTAAAATTACGGTAGCGTGAACTGTATTGGCATAATCAATAGCCGATTTTGCAAAGGAAAAGGTGGTTTTAAATATTCTAACCCGAAATCGTTATTAACCGATGCCGATTTGGTACGGCTGTTTCAGGTGACGCCCTCGTGCCTGTACCGCTGGCGGCGTAAGAACGTCTTGCCCTTTTTAAAGGTAAGCTACTCGGTGTATTACATCAAAGACGAGATCGAGACCTTTTTACGGCATAGAAGCCGGATGAACCGACTGCGGCAGGAGGATTGGGATACTGATCTTAATAAGCCTAAGCATTAGAATGTATTGACTACAAATCAATTGGCCTCCCTTTTGTGTAACGCTCAAAGGGAGGTTTTACATTTATAGCTTAATACACCCAATCATTGTGCGCCACAGGTAAACTATTCAACTCCTCGCGGTGTAATCTCCATTTGGGCATAAAAACGTCCATATATTTTATAAACCGATCGTTGTGATTGCGCTCCAGTAAATGGGTAAGCTCATGCACAATAATGTACTCTAAACATATGGTAGGCTTTTTAGCCAATTCAAGATTTAGCCAAATCCGTTTATCCTCTATATTACAAGCACCCCATTTGGTACGCATCTGTTTAACACCCCAGGCCTCGGACTTTACGCCCATATGCTTTTCCCACTTCGCTAATAATTCAGGAATCTCAGCTTTAAGTTGGTTACGATACCACTCTTTCACCACCTTAGCCTTATCGGCCCGACTTGCATCAGGTTTAATCTCTAGAACTAGTGTTTTGCTTCCTTTTAAATTAACTTTTGCTCGACCGGTTGTCTCTTTGACTTTTAGCAAATAGCGCTTGCCTTTGACATAATGGCTTTCACCATCTACAAATTCCCGTTCTGATTCTCTAGGTTGTTCTTTAAAGTTTTTGACATGCTTTTTGATCCAGCCTAGTTTAGAAATCGCAAACAAACGAATTACCTCGTGATCGGTTTCTACCGGTGCAGAAAGGCGTATTCTCCCCGTAGGTGGGTATACGGCCAAATGCATATTCTTGATGTTCTTTTTAATTACATCAATTTCAATGTTGGCTACGGTTAATTGTTCATTACTAGTAGTCACGCTGTGCCTTTATAATTTCCATCAGTTCATCAGTCTTCTCATCATCCTTTAGGATATTTTGTACGACTATCCTTAATTTACGCTCCTTGATGCCTCCATCACGCCAACCGTCTAATTTATTAACCATAATAACGTTATCAAGTGCTAAAACTAGTATTTCATTTTGATCAAGATTATCATACAAAGCACGTTTAGCCGCATTGTCAAGGCTTGTTGGGTAGCTGTTTGTTTTTTGAGGAGAGGTGACTAATTCTGCTAATTCCTTGATTTTTTTTAAGTACTCTTGATACGCCAGTGTTTCTTTTTTGCGTTGCGCAATGAGCTCGTCAAGCAGTCTTGACATCTTTTCATAATACTTCGGATTCGCCTGAGATTCTTCAATAATTACCTTACGTACATTATTTTCAATAGTTTCGGCAACGGCTTCCTGCTTCTTAGTTTTATACTCCGCTTCGGGTTCCCCGGCTAAATTCACAATGAGCTCTACCAAAGATTTGTTCTCAAAGTCTGAAATCTTTTGACTCGACTTTGCATCAATATAACGATCCATCAACTGACGCATACCAGACTCAAAACGCTTTAGATCAACATAATCACCACTTGCCTGTTTAATGGTTTCCCTTAAATCGGTGTAATATTTAACTTCTTCCTTGATCGCTTCAGCTTCTTTAGCTGAATACCCCATAGCTCCCATCTCGTTGGCTACACTAGTCCATGCTCTTATGAGTGATACAACTGCTTTGTACATGGTTACCCGCAGTTCTTCGCGATCCTTGATATCCTGAGCGATCTCGGTATTGCCGCAAAAGAACCTTATAAACGTAGGCTCATCTTTAGGGTATACCGGTTCACATATAGCTCTTACGGTCTCTAGTGCGGTCTCTAAGCGTTCTTTAGATTCAGTAAAGCGATCTTTCAGCAACCCGTTTACATCATCCTGATCGTATTTATCAAAGGCTCCTGAAGTGTAATCTTGTATCGACTTTTCTACGCTTTCAAAAAGGTCTTTATAGTCAATGATATACCCGTAATCTTTATCATCAGTATCCACACGATTCACTCTACAAATGGCTTGAAACAGTCCGTGGTCCTGCATACTTTTATCAATGTACAGGTAGGTTGCTGAAGGTGCATCAAAACCAGTGAGCAGCTTATCAACTACAATAAGCAACTTCATTCGAGACGGTTCTTTTTTAAATTGCTCCTTTACCTCCTCTTCAAAAACCTCTGTAGTTTTCCCTTTAAGCATTTTGGTATAGACCTCGTACTTTAAAAGTTTTTCTGTAGGATTCCCGTCACCGGAATCTTCTCCCTTAATATCCGCGTGATGCGGCTGATACGAAGTGATGATTGCACACTCTTTAAAACCGGCTTGCTGAAAAAGTTCGTAATACTTACAGGCTTGATAAACGCTTCCTGAAACCAGCATTGCATTCCCTTCACCGGTAAATAATCTGGGCTTGGTATCAAAATCGTGAATAATATCATTAACCACCTTAGCCAGTCTAGACTTAGAGCCCAACACCTTTTGCATTGTACCCCACTTTCTCTTTAAGTCTATTTTTGCGACATCAGTAAGGCCTTCTGTTTTTCTATCGAACCACTCATCGATCTTGTCTTGATCGGTTACAAATTGCTCTACATCACGTGCCTCATACAATAGATCTAACACCACACCATCTTCTACGGCTTCGTCAAACTTATAAGGCTCGCCGATATACGGACCAAAAACCTCAATACTTTTTTGTTTATCTTTTTTGAGTAAAGGAGTACCCGTAAAACCAATAAATAAGGCTTCCGGCAGAATCGCTTTCATTGCCTCATTGAGTTTACCACTTTGGGTGCGGTGACATTCATCAACAAAGACATACAGATTTCCTTTGGCTTTAAAATCTGAACCCAGACTTTCTTTGAGTTCCTGAATGTACTTATCATAGTCTGGCTCATCGGTGCGGTTGCCAAACTTATGCACCAGACTGCACACCAGCATCTCCGTTTTATGATTGAGGGTATGCAATAGATCTCTACCGGAATTGGTACGGTAAATCTGCTCTTCTACACCAATAAACAATTTTTCAATTTGGTCGTCCAACTCTTCTCGATCAGTGATGATTAAGACACGGCTGTCATCAATATTTTGACGGATCCATTTGGTAAGCCAAACCATCGTCAAACTCTTACCACTTCCTTGCGTATGCCAGATAATTCCGCCCTCACGGTCTCGTATGCGTTGCTGCGCGGCTTTGATCCCAAAGTATTGGTTGGGTCTGCACAACTTCTTAACACCTTTGTCAAATATGGTGAAGTCCTTAATGATCTCAAGGATGCGTTGCTTGTTGCAGAGTTGTACTAAGTGCTTATCAATGATATAATCATAAGTAGCAGTATCTCCCTGTTCTTTCCATTTGAGGTAATATTTCTCGCTTGTTTTTATAGTCCCGTAGCGTAATCCTTGTGTGTCGTTACCCGCCAGTACCAACTGCATTGTGGTAAAGAATTTAGGAATAAAATTATCGTTTTGATTATCTAGGTTTTGTCGAATACCTTCTGTAAGTCCTTTTCGTGAATTTTTTAACTCTAGCACTCCAATGGCGATACCGTTTACATACAGAACTATATCAGGGCGCTTGTTGTGCTTGCCTTTAAAGCTGACTTCTTCTGCAATGGCAAAATCATTGTTATCGGGGTTAGTCCAATCGATGAGGGCTACCGATTCTTTAGCCTCGCCCAGTTCTTCGCGCACGTTAACGCCATAACGCAGGAGCTTATACACTTCTTTATTGGCATCGTATAAACCGGAAGCAATGCTGGTAACCGACTTTAAAAACTTAGATACGGCACGGTCTATAAGCGCAGTAGAATAGCCTTGTTTGCTTAGAAAGTTTCTGAGCAAATCTTCTTCTACAGGCTGGGTACGTAGCTCGTCTTGCCAGTTGCCTATATACCGATAGCCCAACTCGCTTTGAAACAGCTGAACAATACGATCCTGTGACGGACGCTCTGCTTTGCCTATAGTGTTTTTCATAATCCTAGTATTTCTTTACGTTCACTTAGCAGATCTTTTAATTCGTCATAATGCTCTAGAATTTCCTTTGGTCCCCAATCAGAATTGCTGTTTGTTAGATCATACATTCTCTTTTGCTTGGGAGGTAAATCTTCTCTATAATATTTATGTCCAACTTTGGCTTTACCGACAGGCGATTCGTTATTCATCTTAGAATTACCTCCCTTACTAACGAGACATAAATTACCTAAGTGATGAATATACTTTTCATTATTTTCATTTCTTGCAGACTGAGATAAATGGTGTTCTACTGAATTACGGTATTTAAACTCAAAATTATGTTTCCCCATACCTTTAACCCACATTAGATAATCTATAAAATTGAATAAGAAATGTGGAGTAGCTGTACCTAGAGCGAGGGGTACGTCATCAAATATCGGCCTGTATAATTCATTAGAGTTAAAAGTATTTAATATTAGGGTATCCAGTTTATTTTGAAACTTTTCTTTAGATATATGTATATCTTTATCAAACCAAGAAAGTACCTCTTGTAACCAATTTTTATATTTCTTGGTTCTAAATGTAACTTGAAGCATTGATAAACCTTTTATAATACGATCCTGTTTCTCAAAGGTATTTTTATAAATCAATCTATCTTGATCTCTTTCGTCATAATGATATAAAGCGGGTTTTAAAAGCGACCACTTATACTGGTCTTCAGCATCTTCATCCTCAAAAGTTTTAATAATATATCTATCAAAAACAGTTCTGTAAAAAAAGAGACTATGAATAAACTCCATCGGCTTGATATCTGCTTCATGTCTTCTAAACTCATCTATCAATTCATCTCCATTGAGAGGCACATCTTTTCTAAGGTGTAATTGAAGTACGTGCATTAAAAAATTTGGAAAATCAATAATTGACTCATTTTTTTCAGACCCTTCTTTAGTCTCTGAGTCATTAATTTTTAATTCATTATCACTCAGAATATCATTAATGTTATATGTCTGATTCCCACAATTTGATTGGTTATCATTATCTTCAGAATTGTTTTTAGGTATTTTGAACGTATAGTCATCATACGCCTCTCCAAAAAAGTCTACCCTATCCTTTACTCCAAACATACTTTGTAAAGGAGAATTCATCTGGGAACAAGCATCCCATATTTTAGAAAACAGTATGCTGTTTTCTTCATCGGCGCTCAATTTCTCCAACATAGTTGCCTTTAATATTTCATGCTTTTCAAGCTGCTCACCCCTATTGTTCATTACTTCAAAATAATGTGCTACGTCTGTATCATTAGGGATTTCAACCCTAACTAAAATGACATTGTTAAAGAAGTACTCTTTAAAATTTGTAAAATCATCTGCGCTCATTTCCTTTAATAAGCGTGGTACGTCTGATTTACTATCAAGGTTTGTTGCATCTATAAATTCAACAGCTGCTTTAAAATGAGATATTAGATGGTTATTGGTACTGTCTGAAATAGTATCACTTTGATAATAATGGCTTAAAAAGTTTTCAACCTCTGGGCGAGAATCAAAAAACAACTTCTGGTTTTTCAAATTTTGACTATCAAGCTTTTTTGCTATTAATGACAGTGTTGTGAGACGCTGCTGACCGTCTATTACTTCAAAATCTCCATTACGTCTTTTTAAAACTATTAAAGAGCCTATAAAATAATTACCTGTGGAGTTCTTTTTAAAACTCTCGTATATATCTTGAAGTAGCTGCTGTATTTCTTCTAACCCCCAGGCATAATTACGTTGATAAAGCGGTACAATATACTTTTCCTCAAAAATCTGATTTATAGTTTTTTCTAGATTAACATTTTCCATTTTACTTCGAGCTGTATTTGTATATATCTACTTTTTTCGGACCTTCAAATTTTGAAACTATAGGAATTTGCATTTCATTTAATAAGAACCTTATAATAGCTTCATCATCCCTTTGACATTCTATTTTTTTGCTTGCAATCCCATTTAACTTTCTAAGATCGTAATAGTTTTTACTATTCTCTATAATTGCAAACAGACCTCCATTTTCTATTGGGTATTTTGCAACCTTATTATAGCGTACTTGATATTGCTCCAGCCTTAAGCGATACACTATAGCATATAAAACTTTGTAATATTTATATAGACCTTCTTCACCGTACTTATCAAATAAGAGCATAATTAAAGATTTATAAAGCTCTTTTAAATATTGATCTCCGACCCTATTGCTTCCCTCATATTGACATTGTTTAGAATAAAAATCCTTAAACTCATCTAAGGAATCATTTTTCTTATCATTAACGAAGAGTTGCTTATAAATCTCTGTATACGTTTCTATGTAGTCAAAAAAGGCGAGCCCATTAATTATGGGTTGATTCAGAGAGGTAAAAGCTGAGACATTATCTAGTTGCTTTTGTCTAAATCTGGACCTCATTCCTCTAACCTGCACATTTAAAGAGTTGAAATAATTTTGAGCAACCGCATTTAATAAATCTTTGTTTTGATACGGATGAGCTAAATGTGTATTTGCAGAAATTGTTACACCTTTGAATTCATCAATTTTATCTTTACTAAAAGTATAGGCCTCATCCTTACGACTCCAAACACGAGTTCTGAATAAATGCTCATTAAATAGCTGTCTTAAAATATCGTTAGGAGTTTGCAATTGCAAAGGATCCTCAACATATCGTGTTGCCAATTCCCAACGCCTGTCTGCTTCGACCTTTTCTCGCTGGGTATTGTCTTCCATTGCTCTTATATGGTAAGCTTTTAAAAGATTATAAGGCTCTAAAGACTTCCCTCTACTATTTTGAGAATCGAACATTTGAAATGCTTCAGAAATATTATCAACACGTATTTCAACAAATTCACAGAAACGAATTAGGTAATTGAGAAATTCAGTTTTTTCACTTCCCAGTTCTTGTAACCAATCTTTTATAACCTGATAATTCTTTCTAATGTTATCTACAGAATCACTGTGATTGTATTTTAGATTTTCCAGCAACTTATCTCCTAATGAAGAATCCAGTGCCTTAAGTATGAGCACTACAGTTGTTATGCGCTGTTGACCATCTACAATATAGAGTTCTTCTTTTTTATCAACTTTTTTATCTACGTGAATAATGACACTACCTATTCTATAAGCGCTCTTAACTTGTTTCCAACTCGAGTAAATATCTTCTAATAGAATTAAAACATTTTTCTCTTGCCAGCGATAAGGTCTCTGATATGGAGGTATTTTTAAGTCTTGATTTAATACATCGCCTATTATTTTGACTTCGGCTTGAACTCTTTTCATATTTTGGTTAGTTTGACTAAAAGCTTTCTGCTAGGGAACAAATAACCTTTCTTTACGCTATCATTAATTAATACTTCTTAAAAAACTGCTCACCTTTTTCTAAATAGAACGACTGGTAACCAAAACTCTCATATTCTTCTTTCCAAGCTTCTCTTATGATTTGATGCTTGTTGTACCAACTATTCATTCCAGCTTGCCAACTCTTCCAAATAGTCTTATCTATTCTTCTTTTTTTTCGCCAATAGTATTCTTCTGCGCACAAATTGAAATAATCATTGAGTTTACATCTTAAAACTTCATATTCTTCTAAATTTTTCTGCTTTAATTCTTCTAATGATGAAGATTGAGTTATTTGCTCCAAAAAATCATTTAAAGCATCATATCTACTATTGAACTCTGTAAAAAGTTCTTTCCGCATTTTATCATTAGCCAGCCTTCTATTCTGAATGCTAAACCAAATTGTAAAACTTAATGCCAAGCCGGATACAACAACCGCAACATTGTCATTAATCCAAGACAAAATACTATTGATTATTTCCATCACACCAACCTCGTTTTCCCGGTTAACAACTCCTGCATCATCCCTTGTTTGATTTGTTCATACTTGGCTTTTTTAGCCTCAAGCTGCTCTAGCTCTGCATCCATATCGCTTAAGATTTCAGCTATGGCTTTTTGTTCAGCATCGTTTTTTGGTATTGAGATCATAAGGCTTTTTAACTGGTTTGAATTAATACTGTCGAAAGTTGAACCTGTTGAGAATTTTGCCCAAGAGGATTCTTTAAAAATCAAATAGTGATATAAAAAGTCATTATCAGATTTTATAGAACAAACTCCACGACCTATACAACACTTAAAAGCTGAGTAAGCAATTTCTCCAACTGGAGCACGAACAGACATAATTATATCTCCTTTATCTGCTGTCTTCGTAATCTGTGATGTATAATTTCGGATTATTGTTTTGCGCTTTTTGATGTCTGCATTACCTTGAACTAATGGTAATCCTTTACCTTCTGTATTGTAATTCGATGAAAGGGGTGATTGTCCCATATTGATATTACAAACATCCCCCAACATCTTCTCCCCCCACTCACCATCAAAACCGAGTAAGCGTTTACCTCCTTTTGAGGGCGGAGTCAACAACTGCTGCATTGCGCCTTGTTTGATGGCTTTCTTTTTGGCGATCAAACCGTCTAACGAACTGATCAAGGCATCGACATCGCTTAAGGCTTTAGCAATGGCTTGTTGTTCTTTAGAATTCTTAGGAAGAATTATTTTAATTTCAGCAAGGTGACGTCCATTCGTTAATGCTCTAGTAGTGTAAGAGCTTCTAGAAATTATTTGTTTACGGACGTAGTTTGGAATTAGACAATATTGATAATATTCATAATCAACTAAATTGTTAAATGGTCTCCCTCTTAAAACAAAGCCACTAAACACACAGTTTGGTATTTCATCTAATAAAACTGCGGACATACCTATTTCATCCTGCGTTTCACTAGTTCTAGTAAAAAACACATCTCCTTTTTTTGCTGAGAAATTTTTAATTTCATCATTCGTTAAAGAGACTTTTCCTTGAATATCCAGTTTGGTAATTCCACCATATCTATAGACATCCATATAGTTTATTATGGGTGTACCATAACCGAAATACTCACTCGCTTTATTTAAACCGTTTTTAAAACTTAAAGAGTCTCCAATTTTTAAAACTTCCCAATCTTCCGGAATCAGCCCCACTTCCGTTTGCTTAAAACCCTGTTGTACTAGTTCCATACCAAGCCCATTTTTTCTAGATGCGCACTTACCTTGTGTTCTAAATCCTGGGTTTCGGTATCCAGTTCGTTTAAGGTATGCCCATAGCGCGCTGCCAGTTCTTTAATACGGTTTGCTAAACGTTGAGAAATACCGTCTATTTCGGTCTGTATGTCGGCATACAGGCTTGCCAGCCATTTGTCTTCTATTACCAGTTGGCGAACTTCTGCTTCGGTGAGTTTGCCGTATTGCGCTAAGGTGTTTTTGTCCAGTTCGGCTTCGGCAGCTTTAATATCTTTTTTTAGACTGGCTTCTTTGGTATATAACTTTAGCCATAGCTGCGTAATTTTCGCGAAAGCGGTAGCTTCTTCATCCTGCTGTGCTTTCAACTCTTTGTTCAGCTTGGTCACTTCTGCCTTATTGATCTTATCTAGCGTGCCCAGTGCGGCTTCATCTGCACTGTGCTCCTCCTCTAGCGCTGCGCGTTCTGCTTGTGTGGTTTCCAGAGCGCCCTGTAAATCTTCTAAGGTTTGCTGTTCTTCTACCAGATAGGTATTGATGACCAACGCTTTTGGGATGAGTTCGCACGTCCAGCCTTTATCTATTTCCTTCCCTTTCTTGTTCTTCTCTATGATGCGCTGTACTTTGGCGACCCAGCCTTCCTCAACCAGCATATACACATCGTCTTTAAGGGTAGCGCCCCAGTAGTTCATTAAATGCTGGTATACCTCATAACGGCCTATAAGCGGCTTGTTTGCATAGCGTTGCAGCAGGTCTTCGGCAATTAGTTTGATAAACGCCTTAGGCTTGGTGTCTTTATCTATGGCATTTAATACCGGCAGGTTGGCTTCTTTAAATTCGGCAAACAAGGCATCTAGCTGTGCGTTATAGTTTAAAAAGTCGGGATGGTTAAAGATGGTTTCTTTGATGTCGGCTTTCGCCAAATTTAATCTGGAGTATCCCTCACGGATGGGTGTAAACAATTCTCTGCGCAGGTTAGGATACACTTCCCAGTAATTTTGAAGCGCATCAATATCCTTCTGCGGAATGCCGCCGTTAAGGTGTGCATCCAGATCCTGAATATCTTCATCTTCCTGCGTATCTATATACCGTGGAATATTAAGATTGTATTCGTTCTTTTCTATCTCCTCAAAAGGCACCAAACGCGAATATTTGTCTAGCTCCCACTGGTTATTGAAAACATCTACGGTCTTGTGCAGGTCTTGCTCGCGCAGGCGGTTCTTATTGCCGTCTTTGATATAACCTTTACTCGCATCGATCATAAAAATACCTTTGCGACTTTCGGTATTGGCTTTATCTACCACAATGATACAGGCAGGAATACCGGTACCGTAAAACAAGTTTGCCGGTAAGCCAATGATGCCTTTGATCCATTTGCGTTCTATAAGGTTCTGGCGGATGCCTGCTTCTGCGTTACCGCGAAATAGCACGCCGTGTGGTAAGATCACTGCGCCTTTACCGGTGCTTTTAAGCGAAGCTAAAATATGCAGCAAGAATGCATAATCTCCATTCTTTTCCGGCGGAACACCGTATCCTTGAAAACGCTTGTACTCATCCTGAAGCGGTGCAATACCGTTGCTCCAGTTTTTCAATGAAAACGGTGGATTAGCCACCACAAAGTCAAAACGCTTTAGGCTTCCGTCTTGCTCAGTAGTTTGCGGATTTGCCAAAGTATTCTTACCATAAATAGTTGCTTCCGGATAACCGTGCAACCACATATTCATAATCGCAAGACCTTTAGTAGCAATGTCTTTTTCTTGTCCGTAAATGGTGAGTCCGTTAGGTGCTTCTTCAGCAACCTTAAGTAGCAATGAACCCGAACCACAGGTAGGATCGTAGGCTGTGTAGGAAGGTACATCAGCCTTATCTACATCCAGCACTTTTGCCAAAATACGCGATACCTCAGCAGGGGTATAGAATTGGCCTTTGCTCTTACCGCTTTCGGTAGCAAAATGGCGCATCAGGTATTCATAAGCATCGCCTAAGATATCATCATCCTCTGCACGGTTATTTTTAAAGTTCAATGCCGGATTCTCAAAAATGGCAATCAGTTTAGAGAGTCGTTCAATTTTCTCCTGACCGCTCCCTAGTTTATCATCGTCATTAAAATCGACCAATTCCATTGAACCTTCCAGTCCATTTGCTGCAAAAAGCGGCCTTAGTATTTTTTTGTTGATATCGTCGCCTATGCTGACTTTACCTTTAAGCGCGATCATATCTTCAAACGAAGCACCATCGGGAACTAAAATCAAATCGTTTTTACCGGCATATTTATCACTTACATACTTTACAAAAAGCATCGTAAGCACATAATCTTTGTATTGAGAGGCGTCCATCCCGCCGCGTAATTCATCGCAACTCGCCCAGAGTGAGCTGTATAAATCTGATTTTTTTATGGCCATTGTTTATTGTGTAGAAATAGTATCGTTGTTGTCTTTAGTTCCTAAAAATAGGGAAGCTAGTAGACCTATAGCAACAATTACATCAACTATATTCCATAAAGTTCGCCCCAATGCAATTTTGATCAAGGGTTGAAACAGTATAGCAAGTGCCACATAGATAAAAGTCACTCTTTGATTACCTCCACGATAAGCATCATAAGCCAAATAAGCAAAACCTACCAACGCCACAAAACGTACAAATTCATAATAACCGTACGGCAGTTGAAATAGGCAAATAAGGAAGAGAATAGACAGAGTTATTTTGGTGATATGTGTCAAATGCATAATTGTAAATACTACCTAGTAAATAGAAAATGTATTACTGTTGATATAGGCCTCGTATGCATTTACAGCAAGATGTAAAAGGCACAGGTTGATTGTGATCCATAAGACCGGTTTTAAAAAATCAAGATCCGCGCGCTTCATCATACCTCCAACCGCTCCTGCCAATACATAGGAAAATAGAATCAATACACCATTAGCTATAATAACTAATGATGTGCTTGCGATTAAAGAGAAAGTCTCACTACTTTCAGTATTCAAGAATGTAATGTAGTTCATCACCCACTTATGGGTTAAAAAGACAGCCGCAACAAGATTGAAGTTAAGAGCCAGCACATTATAGACCAGTGGCATATTTTCTTTATTTAAAAATGCCTCATTACTGTACGTTCTCAGAATAATTCGGTTTCCAAGATAGATGAGGACTAAATAAAATAAAAAGGTTAAAAGGGTGATATAGAACATAAGTTGCGTTTTAGTTTAGATTAAGATTCCAATATGAAGTATTACTAATGGTTGCGGGTATATATCCTGCTTCAAAACCAGTATTAGTCGTTTCCCACAAATAGTATTTAGTACCGTTTACCCATTTATAATTAGGAGCAAGAATGGGAAGATCAATTCCTAAAATGGAATGTCTATACTTTTCACTTCCAAAAATTACTACATCATAGCCTTCGTGCTTAAGTAGACCATAAAGGAATAATGTGCGGGTATCGCAATCTCCTTTTAAATTCATCAGGAATTCAGCTGGTGCTTGAATACCGTGCTTTACATTAGGCTCGCAAGGACTCGTTGCTAATAAATCTCTAAGAAATGGATCTTGATAGGAAAATGGATTACAGGTGTTTTCAATAATCACATAATACGGTATATTTTGAACCATACTTACAATCATATTTGCATAAGCTACTTCATCCAGATTTCTCGATTCCCTCAGTTTTCTAAGTTCAGGGATTAACAGATTATAGGTGTTTAAAGACGCTCCCCTATTTAAAATAGCAAGCATTTGATTGTAATCCCGCGAACTGGATATACCATTAATGCTATTGCGCAATTGAGAAGCCGCGTTTACATCTGTCCCCGCTATGGAGAGCGTTGCTGTATAGCTATTATTAAGGTAGTCTTGCCATTGTAAACGGTGTGTATACACTTGTTCGGTAAACTCAGTAGCTTCTTCTACAACAGGAGGTGGAATACGATTAGATTCCGTTTTATGCTCTTGATAGTAGGATATATTCTCTATAAATTTTAATATCCCTACTAATAAGAATATACCGATAGCAACTCCGAAAATCCACTTGATCAGGCTGAAGACCACCTGAGCAAATCGTGTAAGAATACGAGGAAGTAATGTAAGCAACCAAACAACGAAAATAACAAGAGCAAGAACAAAAAATCCTTTCCCCATTACCATTGCCATAAAAATAATAATATAGATAACAATTATTGCTGTAATTACACCTCCAATAATATCCCAACAGCCTGTAGCTTCGTAATTAAACTTTTCACTTTTAATCTTGGTATTTTTCCAGTAATCTTTTGCTTTTTCAATAGATTCAGAGCTACTTCCAAATAACTCTACATAAGTACCTTTTGAATCACCTCGCTTACGAGTACCTTCTAAGCTATTATCTTTATTTCCCCCACTACTAACTATACCTTTTACATCTTCATCAACAGCTACTATGTAATCTGTAAAATCTGCCTCAATGAAATGATCTTTTTGAACTTCTACTTCAAATTCTTGAGGATACTTTTGATACTCCTCTCCCCATCCTAAAAATTCCTGATTTACATCAGGAGAGGCTTTAACTTGTACGCGATCACCTGCTTCATAAAACTCCTTTTGAGGTATTAATTCTATTTTTCCTTTTCCGTAACTCGCTGTTTGTATCTCATACAAGTTCTCATACTCAATACGCTCTTTTGGTATTTTAATCAATCCATACGCTTTAACCCGTATGGTAGAACTTAGCTCATTACCTGCTTTGGTGCTGTTAAAACGTTTGCCTGTAATATTCCCCGTTTTATCTACATAGGCATCATCAATGATAATTTCATCATATTTAAGTCTAAAGGGTTTAGAGAAGTCATTTTCAACGACAGTCAAAATCTCATCAGGTAAAGTAAGTGTTGAGACTTTATTTTTATTTATGGTAGGAGGAATTTCTGGTGCAAGATATTTCTGAGTAACATGTAGCTCTACTCCAGAGATACTTTTGATATCAAAAAACTCGCTGTGAATAGTTGCAGCAGATTTCTTGCCGTATGCCTTAAACTGCAAAAAACCCTCAACATAGTTATACTCCTCATAAGGGATAATTTTTTCAATTACCTTCATCCAGTAACCACTTTAAAAATTCATCCTTATTTCTCTCCTTTGGCTTGGGTTTTAACCTTGTATTATAAGGCGGGTCTAGAAATGCTGTTTTATATCGATAATTAGTATCTGAACTAAAACCACTAAGTATAGTATTGTACTCCTTTACAAAAGCTCTATGATGATTGTCAATTACATTCGTTTGAATCTTACGTTTTACCTTATAATAATTTGAAGAAATACTTATAAATCTTTTGAGAAATACCGGAGTGATAAAAAGTAATATAACACCTATCGAAACCAGAAAAGACAGCACAACAACAGGATAATCAATAGACTTCTGGTCTGATTTATTTGTATGAAATAGTGTATTCAAAATAATCACTTTTTGTATAAAGTAACTGTTAGCTTCCTGCTTATTCTGAAATGAGACCACATCTGCGTTACGCTTCAAATTGAAATGACGCTGGTAATTTTTTAATTCTACTTTTTTGTAATGTGTGATTTCTTTATTTAAGTAAGACTTGAAAATAAGTGTGTTAACAGGTTGTGCAACTAAATAACCTAAAGCGATTAGAAATAAAAGTCGTATAACAAACGAAATTCGTTTACCCATTTTAGAATCCTTAGCCTCCGGTAAGACATTACGGCTTAAAGTATGTAATAGAAATAGATAGAGTATCAAGATAAATGCACCACAATAAACCCCAACTAAAACATCAGCTACAGCTGATTCTAAAAGTTGATCAATACCATAGGCCATACTACAAGCAGAAGCAATACTAACCACTAAAACTAAAAGTCCAATCAAGCCAAACCTGAAACCTAATTTGAGACTACATTGCCTTAGTATGTACGGGTCTTCTCCTGCAAACAGCCAAAATATGGAGTTACTTATAAGTTTGCTCATGAACTATAGGAAATGAAATCTTCAGGGTTCTCATCAATTTTTTTCTTTTCCTGCTCTTCAAACTTTTCAATAGCATATTTAGTAATACGCAATTGCGAGTCTAAAAATTCTTTCTTTTCGTTAATATGTTTTTCAGCTGCCAAATACCTTACGAGTTCACGCTGTATCCCTTCTTTATCCTCATAGTAATCCTCTTCCACATAAATACCGTTTTCTGCCAACTCAAGTTGTTTATAGTTGTCAGACATATAGTCATATGGTGATTTGATTAGCATCAATTTAAAAAATATGGGAGTGAGCTCAATGGCTAAAAACAAAAGGGTTAAAAACCACGAAACCGCTGGGTATTCTTCTTCGGCAATTTCAATACGTTCAGCTAAGCCGTCTAATCCTGATATACTTTTCTTTATTTTTTCCTTATCAATTTGCTTATCACTTTGCAATGCCGCAATTTTCTGTTCTACTTCATTTATTTTAGGTTCATTTAATTCTCTAGTTCTATTACGATCCGCTTTCCGGTCGTTCATTAGAATCTCCTTTCGCTTAGCATCCGGACCATAATTTGAGCTAGAGCCGGCTGGCCCCTCTTTTAATTCATCTTGAAACTCTTTTTCAGCAAGTGAGTACCTGTCTTCTGCTTCGTCAATCGCCTTTTGATATGTACTCTTATTAGTATTAAGTTCAGCTAATCTTAAAGCATATTTTTTATCCAATTCAGATTCTTGTTCTGCTTTTAAAGCTTCTTGTTTAACTTGAAGAAAAGTATCTATTTCGCTCTTAAGTATTCTAATTTCCAAAGGTTTTGATATCGATATTGCTATAATACATCCCATTACTAATCTAGGTAAAGCCCCCTTAAATTCACCCCACGTGATAGCCTCGGTTCCATCTCCTTTGCCAGTACTGGTTACAATAAATCGATCTATATTATAAATAATTAAGCCCCAGATAACTCCAAAAACTAAAGCTAGCAACGCTGTAGAATAATCCATAGATTCCACAAATTGTAATCTATCTCCACCATGAGCGATATAACTATTCATTACTTCATCAGTAGATGGCTTAAAAATGGTGTAAAAAGCATAACCTCCACTCAGCCCCGCCATAATTGCTGTTGCCACTACAATACCTCCTAAACAGAAATATTTAATTTGATCACTATAAGTTGCTTGACTTAAAATGAAAGCATCTCCTCCTGCTGCTTTCCAGAAAAGCTTCATAATTTTAGAGGGTTTAGAAGGTTGGTAGGTTAGTGGTTTATCCATTTTACTTTTTGAGATTGGTTAGTAGGTAGTTTTTATCGACAAGTTTTATATTCTTATGTATAAATAAGTTCGTTCTTTTTTTGAACATATTTTTATGAACTCGTTTGAGTGGTAAATCAGTAGACAGGTGTAAATCTTTTATGTGCAGTGATGCATCTTGTCTTTCCAGTTGAGCAGATAATGGTCGGCGCTTCTGATTAAAGTTTATACCAGCCACATTAACAGTCATGGGGATGACATTAACAGGCTCATAGTGGATAATTCTTTTAAAAAGACCCTTTACTTCTATTTTGATGCTGTCTTTTTGATAGGTGCCACATACGTAAGCTTCTCGCCACTTAACTTTACAATTATTTATTTTAATGCGGTATACCCCATAACACTTTATATGAAGACGATAAAGCTGTTTGGATGACTTGTTAATACCATAAACTTCTATTGACTTTATTTTAGGATTAAACACCCCTATCAAAAACTGTTTAATATGTAACAAGTTCATTTTAATAATACTGTTCAATTAGAATACTAAAATAGATTTTTGAATCGATTGATCTTTACGGATTTCCGTATTCCCACTAAAAAGGGGGAAAATACCCGGTATTGGGGATGGTGAAGCGGCTGTAAAAAAAGTACTTTATGACATGGAATTAACTAACAATCAAATAACTGTATTATGAGAATATTTAGGATACTCCTGCTGATACCCCTTTTAAGTTACTCACAGAATAAAGCCCCTAGAGCCCTAATTGATAAAGCCTTAATAGCCTATGAAACTCAAATCACCGACTCCCAATTTGTAAACGACAAAACATTAAATATTCTTATAGGTGACGTTTTAAACCAATACCTTCCCAGTACCAAAATCTCTACGCAACGCTTAAGCTTCCTATTAGACGATGATGATAA
>CETR01135504.1_pt1 | contig 19234 bp, 20 predicted proteins | sample 531281 | NCBI WGS metagenome assembly CETR01 (sample SAMEA2622568, study PRJEB7988) | marine metagenome | biome: marine biome (ENVO:00000447); feature: mesopelagic zone (ENVO:00000213); material: "saline water (ENVO:00002010), including plankton (ENVO:xxxxxxxx)" | depth 696 m
CCCGCGCTTTTAAAGCATTACACGCGGGTTGTGATATGTTGATTGTGTGCAACCAGCCACGTCAATTTATGTATGATTTTGTGCAAAATAAACGCTTTGTATCAGAGGATGCATCGCTTCGGCGCCTGCATGCTTTTAAGCAAAAAATGCGGCGCTTTCATCAAGCCTGCTACCATGCAGCCAACGTGATGCCTCCTACACGCTTAACCAGTGCACCGTATGCCGATGAACCTCAAAGTTATAAGAAGTCTAAATTAAATACCACGCAAAGCGTCTAAATATACGCTTACTTAACGACTGAGGCGTGTAGCATCCAGCTGGCTTTCTCGTGCGCGCTAATGCGATCACTAATTAAATTAGCGCTGCCTTCATCGTGATGCTGCTGCGCCACACTCATGGCCTGATTTAAATCTTTTACCAGCGTTACATGGTCTTCGGCTAATTCTTTGACCATCTCATTAGAATCATCACGTACTTTGCCATCTTTAATACGTTTTAATCGCTCAAATTCTTGAAAAGTGGCAGGTGCTGGGCTTCCTAAAATGCGAATGCGCTCGGCAATCTCATCAATAGCTTCGGCAAGCTCACGATACTGTGATTCAAACAATTCATGCAATCCTTTAAATTCCGGTCCACCTTTAACATGCCAATGATAATTTTGCGTTTTTAAATACAGTGCATAGGTATCAGCTAACAAAATAGATAATGTTTCAACGACATTCATAATGACCCCTTTTCATAGATGAAGGTTTATGCATCATAGCGACTATCTGATAGAATCGACTGTTTGAATTAAAACTTTAATGGTGTGGGTAATTTCTATGGCATCTTTTCTACACGAATTAACAACTGATGATTTAACGCAATTAAACGAAACGCACAAACAGGCTGCCCTTAACGCGCTAGAACATGAACAAATTATTTTTTTACCCAACTATTTTTTTAAACATGACGCCCAAGCTTCTATTTTATTTAACGAAAATTTACTTGATAAGCGCCATAAAAATTTAAGTTTTAATCATAAAAATCAGCAGCTAAAAGGACAGGCAGCACCAGAGATTCACGTTCAAACCGCATTAAAAACATTTCTCGATGCTTTTGCCTGTTTTAGTCATGATTTAATTAGTCGCCTTTTGCCTTTGTATGCGCCTTATTTACAATGGGGGCGTACCAGCTATCGACCCATTGAAATTGAGCAACGTTTGACCTCAAAGCGTCAAGATGACACCCGTTTGCATGTGGATGCTTTTCCGACCACGCCTGTACAAGGTCGACGTATCTTACGCGTATTTTGTAATATCAATCCTTATGCTGCACCAAGGATTTGGCATACCGGTGAATCATTTACAGCGGTATTAGACCACTTTGCACACAAGCTTTCCTCGTATCAACCCGCCTTAGCTCATCTGTTAAAATGGACTATGATGACCAAAGGTTTGAGAACCGCTTATGATCATTATCAATTGAAACTACATGATGCGATGAAAGAATCCGATGCCTACCAACAGCACGCACCCAAGCAATTAATTCATTTTCCAGCTCACAGCACTTGGATTGTATTTACCGACCAGGTGTCGCATGCTGCGCTCAAAGGACAATATGTGTTAGAGCAAACTTTTTACCTGCCTACTTGCTATATGCAAGAACCCAAATGCTCACCTTATGCCCACTGGCAAGCTCGAAACGTGATTTAACCGTCATAAAAAAACCCGCCAATCGGCGGGTTTTTAAAAGGTGAAACTGGTGAGGAAACTTACATCATTCCCATGCCACCCATACCACCCATGCCACCCATACCGCCCATGCCACCCATACCGCCGGCATCAGCTGCACCTGCATCATCTTTTTTAGGTGCATCAGCTATCATACATTCAGTCGTTAGCATCAAGCTTGCGATTGAAGCAGCGTTTTGAAGGGCTGTACGTGTAACTTTAGTTGGGTCTAGGATACCTAACTCCACCATGTCGCCATACTCGCCAGTTGCCGCGTTAAAGCCAAAGTTACCTTCGCTGTCAATGATTTTGTTCACAATCACTGAAGATTCGTAACCGGCATTGCTCACGATTTGACGCAAAGGAGACTCAATGGCACGGCGTAAAATACTAATACCCATGTCTTGGTCTGAATTATTACCTTTTAAACCATTTAAAGCTTTTTGTGCACGAATTAACGCGACACCACCACCGGCAACAATCCCTTCTTCAACCGCCGCACGAGTTGCATGAAGTGCATCTTCAACACGCGCTTTTTTCTCTTTCATTTCGACTTCAGTGGCAGCACCTACTTTAATCACCGCAACACCACCGGCTAATTTTGCTTTGCGTTCTTGTAATTTTTCACGATCATAATCAGAAGAAGTTTCATCCATTTGCGCATTAATTTGGTTGATACGCGCTTCGATTTCAGCAGCATTGCCTTCGCCATCAATTACGGTTGTGTTATCTTTAGTCACAATCACACGCTTAGCAGAACCTAAATCTTCTAAAGAAGCACCTTCTAAGCTTTTGCCAATTTCTTCTGAAATCACTTGTCCACTGGTTAGGATTGCGATGTCTTGTAACATAGCTTTACGTCGGTCACCAAAGCCTGGCGCTTTAACCGCGCATACTTTCACAATACCGCGCATGTTATTAACCACAAGTGTCGCCAACGCTTCACCTTCGACATCTTCGGCAATGATAAGTAATGGACGACCAGATTTAGCCACACCTTCTAAAAGCGTTAACATATCACGGATATTGGCAATTTTTTTATCAGCTAACAAAATATAAGGCTGTTCAAGTTCAGCACTCATGTTTTGTTGGTTGTTAATGAAATAAGGTGAAATATAGCCACGGTCAAATTGCATACCTTCAACAATATTAAGCTCGTTTTCTAAGCCATTGCCATCTTCAACTGTGATCACGCCTTCTTTGCCAACTTTTTCCATGGCTTCCGCAATGATAGCACCTACTGCTTCATCAGAATTGGCTGAAATCGTGCCTACTTGCGCAATTTCTTTTTTGTTTTTGCAAGGCTTTGATTGGCTTTTTAATTCAGCTGTAATGGCGGTAACGGCTTTATCGATACCGCGCTTTAAATCCATGGGATTCATACCAGCGGCAACCGCTTTGTTACCTTCAGTCATGATAGCACGCGCAAGTACCGTTGCTGTTGTTGTACCGTCGCCGGCTGTATCAGATGTTTTAGACGCAACTTCTTTGAGCATTTGTGCGCCCATGTTTTTGAAACGTTGCTCGAATTCAATTTCTTTGGCTACTGATACACCATCTTTAGTAATGGTTGGCGCACCAAATGATTTTTCTAATACCACATTTCGTCCGCTAGGACCCATTGTGACACTTACTGCGTCGGCTAAACCGTTAACGCCGGCGATAATTTGTTGGCGAGCATCGTCACCAAATCGTAATTCTTTATTAGCCATGTTCACTTTCTCCCACTTAATTGATTTAAATTATTGCTCGATGACACCCATGATGTCGTCTTCACGCATCACGACTAATTCTTGGCCGTTAAGCTTAATTTCAGTACCTGAATATTTGCCAAATAACACCACATCATCCACTTTGACCGCAATTGCGCGGATATCACCATTGTCTAACGCTTTACCTTCGCCAACAGCCATTACTTTACCGCGCATAGGTTTTTCAGTTGCACTGTCTGGAATTACAATGCCACCAGCTGAGGTGCGTTCTTCTTCTAATCGGCAAATTACCACTCTATCGTGCAGCGGACGAATATTCATACTTCAATCTCCTGATTATATTAATCACTTATATTTCAGAGTTATCTCTGAATGAGCTATGTAAGTGTTGTATACCTAGGTAAACAACACACTGATAGGCGATATGGGGATAGCTCCATTGTTTTCAAGGGTTCAGGTAATTTTTTTTTGATTTTTTAAGCAAACAATTTACACTGGCACAAATTCAATCAATTGCGGTTTGCTCATGAACAAATGGTTTTTGTATGCGCTTTTTTTAAGCCATACCCTGATAGCATATGCCTTTACACCCATGGATACTGATACGGCATTTAAGTTAACCGCCAAAGCTCAAAACCCTAACAGCTTAATGTTACGCTGGGCAATAAAACCAGGGTTTTTTTTATATCGTGACCGAATTCATATCAAGCTTGTACCATCATCATCAGGCCACATTGGCCCTATCACTTTGCCTAAAGCACAGCAGAAAACAACCGCAGAAGGCACTATTTATCAGGTTTATTATCAAAATTTAACAATTTTGGTGCCAGTATTACATACACACGCTGGTCGCTATGTTTATGAGGTGTCCTACCAGGGGTGCGCTAAAAATGGCTTTTGTTATCCACCACAAACCAAATATTTCGACTTAAAGGTGGATAAAACATTAGACATAACGCAGATTAGTAAAGTAAAAGCTCCAGCTGACAAAACTATTGTGTCAGAACCCAATACCGTAAATTCAACCCCTAACCGCTCGTTTTTTAACCATCAACCCCTACTGATAACCTTTTTATCTTTTTTTGGTATGGGTTTATTATTGGCCTTTACGCCCTGCGTTTTACCCATGGTACCGGTACTCTCGGGTATGATTGTTGGCCAAACCCACTTAAGTACACGCCAAGCATTTTGGTTATCACTGAGTTATGTGATGAGCATGGCGTGTATGTATGCCGTTATTGGCGCCGTGGTGGCTAAAGCTGGTCACAATTTACAAATCATCATGCAATCACCCTGGGTGATTGGTTTGTTTAGTTTATTATTTGTGGTACTGGCGTTATCCATGTTTGGTTTGTTTGAGCTAAGGCTACCGGCAAGCTTACAAAATAAACTCTCTTACCTTGCACGCACTAAAAATCGGCCTGCTTTTATGCAGGCTATCATCATGGGTGCGCTGTCTATTTTGATTTTATCCCCGTGCGTTACCCCACCTTTAATTGGTGCATTAAGTTATATCGCCCAAGATGGTCAAATCACCACAGGCATGGGCAGCTTATTTTTCCTGGGGTTAGGGTTAGGCTTTCCCCTGCTTATCATTGGCACCTCATTAGGTCATTTGTTGCCCAAAGCGGGCCATTGGATGAGTCATATCAAAGCCTTTTTTGGTGTACTTTTGCTGATTGTGGCCATCCAGTTGGCCGCGCGGGTTATGCCCTATGGGTTAACCATGTGGTTATGGTCAAGCTTGTTTATCATGCTAAGTGTATTTTTAGGTGCGTTTCAAAAAGCCGTGCATCCTTTTACCAAGATACGCCAAGGCGTGGGGCTTATATGCGCACTACAAGGTACTTTAATTTTAGTGGGTAACGCGCTTGGCACCCATGATGTATGGCATCCTTTGCAATTGAATCAGCCCGTTAATTCAATACCCTCGGTCACCACCATTACAAGCCTTAAAGCGCTAAAAGCGCAACTTGCCGCTTTGCCTAACAACAAGCCGGTGTTACTCGATTTTTATGCTGATTGGTGTACAAGCTGCCACTTTATTGAAAAGCAGGTACTTGCTTCACCAGCTGTGGTAAAAGCGCTGCAACACTATAAGGTATTAAAAATTGACATCACTGCTTATTCAAAAGAAAGTCGCGAACTTATGCAGGCTTATGAAATCATCGCGCCACCAACCTTTGTATTTTTATCTTCAAACCATGTGAGGCAGCCAAACAAACGTTTGGTAGGCGATATCACTCAAGCCACGTTATTGCGTCAACTGAACACATGACAAAAATTCATTTATTGGTTAGTTAATCTTTTATTTGTACAGTAAGCTATATTTATTATAAGCTTGGTGTCTTTATGCCTTTAACCAAAGACTTTTGCGACAAAACTAAGGATAAAGCATGACTTTGTTAGATATCACTTTGAATCATCTGCCAATTTTTAAACATTTAACCAAGCAAGAATTAAATTTTCTCATGCCTTATTTAAATGAAACTTATGCCGAAGCGCATGATGTTTTACTCACTCAAGGTCAAGCCCAAGGTGACTTATACATCATTATTTCAGGTCGTGTGAATGTGGATATTCGCCTGCCGGGTGATTATTTACAGCAACTTGCGTCATTATCGGTGGGTGATATTTTTGGTGAGGTTTCTTTTATTTCCAAACGACAGGTCACAACCAATGTAACTGCCTGTGAGCCAACAAGACTTTTGGTCATGAAACACACCACCCTTGATATGTTGCGTCTGGCCAATCCACATATGACCTATGCCATTGAACATTATATTAGCTATCGTTGCTTCAATAAGATTATGTATAGCTTAGATAATATCGTGACGTTGCTTGAAAAAACCGACCAAATGATACCCTCTTTTTCCCAAACCAATCAGCTTGAAAATACCCAAACACAGTCGGTAGAACTAACGCTTGATGAGTTAGACGCGTATCACTATAAAACGTTAAATTTTCTAGCTTTATTAACGCCAGAACAATTAACTCAACTAACCCCTTTGTTAACCATTAAACGCTATGACCGCGGCCATCGCTTTATCGTTGATGCGCAACATCCAACGCGTTTGGGGGTTATCTATTCAGGCGCCATTACCTCGTTTATTCAACAAGATAACATTTTAATTAAGCCTTTAGATGTCACAGGTATTGGGGATATGTTTATGCAAAATGCGATATCAGACGCATTTGAGCAACTTATCACGTATGTTACCTGTGAGCAAAGCATTGTGATTGAACTTGCCATTGGGGATTATCGACAGTTACGTCATACCCATCCTGATTTATTTTTTGTGATAAGTGCCGCCATTCATCGCGAAATCGCCAATTCAGTGTATGTGTTTAACAGTCAATTTATTCGTATGAACAGCGAATATAACTATATTATGTGAGGAAAGGTTTATGTGTCGAGTATTGGCTTATCTAGGCAACCAAAACGTGTCTATTTTTGATTTATTATATGGCCCTGATAATTCATTGGTTCATCAAAGTTATGCGCCAAAACTGATGTCGCATATTCAAAATTTAGCAGGCCTTGGTTTTTGTGCCTGGGAACCAAACTCGACCAATCCTGATCAACCTTTTTACTATAAAACCACGCAACTACCTTTTTTCGATAAAAATTTATATCGTTTTTCAAAAAAAATTCATACCAATTGTTTGCTTGCGCATGTAAGGGGCGTGGAATACAGCATCAACGAAACGGTTTCTGAACAAAACGTCCATCCATTTAAATTAGAAAATACCTTTATCACTTTGGCACATAATGGCAGTTTGGCTAAAATGGCCCAGATGAAGCCCTTATTAACACCACTTATCCGTCCAGAAATTTTTGCCCAATTACGGGGCACAACTGATAGCGAGTGGGTTTATTGCCTGTTTTTATCCCAACTCAATGATTACACCCAACCGATTGCGCTTGATGAGGCCAAAGCCGCACTTCTTGCAACTTTGAAAATTTTAAAGCAAGTACGCGAACAATGTGATATTTATGAAGCCTCACCATTGAATCTTTTTATTACCAATGGTGAGTATTTGTTGGTCACCCGTTTTGTGTTTGATTATGGCTGCAATACCAATTTGGTTGAAAAAGCTTTTCTAGAATTTCATAGTTTATGGCTTACCTTTGGCGAGCGCTATGGCAAATTTGATGATGTTTATAAAATGCATGGTGCCAATAAACGCAATAATATTTTAGTTGCTTCAGAGCCATTAACCACTGATAGAACCACCTGGATAGAGCTTCCTGAGTATTCGCTCACCCAAGCTTGGCTTGAACAAGAACAGGTGGTATTTCGTACTCAAGAGCTTTATATCTAATGACCTAATAATTACATCTGGAGCCGATGGGAAGGTTCTGGTGTACCTTGCTTTACCCCATTGCAATTAAAAAATGTTTTTCTGCTATCAGGCCTTGCTCTGGATTTTATATAAATTGATTTATCTTTGATGACATCAGGAACATCGGCGATGCGTTTGATAAGTTTTTTTATCTTCTCTACCCGTTGTATAAGCTTACTGTGGGCATGTAATTTGAGCGTTGTTTCTAAGCTTTTAAACAAGTTACTGCGCCACTGCGCTGATTTATCAACAGGCAGCCTGCGTAACTCGTTGATAATTTCTTTGCGACTTAATAAATCAACATAAGTCCACGCTGTTTGAAACCTTAAGGCTTTTTTATGGCTTTCAAATAGATTTAAATCATCAAATATTTGGTAAACTTTCATCAGCTTTTGTGGATGTTTAAGATTCATCGCTGCAACAAAATTATCTTGGGTCAAAGATTCTAATTCAAATAATATCTTAATCAGCGATATAGCCTTGTTTAAGTTTTGATGCGCTAAAATAAGCTCAAAGTTCATTTGGGCATTATCTCTGTCCAATAAACTGGTAAGCTCAAGCCGCTCACACACTTTAATCAAGCCATCTCTATTAGAATGCTCTAATACCATTGCACGATTATGATTGCCATATTCACCATGCAATAAACGGTAATTATCCATGGCTATGAAGGTATAGGTAATAGAATAAGGTGAATCGTGCTGTAAGATGCTCTCAAAATTAAGGCCCGCTTGCTCGCCTAGCAAATAATTTTCCTTCATCAGCAGTAAAATGGTATCCATTGTCCATAATTTCTCAACTGCAGTTGTTTGAGCAATTAGATTGAATATTTTTTCACGAGTATAAAAATTACATTGTATTAAATTTATCATAGCACGCGCTGCTGGTATAGGATGCGGATGCTGGCTTAACATTTGGCGAGCTAATAGGCTATCTTCGCTAAATAATTGGCTTTTATCTAAAATTTCAAATGCTTGATCGATGAAATTACTTTTCATAAATTATGACCATTTCGTTTATTATTTATATTTTGGGATATAAATATAACAATACTACTGCAAAATATAAAGACATAAATTTTGTTAAAAACTCATATTGTTTTTCTTTTACCTACGCTTCTTATTAGAAGTTACTCTGAACCTAGAATTAGCGGTGGACATGATCCACAACAATCTTTATAATAGCTTACTTTTTTTACAGTTTGTAAGTTAGTGAGTAGGATGAATCACCGAGTTGGATTTGTTAGTTTAGGTTGCCCTAAGGCATTGGTTGATTCTGAGCGTATCATCACCCAATTGCGCGCCCAGGGTTATGAGTTAGTCTCCACCTATCATGATGCGGGTATTGTGGTCATTAATACCTGTGGCTTTATTGATGCGGCCGTTGAAGAATCTCTTAGCACCATTCAAGAAGCCATGGCTGAAAATGGTCGGGTGATTGTCACAGGATGCTTAGGCGCTAAAGCAGATATCATTCGTCAAGCCTGCCCTGATGTATTACACATTAGTGGCGCCCATGCCTATGAAGAGGTGATAAGAGCGGTGCATCGTCATTTACCACCGCCCAAAGACCCCTTTACCCAACTTATCCCACCCCAAGGCATTAAACTGACCCCTCGACATTACGCTTACTTAAAAATCTCAGAAGGCTGTAATCAATCCTGTACATTTTGTATCATTCCAACCATGCGCGGTAAATTGCAAAGCTATAGCTTTCAACAAATTATGACCGAAGCCCAACGGTTAAAAGATGCCGGTGTTAAAGAATTATTGGTCATCTCCCAAGATACCAGTGCTTATGGCATTGACACCAAATATCAAACCGTCACTTGGCAAAATAACACCTATCGCACAAGATTTAGTGATTTATGCGAAGCACTAGGCACACTGGGCATTTGGGTACGATTGCATTATGTTTATCCTTACCCCCATGTTGATGACGTTATCCCATTGATGCGCGATGGTTTGATTTTGCCCTATCTGGATATTCCACTGCAACATGCCAATCCACGTATTTTAAAAGCGATGAAGCGCCCTGCAAATCGTGAAAATACGCTACAGCGTATTGCTTACTGGCGCGAGATTTGTCCAGATATCACGCTACGCTCTACCTTTATTGTTGGTTTTCCTGGCGAAACAACGGCTGAATTTGCCGAATTACTTGAGTTTTTAGAGCAAGCCCAGCTAGACCGTGTAGGTTGTTTTCAATATTCACCGGTTAAAGGTGCTAAAGCCAATGAGTTGGCTAACCCCTTGCCTGACCACATCAAGCAAACGCGTTTTCACGAGTTTATGACCACACAAGCACGCATCAGCCACAAACGCCTAGCACGTCACATTGGCACCACTCAAACCGTACTCATTGACACCATCACCGATGAGCATATTATTGCTCGCAGTAAAAGTGATGCGCCTGAGATAGATGGTTTGGTTTATTTACCCTCTCACCCTAAAATCGAGGTAGGAAGCTTGGTCGATGTCACCATAACCCATAATGATGAATACGATTTATTTGCAACATACCCCTAACATAACTGATACTTTTAAAGATTAAAAATATCGACAAAAGCAAATTACTCTTTGGCAAAAAGACTATTTTTCGTCAATATAAAATTACATTCAAACATAAAGGAAGATTAAAGGATGCTTAAATGGTTATTTTGGGGATGGGTTTGTTGGGCAAGCAATGTGGCTGCAGCACCGCTACCAACGCTTACCATTGGCGTAGATAATTTTGCTCCACCCTTTGTTAATCGCGGCGCTCATGATGTTTGGTATGGTTTTGATGTTACGATGATGAATTATATTTGCACACAAATTAAACGTACCTGTGTTTTTAAGCCCTATTATTTTCGCGAGCTATTACCGGCGGTGGCTAATGGTGAAATTGAGGTAGGAGTGGGCGCAATTGCCATCACGCCTGAGCGTTTAACTCGCGTTAATTTTACCCAACCTTATGTGGCAAGCAAGGCATCATTTTTAACGCTAAACCGTCAAACCACCGTTCCTTTTACATTTTCAAGCCTTAATAGACAACGTATTGGTATTGAAAAAGGCTCTATTTATCCTCAAGTTATTAGGGCTTTAGGCATCGTTGAACCGCGCATCTTAGCCTATGATTCCAATGATTTGTTAGTCGATGCGCTACAACAAAATCAAATTGACTATGCATTGTTAGATACCCCTGAGGCAAAATTTTGGCAAAGTAAAGCCGCATCACACCTAAGGGTTATTGGCCCATCGTTTAAATATGGAGTAGGTTTAGGTATTGCGGTTAACCAAGCGAACAAACGTTTATTAGCCGATATTAATCGTGCGCTTGCGCAATTTTTACAAAGCCCGGCTTTTAGACAAGCGCAAACACAATTTTTAAATTATTTTTAATGCAATGTTTGCCCCTGCATCAGGCAATGGGTGATGACTTTTCTTGTGACATATTCACCCTGGGCCGCACCATAAGCGGCTTGAAAATGTTCAACTAATGAGACGACCCATGGCGATAAGCGAAAATTGAGCTGTTTTTTTAACATATTCAAATGTAGCTCAAGTAAGCCTAAATCATTGATACTACATTTTATCGCATGAGCTTGCATAATTTTTTGCGCTATTTGCAAATCATTATCTTTATTAGGCCAATTAGGACTCATAATACCCCTATCTAAACTAAATACTAGGACGTTAAACTCAATCAAATGGTATCAAATGTTAAAATAACAAGTTTTATAACGAACGTAACTCGGCAATTTTGTGTTGCGGCTCATACCAAAGCGTAATAAAAAGCACCATAATCAATGGGCCGATGAATAACCCTAATAAACCAAGGGTTTCGACACCACCTAAAATGCCAAATAATACCGCTAAAAAAGGCAACTTAATCGCCCCGCCTATCATCAAGGGTTTGACAAAATGGTCAGCCACAAACATCACCACCGTCCCCCAAATAATCACCACAATCGCCCCAACCATCTTGCCCATTGAGATTAAAATTAAGCTGACAATGGCAAATACCAGTGGCACCACAAAAGGAATCATGGCGGCAAAAGCGGTGATAAAGCCTGTAAGTGTTGGCGCTGGGAAGCCTACTAACAAGTAACATAAACCCATTAATATACCCACACCTAATCCTACAAACATGGTGCCATTAACAATAGAGCGCAAAGCTTTAGGCAACCTTTCGGCGTAACGAAACCAGCGCTCACCAAGACAGGCCTCTCCGACATGATTGATTTGCGCGAATAATTTATCGCCATCACGATAGAAAAAAAATAACGTTAAAATGGTAAAGCCTAATTGAAAGCCACGATGGGCTAAATTTGTTCCTACGCGTTTGATATAATAACTTGTAGGTGAGAGTGAAATATGTAAGTTGGAGAGAAAATGTTTTAAATTACCAGGCTGGCTAAAATTGCTTTGCCAATATTGTAAAAGCTCGGATTTAAAAAAAGGAAATTGTTTAATAAGCGCTGGGGCTTGAGCGCCCTCACGATTTAACCACTGCAGATAATTAATAAACCACTGCAATTCTTTGACTAAAATACCCACCAGCCAGCTTAGTGGTAACAACAATAATAAACTTAATAAAAAAGTAAATAATAGCGCCGCGATATTAGCATGATGATTAAATAATTTGCGCCATTTTTTGTACAACGGATAAGTAGCTATCATAATAATGGCCGCCCAAATCATCGATGGAATAAAATGATGCGTAAGGTAGACGGTTAATATCACAATACCTATGGTTACAAGCCGATTCATTAGCTCTTTATGATGTTCATTCATAAGGAAGATATCCATATTAAACTATGTAAAATAAGGCTTGCGCACACACCTGCTAGCACATCATCAAGCATGATACCCAAGCCACTTTTTATATGTTGGTCAATAAAACTTATGGGCCATGGTTTACAAACATCGAACAAACGAAACAGGATAAAACCGATTATAAGCCAGATACTATGGCAAGGCACCATGGTCATGGTTACACAAAAACCCACCACTTCATCCCACACAATGCCTTTATAATCATCAATGCCTAATTCTTGTGAAATATGGGTACTAACATACACCCCAAGCCCAAAAAATATGAGCAATAATAAAAAATAAAAGGCTTGCGGCAGTGGCGCTATAAGCGCATATAACACCACTCCTATCAATGTACCCCAGGTGCCAGGCGCAAAAGGCATTAAGCCTGTACCAAAACCAAACGCTATAAAATAAGCAGGCTTTTGCCAAACTTTGGTAAATATTGCAGCTTCAGACATCATGGCAAATTTCCTCTAAAAATGTTGATATCCTTGTGGAATAAGTGGTTTGATTTCTAAACCCTGCTGCCCTTGTAAGCCTAGATGCTCAGTTATCTCTCCAATGCGTGTACAAGGGATTTGATAGGCAGCTAATGCTGTTTTAAAGGCGGCCTCACGCCTATAAGGCACAGTAAAACATAATTCATAGTCATCCCCACCATTTAAGGCAAAAGGAATGGCATCTTTAGGCTTATATTTTTGCACCAATGGATGGATTGGTAGATTTTCTAACTGCAGCAAAGCACCTGTATGGCTGGCTTGACAAATGTGTAATAAATCAGCACCCAGCCCATCAGATACATCAATAGCCGCTGAGGCAAAATCTTGTAATATTGGGGCTAAGTTTACACGTGGTCTGGGATGCATTAATAAATCATTTAATATTGTCTGGTCTTTAGGCGCCAAAAATGGTGTTTTTACATGCTCTACTGCCAAAGCCGCGCCACCAAGCATGCCTGATACCCAAATGCCATCCCCGATTTGTGCATGTTTGCGGCTGATAAAACGTTGATGTGGTACCAAACCTTGTACCGTAATTGTTAGAGTAAGCGGGCCTTTCGTGGTATCACCCCCAATTAAACTTACATTGTAGCGTTGACAGCCAGCATGCAAACCTTGGGCAAAACGCTTAAGCCAGAGCTTATCAACGACAGGCAGCGTTAGAGCCAAACTGACCCAATAAGGCGTTGCCCCCATTGCCGCAATATCGCTTAAATTAACCATCAAAGCTTTCCAGGCAATATCAAATGCATCCCAGTTAGTACAAAAGTGCACATCAGCTACCAGTGTGTCGGTGCTTACCACTAAATCATAGCCGGTAGGCACGCTAAGACACGCCGCATCATCGCCTATCCCTAGTAATATATGCGCATCATGGTAGGTATTGGGTTTGAAATAAGTATCAATAAGCGCAAATTCATTCATTTTCGAGCTTAACTTCAATCTCACGGGTGCTTTTAGCAAGTTTATTTAATACACCGTTGACATAACGATGACCATCTTGTGAACCAAAAGTTTTAGCCAAAGATATGGACTCATCAAGCACAACTTTATATGGGATATCGATACAAAATAATAATTCATACGCTCCCAAACGCAGCACTGATAATTCAATGGGATTTAGGCTTTTGAAACTGCGGTCTAGGAAAGGCGTTAACGCTGCATCGATTTGGGTAATATCTTGTATCACGCCATATAAAATACGGTTGAAATATTCAAAATTAATTTTGTCTGACGCATTAGCCAATCTAAACTGCAATTCAATTTCACTTGATGACCCGCCTGCCATATGCCATTGATATAATGCTTGCAATACAAGTTTGCGCGCGCGTCTTCTGCCACTAATGAGGTGTTTATCCATCGTCTAGATTGCCTTACAACAAGATTCATATTTTAAAAAGCGCAACTTGCTACTTAGCGCAAGTTGACAATCAATAATTTTATTAATTTTACTTATAAACTGGAAAATCCGCGCATAATTGTATCACTTTTTCTTGGATACGTGCTTGGATGTCGTGATTATTTATGTCATCTAGAATATCAGCTATCCAATGACTTATTTGTATGACCTCTGGTTCTTTAAAACCACGCGTGGTTATCGCAGGTGTTCCTAAGCGCAAGCCGCTGGTAATAAAAGGTGAACGCGTTTCATTCGGTACCGTATTTTTATTAACAGTAATGTTCGCACAACTTAATGCTTTATCGGCATCTTTGCCAGTGATATCAAAACGCGTTAAATCCAGCAAAAATAAATGGTTTTGCGTACCATTGGCCACGATATCATACTGCCTATCGCGTAAGGTGCGGGTCATGGCTTTAGCGTTATTCAAAACCTGTTGTTGATAGGTTTTAAATTCCGGTCGCAGCGCTTCGCCAAAAGCCACAGCTTTGGCGGCTATCACATGCATCAAAGGCCCACCTTGAGTACCCGGAAACACTGCGGAATTTAATTTTTTACCCCAGGTTTCAGCTGACTTAGCTAAAATCATCCCGCCTCGTGGGCCACGTAATGTTTTATGGGTGGTTGTGGTAACCACATCAGCAAATGCAATGGGTGAGGGATATAGACCTGTTGCTATCAATCCTGCTACATGCGCTATATCAGCCATTAAGTAAGCGCCTACTTCATCAGCTATCTGGCGAAAACGCGCCCAATCAACGGTTTGAGAATAAGCAGAAAAGCCAGCAATAATAAGTTTAGGACGCGATGCACGTGCTTTGGCTAGAACATCCTCGTAATCAATAAGGCCAGTATTAATATCAACGCCATACTCAACTGCATGATATAATTTACCCGAAAAATTTACCCCACAGCCATGAGTTAAATGTCCACCTGCTGATAGCGACATACCTAAAATGGTATCGCCTGGTGATAAAAGTGCCAACATCACCGCCGCATTCGCTTGAGAACCTGAGTGAGGCTGCACATTGACATAGTCTGCTTGGAAAAGTTCTTGCGCTCGTTGGATGGCAAGATTTTCCACCACATCAACATGCTCACATCCTCCATAATAACGCTTATGAGCATACCCTTCGGCATATTTATTGGTTAACACCGAGCCTTGTGCCTCTAGAACATTTAAACTTGCGTAATTTTCAGATGCAATTAATTCAATATGATTTTCTTGCCGGCTTAATTCAGCTGCGATTGCCTTGGCAATGTCAGCGTCAAATTCAGTCAATGTGGGTTGCTTATTGCGCATAGAGTGTTGCCTCTTTCAAATAAAAATCAAAAACGCTAACGTTAACTTAAAAAAAGTAAAAGCGCTAATACTAATCCAACGCGTTACTTATAATTAATGAAAGAATAGTGTGATAAGCGATATGATTTTAGCCAATGAGTTATCTTAAAAATCAAACTAACCCACAAGTTGCTCATTCGTTTTACTTTGCAATACAAAAATAAATCAGTTAGAATCGCTCGGTTTAACCCTTGCCTTACGTTAAATTTCGCTAAATTTTCTAACGAAGGCTTTACTATCCACAAGGAGTCACCAAGCTTATGAGACACTATGAAATTGTATTTTTAATTCACCCTGATCAGAGCGATCAAGTGCCGGCAATGATGGAACGCTATGAAAATATCATTATTAAACATGAAGGGGTGATTCACCGCAAAGAAGACTGGGGACGCCGCCAGCTTGCCTATCCTATTCAAGATGTACACAAAGCGCATTATATTTTAGTTAACATCGAATGCAATCAAGCTACCCTAGATGAGCTTGAAAATACCATAAAATTTAATGATGCCATCATTCGTCATCTTATCTTAAAAAGAAAAGAAGCGATTACGACTGATTCGGTTATGAAAAAATCTAAAGATACACGCACAGCTTAAGGAAATTATTATGTCCGCTTACTACAGACGCAAAAAAATGAGTCGCTTAAATGAGGCAAACAGCGAAATTGACTATAAAGACGTTGATGCTCTAAAAAATTATATTACTGAAACTGGCAAAATTGTCCCCAGTCGAATAACCGGTACCAGTGCCAAAACACAACGACAATTATCCGAAGCCATTAAACTTGCACGTTTGATTGCTTTGTTACCTTTTTGTGATAGCCACCGTTAATCATTCATGTCACGCCTGCAGCAATTTTTTACCAAACAAAGTGCTTTTCTACTAGAAAATCACTTGCACGCCTGGGTAGCTATCTTATGTCTGGCGCTATTGCCTTTTTGCGATTGGCTAAGCATGGCGCTTGTATCGCTGATTGGGCTGCGTTGTGGGGCAAAAGATGGCTTTAAAGCAGGCATGGTAAGTGCGGCGGTATTTGTATTATTGTTTTCGGTATCAACTCAAAACGTTTTGGCCTATAGCGCATTAGAATCTCTTGTAACGCTTGGTTTAAGTTTTATTGCAGCCATGGTTCTTCGATATACCATCAGCTGGAATCGGGCGATAAGCACGATGCTTTTAACAACGCTTGGCCTCACACTTTTAACCTCAGCCGTCGGGCTTGACTATATTCATTCACAAGCTCAACTGCTACTGCATGTACTAAAAGAAAAAAATAGTCATTTGATGCAACAATTTTTTGGGCAATTAGCACTTGATGATCAAAAATTTATAGCGGTATTTTTAGGCATTAAAATGCTATCTATCATGCTTTCAGCTGTGTGTGTCTTAATGTTAGCGCGGGATATCCAATCACGTTTATATTATCCAACCGGTTTTAAGCAAGAATTGAGGCATTTTAAAGCCAGCCGTTTGGTCATCATTTTATTACTTATTGTCATGATATTAGTGTTTAACGGTCAATGGCTATGGCTAAGCTGTCTGCCTTTACTGGTAACATATGTTCTGGTGGCCGGTATGGTGACAATTTTTAGATTGATGCCTAAAAAACATAATATTTTGAATGCATTGCTTATCATCACACCGTTGGTTATTGCGCCTGCCTTAATGGTCGCTATATACCTTCTCATCGGTAGTCTTGATGGCTTTTTTAATATTCGATTACAGCTGCATCGTGCAGTTAAATAGCATAAATAAGGGGTACGCAATGGAAGTTATTTTATTAGAAAAAGTTAATAACCTAGGTAATCTGGGCGATAAAGTAAATGTTAAAGCAGGGTATGGTCGCAATTGCTTGATTCCGCAAAATAAAGCGGTATTTGCAACACCTAAAAATATCGAGCATTTTGAACAACGCCGTGCTGAACTAGAGCAAAAAGCGCAACAATCATTGGCTCGAGCTGAACAAAAAGCGGCTAAAATTAACGATATTACAGTTGAAATTCAAACACTTGCCAGTGACGAAGGTAAATTATACGGTTCAGTGGGCGTGAGTGAAATAAAAGATGCGCTAAGCGCTCGTGGTATTGAAATTGATAAGCGTGATGTTCGTCTACCTGAAGGTCGGGCCATTCATTCGATTGGCGAATATACCATTGAAATTCAATTGCATAGTGATGTGGTTGCCTCTTTACAAGTGCATATCGCCTCTAATCGCTAAATAGATTAAATCCTTATGTCAGTTAATGAGTGCCATAAGGATTTAACCCCTGTCTTTTTACTTAAAATTTTATTTGTATCATTTGATTATTTTTGGCTTTTGAGGTCTGATATATGAAAAAACCCATGACCATAATGGTCATTATCCTAGCAGTGGTTTTTGGTGGTATCATCGGTTATAACTTGGTTAAAAAAATAATGATCAAACGTTATTTTGCGCATTATAGCCCGCCACCTGTGAGTGTTTCTTCAGCCTCAGTTATCCAACAAGACTGGCATCCTCAAATTCGAGCAGTTGGTACTTTTGTGGCAACTCAAGGCGTTGATATCAACGCTGAAGCTTCTGGTAATATCAGCCGTATTCATTTTCAATCAGGGCAATTTGTCAAAGCCAATCAACCGCTTATTGATATCGATGATGGTGTTGAACAAGCTTCGTTAAAATTTAACCAAGCAAACGCTACTTTAAAAGCGATTAATTATAAAAGACAGCAAGATTTATATAAAAAAGGGGCCACATCAAGCTCAAGCCTTGATGAAGCCAAAGCAAACCTTGACCAGGCTCAAGCCGATATCGCAAAAATTAAAGCACAAATTGCTTACAAACATATCACCGCACCCTTTACAGGACGTCTAGGTATTCGCCAAGTAAATCTCGGTCAATACATCACACCTGGCCAAACCCCGATTGTCACCCTGCAATCACAAGACCCTGTTTATTTACAATTTAATTTGCCTGAACAACAAAAAAGTTTAATCCATTTAAATCAACCCATCGAGTTTACGATAGAAAGTCAACCTCAGGCAGTTTTTACTGGTAAAATCACCGCCATTAATGCCAAAATTGACCCCACGACGCATACGCTTTTAGTTGAAAGCACCGTGCCTAATTGTGCGCTTAAAGTGCAAGGCACGGCTCATCAGCAAGCCGTTACACATCAAGCAAATAAGCCTTATGATAAAGCGCTTGTTACTTGTAATACTGCGCAAAATCAACGTCAGGCGGTCAAAGAATTTTTGTTTATTCCTGGTATGTTTGCTGACATTACCATCAAACAAACTGCTCACCAGCAAGTATTAATGGTGCCATCAACGGCGATTTCTTATAGCCTTTATGGTAATTCGGTATTTGTTATCAGCGCTGATGCGAGTAAAAAAGATGATAAAGGTCAGCCAATATTAACTGCGAAGCGCACGTTTGTG